>ENA-OWNT01000658-OWNT01000658.1-seawater-metagenome-genome-assembly--contig:-NODE-658-length-67026-cov-6.359288_pt1 | contig 67026 bp, 53 predicted proteins | sample MGYA00238136_ERZ651165 | MGnify/ENA primary metagenome ERZ651165 (study PRJEB26861, sample SAMN08777766) | seawater metagenome | isolation source: coastal seawater | place: USA: Florida | collected... | reverse complement strand
AGCCTCAAGATCAAGCAAATTCTATTTTCGACAGGAAAACGTTAACAAACAAAACTTAAGATACGCTTATGAAGAGTCATTTAATTGAGGTAATAATGTTCTAATCGCTCAGGAAGGAAGAAAGAGGTGGGTTAAGGAAAACACGCTATAGGAATGTGTTTCGACCAGTTATCGTAGCACTTTTGCCACGGCCCTGGTTTGCACTTACGATCACCTTGTCTTGTTATTGCAAATATTTTGTCCTGAGTAACGCCTGCGGCCAAATAAGCAGCAAAGTCAGTGCTTGAATCGCCAAATGCAGCAAAAAGTGTCCAGCCAGACTCCGTGTAACGCTTTAGAATATTTAGTTTAATGTTTTAAAGTTTTTTCGCTCAGCCGTAGCATTCGCTACCTGAATATTTCCGTCTGGGAAATGGTAACGGGATAAAAAAATGAAATGTTGCACTGGAAGTATATACTTCGCGCAGTCAGATAGATAACTCTGGAGCCGTTATCAGTGTATGCTTGAACAAGTTCAGACGCACTTTCTCTTTCAGAAAAAATGCAGGTGTTACTGAGCATCAGTGTTTCATCGGTGTCAAAAATAACAGCTTTGTCACTCTTACAATTTGGGGGCAGAAATTTCTGTAGAGGTTATTGAGCACTCGCTAAGTAGCAGGGCTGATAAGAATCGGTCTTCATCGTCAGTCACAAAACTGTTATTAATATGAACATAATAACGAGATAAATTAAGAGCTACTGAAGGAAATCAATCAGTTTATGCTAAAAGACCCACTTTTGCGTAGGTTAACTATAAGCACCAGTTCAATAGCTTCTTCAGTAAATCCTAAGGATGAGAAGGTATACTGAAATAACTTTAAAATTGACGTTCAAATTATGAGAATACTTCTGATAGAAGACTCCTTATCATTAAGGAACAGTTTGAGCTTAGGCTTAGAAAAGTTGGGGTACTCAGTCGATACTGCTGGCACTGGCTCTGAGGGATTGAGTATGGCGTTGCTTGGTAGCTACGAAATAATCATCCTTGATATGATGCTACCTGAGTTGGACGGTATGACTATTCTTAAAACGTTACGAAAAAGACATTTAGAAACAAAGGTTATCATCTTATCTGCGCGATCTGAGTCTGAAGACAAGGTAGCGGGGCTATTGGCAGGTGCTGACGACTACCTTTCTAAGCCGTTCTCGTTTGACGAATTGACTGCTAGACTACTTAGCTTGATGAGGAGAGGTGCGGTAAATTGTCTCAATGACCAAGTTACTATCAACAGTTTGACACTCAATATCCAGTTTAAAACGCTTTCATACAATAATGGCATTATCAACCTGACCCCGAATGAGTACAAAATTGTTGAATGTATTTTTCTCAATAGACACAAGATAGTTACCTCAGAAATGCTGAGTGAATTTATTTCTGGAAGCTATGACCATATCTCAAAAAATGCTATTGAAGCTCACCTTTCCTCAGCAAGGAAAAAAGTAAGAAAAAGCGGCGCGTCTCTACCCATTACAAGTAAACGTGGTTTTGGTTACAGAGTTATAGAAGCTAATGAAATCAATACGTAAAACATTAACACGAAGACTTTCTATTATTATTTCACTGTTAGTCATTGCCGTTTTACTTGCAGCAGATATTGGCGTTGATTCCTGGGTCGAACAAGAATTCAACCAGGCTATGAAGGCAAAGGTAGGTGTACTTCAGAGCTTGGTAAATGAAGATGTCGAGGGTGTGGAATTCGAATTTGCAGGTGAGTATTTGCCTGAGTTTGAAGGGACATCTTCCCCCGAGTATTTTCAACTTTGGTACAAAGATTCAACGTTTGAAAAATCAGATACTCTGGCGCTTTATACCATCAATGAATTGCCTTTCAGCAGCATTGGCCTGGATGAATATTCTTTCCAGGATATTACTCTGCCCGATGGCCGTACGGGTCGGGTAATTTACACTCGATATATACCTCAGATTGATTCTGAAGACAGAGCTGGATTTTATCGCGTCATGGGCAAGGGTAACGATACTCGCCCGTCAATGGTTATCGCGTACGCAACATCTACAGAATTGTTAAATTTCACGTTGTGGTTTATCGATGGTGCTTTTCTATTTGCATTAATTATCGTGCCGTTAGTTGTTCGATTTACAGTGCGTAACACTGTGGCTTATGCTCTGGCACCCTTGGATGCCTTAAATGCCAAGATAAAAGGACTACGATTTACCACTAGACAAAAACACGAAGCTTTTCAAAATAATGTCGAGGAATTGGAACCCATTACCCAAAGTTTGAATCACTTTTTTGAAGATAATTATTCGCTTTACCTGCGTGAGAAGAGGTTGACTTCGGATATCGCACACGAGCTAAAAACACCAGTCTCTGAATTAATAAATATGACTGAAGTAGCAATTAAGTTTCCAGGAGAAATAAGATTAGAAAAAGATTTTAAGCCACGTGTTTTGCAAATAGGCACAAGAATGAAAAATATTATTTCTGGCCTTATGTTAATCCAAAAATATAGTTTTAAGACCCTAGAGCTAACTGATGAGATAGATATCCACAAATTAGTATCTCAACTTATTCAGATCAAAGAAGCAAGAAATGTTAAGGTAGAGATTAGCTCCAATTTTCAGTTAAGCGTCAAGAGCAATCGCGTTGGAGTAGAATCGATAATAAGTAATCTGATAGATAACGCTATCGAACACGGAAAAACTGATACAGAAATACTTGTGAACTTAGGTGTAAATAGTTCTAGTAATGTTTACCTCAGAGTGACAAATAAGGTGGGGACAGAGGTTAATGAGGATGATCTAAAGCATATGTTTGAACCGCTTTGGCAAAAAGATGCTTCTAGAACATCTGAAGATAACTTTGGGCTAGGTCTTTCTATAGTAGATGCATTGTGCGACGCTGTATGTGCAGAAGTTTCTGTAACCAAAACTGCCGACGAAGACATATCGTTTTTGTTGACTTTTAAAAATGAAACTATTGGTCCGTAATCTTTGGCAGGCTTAAGTTACTGTAACCTTAGCCTTAATATCACTCCTGAAAAGAGAGACTGCGACTTAGCAAGAGAATAAAAATAGGGTAATGAAACGTAACCTAGCTTTCGAATTTGGTATGTAGTAGAGATCAAAAAAGTTTTCGGCCACCTGTTCCTTGTCACGGATAATTGCTGCTGGAACAAGTCAATGCTTCCATTCAACTCATTGGGCGTACAACGATAAAATGACTTTACGATTTTTTTGCAGAGTTCTACCAAGAAACTGTTGAAAAACACTTGCTGACAATAGGTTATCTTAATATAGATTAACGTTACTATTATCTAATAATAGATTTTTCAATATCTTTTATTTGAAGGCGTGTACGTATTTCCATTAGCGTATAAGAAGCAAAAAGTTCAAACGAAAATTTGTCTAATATAATCTAGTCGATTGATATCAAGCGTTACGTTACTCTAACAGCTTGCGTATCAGTCTGATTTAACTTTTTAAAGTAATGCTTACCAACTATTCAAATAGTTTAATTTTACTCGTAAATCTACACCTTCTTTAATACCTATCCTTAGATACAAAAAAAGCGAACAAGAGATTGCTTTTTACTTCTTTGTCCAAGAAGATTGAGGGTATGGCTAAGCAAGCGTTTCAGAACCAAAAGCACGGTTGGGGCTGACTTTATGATTCTGAAAATCTCTTGTTCGAAACTTAAATTCTCATTAACTTCGATTAATGAGAATGGCCATGACCTTTGTCAAATGAGGTTGCCTTTTCAACATTGAGGACTTTCCCTTTTTTGCTAATGCTAAAGAAAAGAGTTTCACCGTTCTCAGAGTTTGTCGCTTTAACTATATATTCTCTCTCTGTCGCTTCAACTAATTCGAAATCTCCCTGTGCGACCTTATTCCATGATGTGTCCAGCTTCCCTACAGACATTCCATTATTTTTAAAAGTAAGTGTTTTAGCCGTTGTCTGGGCAGCTTGGATGACCTCCATAACACTTACCTCGCCATGCGCTCCTCCATGTGCGAAAGCATTAGAAGAAGCTAAAAGCGCAGATGCAATTGTTAATACTTTTATGTGTTTCATTCTGTGATTCCTCATTTTTACTTTAAACCTTCAACGATGTATTCACCGCTGAAAATTAGTTGAACATCAATATCTTTGTCTGTGTTGTTTTTCCAATACCAGCCATGTGACCCGTTAAAAGGAACAACAAAACTCCCTTTCATACTTTCAACAGTAGCGACAGTGTATGACTTAAAATAGCCAGTATTATCACCATCTGGTTCACCATGAAGATCGACATATAGCTCGCCATTACTTGTTTGCCATTCATAAGTGACCTGCTGGCTCTCCATCATGCTGAGCTTATACTCGATACCTTTACCTGCTGGAACAGTAACGACCACTGTATCTTGGTCACCGTCTGTACTTGTCTTAGCAGATGGAGATTCTCCGTCCTGATTAAATACTGTTAGACCGAGCTTCTTTCCGACACCAGTAGGGTCAATGTCATACTCAGCAGGTAAAATAAATAACACTAGAGACACTACTGCTACTGACAATGCAATTACAGTCGCTTTTATCAGTGCACGATTTGTTTGATTAGATTCCATAAATATATTTCTCATAAGATTTAGCTAACAAAATACCCTGTTAGTTGCATGCCAACTAACATAAAACCACCACTCATCAAGGCTGTGTTCGTTGCCGCAGAAAAACGGTCGAAACTCTCGAATTGACGCCAAAAATTAATTAACAGAAGAATAAAAATAAGAGCCATAAACTGACCAATTTCTACTCCAATATTAAAGGAGAGCAGATTTAGCGCTAGCCCATCTTCAGGTAAGTGAAACTCTTGGATCTTTGTTGCTAATCCGAAGCCATGAAACAAGCCAAAAATAAGTACAGCTTTCTTAGGGTCGGGTTGTTTACCAAAGAAGTGGGTGAATCCTCCGAGGTTATCAAACCCTTTATAAACCACTGATAAACCGATAATTGCATCAATCAGGTATGCATTAACCTGGATATTAGCTAGGACTCCAGTCATTAGAGTTAAACTGTGACCTATCGTGAACATACTTACGTAGAGCAAGACGTCTTTACTATTTCTCAGAAAAAACAGCACTCCCACTAGAAACAGCAAATGGTCATAACCCGTAACCATATGTTTAGCTCCGATATACAGAAAAGGAATTATCTGGATACCAGTGTTGTTTTCTAAGAAGTTACGTGTACTGTCGTCTACACCGTGTGCAAAGGCTTCAAACGAAGCCATTGCACACAGAGATAGAAGAAGGTACACCAAATGCGTTAGCTTTAATTTACCTAACATTTATTTACCCTTCGCTTTTCATTAATGAATTCCCAGAATTGTGCTCTTCAGACTTGTCGTTCGAATGTAAAATTCGAAATAGTGCGGGTAAGACGAAAAGCGTTAAGATTGTTGAAGAAATTACACCTCCTATTACAACGGTTGCCAATGGTCTTTGAACTTCAGAGCCGATTCCTGTGTTTAATGCCATTGGAATAAAACCTAGCGAAGCTACGAGAGCTGTAGTGATAACAGGTCTTAACCTCGTTACTGCTCCTTCGATAATTGCACTTTCGAGCAATTGGTTCCTCGAAATTAAATCTCGAATAAACGAAACAAGCACTAATCCGTTCAGAATTGCTATACCAGATAACGCTATAAAACCGACTGCCGCAGATATCGAAAAAGGGATGCCTCGAAGGTACAAAGCAAAGATCCCCCCTGTAAGTGCCAACGGAACCCCTGAAAAAATAATGAGCGAGTCTTTTATCGAACCTAGTGCCAAGAATAAAAGTAAAACAATAAGAACAAGTGTGACTGGCACCACAATGCTTAAACGCTCAGACGCAGACTGTAGCTTTTGATAAGTACCACCATATTCAATCCAGTAACTGGCAGGTAATTTAACTTTAGATTTAATCGCTGCCTGTATATCTTGAACAAAGCTACCTAAATCTCGACCACGCACGTTGGCAGTAACAACGACTCTGCGCTTTCCGTTTTCGCGGTTGACTTGATTAGCTCCTAAAATAACTTCCATATCAGCAAGCTCTTTTAGAGGTATATGCTCACCATTTGGTAAGGAGATAGGCAAATTAGACAGCGAATTTACATCTTGGCGCTTTTCCTCAGGAAGACGCGCTACAATATCGAAACGTTTATCGCCTTCGTAAAATTTTCCTGCGACTTGCCCCCCCATAGACACAGCTACTTGTGTTTGAAAGTCTTCAAGGCTAAGCCCGTATAATGCGAGCTTTTCTCTGTGCGGTAGAAAAGTGAGTACTGGAAGACCTTTAGTTTGCTCTACCTGCACATCACGGATACCTTCAACATCCTGAATTGCCGTTTCGATTTCTTTCCCGAGTTCAGCCAAAGTATCAAAATCATCACCAAATACTTTTATTGCAAGCTCTGCTCTAACTCCAGCAAGCAACTCATTAAATCGCATCTGTATTGGTTGGAGAAATTCATACCTATTGCCTGGCACAGGTGTAACTAGTTCTTCTAATTCAGCAACTAGCTGTTCTTTAGTCTTATTAGGGTTAGGCCATTCGCTTCTAGGCTTAATAATTATAAAATTATCAGCAACGCTAGGAGGAACTGCATCTGTAGCTACATTCGCGGTACCTATTTTTGCAAATACGCGCTCTACTTCGGGTAACGCTTTTATTCTCTCTTCAAGTACTTTCTGCATCGCAATAGATTGCGATAGTGAAGTACCAGGAATTCTCAGCGCATGCATCGCGATGTCGCCCTCATCAAGGTTTGGCACAAACTCACTGCCGAGCCGCATCCCCATAAATGAAGCCAGCACAACTAATGAAAATGCAACTGTAATGACCAGCCATCTCGCCTTTAAAATAACCTTCAGAGCAGGCCTATAAAGTGATACTGAGGTATTGATAATGATGTTTTCTTTCTCAGTTACCTTGCCTTTGAAAGTTAGCGCAATAGCAGCAGGGATAAATGTAATTGAAAGTACCATCGCGCTAACAAGAGCTATTACTACCGTTATTGCCATTGGGTGAAACATCTTTCCCTCAACACCTGATAGCGCAAATATAGGTAAGTAGACTGCGGTTATTATGAAAACCCCGAATAAAGCAGGTCGAATGACCTCTCGTGTCGCATCGTAAACTAAGGATAAACGTTGTTTGGCGTTAAGCTCGCCTTTTTGAGTGGCATGAGAAAGTCTCCTCAAACAATTCTCAACGATAATGATAGCCCCGTCGACTAACAATCCAAAATCGAGTGCACCTAAGCTCATCAGATTCGCTGTTGTTCGTGTTTGAATCATTCCCGTTACAGTCATAAGCATGGCGAAAGGAATAACTAAAGCTGTCAAAAATGCGGCTCTTATGTTGCCTAATAGTAAGAACAGAACAACAATGACCAAAATAGCCCCTTCAGTAAGGTTCATTTCGACCGTATCTAATGTTGTATTGACTAGTTTTGTTCGATCGTAGACAGCGTTTACGACTATTCCTTCGGGAAGTGACGCGCTAATTTCCTTTATTCGTTCACCAACACCTCTCGCGACCTTTTGGCTGTTCTCGCCTATCAACATAAAGACTGTACTCAGCACGACCTCTCGACCATTCTGTGTTGCAGCCCCAGATCTTAGCTCCTTACCTTCTTTTACTTCCGCGACGTCTTTTACTCGAACAATCTTGCCAAGGTCTGTAGGCAAAGGAATCTCAGAAATTTGTTTAAGCGTTTCCACTTGTCCAGGCAGTCGAATTAACCATTGAGCACCATTTTTCTCAATAAAACCTGCACCTTTATTTGAATTATGCTTTCCTACTGCATTTATGACATCTTGCTGAGTTAAACCGAATAACAATAATTTATCGGGGTTCAGTGCAATAAGAATCTCGCGCTCAAATCCTCCAATTGGGTTGACTTCAACAACGCCTTCTACTTGCATCAATTGTGGACGAATTACCCAATCATGAACTGTTCTTAAGTCTGTCGGGGAAATTGGACGACCATCTTCATTGGTTGTCCCTTCCTTAGCGTCAACCGTGAACATGAATATTTCACCAAGTCCCGTAGAAATTGGCCCCAACTCAGGCTCCAGTCCTGAGGGAAGTTCAGATTTTGCAGCGTTAATACGTTCATTGACTAATTGCCTAGCAAAATAGATATCAGTGTCATCATTAAAGATCGCAACTACTTGTGATAATCCATAGCGAGATACAGAACGCGTATAAGACAGGTTTGGAACTCCTGACAATGCGGTTTCAAGAGGAAACGTGATACGTTGCTCTACCTCCAGTGGGGTATACCCAAGTGCCTCTGTATTTATTACAACCTGCACATTGGTAATGTCTGGTACAGCATCAATTGGCAGCTTTTGGAAGTTCCAAAGGCCAAGCATCGCTACCGCGAAAACAAAAACGAGAATTAGCTTACTTCTCTCGATTGAAAATTTTAAAATAGCATCTAACATTCAAGGAGTTCCTTAGTGGTCGTGAGACGCGCCCGACTTCTCAATATCAGCCTTTATTATGTAGCTGTTGAGAGTGACATATTCTGTTCCAGAGGGAATGCCGTTTAGTACTTCAACCCATCCCTCTGCTTTTCGGCCGAGCTCAAGCATCCGAACTTCGTATTGATCACCAAACTTTCCATAGACCACCGTGAAATCTCTAAAAGCCTGAAGGGATTCCTCTTTCACAGCTCTTTCAACGGTGAATGAGTCAAAGAGAATTTGGGCAGTTATAAACTGTCCTGGTGAGTAAAAGCCGTCATTATTATTTACAATGGCGCGATAGACTTTTGCTTGCGAGCCGTTAACGGCATAAAGGCTGTCAAAAATTTTAGTGCTTATCGTCTTATCGTGACCCGGAACTTGTATATCGACGGGAGCATCTAACAATTTCTTGTTTTGGTCTTCTGGATATACGTTCAGCTCTGCTATTAATTGCGAGGTATCAGTAATAGCGACTAGTTTCTTGTCTCCCGATTGTTCGCCTACCCCAATATCCTGAAATGTAATTAGGCCATCAATCGGCGATTTAACTTGATAACTTTGCAAGCTTTCGCTTGATTGGATAGTGAAAAGAGTCTGCCCTTTCTTTACTGCTTGACCTAAAATGACATCAACAGAAGTTATTTCGCCTGGATAACGCGCAGATATATTCCTCACTGCATTGGGGGGTAAAACTAACTGGCCATATACTTTCAACCGCGCGTTAAGTTTTTTACTCGATACGAAATCGGTTTTAATGTCCATAGCCTTTGCTAGTGAATCATCTATTTTTGTCCTTCCTTCATAGTTATCGTAAGACCATTCGTATGTTTTGCCTTGGTAATTGGCAGTAAGTGAAACTAAAAAAGAGTGAGGTTCATAGATAACCATGTCACCGCGCAGATAATTGCCCTCAACATAAAAATCTATGTCATCGATGCCATCTCCCAAACGCGTGAGTTTTACGTTCACTTCAATGTCTTCAGCTGATATTCGCTGTCCTGCATAACTAGCGTATACACGAAATTCGGGAGGGGTGTCGGTTTCATAAATCGCCAGCTCGATAGCAAGGTCACCCTGTCTCAATACTCGACCATTATTAGGGCCTTTCTCTACTTCTTCTTGAGTAATTTCTTTAGCTGACTCAGCAACAGCTAGGTTACTGATTGCGGATAAGCTAATGCCAATATGGGCAAATGCTATTAAGGTAAATAATTTGCGAAGTTTCATAGTGCTCTCTCATTCTTGGATACCGAAGTACCCGTTAATCTCTCTAATTCAATGTTAAATAGTTGAGTGTTGGTATAGGCATCGATTAGGCTCTTCTGCGCATTTAACAGTTCTTTCTGGACCGCAAAGAGGTCCGTATATGAGTAACTTCCGATGTTGTATGCTCGACTAGCTTGCTCATTTGCTTGCTCTAACATCGGAATGGAACTGTTTGATAATTTTTGGATTACATGGAGGCTGTGCTTTAATTTGTGAGTCAACAACAGAGCATCAGTGGAAATACTTTGAAGTAAGGCATCAGATTCAGCAGCACTTTGGCTCTGCTTTGCACGCAAAGACGTGATTAATCCTTTATTACGACCTTCGCCTCCAATAGGTATTGATATCCCAGCTACAAATGCAAAGTCGTCAATTACTTCGTTTCGTCTAATGCCTGTCGACACTTCCCAAGCGGGTGACTCCTCTACTACTGCCAAATCAATTTCAGATTCAATTTCTTGTTGCTGTAATATGTAGCGTTGGATTTTCGGGTTTTCCTTCAATCTTTTCAAAACTTCATCTAACTCAGAAATTGAAGGAATATTTGTAAGCGTTCCAGTTACTGAAAAGTTTGTAGTGCCCTTCCACTGCGCCGCTAATGCAGATTTTGTTGCTGCAATCTCATGAACAAGATCTTCTACTTCTAGCTCGTACAAAGATAGCGAAGCGCGAGCGCGGAGTTCATCGATAGCGTTAGCTTTTGCTGCTTTTACACGACCTTCTACATTGTCCAAGAGATCTTTCGCTTGGTCTTCTGCAATCTTCGCTAACTTTAAGTTCTCTTTTTGAGCCAATAAGGTTATATACAATCGTGCTGTATTTGCTGCGATATCAACGGCTTTAACCTCTTGATCAATTGTAGTTGCGTCAGCTTTCGATGAAGCTAGATTGACCCTAGACTCGATAATGTCATTTTCAAGTAACCATGAAATGCTCAATGTTGCTTGCAATCCAGATACCCCTGAGTTGTTACCAGAGCCCAAGAAATCCTCGAGTTGCGCATTAACTACTTTAGGCGTGCCAACCTCAGCTTGAGTAATAAGAGCTTTTGCAGCCTCTGATTTATGTGTGAATACATGTAATTCAGGATGTTGTTGCAGGGATAGACTAATTGCATCATTCAATGTGAGTATTTCTTGTGCATTAACACCAACAGACATCCCACTGATGGACATGCTTATAAGCATACCACTCACAAAATACCGATTGATGATCGGTTTTTTGCTTAATTTTTTTCCAAAAAACATAAATAAAATCCTTATGAAAGCTTTTTAAAAGCCTTCGACTAAGTTTGAAAATAAAAACCGTTCACCGATCGGTTTTTAGAATAAATTTTAATGGCTAAACACCGTTTCAATAAGATGATGAACACCGTCTAAAGAAGTCATACATAGAAAAAATAATGCAATGGCAAAAGAGAACGCTACAGTCTTATTGATAGGTGACAACTGCAACCTACCCAAGAGGAAATAGATGCGTTGCTCAAGGACATCTGCTCCGAAATTTACAACTAAAGCGCTTGATTTAAGTATGTCCTCTTGCGCATTCAGCTTTGCAACTTTAATTAAAGTGCTTGCAACGAATATCCGGTCAATTCCTTCTTCTAATACAGCATTGTCTGCATCTTGTTCCATAGCCAACACCATCTGTAGAGTTAGTAATCTTGCTACTGGTGCAAAATAAAATGAGACCAAAATACTAAAAAGCCACTTTTTCAGGGGATCATTATTTACAACATGCGCTCTTTCGTGCTTTAAAATGACATCAAGTTCTTCGGGAGTAACCTCATTCAAAAGCCCTGTAGTTATGAAGCATTTCTTGCTCCGTATTCCAGAGGTAAACGCTGCAAATTTAGGTATCTCAACTTCATATACCCCCCGGCTTAAGTTTTTTGAGAGGCAAGTTAGCAAGCTCACCTCCTGTCTATGAAGCCATAGCTGTCTCGTCTTTGAAGTCAATACAAACATCATGTAAGAGAGCAGGAGTATTATTGTAACTGCATGCCAACTAAACCAGTTGAAATCTGATATATGATGCCAATGAGCATATTGTTTAGTTTCAAATATGCTTGAGTAGACATATATATCAAGTAAGTAAAGACAGACTAAAATGCTCATTATCCATGGCATTGAAACACAAAACCAAAGCAGAGCTTTCCTTGGTTTTAACTGAACAGATGTTAACTTTTGTCCTAGTAAAGATACGCCAATAGACACAACCAAATTAGTTATTGCGAATGCAATAGTAAAAATTGCTAGCAGGTTGAAGAATATTGTCATTATTTTACTTAATCCTTGTTCACTGACTTGAGCTTTTTTTGCTCTTCTATAAGTTGCTCTAGTTTAGTTAGTTGGTCGACACTAAATTCACTTGAGATGGAAGAAAAAGCTGCGATAAGGCTGCTATCGTCGCCAGCAATAAAGTCACTAGCAACTGACTTTATAAGCTGTCCGATCAACTCGTATCTCTCGACTTTTGTGTTATAGATATATGCATGCCCCTCTTTTTTTCTGGCTAGAAGTCCCTTTTTGAAAAGGCGATCAAGTGTACTCTGGTAGGTATTTAAGCTTCCTCCCCTCACATTTATGAAATGCGAATAAACTTGCTTTACATCAACATCTTTGTGCTTCCATAAATAATGTAGAACTAGCTTTTCAAGTTCACCAAGATTCATATTCGCCGCACCCTTTTAAAAAACCGATTAACGATAGGTATTATACATAGAGAGTACCGACCGGCAATCGGTTTTTATCTCAGTTTTTTTTCACTTCATCGTTAGGCGGAACTTATTAATAATATTATCTCACTATATTTTGCACTAAATACACCCACGCTTTCTCAACTCCTCAGCCCATTCTTTAAAGCGTTTTTCGTCGCGCTCTGCGGTCTTTGCACGTCTGTTCAATGTTTTCTTAGACAATGCTTTGGGCTCTTCTTTGTCAAATGTTACTCCAGACAAAGCATCGGCAAACATTTCCGGCTTTACGTGACTATAGTGCTGCTCGATCATTGCTGTACTGGTTCCACATTGGCGCGCAATTACGTCCATGCTGGTTCCGTTGAGAAGCTGCCACGTAATGTAGGTATGTCGAAGAGAGTATAGCGTTCGCGGTCCTCTGGGTGACTCTTTTAATCCCGAACTTTGGAGAGCTTTCTCAAATGCCTTACCTAATTGCTTTGTGGGTTCACCATTTGCTAGCAAAAATAGTTTTTGGTTAGGTGTACGCAGTGGAAAACGTTCTCTGAGTCTAGTTAAAGCACCAATCACATCACGTTTACAAACTACTTTACGAGGGCCTGTATATTTTGTTGTTTTACCTTTGGTGATGTGAATGAAGAATTGAGCTTTAGACCCTTGCGTTTTTATTTCGATGTCCTTCCACGTTAAGGCGTCCATTTCCGTTCCGTGCCTAATACCAGTATTTATTGTTATTTCACAATAATCATAAAGTAACTCACAGATCTGACGAGTTTTTTCACTATGGGCATTAAATTCTCTTTCTAGTATTGCGTCCAATACAGCTTCGTATTCCTCTTCCGAAAATGCAGAGCGGCGTTTGCCTGCTTCACCTTTAGATGAAAGAACAGGTACTTGAGCGGCGATCATCCATTTTTGCTCAATAGCTTCTTTAAAAACGAGCTGAAGAGCAGCATTGTGAGTTAATAATGTAGAGGAGGCTGGAGACTTCTTCATCCGCCCTTTACGCCACTCATCAAATTTAGATATTTCTTCTTGGTCAATTGAAGTAATAAATGTCCGTGAAAAGTAAGGTATGTGGTAGTTTTCTAAAGCTCGAATATAGTCTTTATAGGTGCGTTTACCGCCCCCGTGTTCTAGTTGCTCTTCAAGCTTTTCGATGACGCGGTCAGCTACGTCTTTGAATCGCTTACTTTGGACTAGTGTGTTATTTTCGTGTCTAATTTGGTGGTCTAAGAAGATTCGATGTGCCATGGCGATAGCTTCGTCTTTATCTTTCTTCTTAGTTGATTTACAGAGCCATTTTTTGTGGTTGGTTAGTATAAATCGCGCGTACCAGCGTTCACTGTTATCTTGTTTAAAGATATACAGCTCATCGTTTATGTCGTGTCTTTCAGTCTGTTTTGCCATAGCGCCAGTAAAACAGAAAAGAGTTCTTTTTGCAAAGAATTTGCAAAGAAATTAAAAGTTGCTTATTTTCAAAGGGTTAAAGTGGTGATTTGCATTGAAAATCCGCGTGTCCCTGGTTCGATCCCGGGTCGAGGCACCATTATTCAGAAAGCCCTGCATGAAAATGCGGGGCTTTTTTGTTTCCGCTTTATGTCTTTCTAGCGCTAATCGCAGACCTAGTCCAACAGGCGCTAAGACATCTGTAGCAAACGTAAAAACTCTTGAAGCGAAGACACATGGAATTGTGCCTTTGGTGACTTTTTAACGCCCGGTCGAAGTATCTGAACCGTTTTCATACCTAAACTATTACCCGCACTAATTTCTGACTCCTCACTGTCTCCAATAACCCATACCTCACTCGGAGCTGTATTATATTTTTTGGCTATGATGTCGAAGTAGAATGCTTTGCCTTTTCTAGGCGGGTTACCTGGGTCATCGTAGTAAATGTCTTCAAAAGCACCTTCAACGCCCAATTGGCGAATTTTCGAATGTTGAAATTTTTGGAATCCAGAAGTTACAAGTAGCTTCACCCCTTCAAACGCATGAACTAAATGAGTGTCTTCATAGCCTTCAATAGGGTGCGCAATACTCAACTGCGAAAAGTACGCATAACTCGCAGATTTTGAATGCTTAGAGAACTTATATTTTTCAACAATATAGTCCAAAGGTTTACGCCAAAAATCCAGACGCATTTCTTGTCTCATAGAGGGAGTTAAATCGTTACTCTTATCTGACTCGATGACATCGAATAGAGGTAGCAATATGTCTTCACCTACACTATTGCCCGGTGCTAAGCAGTTATCGAAATCAAAAATAATTAATGGCATGTATGGATAAATTACTAGGGAGTGGTGTGCACCATAGTCGCACATGAATGTTTCGATTTCAGAAAGAGCAACCTGCATAGTCGCGTACTTGTCGCATAGTGGAATTACGCCAAATACTCTGAAAACAAGCTTGATAAGAACTAGTTTGCGCTTTTTAGGCGCAGTTAAAGCCAAAAAACGCTTTTTTAATAAAAAACTTATGCATGTTCTTGCCTACTTTTCAAAATGGGTACTACGCTTACTTCATATGTAAAAACGCAGCGAAATATAACGTTGTTACTTTTTAAAAGAGGTAACGCGCCATTGCTCTGTGTTTTAAAGAGATAGTTTTTGGCTTAACACCTGTGATTTTAAGCGGAGTGAGAAACTTCGAACTGTTAATAATGATAGGAAGCTAGCTGCTTCGTTCAACTGCCTTGTCTGAAAGAAGCAACCGGCAGTTGAATGTTCAGGGTGAAACTAAGCCGCGCGTAATTCTCAAGGAGAGTTTTTTGTCAGCTAACAACACATCTTCAAATCAGCAGAGCGCAGTAAACACTATATTTGCTATTTCAGGTATTGGAGTTATCGCTTCGTGGGTGCTCTACTTTTCAGTATCGGCGTTAGCCGCTCTCGCTGTGCTAACCGGCGCAGTGGTGATTTGTGCCCTTATTCACTCAAAAAATAACAGCGAAAGCGACGAGATATACCCGACAGAGAATAGTGCTGCGGATATGGCGACAAGCAGAAATACTGATATTGAAAAAGCCAGTGAGGGGTTAAGTGTTTCACTTGGCACTTGTGACGCCAATTTATCGGACATCAAATCAACGCAGGATGACGCAGTAGAAACCTTGTCTCACGCCTTTAGCAGTTTGAAATCACTAGTTTCTCAACAAATTGAGTGTATTGAAGATCTGTTAAGTGTGGACGAAGCGCATACGCAGTCTTACTCCGACCGAATGCGCAATTTCGCCCGCGAAACCGATGGAACACTAACGCAATTCATTGATTCTACAGAACAGATGTCGTCGTCGACAAAGCACTTAATGGAGCAAGTGCAAACCATTCAACAGGCCATGCCTACGGTAATTGAAGCACTGAGTGGTATTGATGACATCGCTGCACAAACTAATTTACTTGCTTTGAATGCGGCTATAGAGGCGGCGCGAGCAGGTGAGGCTGGTCGTGGCTTCGCTGTTGTTGCTGATGAAGTCAGGGCGCTCTCAACTCGCTCCACTCAGTTTAGTGATGTGATTAAAACCCAGGTCGAGAACATAAGAAGTCTGGTAGATAAGCTCACAGACACCGCTGAATTTGTAGCGTCGCAGGATATTTCTCAGGTGGTTAATGCTAAATCACATATCAGTGAGCAGTTGTCTGAGATTATCAAGAAAGCAGAGGCTGACCTTGTAACCACAAAACAGATTGAAGACATTGGCTCTCAGCTTGACGAGTCGATAAATGCGGCCATTCGGGGTATGCAGTTTGGCGATATCAACGGCCAACACATTCAGTATACCCAAGATATGATCAAGTTCATTTTAGAGCAGTTGGCGACGTTAGATGCCAACAATATCGAGCGTTTCGTCAGTGCATTAAACGAGTACCAAAAAGGACTCGCTGCGAAAGGGAAAAATGACCACAACCCTGTGTCTGCAACATCTATGGACGCTGGGGAAGTCGAATTGTTCTAGCTAAGCAAGGAACAGGAAGCACAGTCAGTAATGACCTACTTTGGAGAAGTGAGCATATGAGCAAACACATTCTAGTTGTTGACGATTCAGTATCCATTCGTCAGATGGTAGAAATGACCCTAAAAGGTGCGGGCTATACCGTTACGACAGCCCAAGACGGGCAAGATGCATTAGATAAATGCAAAAGTCAGCAATTTAATTTTGTTTTAACCGATCAGAATATGCCACGAATGGATGGCCTTACGCTTATAAAAAATTTGCGCGGTTTGGGGACTTACAGCAGAACGCCTGTTGTTATGCTTACTACAGAAGCAGGCGACGATATGAAAGCAAAAGGTAAAGCCGCTGGCGCCACAGGCTGGATGGTAAAGCCTTTCGATCCAAACAAGCTTCTTGATGTAACGAAGCGCGTGCTGGGCTAAATCGCCCACCCACTCCTAAAATCTGGAAGGATTCGGAATGAGCATCGATATAGAACAGTTTCATGGCGTGTTTTTCGACGAGAGCGATGAGCATCTCGACGATATGGAACAGCTATTGATGAGTTTAGATGTTGAATCCCCTGATCCTGAAGAGCTAAATAGCATTTTTCGCGCTGCCCATTCGATTAAAGGTGGCAGCGGTATTTTCGGTTTTGATGCGTTGATGAATTTAACGCATGTGATGGAAAACTTGTTAGATAAAGCCCGCAACAATGAGCTTAGTGTTACCGCTGACATTGTAAATGTGCTTTTAGAAACTCTCGATGTTTTAAAAGACACGCTTAACGCCTACCGGGATGAGACCCCCGTACCAGAAGACAGTATTGCCGAGCGCATTAAAATTCTAAATGGCGTAATCAACGGTCAATCTACAGACGCAGCCTCAGGCGATGGTGACGATGCTTCAGAAGTAAGCGTGAATGCGCAAAACGAAAGCGCTCAGGACGACAGCTTTGGTTTCTTTGACGATGAGCCTAATAGTGCTATTGAAGCCGCTGACGACAGTTTTGGTTTTTTCGACGACGAACCAGTTAACGAAGCGCTCTCTCACGGCGACAACACTAAAAGTGAAAATAATGACGATGACGGCTTTGGCTTCTTCGATGATGAAATATCGAATAATACAGTCGACGCACAAACTGAAACGACTAAAGCCGAAACAGCTGAAGTAGAGCAGGGTTTCGGTTTTTTCGAAGACGCACCGTCAGCTACCAATATCAATACTTCCCTAGAAATTGCGAGTAGTAATAACGCGCAAAGCGCGAGTACTCAATTAAATACAGCAACAACATCTAACAATGATAAAGCGCCAACAAGTGGCGTTGCTCCCACGACAACACAAGCCAAAACGCCACCAAAACCGCCAGCGAAAAAGAGCGCCGCCCGTGAATCGGCCTCTATTCGTGTAGACACCACTAAAATTGATGCCATGGTTAACTTAGTCGGAGAGCTGGTTATTACCCAGTCTATGCTGTCTATGATAGGGCAAGACGTTGAAGGGCAAGTTGGCGAGCGGCTGCAGCTAGCTATTGACGAGCTGCAGCGAAACACCCGGGAAATTCAAGAATCAGTGATGTCTATGCGCATGCTCCCGCTAACCGCAACCTTTAATCGTTTTCCGCGCTTAGTAAGAGATTTGGCAGGTAAGTTAGGTAAGCAGGTAGAACTGGTACTCCAGGGAGGCAGCACGGAAATTGATAAAAGTTTAATTGAAAAGATTGTCGACCCCCTTACCCATCTGGTTCGCAACAGCATCGATCACGGCATAGAAATGCCCGACAAACGCGTCGCTGCTGGCAAACCAGAGAAAGGCACGGTTATTCTAAGTGCCGAGCAGAAAGGCGGTAGCATTATTATCAGCATTATTGATGATGGCGGTGGTCTTCACCGCGACAAAATTCTCGATAAAGCGCGAAGTAACGGGCTCACCGTATCTGATGACATGCCTGATTCAGAAGTATGGCAGCTTATATTCCAACCTGGGTTTTCAACTGCCGAAGCCATTACCGATGTATCGGGAAGAGGGGTAGGTATGGATGTGGTGCGCCGCAATATCGAATCGATAGGCGGTCGTATCGATATCGAGTCTAGTGCCGGTGAAGGTTCAGCGTTTTTCATTCACCTGCCGCTCACGCTAGCCATAGTTGATGGCATGTGTGTGTCCGTGGGTAAGCAAATCTTCGTGATCCCACTTTTAAATATTATTGAATCCTTCCAGCCTACTAAGCAGCAGCTGAAGACCTTGGGCAACGACACCGTTCTCTATATACGAGATCAATACTGGCCTTTGGTGCCCCTCTACGACTTCATGGAAGTAGAGGATGCCGCGCTTTCTCCCACAGAAGGCATTGTGGTGTTGCTTGAAAGCAGTAAAAAACGCTTTGGTGTTTTGGTTGATGCACTCGTCGGTCAGCAGCAGGTGGTGATTAAAAGCTTAGAAGAGCACTACCGTAAGGTGGCTGGAATAGCGGGGGCAACCATTATGGGCGACGGAAAAGTCGCACTTATTATCGATGCAGACTCCATTGCTACAACGTATACCTCCAGTCAAATAGAGGAGTTACTTTCATGAGTGAAACTGCCTTGCATCAAGCGGTTACCGGCGGACAGGACAAAGAATATTTAAGTTTTGTGCTTGGCGATGAGCATTACGCCTTGGACATCACCACAGTAAAAGAAATTAGAGGGTACGAACAAGTCACTAAGATTGCGAATGCGCCAGCCTTCATAAAAGGCGTGATTAATTTGCGTGGTGACATCGTTCCTATCGTGGACTTGCGCATTAAGTTTAACGTAGGCGAGGCCACATATAACGACTTCACAATAGTGATAATGCTGAACATTCAAGAGCGTATTGTTGGCATCGTGGTAGATGGTGTATCCGATGTTATTCGCTTGTCTGAAGAACAAGTACTTCCGCCACCAGAGTTTGGCGTAGCTTTTGACAGCAGGTATCTACACGGTTTAGCTGATGTAGATGAAAACATGGTCATTCTGGTGAACATAGAAAGCTTAATAACCAGCGAAGAGCTGGGTTTAGTCGCACCTGAGAGCGTAAAAGACGACGCGTAGTTACAAGGTCCTTCACTAAACGGAAACACCTGACATTGGGAAATATTAGTTATGGGCGTATTTAATTTTCTGAACGGCGAAGAGTTAAAAATAGCGAAGCACGACTCGCTATTGAAGTCGAATATTCTAAAGGCCAGTGCCTCAAACTTGTTGGTTATCGACAAGTCGGGGGTTATTCACTACCACACTCCCGCATTCCTGCGAATGACAAAGGCCTACCCTAAGGACTTTACTGTCAACGATGGTGAGTCTTCACTATCAGGAAAGCACATAGACGACATTGCAAATGGGGCAAGCGCTTCAGAAAACCTGTCTTATTTACTTACCCATACTTCGGGCGATAAGCACCTCGTTTCTCTTGCTGAGCACGGCTTTTGTGTAAGTGCATCTACAATAACGATAGACGAGAATGGCACTCAGCTTTATGTCACCGAGTGGCAGGACAACACTGAAAATAAACGCAACAAAGGTATGGTCGATGCCATTATGCGAAGCCAGGCGGTGATATCGTTTACGACAGACGGAGAAATCTTGTCGGCCAACGATAACTTTTTATCCGCAATGGGTTATAGCGAAAGTGAGGTGGTGGGAAAGCACCATCGCATTTTTGTCGACAGTGATTACGCTCAAAGCGAAGAATATCAGCAGTTTTGGAAAAAACTAAAAAGCGGCGACGTACACAGCGGTGAGTTTTGCAGAATAAACAAGCAAGGCGAAGAGGTGTGGATCCAAGCGACCTACAATCCAGTATTTGATGACAACGGTGACGTAGATTACATCATCAAGTTTGCCTCTGATATTACAGCGCAAAAACAAAGAAATGCCGATTACGAAGGACAGATTACTGCCATTAATAAGTCACAGGCCGTTATTGAGTTCGATCTAGAAGGTAATATTCTTAACGCCAACGAAAACTTCCTCGCCGCAATGGGTTACAGCCTTTCTGAAATTAAAGGGCAGCATCACAGCATGTTTGTTGACCCAAGCTATAAGTTAAGCGCTGAATATGCTGCTTTTTGGCAAAGCTTAAAAGCCGGAGAGCACAGTGAGGGTGAGTATAAACGCATTGCAAAAGGTGGCAGAGAAATATGGATCCGCGCATCGTACAACCCCATTTTCGACAGCTCGGGTAAGCCATTTAAAGTCGTTAAATTTGCCACCGATGTAACGCAAGACAAGTTAAAAAATGCGTATTTCGAAGGGCAAATTAACGCTATCAGTAAATCTCAGGCTGTGATCGAGTTTGATGTCGACGGCACTATCATTACTGCTAACGACAACTTCCTCAACACCATGGGCTACCGACTAGACGAAATCAAAGGTAAACATCACCAACTATTTGTGGATGAAGAAACCAGGCAGTCAGAGTCGTACCAGCGTTTTTGGTCTGAACTTAAAGAAGGTAATTTCTTCTCAGGAGAATTTAAGCGCGTAAGCAAAGCAGGAAAAGCCGTTTGGATCCAAGCTTCTTACAACCCTATAGAAGACATGAATGGCAACCCGTTTAGGGTGGTCAAATACGCGACTAACATTACCGAAGAGAAGTTGAAAAACGCCTACTTTGAAGGTCAGTTAAATGCCATTAGCAAGTCACAGGCCGTCATTGAGTTTGACCTTGAGGGGGTAATTTTAAACGCAAACAGCAACTTCTTAGCCGCGATGGGATATACCCTAGATGAAGTGAAAGGAAAGCATCACAGTATTTTTGTGGACCCTGCTTTCAAAAACAGCCCTGAATACGCAGCGTTCTGGGAGCAATTGCGCCAAGGTGTTTATGCTAGCGGAGAATACAAGCGTTTCAACAAGTCAGGAAAACCAGTTTACATTCAAGCCTCTTACAACCCAATCCTAGACCAAAACGGCACACCGTTTAGAGTCGTGAAATATGCCACGGACGTTACAGGAAGAACCTTAGCGGTAGAAAGTATTAAGTCTATTATGGCAAGTCTGACAGACGGTGATTTACTGAAAACGATAGAAGAGCCATTAGAAGGTGACTTCAAGGTGCTTGGCGAATCTATTAATCACTTTATTGGTGAACTGCGCGACACCATAGTGAAAATTCACACCGCTGTGGAAACCATCGATACGGCTTCAAATGAAATCGCCACCGGCAACGCCGATTTGTCTAGTCGTACCGAGCAGCAAGCGTCTAGCTTAGAAGAAACAGCGTCAGCCATGGAAGAGTTAACGGGCACAGTGAAGCTAAATGCAGAGAATGCCGATCAAGCAAAAGGCTTGGCAAGCCAGGCATCAGAAGTAGCGTCAGAGGGCGGAAAGGTCATTGAACAAGTGGTGCATACCATGGGTGAAATTAACGACTCTGCTCAGCGTATATCTGACATCATCGGTGTTATTGATGGCATTGCTTTCCAAACTAACATACTTGCACTGAACGCAGCAGTTGAAGCTGCAAGAGCGGGCGAGCAAGGTCGCGGGTTTGCCGTTGTTGCCTCTGAGGTGAGAACGCTAGCGCAGCGCTCTGCCGAGGCGGCAAAAGACATAAAGGCACTAATTTCTGCGTCGGTCGATAAAATTGGTGATGGCAACGTGTTGGTGAATAAGTCTGGGGAAACCATGGCCAACATCGTCACTGCAATTAAACGCGTTAACGACATTATGTCAGAAATTGCTGCGGCATCGTCTGAGCAAGCCACCGGAATACAGGAAGTGAGCAATGCGGTGGTGCAAATGGACGAAATGACTCAGCAAAATGCTGCGTTAGTTGAACAAGCAGCAGCGGCTGCAGACAGTATGAGACAGCAATCGGGTGAACTAGCCCAACGGGTGTCTGTGTTCAAAGTGGGAAGTAGTCGCAAGCCCACTCAGAATGCTGACATTCAGTCGCTAAACGGCAGCAAAGCATTACCTAAAGAGCGTGAAGTGCCCAAGCAGCGAATGAAAGCGCTGAACCCAGCGGCACCAGATGCGTCAGATTGGGAGGCGTTTTAGTGTATGACCGCTCTACAAAGCACGGATGCGCAAAGGGAATTTCCATATAGCCGAAGAGATTTTGAACGGGTTAAAAGCCTGCTGTTTAAACAAGCCGGAATTAACTTAGCTGATTCAAAAGATGCGATGGTATACAGCCGCCTTGCCAGGCGGCTGCGTGCACTAGAGATACACAGCTTTAAAGAGTACTTAGCGTATGTAGGAAGCTGTAAAGATGAAATGGAACACTTCATTAATGCGCTCACCACTAACCTCACGGCATTTTTCAGAGAGCCACATCACTTTGACGCACTTGCCAATTACCTGACAAAGCGACCTCAAACCAAGCGTATTTGGTGTGCCGCAAGCAGCACTGGCGAAGAGCCTTATAGTATTGCAATGACAGTGGCGTCGGTGTTTGGCACTTTTACCCCTAATGTACAAATACTTGCCACTGATATCGACAGTAAAGTTCTGCAAAAGGCTCGGGAAGGAGTGTATGCCCAAAACAGTATCAGTCAGCTGTCTTACGATTATAAAACGCAATTTTTCTATAGGGGAAAAGGCGCACAAACCGGAAGAGTAAGAGTAGTGGATGAGCTGAGAAAAATGGTGCAGTTCGAACCACTAAATTTGATGTCGCCAAACTGGTGTGTAGATTCGCCAGTGGACGTGATTTTTTGCCGTAACGTCATGATTTATTTCGATCGACCCACGCAGCGCAAAATTTTAGCGCGCATGGTTAAATTGATGTGCAATGACGGGATGTATGTCGCAGGGCACTCTGAGAACTTCACGATGTATCCTGAACTGGTCGCACCCATGGGGAAAACCATTTATCGGCCAGTCGTTTAAAAGGAATTTGCAGTATGAGTCAGGACGAAAACCCCATTCGATACTTTGATAACCGCCTTCAAAAAGAAGCCGTTAAACTATTGCCGGGTCAGTACTATGCCACTGCTTCAGACAAAGCGCTGGTAACCATTCTTGGTTCTTGCGTAGCAGCGTGTATTTTCGATCAAGAAAAGAAGATTGGTGGTATGAATCACTTTATGTTGCCTGACCTCAACTTCACCACCAATCTCGACGCTTGCCTAGCCACAAAGTACGGTGTACACGCCATGAACATGTTAATTGATCAGCTTGTACACCTTGGCGCACGGCGAAATAAGTTGATGGCTAAAGCATTCGGAGGAGGAAAGGTGCTTCCTGGGTTTGTGCAGCAAGACATTGGACGAGTAAACGCTGAATTTGTCTTGGAGTATTTGGATGACGCGAACATACCGTTAATAAGTAGTGATTTAATGTCTACTTATGCTCGCAAAATTTATTACTTTCCTGCCGACGGTAATGTTTATATGAAGCGTATTCGCGAGTTTAACAATGCTACCCTCTACGAGCGCGAATCTACCCACCGGGTTCTACTTTCTGAACAAGCTAAGACGGGTGTAATTTCATTTTCGGAACAGTCACATGCCTATAAAAGTCCTCGTAGTTGATGACTCTGCGTTAATCCGCCAAATTCTTTCAGAAATAGTAACCCGTGATCCAGGTTTAACGCTTGTGGGTGCGGCGCCGGATGCTTATGTGGCGAAGCGAATGGTGCAAGAGTTCAGGCCAGACGTTATTACTCTGGACATTGAAATGCCGAAGGTAGACGGGTTACGTTTTTTAGAAGTAATGATGAAGGCGATGCCGACCCCAGTTGTGATGATATCTACGCTGACTGAAAGAGGTGCCGACGCAACACTGCGTGCGCTCGAACTAGGCGCTGTGGATTTTATGGCAAAGCCAAAGCTCGGCGTAGCGCAAGGTATGGCTGAATACGCGGCGGTTATTGTTGAAAAGATAAAAGCAGCAGCGCATTCGAGGTTAGGCCAACCAACGCAAACACGCTGCACAAAACATGCTTCTATGCGCTACACAGGAACCGAAAAGTTAATTGGTATAGGCGCATCAACTGGGGGAACCGAAGCAATAAAAGACGTTATCATGCATTTTCCCCGCAATGCACCGGCCACCATTATTTCCCAACACATGCCTCCAGGGTTCACAACCACCTACGCCAAGCGGCTCGATAGCCTTTGTGAAATAACCGTGAGAGAAGCGCACGGAGGGGAGCGTTTATTGCCTGGATTTGCATACTTGGCACCAGGTAATAAACATTTAAAAGTAGAGCGTAGCGGCGCTGACTATCGTTTAACCCTTGATGATGGCCCCAAGGTATCGGGACACAAGCCCTCTGTTGATGTGATGTTTAACTCGCTGGCTGAGCATGCTGGCGCAAACGCGGTGGGTGTGCTGCTTACAGGCATGGGACGGGATGGAGCAAAAGGCCTTAAGAGTATGCACACGAAAGGCTCTGTTACGTTTTGTCAGGATGAAAAAACCTGCGTTGTTTACGGTATGCCTAAAGTGGCTGTAGAAATGAAAGCCGCTAGTTTTATCAAGCCGTTAGAAGATATCTCAGATGCAATTCTAGATACGCTAGAAGCATTGGGCGCGGGCTCGCGCCTTTAATCTTAATGCAATGCCCACAGTGCTGAACTATTGGAGCTTTTTAGTCTAGCGCAATGTTGATGATTGTGTGTCGCAAATGTCACCAAAGTAATAAATTAACAAAAATATTCAAAAGTATAATTGTTGAAGCTGGAAACTTGACCATAATTTGATTGTGTTTTGTACATCCGTTAACGCGGTAGTAACAATTGAGGTGGGATTGTGGTCGCCATTGCAGCAAATTATCTGGATAACTTTTTCTCTAATAAGAGCAACGCGTTTATTATCGCGTTTCTTATGATGTTGGCGAGTTGGAGTCTGGCTTTCACCTCGATAGCGCACTTGGGGCTTGCTATCAGCTCTGTTTGCGTTTTATTTTTGCTTTTCGTACTTCTCAAAGTGACAAAGGGTAATCAGGACTCTGCAGCCAATAGCACAAGCAGGCCATCACAAGATTTTTCATATTCAAACACAAACTCGTTAGCCAATGACTCTATGGGTGTTGCTGTATCTGAAGCAAGCAGCATATTGACGATCACCTCATCAAACCTGGCCGACATATTCTCAACACAAAATGACGCGGTTGCTACATTAAGCGACTCGTTTATTTCGCTACAAACCCTTCTAGGCCAACAAGAAACTAGCATCAATAGTCTGCTGACAGATGATGACGACAGCGACTGTGCCTATGCCGATAAAATGCGGACATTTGCTTCTGATACTGACATCACACTAACGCAATTCATCGCCTCAACAACTGAAATGACCGAGTCTACAAGGGCGTTAGAAACCCAAGTACAAACCATTCAGCAGGCCATGCCTACTGTCATTGAGGCGTTAAGTGGTATTGATGATATTTCTTCTCAGACCAATCTTTTGGCGTTAAACGCTGCCATTGAAGCAGCGCGAGCAGGTGAAGCTGGACGCGGTTTTGCAGTTGTTGCCGATGAGGTCCGTGCGCTATCTACCCGCTCTACACAGTTTAGCGACGTTATAAAAACGCAAATAGAAAACATCAAATCGCTCATCGATAAACTAACGGAAACTGCAGAAGTGGTTGCTTCTCAGGACATTTCTCACGTGGTCAACGCGAAAGACGCCATTAGCGAGCAGCTAAAAGGCATTATCAAAAAAGCCGAAGCCGACATACAGGGCGCAAGTGAGCTTGAAGCTATTCGCCAACAACTTGCAGACTCAACTGCTGCCGCTATTCGCGGCTTACAATTTGGCGATATAAACGGTCAAAACCTTACCTACACCCGCGAGATTATTGATTTCATTGTGTTGCAGCTTTCAGAACTAAGCCCTGAGTCTGCGACAAAAGTGAAAGACAACCTAGCTAACTACCAGATTTCGTTGACGGAAAAAGGGCAAGCAGATCACAACCCTGTTTCGTCAACGTCAATGGACGCAGGTGACGTAGAACTTTTTTAACAGCAAAAATAAATAGTTACACAACGATGTGTGATTAACCCTGACATTTTTATAGGTGATTGAGTTATGAGTAAAAGCATACTGATTGTGGACGACTCTGTGTCCATCCGCCAGATGGTAGAAATGACCCTTAAGTCAGCGAACTACAACGTTACTACTGCACAAGACGGCCAAGATGCGTTGGACAAATGCCAAGGCGCGCGTTTCGACTTCGTGCTTACCGATCAAAACATGCCTCGCATGGACGGATTAACGCTTATCAAATCGCTCAGAGGTTTAGCGAACTTCAAGTCGACGCCAATTGTCATGCTGACCACTGAAGCCGGTGATGACATGAAAGCAAAAGGCAAAGCCGCGGGAGCAACCGGATGGATGGTGAAACCTTTCGACCCCAATAAGCTACTTGATGTGATGAAGCGCGTTCTAGGTTAACAGAGTCGGTTTGAATAGGGTAAATGGGAGTCAGTCATGACCATTGATGTAAACCAATTTCACGGTGTGTTTTTTGACGAGAGTGATGAGCACCTCCAAGATATGGAGCAGTTGCTCATGACCTTGGATGTGGATGCGCCCGACCCCGAAGAGCTGAACAGTATCTTTAGAGCGGCGCACTCTATCAAAGGCGGCAGTGGGATTTTCGGGTTCGATGCACTAATGAATCTGACTCACGTAATGGAGAATTTGCTCGACAAAGCCCGAAACCAGGAAATTCAGGTTACGGCAGACATCGTCGACATATTTTTGCAAACCCTTGATGTATTGAAAGACACCTTATCGGCATATAAAGAACAAACAGATCTTCCCCAAGAACAAATTGATGCAAGCATAAAAGTCCTTGAAGATACCCTCGCAAGTGCGTCAGGACAAATGCCACAAAACGCAGAAGAAACATGTGATCAAACTGCTCAAGGTGAAGCTAATACAGACAACGAGATTGATGGATTTGGATTCTTTGATGAAGACGAGACTGGATCTCAAGAAACCAATTTAGAAAGTTCTCAAAGTCAAAATATCTCAGATGACATTGAAGGCTTCGGACTTTTCGAAGATGAAGCAGCATCAGAAGAGACGCAGGCTAAAGGTGAAGCGAATACCAAGGTCGGCATAGCTGATGAGGGCTTTGGCTTTTTCGAACCCGACACCCTTCCTGTAAAAACAGACGCTACTGAAACTTCTTCGCAACAAGTTACACCAAAACAACCTATTGTGAAGCCCGTTAAAACCAAGCCAAAAGCAGCGACGAAAGAGGCAGCATCAATTCGTGTCGATACCACCAAAATCGATGCGATGGTTAATCTGGTCGGCGAACTCGTGATTACTCAATCCATGCTTTCAAACGTGGGGCAGGAAGTTGAAGGGCAAGTCGGAGAGCGCCTACAGCTTGCTATAGACGAGTTGCAGCGCAATACCCGTGAAATTCAAGAATCAGTCATGTCTATGCGCATGTTGCCGGTAAACATGACGTTTAATCGCTTCCCTCGTGTGGTACGTGATTTGTCTTCGAAGCTAGGCAAAAAAGTGGATTTGGTGATTCAAGGTGGTAACACCGAAATAGATAAGAGCCTTATCGAAAAACTGGTCGACCCGCTTACGCATTTAGTGAGGAACAGTATCGATCACGGTATAGAAAGTCCTGAAAAACGCCTTGAAGCTGGCAAAGCCGAAAACGGCACAGTTATCTTAAGTGCAGAGCAGAAAGGTAGCAGTATCATCATTGGTATTATCGACGATGGAGCCGGTTTAAACAAAGCACGCATTGTAGAGAAAGCCACACAAAACGGCCTCACGGTTACGCCAGATATGCCCGACAGTGAAATTTGGCAGCTTATCTTTCAAGCGGGCTTTTCGACTGCTGCAGAAGTTACTGATGTGTCGGGCAGAGGTGTCGGCATGGATGTGGTTCGCAGAAACATCGAGTCTATTGGCGGGCGCATTGAAATTGAATCATCGCAGGGTGAAGGCTCTGCGTTTTATATCCACTTACCACTCACGCTCGCTATCGTAGACGGCATGTGTGTATCGGTTGGCGATCAAATTTTCGTTATCCCACTACTTAACGTTATCGAATCATTTCAACCCACATCATCTCAAGTGAAAACCCTTGGCAATGACAAAGTACTGTGGATTAGAGACCAGTACTGGCCGCTGGTGTCACTTACTCAACTTATGCAGGTAGACGACGGCATCACTGAGCCAACCAAAGGCATCGTCGTGCTACTAGAAAGCAGTAAGAAGCGCTATGGCGTGCTGGTGGATTCGCTTGTGGGTCAACAACAAGTCGTAATTAAGAGCCTTGAGCAACATTACAAAAAAGTAGCAGGGATCGCAGGTGCAACCATTATGGGGGATGGCAAGGTAGCCATGATTTTGGATGCAGACTCGGTGGCTACTAACTGTACAAATGTTCCAAATGAAGAGGTTTCACTATGAGCGAAGCAGCCTTACAACAAGCCGTTAGCGCATCGAAAGAGAACGAATTCTTAAGTTTTGTCTTGGGTGAGGAGCACTATGCCCTTGATATCACAACCGTGAAGGAAATTCGTGGTTACGAACAGGTTACCAAAATTGCCAATGCGCCAAACTTCATTAAAGGCGTGATAAACCTTCGTGGCGACATTGTACCTATCGTCGACTTACGCATTAAGTTCAACGTAGGTGAAGCCACTTATAACGATTTTACTATCGTCATTATGCTTAACGTTCACGAGCGGATCGTTGGCATTGTGGTAGACGGCGTATCTGACGTCATTCGCCTTTCCGAAGAAGACATGCTGCCGCCACCAGAGTTCGGTGTGGCGTTCGATAGCAAGTACCTTCACGGACTGGCCGATGTCGATGAGCACATGGTTATTTTAGTCAATATTGAAAGCTTAATTACAAGTAACGAATTGGGTTTAGTTGAAACAAAAGCACAAGTGGTTGAGGGCTGAGAAAATGGGAATTATGACGTGGTTAGAAGACTTCACAAAAGCAACGGACGTTAACCAAGCATTGAGAAATAAACAGGCACTTGATGCTACAACCTGTTGCATCATGATGGCCGATGCAGACAGAAATATTATCTATGCTAATCAGTCTGTAAAGTCGCTGCTCAAAGAAAATGAGAAGAAACTTCAGGCTGTACTCCCCAGTTTTTCTGCTGACAACTTGGAAGGTCAAAACATCGACCAGTTTCATCGCAATCCTTCGCATCAGCGCAATATCCTTGCTGAATTGAAATCGACAATGACCTCTACGATTAGCATTGGCGACTTGAACTTCAAACTCACCCTTACGCCGTTTTTTGACCAAGAGAATAACAATATAGGCACCATGGTTGAATGGGTTGATCAGTCAGAATTACTCATTAAAAGCACAATGCTTAATGTGTTGAATAATGCCCAGGCTGTTATCGAATTTAACGCCGATGGTGTTATCCAAAACGCGAACGACAATTTTCTTAATGCGCTTGGCTACAGCCTCAATGAAATTGTTGGCAACCATCACAAAATGTTTTGTGACGCACAATACATTCGCTCAGAAGAGTACGCCCAATTTTGGCGCGACCTCAAAGAGGGCAAGTCACAAAACGGCGAGTTTTGTCGATTCGACAAAATGGGGAAAGAGATTTGGATCCAAGCCACCTACAACCCGGTTTTCGATGGCGAAGGTAAAGTTATTCGCGTTGTGAAATTCGCCACCGACATCACTGCATCTAAGTTACGCAATGCCTATTTCGAAGGACAAATAGACGCAATAAACAAAGCGCAGGCCGTTATTGAATTTGACCTTGAGGGCAAAATTTTAAACGCCAACGAGAATTTCACAAACACGGTTGGCTACAGCCTAGATGAAATTAAAGGCAAGCATCACAGTATGTTTGTGGAAGATGAGTATAAGCGCAGTGTTGAGTACAGTCAGTTTTGGGAACAGTTGCGCCAAGGCGTGCAGTTCACTGACGAATTTAAGCGCGTGGGCAAAGGTGGGAAAGAAGTTTGGATCCAAGCGTCTTATAACCCTATTTTGGATCAAAACGGTAGACCTCACCGTGTGGTGAAATATGCCATTGATATTACTGGTAGAAAACAGGCCATTAGCGATATCAAAACCGCAATGAATGAATTGGTTCAGGGTAATTTAGATTGCCGCATTGAGCATGAGTTCGAGGGTGAATTTAAAGAGCTTGGCACGTCAATCAACCGCTTTATCGACGATATGCGTCGCATTATCGGTTCTATCAGTGATGTGATGACCCGCTTATCTGGCGGTGATTTAACGGCAGAGCTTGATGAACAGTTCGAGGGTGAATTCCAAGTACTAGGCGATGCTATCAATCAATTCGTTAGTGAAATGTCTGGCACTATCGGTTCAATTTACCAAGCAGTAGAGACAATCAATACGGCCTCGTCTGAAATTGCCACGGGGAATTCAGACCTATCAAGTCGTACCGAACAGCAGGCGTCTAGTCTTGAAGAAACGGCGTCGAGCATGGAAGAGCTTACCGGTACCGTCAAGCTCAACGCTGAAAATGCGGAACAAGCCAATAGCTTAGCGTCTCAGAGCTGTGAAATCGCGTCGCGGGGCGGTGAGCTAATCCGTCAGGTTGTGGACACCATGTCGTCTATCAACGAGTCTGCGCAGGAAATTTCAGACATCATCGGCGTAATCGACGGCATCGCATTCCAAACTAATATTCTGGCATTAAACGCTGCCGTAGAAGCTGCACGAGCAGGTGAGCAGGGCCGTGGCTTTGCGGTAGTTGCGTCAGAGGTACGAAGCCTGGCTCAGCGTTCTGCCGAAGCAGCAAAAGAAATCAAAGAGCTTATATCAGACTCGGTAAGCAAGATTGATGGCGGTAACAAACTCGTCAATCAGTCAGGCGACACCATGGAAGAAGTGGTGACTTCCATTAAGCGAGTTAACGACATTATGTCGGAAATTGCAGCGGCGAGTTCTGAGCAAGCTTCTGGAATTGAAGAGGTAAGTAAAGCCGTTGTGCAAATGGATGAAATGACGCAACAAAATGCAGCGCTGGTGGAAGAGGCTGCGGCTGCCGCAGAAAGTTTGCAGCAGCAAGCGGGAAGTTTATCTGAACGCGTATCAGCATTTAACATTGGTGATAAAGCGACGGTCAGTGAAGAAAAACCAATAAAGGTTACATCAGTAAACAAGAATAAACACGTTGCACCGGTTACAGCAATTAAAACGCAAAAGAAACTGGCTCCAAAAGTACCAAGCAGTGACGATTGGGAGTCGTTCTAAAAAAGCGAAGGCGAATTCTTGAAAAGGAATTCGCCTTTTTTATTACACGGCATTTAGTTTGACGCTTTTAGAACAGAGCGTCGCAAATCAGGTGGATGGAATAATGGGCGTATTTAATATATTTCATAATGAAGAGTTAGTAGCGGCACAAAGTCTTTCACGCTTTCAAGAGCAAGCGCTAAGCGAAAGTACCGCATGTTTGATGTTGGTCGATGCCGAGGGAACGATCACCTTCGCCAACAAAGCATTTTATGCTTTAGCCAACGAGCACCAAACGCAGTTCGAGCGTGTTTTACCAGGCATTAATTTTCAAGGCCTGACGGGCTCTGCTATGGCAGCGTTTTTCGCAAACAATAGCGACCTGAATTTGCGTTACAAAAGCTGTGATAGCAGCGATACCTTTTTACTGCCTGTGGGCGACTTACTCTTTACCCTTAAGTTATCTACCATTAAAAGTGTTGAAGGCGACAAGCTCGGCACTATGGTGGAATGGCTTAATGATCAGGAGCTGCAATATAAAACAGGTTTACTGGCAGGGTTAGATCGTTGCCAAGCCATTATTTCCTTTACGCCGGAGGGAATAGTAGAAGACGCCAATGAAAACTTTTTGAAGGTTACAGGCTATTCGAAAGAAGACATTGTTGGTAAGCATCATCGCCTTTTTGTATTGCCAGACTACGGCGTGTCTGAAGAATATAAATCATTCTGGGAATCGCTGCGAAACGGTGAGCACAGCAGCGGTGAATATTGCCGCGTAGCGAAAAACGGCGACAAAGTATGGATTCAAGCCTCTTACAACCCTATCTATGACAAGCTCGGAAATATTGTTCGGGTAGTAAAATTTGCTACCGATGTAACGGAGCAAAAACGCAAAAATGCAGACTACGAAGGCCAAATAAATGCCATTGACAAGTCCCTTGCTGTGATTGAGTTCGACCTTGAAGGCGTTATTCAAAACGCCAACGCAAACTTCTGCGCAACAACGGGATATGAGCTGAACGAAATCAAAGGTCAGCATCATAGTATGTTTGTTGAACCCAACTATAAAATGAGCCCTGAGTATGCAGCGTTCTGGCGTGACTTAAAGAAAGGTGAGTTTAAGTCAGGCGAATTCAAACGGGTAAAAAAAGATGGCAGTGAGCTTTGGATCCAAGCGTCTTATAACCCTATTTTTGACGAGTTCGGCCAGCCAATAAAAGTGGTGAAATATGCCTCTGATGTGACTGAACAGAAGCTACAAAACGCGTTTAACACAGGGCAAATAGACGCAATAAGTAAATCACAAGCGGTGATCGAGTTTGATACAAAGGGCAATATTCTCGTCGCCAACGATAACTTTCTGGCAACGGTTGGCTATTCCCTAGATGAAATTGAGGGCATACACCACCGCATTTTTGTCACTAAACAAGAGCGAGAATCTGAACAGTACCAATCGTTTTGGAAAAAACTGGCAGAAGGCCAATTTTACTCGGGTGAATTTCACAGAATTGCGAAAGACGGCTCAGATATTTGGATTCAAGCGACCTACAATCCTATTTTAGACATGAGTGGGAATGTGGTTAAAGTGGTGAAGTACGCCAGTAATATCACCGAACAGAAAGTGAAAAATGCCTACTTTGAAGGGCAGTTAGCTGCAATAGGAAAGTCTCAGGCCGTCATAGAGTTCAATATGGATGGCATTATTCAGCACGCCAATGAAAACTTTCTAACTACGGTGGGCTACACCTTAGATGAAATCAAAGGTAAGCATCACAGCATGTTCGTCGACCCTGCTCACCGAGCAAGCCCAGAATACGCGGCGTTTTGGGATGCGCTACGCAGCGGCACTTTTTCTTCAGGTGAATATCGTCGATTGGGTAAAAACGGCAAAGAGATATTTATTCAAGCCACGTATAACCCTATTTTAGACCACAACGGTAAGCCTTTCCGTGTAGTTAAGTTTGCTACCGATATTACGGGTAGAACCCAAGCTGTTGATGAAATTAAACACGTAATGACCAAGCTGACTGAGGGCGACTTAACGGTCAACATTGAACATGCTTTAGACGGTGACTTTGCTGTGTTGGGCGAGGCCATTAATCAGTTCATCAACGAAATGCGAGGCACCATCACAAGTATTAACGAAGCAGTAGAAACCATTAATGTGGCGTCGGGTGAGATTGCAACGGGCAATGCTGACTTATCAAGCCGCACCGAGCAGCAGGCATCCAGTCTGGAAGAAACTGCATCGAGTATGGAAGAGCTAACGGGAACCGTAAAACTCAACGCAGAGAATGCAGAGCAAGCGAATGGCTTAGCGGCACAGGCGAGTAAAATTGCTTCAGAAGGGGGGCAGGTTATAGGTGAAGTGGTGAAAACCATGACCCAAATCAACGACTCGGCACAAGAGATCTCTGACATTATTGGCGTTATAGACGGCATCGCTTTTCAAACTAATATTCTTGCTTTAAACGCAGCCGTTGAAGCTGCTCGCGCGGGCGAACAGGGGCGAGGCTTTGCGGTAGTTGCTTCAGAGGTAAGAAACTTAGCTCAGCGCTCAGCCGAAGCAGCGAAAGACATCAAAGAACTGATTTCTGACTCTGTAACCAAAATAGCCAGCGGTAACGAGCTGGTTGTGAAATCGGGTGACACCATGGCTGAGGTAGTAACTTCCATTAAGCGCGTAAACGACATTATGTCTGAAATTGCCGCTGCGTCTGCCGAGCAAGCGGCGGGCATTGAAGAGGTGAGCAAAGCGGTCATTCAAATGGATGAAATGACCCAACAAAATGCAGCACTGGTAGAAGAGGCTGCCGCCGCCGCGGACAGTTTGAAGCAGCAGTCGTTGCAACTTAATGAACGGGTATCGGTATTTGAAGTTGGAAAGGGCTTGTCAATGGAGCAAAAGCACATCGCTGCGCTCTCTCACACCGACTTCAAGCAGCCACGCGTAGCCTCAGTGATTAACAACGCGCCTCAAGTACAAGGACTGAAACCCGCACTGCCTGATGAAGCCGAGTGGGAGTCGTTCTAATGACAACGGTTCTTTCATCGCACGAAAGCACTCGGGAGTTCGCCTTTGAAAAGGCGGACTTCCACAAAGTGCAAAACATGCTTTTCAAAAAAGCAGGTATAAAGTTGTCAGACGCTAAAGAAGCGATGGTATACAGCAGATTGGCTCGGCGTATCAGAGCCCTTCAGCTCACAAGCTTTAACGATTATCTAGGCGTAGTTGATAAGTCTGAACCTGAGCTAGAGCAGTTCATCAATGCATTGACGACCAATCTTACGTCGTTTTTTCGCGAGCCACACCACTTCACTGCACTGGCTGAGCACTTAAAACAACATCCAGAAGTAACCACTATCTGGTGTGCTGCCAGCTCAACCGGAGAAGAGCCTTACTCTATTGCCATGGTCGTCGCAGAGGCGTTTGGAAGCTTCAAAACGCCTGTGAAAATCATTGCATCAGACATAGACAGTAAGGTACTGCAAAAAGCCAAAGCGGGTATTTATCCTTTAGCATCGATCGCGAAAATACCCGTCCAAAGACAAAAACAATTCTTCCATAAAGGTAAAGGTGCAAACGAGGGAAAAGTGAAAGTAGTGGATGAGTTAAGACACATGGTGCAGTTCAAAAAACTCAATCTTACCGATGCAAAGTGGGATGTAAAAGGTCCACTCGATATCATTTTTTGTCGAAACGTAATGATTTACTTCGACAAGCCCACGCAACTAAACGTGTTACAAAGAATGGTGGGTATGTTAAAGCCTGCAGGACTTTATATGGCAGGGCATTCTGAAAACTTCAATATGTGTACTAATCTTGTGAGACCGGTAGGTAAAACTATATATCGCCCGGTTCATTAGGAGCACGTGTGGAATCTTGTAATTTCGAAGTACCTATTAGCTATTACGACAAACGTTTTTCTATCGACGCAGTAAAGCTATTACCTGGACAATACTTCGTAACAACACAAGATAAAATGTTGGTAACGGTATTGGGCTCGTGTGTGGCGGCATGTTTATACGACCCTGAAACGGGCATTGGCGGCATGAATCACTTTATGTTGCCTACAGTAAATAAAACTGCCAGTGAGTTCGAAAAAACACAAGGTATGGCTGCCAAATACGGCGTGCATGCCATGGAAATTCTTATCAACGACTTAGTGAAAGCCGGTGCCAATAAAGCCCGAATAAAAGCAAAAGTGTTTGGTGGTGGAAAAGTGGTGCCGTCCTTCGTGCAGCACGATGTTGGGAAGTTCAACGCAGAATTCGTAACAGACTTTTTAAGCACGGAAGGCATACCGATGTTGGCCAGTGACTTATGTGATGTTTACGCGCGCAAGGTTTACTTTTTTCCAAGCAACGGCAATGTCTTTATGAAGCGAATTCACGAGCTTAATAACGCCACTATTATTGAAAGAGAAAGTCAGCATCGGTGGGAACTGTCAAGACGTGCACCTACCGGTAGCGTAGATATCTTCGAGGACTAACAATGACGATAAAAGTTTTGGTGGTAGATGACTCGGCACTGATCCGGCAAATTCTAAGTGAAATTATAAAAAGTGAGCCAGACATGGCATTAGTGGGTGCTGCTCCCGATGCTTTCGTGGCAAAAAAGCTGGTTCTAGAAAAGTCGCCAGATGTTATTACGCTTGATATAGAAATGCCTAAAGTGGACGGATTACGCTTTCTAGAAGTGCTGATGAATGCGAGGCCAACGCCCGTAGTCATGATTTCTACGCTAACTGAAAAAGGCGCTGATGCCACGCTGAGGTCCTTGGAGTTAGGAGCTATCGACTTTGTTGCAAAGCCCAAAATAGGTGTGGCGCAAGGCATGGCAGACTATCACCAGTTGATTGTTGAGAAAATACGTACGGCTGCGCGCTCTAAAGTGAAAAAATCAGCGCCTTCGAAAGTGTCTACCGTGAGCAAAGTCAATTATTCGGGTACTGAGAAAATCATTGCAATTGGTGCCTCGACCGGTGGGACAGAAGCCATAAAAGAGGTGTTACGCACCTTTCCGGCGAACGCTCCTGCCACCGTGATCACACAACATATGCCAGCAGGATTTACTTCGACTTACGCTAAACGACTAGATGCCGTGTGCCAAATGCAGGTCAAAGAAGCGAAAGGCGGAGAACGTTTACTACCAGGCCAAGCCTACCTTGCACCTGGCGATAAACACATGGAAATTGAAAGAAGCGGGGCTGATTACCGGATTAGATTGACCGATGGCGCGCGCGTATCGGGTCACAAGCCCTCGGTGGATGTGTTATTTAATTCTATCTGTAAAAGTGCTGGTAGCAATGCGTTAGGCGTTTTACTTACGGGCATGGGTAGCGACGGCGCAAGCGGCCTTCACGAAATGTTTAACGCGGGCTGCGAAACATTTTGTCAGGACGAAGCTAGTTGTATAGTTTTTGGTATGCCCAAAGTAGCCATAGAAAAGGGCGCCGCTAAGCGCGTAATAAGCCTAGATGATATGGGCAGAAGTGTTATGCAAACCGTAGAAAAGCTCTCGGCAGGTAGTCGCTTGTAAGTATAGTGAGTAAATACTTACAGAATGCAATTTCTGTCCTAAAACCTGTAAAAGGATTGTTATAACTTTTCTTGTTCCAGAAAAGCTAAGGTGTTTTAATAGCAACGCTTAATAGTGAGTAATGCTGCTGCAGAATGCTGTTGCTGTAGCCGATACTATGGATAGGCTCACTATTTAGTGCGTAAAAATATAAAAATCGATACGTAAGTGGAATGGTAAGGTAAATCATTGTCGACATAATAATATAAAAGACAATGGCTTATGTGCGTTAGCAAGAACAAGGTAGGCAAAGTTTTATTACTGCGTATGTTTTGTAGTACCTAACTAGAATAAAAGGCCTGCTATATTCCTTACAGATTTGAGAGCAAATATATGCTCATTCTTACGGTATGACACTAACCCGGGATTATAACGAGTAGTTGGGGACTCTTATGAAACAGCAAACGCTTATAGCAGTATCAGCTTTAATGTTTTCTTCTTCTGTTTTGGCTAATGGCGGCTTTGAACCGAATAAGAAAGCATGCGTGAACGTCGGAAAAGAAATCACTCGCGTAAGCACTGAAATGGACGCAGCTAAGTCAGGTATTCAGAAGTCATGGCTTAAGCGTCAATTAAGCGCACTAGAAACGAAACGCAATTCTTGCAGCACACAAGGTTTTAAGCCAAACCAGCCCGAGCTAGCAAAAGTTTAATTGTTTTGTATTTCGATTTGAAAAAAGTCTTACTTCGGTAAGACTTTTTTGTTTGCGCCTATTTATTTTGCAACTACGCTAGATTTGTAGCGGTCAGGCACAGCGAGGTCGTTGTGCCCTCACACAGAACCCGTTACAAACTTATCATTTCGATAAGCGCAGTAAGCGAAGCAATGCTGTGATCGGGAGCAAGCCCTAACGGGTACACCATTTTTCCCGAGCGCTCTACGAATACGGTTTGCATACCTGTCGCCTTAGCACCACTTACATCCCAACCATGAGCCGCCACCATCATGGCATCTTCGTTCTTTACGTTAGCCTGCTGACAGGCCCAGTGATAAACCGCAGCATGTGGTTTGTAGGTACGTACACTTTCCACACTTAATACATGGGAAAAATAGGGCTTAATATTGGCAAACTCAAGCTGTGCGTCTAGTCCGGCTTTAGACGAGTTTGAAAGCGCGACCAAGGTTACACCAGCACTTTGAAGCGCCTTTAATGTAGGAACAACATCGTCGTGCGCTGGCAATCGGGTAATATGCTGTTTGATGATATCTTTTGCGGTAGCCTCATCAACAGAGATATCCTTACTGTGAGCTACCATGGTAAGCGCTGCGGCTCCAATATCAATGAAATCGTGAAACTGTCCAGACGCAACATCCACTAAACTGTGATGCAATAGGTTAGCAAACCATAAGTCTACCAGTGTCTCATCGCCGTTTAGCACCGACGCTAAGCCTGTTTTTATGGCCTGCATGTCTAGTAGTGTTTCATTAATATCGAAGAAAATAACCTTTGGCGTCACGATTCACCTTCCTATAGTTGATGATAGTAAACGGTACGTTTCGTTTTTAGCTTGTTCGTTGCTTATACCACTGTAAAACAGAATTGGTTTTGCTAAAGCACATTACGACCAATGTCGATGAATTAACGCTGACAGGATGTAAGAAGAATCTAACAAGAAAGGGGGGCAAGAAAAGGCTGCAATAGCGTCATAAACCCTGAACGAAATATATTGAGAGAAACGAACAACAAAAAGCCGGCACTAAGGCTAATGCCGATCAGTTAAGAATATTTTCCTGATCGGTTGACCGATCGTTTTAAGACTTCAAAATCCGATATCAGTCTCTGGTATCGGATTTTTTTTATGTCTTTGCTTACAAACCTCGATGATACATTTGCTCATGCAGAAGATTTGAATGCTATTAATAAACTGATGTCTTTAATTGACCCTGAGCTTCTTCAGCAAGCTTATGCTTTATCGGGGGTAGCGACCGTCAGACGTCGCCGCTTACCTTTGGATTCGGTCGTATTTACTATTGTTGGTATGAGTCTGTTTCGTAGTGATCCGGTCTGGGATATCGCGAATAAACTGGATATCTCGTTACCTGGTAAAAACAGGTTTGTTGCTCCCAGCGCAGTGGTGCAGGCCCGGCAGCGACTGGGCGAAGAAGCTGTCGGTCATGTCTTTAAGCTGATGGCACAGCGGGCATTTGGTGAGTATGCCTTTGAACAGTGGTGTGGTTTAAATGTACTGGCGGTTGATGGTGTGATGTTCCGTGCCCAGGATACCACTGAGAACCTTGCCGCATTCGGATGTGACCGGAATGTGATGGGCGATAACCCGTACCCGCAGGTACGCATGTGTAGTCTGATGGAAACGTCTAGCCACCTTCTTTTGGCCAGTGAATTTGACGGCCGTGATGTCGGAGAGATGTCTCTTGCAGAGCGGCTTATTCCTTCAGTCCCTGATAACTCTCTAACCCTCTTCGACAGAGGATATTACTCGCTGGGATTACTGCACCTGTGGATGACCAAAGGTGTTAATACGCACTGGATGCTGCCCGCCCGTAAAGATTTACAGTACATAGTGAAACATCAACTAAGAGAACATGATGCTGTAGTCACCCTCAAGACCTCGCCTCAGGCGCGGAAGAAGTTTGATGGTTTACCTGAAACCATCGAAGCGAGACTGACCAGCTACGAAGTAAACGGAAAGACCTACCGCGTGCTTAGTTCAATGGTCGATGCTATGCAGTTCCCCTACGAAGAGATTGCCGATGTGTACGTTCAACGCTGGGAAATAGAACTGGGCTTCAGGGAAATGAAACAGACGTTACATCAGGCAAAGCTGACGCTTCGCAGCAAGAAATCTGAGATGGTGCGTCAGGAACTGTGGGGACTATTACTCGCCTACAATCTGATTAGAGTGATGATGCTTGATGCCGTAAAAGATATGCCGGAGCTATCTCCCTCACGGCTTAGCTTCGGTCTATGCATGAGGCATATCATCGTTTTCTTCCTGACCACCATCCCAGACACAGTGACCAAACTGCCCGTCCACTATGAATACCTGATGGAATCGTTGAGGATGATGAAGTTACCTGACAAACGACCTGACAGGTATTATCCACGAGTTGTGAGGAAAAGACCGACTAAATACCCCACAAAGAAAAAAGCCAGTCAGCTTAACTGACTAGCATTAGGCACTAAGGCCGGCTTTATTTTTAGATTTGCGCTTTTTGTTCTTAGAAGAACAAGTAAGAAACGCTAAGCTTCATGCTACGAGGCATAATGTAGCGGCCGTTTGGTGAATCTGGATTACGCGGGTCACCCTCGGTAATACCTTGTTCGTCGGTCAGGTTATCAACAGAGAACTGAAGACGAAGTGATTCAGTTGGCTCTAGCGTTAGACCTACATCAATCTTCTCGTATCCCTCTAGTACAACTGTGTTTTCGTTGTTACCAAAGCGATCATCAACCGCTGATAATGTACCGTATACCGTGGCATACATATCGCCGATATCGAAGCCGTAGCTTGGTGTTACACGTACTTGCCAACCAGGCTGACGCTGAGATTCATTGCCTTCGTTATTGGCGCTGGCAGTAATTTCAGTTTCCTGAATAGTTCCGTTCACGCTCAACGAGAAGCCTGAATCGTGGCTATAGCGACCGTCAAGTTCTATACCGTAAGCTTCGTTAGTAAGAATTTCAGCCGGTGCGCCCGGACGGCGTACAAACGTATCGCCTTTTACTTCGTTTGCGAATGCAGTCGCAAAGAACTGGATGCTGTCATTCACGAACTTATAGCCAAGCTCGCCTTGAGTAACTTCTTGAATCAAGTCGTTACCGCCAGTGTAGGCACCCCAGTTGTCTCTGAAGTCGTCGAAGTAAGGCATTTTATAGCCTCGGTTCATGCGAACGAATACACCGCTGGTGTCATTAAGCGCGTAATTTGCGCCCACTGTCCACGACGTTTTGGTTTCGTCGTACTCAAGCGCTTTAGTTATTTTGCCGTCAAGATCTTCATCTACCGAATAGTTCACTTCGTGATTTTCACGGCGTAGTCCTAAGTCGATGCTCAGGTCTGTGGTTGCGTACCACGTACCCGTTGCATAAAGTGCGAACGTGCTTGCATCACCTACAGAGCTGATGTCGTAGTTCCAATCGCAGCCTTGTGCGTCGGTGTTACATTCGATCCCGTCTAGCAATTCGCCGCCTGGCTGCAACACGTGGTAAGCCGTGTTACCAATGCTCCACCAGTCATTAGCTTTGGTTGAGGCACTGTAAATACCAAATGATGTATCGAAGTCTTCCCAGCTTTTCGACACAGCAAGGTCGTTAGTGAAAGCTTCAATATCTTTAAGTACTACCCAACGGCCGATTTGCTGAATAGGCGTATCACCGTCATACACTGTGCCAGTTACTGCACCAGTGGCTGATTCGCCATTGTCGGCAACATTTGCAACGGTAGTTGCAGAACCATTCGGTACAAGACCAAAAGTATTGGCTTCACCTTTGGTAAGGTTAAAGCGGTCAACTAGCTGCCAGTCGTTGCCTAAGTCAAGCTTAATGCTACCGCCACTTACGTGTCCGTCCCATCCACGACCTTCGCCAAAGTCGAATGACTCAGTGGTATCGTTAGGGCCATACGTAATGGTGCCTTGGCGATTCAATGGACCAATTTGCGTATAGTTTGCGTCGATACCTTCAACGTTTAAAGGTGTAGGTAAGTACCAAGTACCGCGATCGTCAGTTTGACGGGTATAAAGGTTAAGCTCGCCTTTTTCGAAAACTTTAGTGATGTTAACGGTGAACTGGTTACCCTGCTCAGAGTTAAAGCCGGCATCACGAATACCTTCTGAGCTCTTAATGTAGCCACCTACCATGTAGTACAAGTCGTCATCTAGTGCGCCGCTTGCAACCACGTCAATACGGTTTAGGCCGTAGTCAGAGATGGTGTACTTCGCTGACGCTTCTGTCGACTCGCCACCACGTTTAAGGCGGAAGTTTGTTGTAAGACCAGGTTGACCGTTGCTTACTACTGGGTTTGGACCACCGCGTAAGCCTTCAACCATTTCAATGGTATCGTCTATGCGAAACAGCTGAGAGTTCTCAAGGAAAGATAGCGTAGGTGCAGGGTAGATAGGAGAGTTCTCAAGCGCAATCGTTAAGAACGGCGCATCGCCACCACCTGGAAAACCACGCACAAATACGTTCGCGCCAGACTCACCGCCTGAGCTTTCAACCCAAACACCTGGAATGGCCTTAAACAAATCGGCCGTAGACTTAGGTGCCAATTTTTCAATGTCGCTAGCGTCGATGTTGGTTACCGCGAAGCTTGCGTCAATCTTTCTAATCCCTGCGCCGCCTGGCGTACCGCTGACAACAATGATCTCTGCGTTGTCTTTCGCTTGTTGTTTTACGTCTTCTTGTGCCATGGCAGGCTGCGTTAGTGCTACCGCTACTGCACTCGCCAGCATTCCTTTTGTAAACAACGTTTTCATGGTGTGTGCTCCCGAAAATGTTCTATTGCGTTGTTAACTGAATGCGTTAAACAGGTTTAAAAATTGTTATACGCATCACGATTGCGAAACAAAATAGATCTGTTTGCAAACGATTGCAAGAATAAAATGCAATCGTTTGCAAATTTTTTGTTTATTGTTGTTAACATGGTTTTACGCCAAGACGATTCGCGCTATATTGTGAATTCGGCTGTAGAGTCGACGATTTATCCGGTTTAGGTAGCGGTTTTACGCTTATATTTTGTAGTGCTATCACGGGTAACCCGGTATACCGAAAATTATTAGAGAATGGTCACATTGGTTTCTGAAACAAAACTCACCTTAGCGAAGCTGGCTGATATTGCTGGTGTATCAACATCGACAGCATCACGGGCACTGAAAGACAACCCGCTTATTAAGCAGGAAACCCGAAGCAGAATTCAGGCACTAGCTAAAGAGCACAATTTTAGTATTAACGCGGCCGCTAGCCGCTTAAGAACACAGAAAACTCACGTGATAGCGGTGATTTTAAATCTAATCGACAACACCGAACAAAGCACCACAGACCCATTCCTGCTTAAGCTGGTGGGAGAGCTAAATCAAGCGCTAAATGCCAAAGGCTACGAGCTACTGCTGTCTAACTCATTTATGGCATCTGACGATTGGGCGAACTACTTTATTCGCAGCCAACGCGCCGACGGCATTATTGTCATTGGGCAAGGAAAATCCACGGCCAAAATCGACCGAGCAGCACAGTCGGGCATTCCCATTGTAGTGTGGGGCGATGCAAAAACAGACGCGCCATATCCCATTATTGGCGGCGACAACTATCTGGGTGGCTATACGGCAACCCAGCATTTGCTGAGCCACGGCGCCAAACGCATCTTGTTTCTTGGAGATTCTGAACACGCGGAAATGCAGGAACGTCACAAAGGATATTCGCAAGCCCACCGCGATGCGAATGTGCCAATAGACACGCAGTGCACCTGCGCCATCGATATTACGTCGAAAGCAGCATACCAATACATTAACGAGCGTATAAAGGCGAATGGGTTAGATTTCGACGGGATCGTTTGTGTAAGTGATATGGTGGCATTAGGCGCGTTAAAAGCGTTAAAAGAGCGCTATGTAGGTATTCCAAGCGATGTAGGCATTGTGGGTTACGACGATATTTCTTTAGCTGAACTTATGCACCCGTCGTTAACAACGGTGCGTCAGAATACTCAGCAAGCCGCAATAGAGATGGTTACGCAGCTATTAAACCAGTTTGAAAACAAACCTACAGAAAGCCAGGTAGTGGAAACAACCTTAATTGCCCGTCGCTCTACGCAGCACAGCGACTAATATTTCGCTTTTTTATCAGCTTTTTAACGCATAAACGCTATGATTTAACGGAAACAGGGTGTCGATATTAAGCTCTAACAAAAAATAATAGCGCTTTGCAAACGTTTGCATTTTTATTTTCTTACGACTACACTCCTGCATAATTCAGTTAACAGAGTGTTTACACATGTCCCGATTCATGGTCATTGCAGCCATTGCCATTAGCTACTACGTATTTGCCATACTACTTAACAGCGTGGGGACTGTTATTCTGCAATCGATCAATAGCTTCGACATTAGTAAGCCAGATGCAAGCACACTAGAAGGCTTTAAAGATCTCTCTATTGCTATTGTCTCGTTCCTAGTGGCCAGCTTCATTCCAAGAGTTGGCTACAAGCTTTCAATGCTACTTGGGTTAGCATTAGTGGCCGTTGCCTGTGCGCTGACGCCTTCTATCGCAAGTTTCTGGTTCATTAAAGTGTTGTTTGCCTGCATAGGTACTGCATTTGCGCTAGTGAAAGTGTCGGTGTACGCCATTATTGGGCAGCTGTCGTCTACCACTAAAGCGCACTCATCGTTAATGAACACCATTGAAGGTATTTTTATGTTGGGCGTGTTGTCTGGCTACTGGGTGTTCGCTGGGTTTATCGACCCCAATAACGATGCTTCTTTATCTTGGCTGAACGTTTACTACTTACTAGCTGCGCTGGTTGGTTTTACGTTAATCGTTGTGGCATTGGCTCCTATAAAGCCTGTGGAAAAAGCGCAATCAGAAGGCCTTGCAAGCGAGTTCTTCAGCATGCTGAAATTGGCGTATAAGCCTTTAGTGCTGGTGTTTATCTTCTCTATTTTCTTATACGTGTTAATAGAGCAGGGCATAGGTTCGTGGCTGCCAACTTTTAACAAAGAGGTGCTGGGCTTACCTACTCAAGTCAGCATTCAAATAACCAGTATCTTTGCGATAGCGCTGGCCGTTGGGCGCTTAACTGCGGGCGCAGTACTTACGCGAATGAACTGGTATCCCTTCTTAAATATCTGTTTGGCGGGTATGGCTACGGTAATGCTACTAAGCTTACCGCTTGCCGAAAACGTGGCTGACAGCACAATAGCCAGCTGGGCTGATGCACCAATAGCTGCGTTCCTTATTCCATTAATTGGATTGATGATGGCGCCTATTTACCCCGTATTAAACTCGGTAATGCTAAGCGCGCTACCTCAACATCAACATGCACCTATGACAGGGCTAATTGTGGTATTTTCGGCTCTTGGGGGAACCACAGGTTCTATCGTGACTGGATTTATTTTCGACGCAGTAGGGGGCCAACAAGCATTTTATCTATCGCTTATTCCAATCGGTGCATTAGTGGTAACCCTATTCTTCTTTAAACGAGCGTCTTCTTCTCTATCGCCTAAAGGTGCGCAGTAACTATGAGTTCTTCTTCACACAACTGGCGCGACAGCTTGTCGTTTTTTGCCAGCGACCTGTTTAAACATGTGCAAATGGCACAGCTATTCCCAGACAGCAAAACCTTCGCTGACGCTATTGTTAAAACCGATCTCAATACCGTTTTAGCGGCTTATGAACAAGCGTGTTTAGATGCTGAGAAAAGCGGCGAAGCAGTAGACTTAGCTACGTTTGTTAATACCCATTTCGATATTCCAGAAATGATTAGCGCAACATCGCAAACCAAGTTTGAAAATGTAGCCGATTATATTGAGCATATGTGGCAGGTGCTAACGCGTACCCCCGACACTGAGCAGAAAGACAGCTTAATAGCGCTTACCCGCCCATACATAGTGCCGGGTGGACGCTTTCGCGAAATCTATTACTGGGATACATATTTTACCGCGTTAGGTCTAATTGACGCGGGGCGCACCGACATGGCAATTAACATGTTGGTGAACTTTGTAGATATTTTAAATGAAGTAGGCTGCATTCCTAATGGCAACCGCGCCTATTACTACTCTCGCAGTCAGCCTCCTATTTTGGCGTTGTTTTATAATTTGCTTAAAGACGCACTAAGCGACCAGCAAAAAGAATACGTTATCTGGGGCTTAAAGAAAGAATACCAGTTTTGGATGAATGAAGCGGGCGAGAACGCGTCACAGAAGGGCGTAGCACAACTGCGCACGGTTACCATGCCGTGTGGTGCTACACTTAATCGTTACTTCGACACCGAGCCTACGCCTCGCCCTGAGTCTTATCGAGAAGACATAGAAACAGCAGAGCACATAGGCGCTGACAAAAGTCAGTTTTACCAGCATGTTCGCGCGGCTTGCGAATCGGGTTGGGACTTTAGTTCGCGCTGGCTAGCTAATCCCAATTCACTGGCAAGTATTCGTACAACTGAAATTATTCCCGTAGATTTAAATGCGCTTTTAGTAACGCTTGAACAGACTCTGGCAAGCGTGACTAAAGGTGCCGAGCAAGCGCGCTACAGTGCGGCATCTACAGCGCGAATTAACGCAATAAACACCTATTTGTTTAATGCTGAAAAGGCGGGCTATTTTGACTATCACTTCCCCACACAAACTCAAACCAATGTAGTGTCAGCGGCTATGTGTGTGCCGTTGTTCGTTGGTATTGCAAATGAACAACAGGCAGAGGGAGTGCGCGCTGCGGTAATGAATACCTTGTTAAAAGAAGGTGGCGTGGTAACCACTTCAAACGCTACGTCGCAACAATGGGATGCGCCAAATGGCTGGGCACCGCTTCAACTGTTTGCCGTTGAAGGGCTGCGCAACTATGGGTTTGAAATGCAGGCTCAAACCATCATGCTGCGCTTTTGTAAAACCATTGAGCGTCACTTTGCATCAAGCGGTGTGCTACTTGAAAAGTACAATGTGTGCGAACCGGAAATAAAAGCAGGTGGCGGTGAATACGACGTACAGCTAGGTTTCGGGTGGACCAATGGCGTGTATACCCGTTTTCAGACATATCTGAACCAGTAAACAAACTTCGGTTAAAACAAATACGCGCGGTACCGTAACAACGGGCCGCGCGTTTTTTGGTAGTGTAGATATTAATTGTTGCCTGAGCGGTTACCCATATCAATCGACATGGCAATATCATCGAGTATGTCGTTTAGCCCAGTAATTTTCTCGTTAGCAATAAATACGCTCATCTGCGACTCAACCACGATATGGTCGGAAGTGGCATCGTTTTCAAAGGTATTGTCTAACGCGCTCTGTACGCGGTCGAAAAACTGTCGTGCACTTCGTTCTTCAATATTGTGCAGACATAAAATAAATTGCTCGGTACCAAATCGTCCTAAAATATCGTTACCGCGGGTAACATTTTGAAGAGTTTGTGCAATTTGTCGTAATACTAAATCACCTTTTGTTGACCCCATTTTCCGCGTTATTTCACGCAGGTTGCTAATGTCGAATATAGCAATGGCAATGGCCCGGCCTTTTTTCGGCGCATCAAGCTTGTTAATGCGGGCTATCGCCGAATTCGCATTAAGCAGCAGAGTAACGGGATCGATGGCTTTGCGCGCAAGGTGTTTTCTACGAAGTACGTAGCCAGTAATACCGCTTACCAGAAGGAAAATAACAATAGCGGTATACAGCGTGTTCTTTCGTTGCTGTTCCGCTTGTTCAATCGCAGATTCCAAATCATAAATGCGGGTATACAAGTTAGCAGCACCAATAATTAAGGCCGAGTCTTGAGTAACTTCACGGCGCTTAGTCACTTCTTTAGAATAGATCTCGTGCGCCTCTTTCGCCTTAGCTAAGTCCTGCAGTGCGATATACATGGACACATTGAAGCTAAGGTAATCCAAATTTGAACGAAAGACCGGCGGTATCGCGTCATCATTTAACGCTTCAATACCTGATATATACTGCTTAATACAGGTGAGATCGTTGTCATGTAAGCAAATCTCAGCTTTGTGCCAGTTAACAAGAAGCTCGCCTAACGAACTCGAGATGTTCGAAGACGCTTTTTCTAAATCGGGAAGGGTGTAGGTAAGTCGGTTGTAGTTTTCTGTTTTTCTATAGTAAATAGACAGTGCATACTGATACAAGAAGTTGGTTAGCGGTGTGTCTATTTCGCTATTGAGTACACCTAGTTCTAGAATGCTTTGGTAGGCGCGCTCAGTTTGACCGCTGCTTAGCAATGACACAATGGCGCTGATAAGAATACTTACCTTATTACTGCCTTCATATACAAGCAAGCCCATTTCATGTGCTTTTAGATATTGCTCTGCTGCTAAGGCATGTTGCTCTAAATCGCCATATAGTAAACCAATTGCGTTGTGAATATGCGCTAACTCACCGGGGCTGCCGTCGTTTGAATAACGCTTAAGCACACCAAACATCTTACCTAATCTTATTTCAGGTGAAGTGGTTTCTGAACAGTAGTTAATAAGGCCTAAAGAAGAGCTGGTAAAGATATCGCTGTGGCGCTCGGGCGATGATAGTTCTTGGGCTTGTTGGTAGTACTTACAGCGTGCAGGGTTTTCTCTGGCGTCATAAGAAAAGCCAATTTGATAAATAGCCGATGCAAACGCATAAGAGCTTTCATCAATATTGCTTTGCATAATGGCTTTAAGCAGCATAGTTTCAGCTTCTTCGTACTTACCACGGCAAATTAAAAACTGCCCTTTGGCTACGGTTAAGGCAAAACGTTGTTGTGATGTAAGCGACTCAAGAGCAAGTGTGTCTTCAAGTTCTGGAAGTAGAGACTGATTAGGGCAATCATACGAAGGCGTGCGTACCTTTTCGATAACGGCATCGATGTTGTCGTTTGCCAACGCGGCAAAAGAAACTAGCGCAACGCTCAAAAAAGAGAATACTGTTAAAGATAACCTTTGAAACATGAGAAATAACGTTTTTGTTTTTTCTTCATAATATCGATTTGAGCCCAGAACTACTACACGGGGCACCTAAAAGTTACGTATTTTTTGTATCTTAATGCGTCTACTATTCTCTAAAACGTTGGGCTATATAAGCATGTGTTAGGTATTTACCCTACATTGCTAATGGGTAGGCGAACCAAAACTAACCAATATAGCTACTCCAACCAAGGCAACGGCAGACCATACAATAGTTGCTTTAGTCGCCCGTTCACCAAGTACCCATGCAACCCCTAGCGACATTAATGCGCTTGTAGCAATAAGGGTTTGAACCACGGCCGCTTTCGCATAAGCGAATGCAAACATTTGTAGGTAAATAGCGGCAGTAGTGCCAAGTAACGTGGCTAACACAAAAGCAGGCCATACACGTTTTCCACTGTTGCTTTGGTAGTTAATAACGGGCATGTAGCGCGTTTTGGTTATGGCTATAAATGGCACCACAAAGATCATACCGCCAACTAATCGTAAGAACGCAGCGCTGGCAGCGTCAATTTCACCGGCACTTAAAATGTCGCGGCTAACTACGGCACCAACCGCCTGACATAACGCCGCGCCCACACCATACAAATAGCCACTGGTTGCAAACACGTGTGTAGTGCTGCGTTTGCGTACCTTTATAACCATATCTACCGAAAACAGTACTACTGCAACGCCAACCCACTGCTGCCAGGTAATCCATTCGCCAATAAAAGCCATAGCAAAAAGGGCAGTGAATAAAGGCGCAAGGGTTTCGGCGACCAGCACCGCTTGGCTATCGCCAATGCTTTGTAAGGCTTTAAAAAAGCAGGTGTCGCCAATGCCTATACCAATAAGCCCGCTAAGCAATAACCACAAAACAGCATGAGTACTAAGCCCCGTTGGCTGAACCACTACTAAAACCACTGCCAAAATGGCAATAGAAATAAGCCCCTTCCAAAAGTTCATGGTAAGCGGCGAAAATGCGTTACCCGTTCCACGGAATAAACGCGCAGCAATTGCCCAACAAAGCGCTGTACCTAGCGCAGCAAAAACACCCATACATTACCTGTTATAACTTTGCCCAAAAACGCTGGGGCAAATAAGTAGCTTGCCAAAAAGAGCGGCTATGCTAATGCAAGGTGTGGGCGGGGTAAACTTAAATCACATCAGTAGTTTTTAACTAAATATATTGAAGCCTTAAGCAAACGTAACAGAAGGCTAAGGGCATTCGTGGCATTATGTTGGTGGTAAGATTCGTGAGTAAGTTAAGCGCTGTACTTAATTAAGTGGGCGTTAACCAAACTTTAAGAATAACAGTGAAGTAAAAGGACGAGAAAAGCGTGAGCGTAGAGCAGATGAATTTAACCGGCATTAAAGGTGTAATATTCGATTTAGACGGCACCTTGGTAGAGTCTAGCCTTAACTTCACGCAAATGCGCGCCGACGTAGGCTGCCCACAAAACGAAGATATACTTACCTTTGTAGATGCCCTTAGCTGCGCCGAAGCCCAAGCGAGTGCACACCGAGCTATATTGCAGCACGAACTAGACGATGCGCAAAATGCTAAGTGGTTACCCATTGGCAAAGCCATGGTAGAAAAGGTGCAGGCACACAAGCTCCCCATGGCAATAGTTACCCGTAACTGCCGACAAGCCACCGCAATTAAGGTAGCAAACAACGGCATTCCCATCGATTACGTGCTAACCCGTGAAGATGCCCCAGCCAAGCCCGACCCAACCGCATTACTGATGGTGGCGAACACATGGCAGCTTCAACCGGAAGACTGCCTGTATGTAGGCGACTTTATTTATGACCAGCAAGCCGCCGAGAATGCTGGGATGAAGTGGTTTTTGGTGTAGGTTTGCTTATTAAATTTAGAATAAAGTAGTAATCACTCGCGTTACATTCCTAACAGCAGTATTGTCAGGATCGAACGCACAAGAATGGTTTTCTAAGCGCTATCAAAGGAGTTGATAATGTTACTTTTCTATTTGCCTATTATTTTCGGACTAGCTCTACTTTCTGCATTACTGACGTATTACTTTGGTAAAAACAAAGTAAGCAAGCTAATGCCGCTCACCTTCCTCACATTTTTTATAAGTTGCTGTATGCCGTTTATTGGGCTTCTTATTCCCGTGTTTGTTGCCACAAGGCCTGATCTCGAAACACAAAGTTAGGGGGCTCCTTTTGCCGAAGCTGCACTAACATTAAGGTCTAGCTGTTTATCTTAAAATACCCATGGCAAGGCAGCTTCAACTTGAAGACTGCCTTGTTGTTGGTGACTTTTTATGGCTCGTAAGCTGTCGAAAATGCTGAGATTAAATGGTGGTTAGTTTAAAGCCCGTCAACACCTGGCTTTTTGGGTTTTATTGGGCCAATTGGGTTCACGAAAAAGTCGTTATAGTCTGGAATGTTAGTGCCTGTTCCACCATATACTTTAGTATATTCATGTGGCTTTAGTTCTTGCATGTTTTTTTCTTGTTCGATATTCATAGTTTCTCCGTAATTTTTTTATGCTCTAGCTTGAGCCTTAAAGAAATTAATACAGAACAAGGATGTTAATTATGCGGTATAGGACAAGTATTAATGGGCAGTTTTTGAATAGCAGCTTTGTCCTAATTTTAGTAATCACCTCGCTCTTTTTTTCAAAATTAGGCCACGGAGTTGGCGATAATCTTCGTGGTCAAACAGAATTTGCTGGCGTTCCATCAGGTGTAATTAATGATATTGATGTAAAGGAAGATGTTGTTTATCTCGCATCTGAAAATGGTGTTTTTGAGCTAATTGGCGCAGAAGCAGAAAAGTTAAAATTCAATACGCATAGTCAGTTAACAGGAATAATTTCAGATATCGAGATTGAGAAAGAATACCTGTGGGTAGTTGAATATGGTGTTGGTGTTTTTCGGCTAAATCTCAGAACGAGGCAGAGTGATATATTCTTTCCTCAATATGACTGGGCCAAATCAGCTTGGTCAATCAGAGTTTCAAGTACTCACATCATTTTATCTACTATTGACGACATAAAAGTTATCGATAGGTCATCACTAGCTTTTAAGTCAGTTAGGCAGCATTTAGATTCTAATTATTTGAATGATGTTTATTCTTTATCACTCAGCAACGATAGATTTGTAGCGACATCTGAGAAAGGGGTGGTTTTCAGTAAAACTGATCTAAGTGACCTTCAAATAATAAAGTTAAGCAGTTCGTTCCCAAAACTTTCTTCCAGTACATTCGCAGGGCATATAGATCAGGACCTTTATGTTGGGGGGCCTGAGGGACTTTATATCAAGGGTGAATCACTTAAATTTGTACCAACGGAGCAGCTCGAAGGAACTTATATACGAGATGTTTTTCAAGCTAATAATGGTGAGATATGGGTTTCAAATGGAAGGTTACTAAAGCTAAAAGATGACCGTCTGGTTCCACCATCTTTTATGAATCCTATTATTTCCTCGGACTTAGTAAGAACGGTTACTAAAATACATGAAGGTCCATCGCAATCCTTGTTAGTTTCCTCATCTCAGCTCGGGCTCTTAACACTATCTTCCGAGCAAAGGGCAATAAATCTCGTATCAAAAGATTTCATATCTTTCACAGGAAACGTGAGTTACTCATTTGAGCATGAAGAAAGTCATGTTTTAACTGATGGCGCTGATTTCTATTCATTAAATGAAAAGAATGGAACACTGTACAAAGTTGAAGATCAGGTATCTGCGATATCTAGCTGCAAGTTTGATAACGCGCTCAAATCTTTAGAGCTTGACGCTATAAATTTGGAATCATTCTGTAGCGGCGGCTTAAAGCACATCGTTAAGGCTAACGATAACAGAGAATATCTATATTTTGATGACGGCGAAACAGCATCATATTTCATATTTATATCTGGCAAATACGCAGATCAGATCCAAGCTCCAAGAGAGCTGAAGCAGTCAATAGTTTTGTCGACAGGCGAGCTTGCCGCTTTCGATATTTACGATAACGTGCACTTTCAATTGTCTAAATATAACTGGAGGACAATTCGGTCTGGTGAAGGCAATTGGTTCGGTATTCAATGCCTTTTAGAGATGGATGAAGAGTTTATCGTATGCACCTCTGGTGGAGGCTTACGCTCAATAAATAAAAAGTCAGGTGAAATAGGCAACTCCATTATAAGGGGAGTAGATGAAATTAGGTTTATTAGAGGTGCAACTGTAACTACCGATAGAAACCTTTTTATAGCCACTAATATGGGGCTGTTTTTTAAGTCTCCGTCAATGCCAAAAGCAAAGCATTTAGGTAGAAGATACGGCATATTCGATTCCGATTTCGAGTATCAAAGTTTTATTAATTTGCCAACAAAGCTTCTCGTCCGAGGGGATAAATTCTCTTATTTAATTGATGAGGAACTACTTGTTGAGAATGCTATTAACTATACTGCAAAAAGTCCGCGTGCAGTGCTTACGAAAATTAAATGGAAGGATGGAAAGGGTGAGCATACGCTATTTTCACCAAGTCTAAGCCGAATGGATTTTGATAGGACATTTGAAGAGATAACTATCGACATAACTTCAAATGACTTTGTAGATAATAAAGGTCAGCAGCTTGAATTTAGACTTGATGATATTGGTGAATGGATAAGAAAAGATAGTCCGTCACTCAGTCTCTTATTAAGTGAACTAGGTCATGGTAAACATACCTTGGACGTTAGGGTTAAAACACCAAATAACCAGGGAAGCATAACGAATTTTATGTTTAACATAGCGCCCCCTATCTGGGCATCCACACTTGGAATTTCTTTTTGGGTTTTTACTATATTTATATTTATAGTCCTCTGGAAAGTTGGTTTATTGACCCGTGCTAAAAAACAATTCCAAACAACTAAACTTTATAAAGCGCTAACTCGCTATGAAATAACAGATGGCCAATCAAAGTTTGAAAAAATGCTACGTAGTAAAGAGCTGGTTATTAGTGATATAACTCATGAACTAAGAACACCTCTTCAAATTATAAAAAGTACTATTGATGAGGTAGGTGATTCACCTGTTCAAAAGGTCAAAGCTATCACTAGCATTGAGCAAAACATGAAACGAATTGAATTGCTTATCGACCAACTTAGTGAAGACCTTCCCAACGCGCAGAATACTCGAGAGAACTACCGCGCTTACACCGTAGAAGCGGCGCGAATGATTGTGTATTCACTTGATCCGCTAGCAAATCAAAAGCGCCAAAACCTTGAAATAAGGACACGAGGAAACAAAGAGTTAAGCATCGCATTACTTAGTGATAGCTTAGAGAAAATACTGACTAATCTAGTGCAGAATGCCATTAAATACACACCTGAACACGGTAACATTCGCGTAGTAGTATCATTAGATAATAAGCAGTTGAAGGTAGTAGTTTCAGATGACGGTCCCGGCATTCCAAAACATCAACAGACCAACATTTTTAATCGCTTTACACGAGGTAAAACACTGGAAAACGGTGAGGGGATAGGTTTATCTATTGTTAAAAGTCTTGTGGATTTAAACCAAGGAAGTATTACGTTAGACAGTGAAGGCGTAGGGAGTAAGTTTACGGTAATTTTACCTGTAGATGATATCGAGTTTATTAATAGCCAATCGCAAGTAGGTTTGAATGACGATACTAAGCAGAGAAAAAAATCGTTGTTAATAGTGGAAGATAGTCGAGAGTTTCGAACATTTATGTTTGACCTTTTATCGCCTTCGCACAGGTGCCTAGTAGCAAAAAACGGCAGGCAAGCCTTAGAAGTTTTACAGCATTACGTTGTCGATTTGATTATAACCGACCAAATCATGTCAGAGATGGATGGGCTCACGCTTGCTAGGGAAGTGCGAAACCATAATGTTCACGCCAATACACCCATATTGATGCTCACAGCAAAGAACGATCGGGATACAGAGAGGTTGGCCATTGAAGAAAAAATTGATTATTTTCTTACCAAGCCAGCATCGAACGATGAGATCAAGCTTCGTGTAGAACACCTACTTTCTATTCGTGACAGTCAGCAAGGTAGCGAATGCAGTAGCGATGTACCGGTGTTTAAATATGGTTGCCTTCACATTCCCGAGTTTACAAACGAAAAAGACATGGCCTTTTACTTAAACTTTATCGCCGTTTTAGAGAAAAACTATAAAGAAGAAACTTTCAGTAGGGATCAAGCGGCAGAGCAACTTTTGATGAGTGGAAGAAGTTTAAACCGCAGAATGGCCGAATTATTCGATTATAATTTCAGTGAATTCTTGTCGCGCTATCGTATAGAAAAGTCAATTCCACTGCTTCTTGAGGGGAAAACTACTTTAGATACATGCTTAGATGTAGGGTTTGGCACAGCGACGTACTTCTCAACGTCGTTTAAGAAGATAATGAAACTTCCGCCTAAAAAGTACATCGAGCAGTATGCCAAGACCGCAGCAGAGCAGTGCTAAATATACCTACGCCTTTCCGCCAAAAAGCCAATTAACATAAACGATGCCACATAGCCTGCGCCTTGGTACTGCCAAGGTAAGTAGGCTATTACGTGCTTTAAAAAAGGTGCGCCGTACAAAGTTAATACACCATAACCAAAAGCACACAACACTACGAACAAACTCACGCGAATAATAAAATGGTAGGGCGCTAGTATGCGCTTTACATGGCCGTTAATAATATCGCCGTATACCACTAAAATAGTGGCCATTAGCATTATGCTCATTTCGGTGTAGTAGGGGCTTAATGCGCGCGAAAGGGCGCTAAATAATTCACTCATAACGTACTGCGTTTACAAGGCTTTAATAAGAATATGAAAGCATGGTAACCGCTTCTGTTTTTTCACAAAAGCGGTTTTTGAAAAGAGATAATGGTGGTTTTTGGAAACGGATGGAAAAGGGCTTAGCCTTTGCTTACTCCCGCATTTAACGCACTTACTGCTTTATATCCTTGCTCAACCGTGGCTATACGGTCGGTTGTGTGGTCGCGCTCTACAAACTTGTGCTCAATACCGGCCAGTTCACCGTGGGCAAATATCTCTTTAAAGTTAATGGTGCCTTTCCCTACATCGGCAAAGCCGCCATCTTCGGCCAAGTCTTTTACATGCCACAGCTTAAAGCGGCCGGGGTACGCTTTAAAATAGTCTACCGGGTTCTTGCCTGCTTTAACCGTCCAGTAAAGGTCTAGCTCCATAGCCACTAGGTTAGGGTCGGTTTGGGTAATTAATACATCTAACGGTATTTGGCCGTCGCGGTTTTCAAATTCAAAGTCGTGGTTGTGATAAGCAAGGGTAATGCCTGCCTTGCTACAGGCTTCACCTATGTTATTCAGTTTTTCAGCCAGCGCTTGGTATGGCGCAATACCAACACCACGCTGTGCGCTGCTTAACCAAGGCACTACCAAATACTTGTGGCCTACGGTTTGGGCATCGTCTAATACTTTATTTAAGTTAGTGTCGAACTCTTCAAGCATAATGTGTGCTGAAGGTGCGGTTAAGCCGTTGTCGGTAAGCAGTTGTTTAATGTCTTGTGCGCTGTGGTCAAAATAGCCAGCAAACTCCATTTCTTTATAGCCAATGTCTGCTACCAATTTGAGGGTTGCTGGCACACTTACTTTCATAATGTCGCGCAAGGTGTATAGCTGAAGGCCAACGGCATTGTTGTGTTTGCTGTGCATAACGTGGTCGTCTTTATGGCTATTGGCAAGTGCTACAGGTGCAGACATAGCTGCCAACGCACCCGATGAATACTTCATAAACTGTCTTCTTGTTATTTTAGTGCCTGTGCAGCTGTGTAATATACGGTTTGCTTTGGTATTCATGGCAGTATCCTTGTGCATAGTATTTAACTGGCTATTTAGCTAGGCGAAGCAGCGCCCGTGCTCTCTCGAACAATTAACTCGAACGGCATTATTACTTTTGGCGCCTTTCTAATTTTGCCATTAAGTAAGTCTACTAGCAGCGTAACTGCCGTGCGCCCAAACTCTTCTGCCGGCTGAGCAATAGTGGTTAACGGAGGTTCAACAAATGCTGAAAAAGCAATATCGTCAAACCCGGCAACCGAAATGTCGTTAGGTACATGTAAGTCGGCTTGCTTAAACGCTTTTATAGCGCCTATGGCTGTTTCGTCATTTTCACAAAATACGGCGCTTGGCTTGTTTGCCAATTCACTAATGGTAACGCCTGCTTTATAGCCTGCCTGTAGGGTAAAGTCGCCATCAAAAAGTAAGCTTTCATCAAATACAATGTTGGCGTCGCGCAGCGCGTCTTTATAACCGTTTAAACGCTCTTGTGTTAACGGGCTAGACTGCGGCCCCTTAATCATGGCAATGCGCTTGTGGCCTAGTGAAATTAAATGCTCTGTCATGGCTTTTGCGGCTGCACGGTTATCTAAGCTAACTACCGGATATTGCCCGTCTTCAATAACTTCACAGGCGTTAACCATAGGTAAAAGGCCATTGTCATTTATCATGCTGGCATCAAATGGGTTATGTGCACGCAGCTGAATAAGGCCGTCAGCTTGCGATGTGCTCACCATCTTCGCATAGTGGTTTTCTATGTCGTTATTGCCTAGGGTATTGGCAAGCAAAATGGAATAGCCAAGCTCAGCAGCGGCTTCCTGCATACCGCTTATTACACGTGCAAAAAACACGTTAGCCACCGTGGGCACCAATACCACTAAGTTATGCGTTTTGCCCGACCTAAACTTAACCGCCATAAGGTTTGGCTTGTAGCCAACTGCTTGTACAGCAGCCATAACTTTATTGCGTGTTTTTGGCGACACGCGCTCTGGTTGTTGAAGTGTTCTCGACACAGTAGCCACAGACACGCCAGCGTTGTCTGCTACATCTCTTATATTTGCCATTTATATCTATCGTTTTAATCAACGTTAATTGTGCGGTGTAACCCTAGCGGCGAACGTTGCGGTTAACTATTCGCAACCAACGTTAAAATGTAACCGTTTTCATGATTAGTCAAAGAATACGCATTTTTGCGTAAATTTCAAAGGTAAGTTGTATTTTAAATGTAAACGGCATAACCCTATCAAGCTCCTATATGCATTAATGACAGCTATTATGTAAATTAATCTTTAACAAAATGATTCATATCGTATTGACAACATAAAATGTAACGGGTTACATTTTGTTGCAATAAAGCATGGTTTACATGTGTTAACAGTAAGAAGGTAAAGCAATGCAACCAATTCGAATGGGAATGATTGGCGGCGGCGAGGGCGCATTTATTGGTGCTGTTCATCGTCATGCAGCGGGTCTAGACGGGCACTATCAATTGGTATGCGGCGCATTTAGCCGCAATGAAGACAACAATACGCGAACAGCCAATACGTTAAATGTTGCATCCTCGCGGTGCTATACCAACTGGCAAACCATGCTGAAAGAAGAATCTGCGCTACCTGAAGATCAGCGTATGCAGGTAGTGGTTATTGTTACTCCAAACAACCTTCACGTTTCTATCTCTATAGCGGCCATCAATGCTGGCTTTCATGTATTTTGTGAAAAGCCTGCAGGCGTGAGTTTTGCCGAAGTGAAAGACTTACAAGATGTGATTCATGCAAATAACCGTCTTTATGGCCTTGCGCACACTTACTTGGGCTACCCCATGGTGTGGCAGGCTCGCCATTTAGTGACTAGCGGCATGTTAGGGAATATTCGCAAAGTATATGTGGAATATCCTCAAGGCTGGTTGTCGGGTGAAGAAGAAATCCACAATAAACAAGCGCAGTGGCGAACCGACCCCGCTATTTCGGGAGCAACAGGTGCAATGGGCGACATTGGCACGCATGCATTTGGCTTAGTTGAATTTGTGTTGAACGACTCGGTAACAGCGCTAAGCGGTGAACTCTATACTCATGTTGAGGGGCGCAGGCTAGATGATGACGGCGCTGCACTTATTAAAACTCACAATGGTGCTACAGGCGTGTTAATCGCCTCACAGGTTTGTGCGGGCGAAGAGAACGCACTCAAAATTCGCGTGTATGGCGATAAAGGCGGGCTCGAGTGGCAGCAAATGCAGCCTAATTCAGTTATCTACCGTCCTACCGATGCGCCATACCAAGTATTTAGAGCTGGGCAGGGCAATGTAGGGCTATGTGATGAAGCCTCAAGCCGTTGTCGCACACCATCGGGGCATCCTGAGGGCTATCTTGAAGCTATGGCTAATTTATACACCGATTTTGCGAAGGCTATTCGCAATGGTGAGAAAGGTAAAGCTGATGGTGTACCAGGTATTAATTCAGGCTTGCGCGGCATGGTGTTTATCGATGCGATGCTAGCAAGCAGCGGTAGCGACACGAAGTGGACACCCGTAAGCGGCCAAGGTACGAACTAATGCAATACCACATTCAAAGAAGAGAAGGGGCCAAACATGGCGAATAATCAGCAGGCAATTAAAGGCCCAGCTATTTTTCTTGCGCAGTTTATGGGTGACAGTAGCCCGTTTGATACCCTAGAGAATATGGCGAAGTGGGCAGCGTCTTTAGGTTATAAAGGTATTCAAGTGCCTACCGACCCTAAGTTGTTCGATTTAGAAAAAGCCGCTGAAAGCCAAGCTTATTGTGATGAAGTAGCCGAGACCTGTCGCAAGGCGGGTGTAGAAATTACCGAGCTATCAACCCATCTTCAAGGGCAATTGGTCGCCGTTCATCCTGCATACGACGAGCTATTCGATAACTTTGCACCTAAGCATCTACACGGCAAACCGCAGGCACGAACTGAATGGGCTGTTAATCAACTTAAATGCGCGGCTGTAGCCAGCGAACGCTTGGGCCTGAAGGCACATGCTACGTTTTCGGGTGCGCTAATGTGGCATTTAGTTTATCCGTGGCCGCAGCGCCCAGCGGGTTTGGTAGAGCAAGGGTTTGCCGAATTAGCTAAACGTTGGAAGCCTATATTGGATACTTTCGACGACGCTGGTGTAGACGTATGTTACGAAATTCACCCAGGTGAAGACTTACACGACGGTGCATCGTTTGAACAATTTCTAAAAGCGGTAGATAACCATCCCCGCGCTAATATTCTGTTCGATCCGAGTCATTTCGTACTGCAACAGCTTGATTATCTGGACTTTATCGATCGCTACCACAGCCGCATTAAGATGTTCCATGTCAAAGACGCCGAGTTTAATCCCAATGGTAGAAATGGTGTGTATGGCGGCTATCAAGACTGGCAAGACAGAGCGGGCCGATTCCGTTCTTTAGGCGATGGTCAGGTCGATTTCAAAGGTATTTTCAGCAAGCTTACTCAGTACGGCTTTAATGGTTGGGCAGTGCTTGAGTGGGAATGTTGCTTAAAAGACAGTGCGCAAGGTGCAACAGAAGGCGCGCCATTCATTGCATCGCACATTATTGAACCAAGCAAGTATGCGTTCGACGACTTTGCGGGCGGCGACGTAAGCGAAGAAAAGAATAAACGTATTCTAGGGATAGTGCGTTAAGCCACACGCATAAGGAAAAGAATAATTATGATAACCCTACGACTTAGCATAATGATGTTTCTGCAGTTCTTCATTTGGGGGGGCTGGTTTGTCACGTTAGGTACCTATTTATCGAACACGCTGCAAGCTAACGGCGGCCAAATAGGCATGGCGTTTTCAACGCAAAGTTGGGGCGCCATAATTGCCCCTTTTATTGTAGGCCTAATAGCAGACCGCTTCTTTAATGCCGAGCGCATCTTGGGTTTACTGCACCTAGTTGGCGCAGCGTTAATGTACTTTATGTATCAAGCCAGCGACTTTGCCAGCTTCTACCCTTATGTGTTGGCATACATGATTGCTTATATGCCTACGTTGGCGTTGGTTAATTCAGTGTCGTTCGGGCAAATGGATGACCCCTCTAAGCAATTTGGAAAAGTTCGTGTGTGGGGTACAGTCGGCTGGATTGCTGCAGGACTAATGATTAGCTATGTCTTTTCATGGGATTCAGCGCAATCTATTGCCGACGGTATGCTTAAAAACACGTTCTTACTGTGCAGCATAGCCTCGTTAGCATTAGGTGTTTTCAGTTTTACACTTCCAAAAACACCACCGCAAAGTGGTGATAAAGCGGTAGGCCTGAGAGATGTGTTGGGTTTAGACGCGCTGGCGCTATTAAAAGATAAAAACTTCTTTGTCTTCTTTTTGTCGTCGGTACTTATTTGTATACCACTGGCCTTTTATTACCAAAATGCTAATCCATTTCTAACTGAAATTGGTGTTGAAAACGCAACAGGTAAAATGACGTTGGGTCAGGTATCTGAAGTACTGTTTATGCTGGCGCTACCCATTTTTCTTAACCGTTTCGGTATTAAATTAACCTTAGTAATTGGCATGGCTGCTTGGGTTATTCGCTACGCCTTGTTTGCTTTTGGTAACGCCGACGACGCCTTATTCATGCTTATCTTAGGTATTGCGCTTCACGGTATTTGTTACGACTTCTTTTTTGTCTCAGGGCAAATTTATACCAATGCAAAAGCTGGCGAGGCGATAAAAAGTGCAGCACAAGGCTTAATTACTCTGGCGACTTACGGTGTGGGTATGCTGGTGGGCTTTGCTGTGGCAGGTGCGATTACCGACACCTATACACTAGCCGATGGTGGTCATAGCTGGCAGCAGGTTTGGTTATTCCCAGCAGCATTTGCAGCGGTAGTGTTGGTGTTATTTGCACTTCTTTTTAAGTCTGAAAAGGTAGATGCAGATGCATGATAGCCGACACGATCAACATCGCCGTAAGCTATTACAAAATATGGCGATTACGGGGGCTGGTATTTTGGCGTCAATTTCCAGCAGCTCTGCGGCACACAACCATAGTTCTCTTACCACGCAGGCTACTGCAGCGCAGAAAGAGGGAATGCCTGTGTCATTAAAAGGCAATGTTAATCATTCAGTCAGTCGCTGGACGTACGGCGATTTATCTATCGAGGTACTGTGCCAAACGGTGAAGTCACTTGGCTTTAACGCTATCGATTTAGTTGGACCCAAAGACTGGCCTGTTCTTAAACAATACGGTATCAATTCTTCAATGTGTAATGGTGCAGAAATAAGCTTAGAAGACGGGTTTATTCATACTGAATTACACGACGAACTTGAGTCTCGCTATCTCAAACATATCGACCTTGTAGCAGACGCTGGCTATACCAACCTAATCTGTTTTAGCGGAAATGCCAGAGGCATGTCATCAGAGCAAGGTTTACAAAACGCAGTTAAAGGCCTAAAGCGCATACTGCCTCATGCACAAAAGCGTGGCGTAGTGATTTTTATGGAGCTATTTAATAGCAAGATCGATCATCCTGACTACATGGCAGACAACTCTGCTTGGGGGATAGAGCTATGCAAAAGGCTTAACAGCCAGCACTTTTCTTTGCTTTACGATATCTACCATATGCAAATAAACGAAGGCGATATTATTCGCACCATACGTGAAAATCATCAGTACTTTGGCCACTACCATACTGCTGGTGTGCCAGGTAGGCATGAAATTGATGACTCACAAGAATTGAATTACCCGGCTATTGCTAAAGCTATAGTTGAAACAGGGTTTACTGGCTACTTGGCACAAGAATTTATTCCCACGCCTAAAACCGAGGCCGGCAGAATTGAATCGCTTAAAGACGCGATACAAATCTGTGATGTGTAACGTGCAACACGCACTGCGACAAATTAAGCGATAAAGGATGTGTTATGGCAACGAATGAATACGATGCAATTGTTATTGGATCTGGCATCAGTGGCGGGTGGGCTGCCAAAGAGCTTACCGAAAAAGGCCTAAAGGTATTGATGCTTGAACGTGGCAAAAATATCGAACACATAAAGGATTATAAGAACGCGCACAAAGAAGACTGGGATTACCCGCATCGCGACTTGCCTACACAGAAGATGAAGCTAGATTATCCGGTGTTAAAGCGTGACTATCCGCTTAATGAAAAAACCTTAGGCATGTGGGCAAACGAAAAAGAAAACCCATACACCGAAGACAAACGTTTCGATTGGTTTCGAGGTTATCACGTAGGAGGACGCTCATTATTGTGGGGGCGTCAAAGTTATCGCCTAAATAAAGAAGACTTCGAAGCTAATGCCAAAGAAGGTATAGCGGTTGATTGGCCCATAAGATATGACGATTTAGCACCGTGGTACGACTACGTTGAAAAATTTGCTGGCATTAGCGGAAATCGCGATGGTTTAGATGTTCTGCCTGACGGTATTTATCAGCCACCAATGCCCATGAATATTGTTGAAGAAACTGTTGCAGCACGTGTTAAGGAAGCCTTTAAGGGAACGCGTCATATTTTGCACGGCCGCACATCGAACATGACAAAAGGCAAACCAGAAGAAGGGCGCGTGCATTGTCAGTACCGAAATAAATGCTGGTTAGGCTGTCCATTTGGCGGCTACTTTAGTACTCAAGCTTCAACACTACCAGCAGCAGTAAAAACCGGTAACTTAACACTTCGCCCGTTCTCTATCGTAAAAGAGATCCTTTTCGATAAAGACAAACAGCGCGCCACGGGCGTAGAGATTATCGATGCAGAAACAAATCAAACTTATGTTTTTAAAAGTAAGATCATTTTTGTAAATGCGTCTGCGCTAAATTCTGCGTGGATCCTGATGAACTCAGCCACTGATGTGTGGGATGGTGGACTTGGAAGTAGCAGCGGCGAATTAGGTCATAACGTCATGGACCATCACTTTAGAGTAGGTGCATCGGCTGAAGTAGATGGGTTTGACGATAAATACACATACGGTCGTCGTCCTACAGGCTTTTATGTTCCGCGCTTTAGAAACTGGGGTGATGACAAACGCGACTACTTGCGTGGCTTTGGCTATCAAGGTAGCGCGAGTCGTTCAGGTTGGCGCAAAGACATTGCCGAAATGGGTATTGGGGCAGGGCTGAAAGACGCAATCAGTGAGCCCGGTCCGTGGACTATAGGCATGACAGCGTTTGGTGAAATGCTTCCGCATCATGATAACCGAATTTATCTCAATAAAAACGTCACTGATAAATGGGGCTTGCCTGTTCTTGCCATGGACGTTGAGATAAAAGAAAACGAATTAAAAATGCGTAAAGACATGCAGCAAGACGCTGTAGATATGTTTGAAGCTGCTGGTCTTAAGAATGTACAAGGGTGGGATGCCACCTATGCGCCGGGAATGGGTATTCATGAAATGGGTACCGCAAGAATGGGGCGAGATCCGAAAACGTCGGTACTTAATGCGTACAACCAAGTATGGGACGCACCCAATGTATTTGTCACCGATGGCGCAGCAATGACATCTGGAAGCTGTGTAAATCCTTCACTTACCTATATGGCATTAACCGCACGAGCAGCCGATTTTGCCGTGGAAGAATTGAAGCGAGGTAACCTGTAATGGAAAGAAGAGCGCTCTTAAAGCTTATCGCCACTGCAACGGGGTCGGCATTGTTTGCAGGCAACGCTTTTGCCTATAAAGATCTACGGCCAGTTCCAATTAGTGAAACTCTTTTCTCGCAAACAGATGTAGCTTTGTTTAATGAAATGGCAGAAGTCATCATTCCGCAAACAGACACGCCTGGGGCAAAGGCCGCAAACGTAGGTGAGACCATGGCGATATTGGTAACGGATTGTTACACGCCGTTGCTCCAAAAAACGTTTAAAGACGGGATCAATACTATCAACGCAAAAAGCCAATCGACTTTCGGTAAAGCATTTTTGCAGCTTGATACTGTGCAACGTGAAGCACTGTTTAACGAACTTGATAGCGAAGCCAAAGCGGCAAATTTGGCGAACAAGGTATGGCAAGGCGTAGAAACTGGTAAGCCAAGTCAGTGGGAGCCAGGTACCGACGAACCTACACCGCATTACTTTACTTTGCTCAAACAGCTTACACTTTATTGTTTTTTCACATCACAAATTGGGGCTACAAAGGTACTACGCTACGTTTCTATTCCTGGAAAGTACGATGGAAACGTGCCTTATAAAAAAGGTGATAAAGCCTGGGCAACCTAACCACCAAGCATCACTAGTCCATTAAAAACAATCACGCATAAAATAAATTAATAGTATTTAGGTAACCATAATGAACAAATATTCATTAGCCAAAGCACTAGTACTGCTTTCGCCTTTAACGCTTACAGCAACGTATGCGCAATCATCTGACACCGAAAGGCTTACGCGCGAACAACAGGCAGCTAAAACAGAAGTATGGGAACCTGTGCCAGCTGTGGTGTCGTTCAGTGAAAACAACGTACCGTCAGACGCTACTGTTTTAATTGGTGACAATTTAGGTGCTTGGGAATCAGTAAAGGGTGGTGACGCAAAGTGGTCGCTTGAAAATGGTGAATTAACGGTAAAACCTGGAACTGGCGATATTAAAACCAAAGCGTCTTTCTGCGACATTCAGCTGCATGTTGAATGGAAGGCTCCTATGCCAGAAGACGGCATGGAAGGTCAGCAGCGTAATAATAGTGGTATCTTCTTACAACAGCGTTATGAAGTGCAGGTATTAGATTCATATAACAATAAAACTTATCCCAACGGCCAGGCTGCGAGCGTATATAAGCAAACAATTCCTTTAGTGAACGCTATGAAAGCCCCCAATAACTGGCAAACTTACGACATTATCTATAGAGCGCCGCGTTTTGAAGGTGAAGCACTGAGTACACCGGGGTATGTCACAGTCATTCATAATGGTGTTGTAGTGCAGAATCATACTGAAATACAAGGTACAACCGAGTGGATAGGCGCCCCCAAATATAATGCACATGGGTGTGCGCCGTTACAGTTACAAGATCACGGTAACCTAGTAAGCTTCAGAAACCTGTGGGTGAGAGAGTTATAAGCACGTACGCTAAAAAGCGAGACGGTATATATCCTCTATCTCTTCAACACTAAGCTGTTTAGGATTATTGCGAAGCAGGCGAGTAACTTTACTCGCCTCAATCGCCAGTTCAGGAATACATTTTTCAGGAATATTGAAAAAGTGTAGTGACTCTGGAATATCTACGTCTCGACACAGTTTCTCGACGGCGTTTAGTAATAACTTAACAGCCTCATCTCTAGAGTGGTGTTTTTCGCATAGCTTTAATAGTTTTGCTACACAATGAAGCTTCTCTGAGCAAAAAGGTGCGTTTACTTTTAATACATGAGGCAACATAACTGCGTTGCTCATGCCGTGCGATAAATGAAAGCGCCCGCCCAGGGGATAAGCAAGGGCATGCACTGCACCTACGCCTGCATTGCCAAATGCTAACCCGGCCATTAAACTGCCGGTGGCCATATCTTCACGTGCTGATAAATTGTCACCATTTAGATAAGCATGAGGGAGGGCGTTATAAATAAGCTTCAAGGCTTTTTCTGCTAGCGCATCGGTAATGGGAGTGGCATTTACCGATACGTAAGCTTCTAATGCATGAACAAATGCATCTATGCCACTTGCAGCTGTAATTACCTGCGGGCAGGTTTTCGTCATTTCCGGTGCCACAATAGCGACGTCAGGTAACAAGCAGTGGCTAACTATTCCCTTTTTCATTTGAGTTTCGGGGTCGCATAGTATGGCTATATTTGTTACTTCCGAACCCGTACCAGCCGTTGTTGGAAGTGCAATGAGCGGAAGCGTTCTTTGTGTGAGGGTATTTTCGCCGAAAAGATTTGATAATGACCCGTCGTAGTCATAGGTTGCAGCAAGTATCTTTGCACTATCTATTGCACTACCACCGCCAAGCGCCACAACACCATTTATACTTTTCTTTCGTAATAGTGTTAACTTTTCCTCTATAACAGTTATTTCAGGTTCCGGTGGAATATCATCTATTACAATGCTGGGCTTGCAAGGAAGGAGTGGCTGTAATTGTTCTAATAACCCAGATTCAGCAACTCCTTTGTCGGTTATAACGGCGAAACTATTAATAGACAGCCTATTCATTTCAGCGGGTAATGCCTTTATAGCGCCCAAGCCAGTGATAAGCTTTCCCGCCGACTTAAATTCAGAGATATTCATAGTGCCTCCAACAGTGCTATTTATTAGCGCGTCATCGAAACATTAAATAACACCGCTACAATCGCTTTTTATAATAGTTAATGTATAGCAAGGATAGAATCTTACCAATCACCTTCAGTTATAAATGCGCTGCCTAAACGTTAATTGGATGCTTTTTACAACGATCTGCTCATAGTTTGCGCAAACGATCGAAAAATAAAGGTTTTTTTAAAATACTTGTTGACGTGAGCGTTCAAATCCCTAAAATGCGCATCCGCTTCGACAGGAAAGCAAAACAAATTGCACTGAAGAAGTTAGTCTCTACTACCTGTATAGGCCAGTAAAGACGGGAGTTTGAAAGAAACGCTTTCGAAAATAAATTTTCAAAAAGTGTTGACACTGAAAACT
>ENA-OWNT01000655-OWNT01000655.1-seawater-metagenome-genome-assembly--contig:-NODE-655-length-67153-cov-5.636472_pt1 | contig 67153 bp, 54 predicted proteins | sample MGYA00238136_ERZ651165 | MGnify/ENA primary metagenome ERZ651165 (study PRJEB26861, sample SAMN08777766) | seawater metagenome | isolation source: coastal seawater | place: USA: Florida | collected... | reverse complement strand
GGCGCCTTGGGGCCGCCGCCAGAGCACCTGCTGAAGCCCGCCCTGGAGGCCATGCTGCTTGCAGCCGACGGCCCGGTCTCGCTCTACCAGCTCAACACCTGGCTGATGGAGCCGGGTGAGTCCCAGGTCCGGAGCACCTTGCGCGAGCTGGCCTCCGAGCTCTTGCGCGACCAACGCGGCTGGCGGCTGGTCGAGGTCGCAAAGGGCTGGCAGCTCCGCACCGATGTCCGCTTCGGGCGCTGGGTGGCTCGGATGCGCGGCGGCCGTCCCCAGAGGCTGTCCACCGCAGCGATGGATGTTCTCGCCATCCTCGCCTACCGGCAGCCCTGCACTCGCTCCGAGGTCGACCACCTGCGTGGCGTCGACTCCGGTGGCGTGCTCCGGCTCTTGTGCGAGCGCGGTCTTGCCGCTGTGATGGGACGCAAGGAAGTGCCCGGCCGTCCCTTGCTCTACGGCACCACCCGCAACTTCCTCTCGCTGTTCGGTCTGCGCGACCTGTCCGACCTGCCCACCCTGCGCGACCTGCGGGAGCTTCGGCGCGACGACCAGCGCCTGCCTCCCGGCGCCGCCGAGCTGCTCGGCATCTCTCCCGAACAGCTCGGTCGAGCCCTCGGGATCGAAGACGCCGACAGTGATCTCGGCGACGACGATGCCGAGCCGGTGCAGACCCACCTCTTTGGCGAGGCAGCCGGTCTGTCGGTGGTCGACGACGACGAGTAGGGCGGATTCCTCGACGGCACAGTCCATTCGACATACGCGCGCGCCGCTTGCACACCGACACAGCGTCCCAAGGACGTGGCCGGGTGTGGAGCCAACCCACCCCACGCCGTGAGGCGCCGGGGACGCCAGCAGCGCCGTCCATCCGAGGCGGCCCCCACCCCGCGCCGTGAGGTGCCGGGCCACCCGCCGTCTGCCATCCCTGCTGGGATCGGGCGCGAGGACAAAGAGGACACCATGAGTTCCGACGACACCCCGAAGACCCAACGCATCGCCAAGGTCATCGCCTGGGCCGGACGTGCCAGCCGCCGAGAAGCCGAGCGCATGGTCGAAGACGGCCTCGTCACCGTCAACGGCGAGACCGTCTACCACCCGGGCCATCCAGTCGACCGCAGCACCGACGTCATCGCCATCGAAGGCGAGCGCCTGCCCCCGCCTCCCCCACCGCTCTACTACGTGGCCTTCAAGCCCCGGGGCCTGCTCACCACGCGCACCGACCCCGAGGGGCGGCGCACCGTGCAGGAGCTGGTCGAGCACATCCCCCATCGTCTCGAACCGGTCGGGCGCCTCGACATGGACACCGAAGGCGTGCTGCTGTTCACCAACGATGGCGAGCTCACCCACGGCCTGCTCCACCCGTCCAACGCGGTGCCGCGACGCTACCTGGCCAAGGTCTGGAAGCGTCCCGATGCCCGCAAGATGGCGCGAATCCAGCGCGGCGTGCGACTCGACGATGGTCCCACCGGCCCTTGCAAGGCGCGCGTGGTCGAAGAGACCGACACCGGCAACTGCTGGATCGAGATCACGGTCACCGAGGGCCGAAACCGGCTCATCCGCCGCCTGTTCGAGTCCATCGGCCATCCCGTGTCCAAGCTGCGACGAGAGAGCTTCGGCACCGTCGCCCTCCGTGGCCTCGAGCGCGGCCAGGTCCGTCCCCTCACCGGCGACGAGGTCCAGCGCCTGCGGGACATCGTGGGCGGCACCGACCCCAAGCTGGCGGGCCACAAGGGCAAGTACCGACCCGGCTTCGCGCGTCCCAAGCCCAAGCCCAACCGTCCACTCTCCAAGAAGCGTCGGGCAAAGGCCGCGCGCCGCGGGGGACACCGCCGCAACGACTGAGGGCGGCCGCCGTCATGGCTCCTGGTAGCCGAGCTTCTCCAGCGACTCCCGGTCGACGTCCTCCCGGCGGGGGTCGGGCACGGCCGGAATCGCGACGACAGCGTCTATCAAGTCCTTTTCGGGGGTCCCAGTGGTCCGCACCCGGCCTCCACGCAGGTGGACGCGGGCCCCGTCACTTGCGATGCCCACCCGGTCGCGTCCCTTCACCCCGATGGGCGTGCACCCTGGGCTGCAGCCGGGCTCGCATATTCCCGACTCGGCCAGTCGAAAGGCGTCCGGCGTGGCTGGCTTGCCGAGGAGGAGGTCGGGCACGTCCTCCAGGCCCACCATCTCGTCGACCACTGCAGGCGCGATGCCCGGCCCGTGGCGCACCATCGCCACCCGTAGCACAGCGTCGTGGACCGAGCGTTCGTGCTGCCGACCGCACTTCTCCTCGAGCAGCACCTCCCCATGGTCGGCGGCCACCACGATGAGCGAGCCTCGTGCCTCGAGCGCGTCGAGCAGCGGCGTGAGCAGCTTGTCGGCCTTGCGCACCTCTTCGGCGTAGCGCTCCGCATCGGTTGCCCCGAGGCCTTCGTAGGGACCGTGGGGCTCGTACACATGCACCCAGATGAAGGCTGGTGCATCGGTCGGCAGCCACTCGAGGGCCCTGTCCACCGTGACCTTGCCCGGGCGCTCCCCGGACTCGGGGCCATCGAAGACGTCGAAGCCCCGATCCAGTCCACCCGCCGGCCCCGCGGGCCAGGCGCTCACGAAGGCCCCCTTTGCAATTCCGTCGAATTCGGGGTGGTCCAGCACCCGCGGCACCTCGGCAGGCAACCGGAAGCCATGGTGGTTGTTGGCCTCCATTCCATGCTCCCACGGCTGCTTTCCGGTGAGCATCGTCGCGTGCGCGGGAGACGTCAGGCCGATGGGAGACCACGCTTGCGTGTAGCGCTCGCCGCCTTTTGCGAGGGTCCAGATGCGTGGCGTGAGGTCGGCGCGGAAGTGGTCGAGGCGCCAGGTGTCGATGGTGACAAGCGCCACCACCGGCGGACCTTGAGCACCCTTCAGCGGCGCGCTGCCGCTGCATCCGACAAGGCCCGCCCAGACGGATACCCACCAGATACGCCTCGACCCCATCCAGCCACGCTTTCGCGTGCCGCAGCCGCAACATTCGCTTGGGACAGGCATCGGCCTGGGCCTAACCTTCGCTCCCCCCGACAGCCGAGCCCGTGGAGACCCGATTGGCGCAGTCCAAGCCCCGCTCAGGTCGCCGTCGCCTGGAATTCTCGCGCTTCATCGGCGTCCGCGACCGGCCGCGTCTGGATGCCAACCACCAATCGAATGTGCCCGGTCTCTACATCGTGGGCGACCTCGCCGACGCACCGGTCATCAAGCTCGCCTTTCGGCAGGGCGACGCGGTGGCCCGCCATATCGCCGCAGAGCTCGGGGGCACCTCCAGTCAGAGTGATGTGGTCGACGTACTCATCATCGGCGCGGGTCCCGCCGGCATCGGGGCTGCGATGGCCCTTCGCGACACCGACCTCAAGGTCGTCGTTCTCGACCGCACCGACCCCTTCGCCACCATCGCGGACTTCCCCAAGGGCAAGCTCATCTTCAGCGAGCCCGATGAGCTGGACTCGCCCGATGGCATCTGGTTCGGCGACGCCCCCAAGGAGGAGCTGGTCGACCGGTGGACGGCAATGCTCAGCGAAAACGACCTGCCGCTGCAGTTTCCCGAAGAGGTCTGCGGGGCAGTCAGGCGCGACCGGCTCTTTGTCGTCCGCACCCGGGTCGGCCCCACCGGACTGTGTCGTCAAGCGGTCGAGGGCGACAGCAGCCCTGGCGCCGAGAACACCCTGCTGGCGCGACGAATCATCTTGGCTGCCGGCAAGCGAGGCCAGCCCAACGCGCTCGGGATCCCGGGCGAGCGGCCCGGTCGCGTACACACCCGCCTGGAGGATGCCCAGGCGCACCAGGGCCGCGACGTGGTCGTGGTGGGCGGTGGAGACAGCGCCGTGGAGGCTGCCACCGCGCTGGCCGAGGCCGGGGCGAGGGTCACGCTCTCCTATCGAGGCGACGCCTTCCACCGGGCGAAGAAGAAGAACCGTGCCCGCCTGGTGGACGCCGCAGAACGGGGCAACCCATCGCTCGCGCTGGGCAGTCGTCCCATCCAGATCGCCGACGGGACCGTCACCCTCGCCGCAGAGGGCCAGGAGCGTGAGGTCCCGGCCGACGACGTCTTCGTGTTCATCGGCAACCGTCCCCCCATTGGGCTGCTCCAGCGCCTCGGCGTCCGCATGCAAGGCGAGATGGACATCGGCCGGTGGCTGTGGTTCGGCGGCTTCGCGGCCCTCACCTGGCTGTTCTACGTCCTCAAGCACAAGAAGGACTTCTTCCCCTTCGGGCCCGGCCACATCCTGGAGCAGGTCCCTGCGCTGCTCACGGTCGACCTCGGCTTCCGCACCGTCGCGCCCGACTTCTGGGGCACCGCGCTGTACAGCCTGCTCATCGTGGTGTTCGGCATCCGTGCCCTCCGACGCCACGAGGGTCCCGACCAGAAGAAGCGCTACATCAGCCTCATGGTGTTCCAGGCGGTGTTTTTGTTCGGCATCCCCGAGCTGCTCGCCCCCCTGGTCATCGACCGCCCCTGGAAGGTCTACGCCCTCACCGTCCCCTGGCCGCTGTCCATCTGGTCGCTGGTGGACGCCCCGAGCTGGGTGGGCTCCGGACATGAGACGACGGACTTCTGGACGGCGGTCGGATGGCTCGCTGTGGGGGCATTCACGAGCTTCGGCCTCATCCCCTGGTACGTGAAGCACAACGGACAGCGCTTCTGCAGCTGGATGTGCGGATGCGGTGGACTGGCCGAGACTCTGGGGGACTTCTGGCGCCACCTCGCCCCCCGTGGACGCGACGCCAGGCGCGCCGAGTGGGGCGGACGCATCCTCCTGCTCCTCGCCATCCCCGTCACGCTGCTCATTGTCAACGACGCCTGGGCCTTCATCGCCAAGGACGCCCTGTACTCCAGCAAAGCCTTCGCCCAGTCCTGGTATGGCCTCATGGTCGACTTCTGGCTGGCCAGTGTGCTGGGGGTCGCGCTGTACCCCTACTTCGGAAACCGCGTCTGGTGCCGCTTCTTCTGCCCCCTTCGGGCATGGATGGGGGTGCTCGCCCGGCGCTTCTCCCGCATCAGCATCCGCCCCGACGACCGCTGCATCGGCTGCGGCGAGTGCACCCGCTACTGCCAGATGGGCATCGACGTGGAGCGCTTCGCCCAGAAGGAGATTCGCCTCGACAACAGCAACAGCGCCTGCATCCAGTGCGGCATCTGCATCGAGGTGTGCCCGATGGACGTCCTCACCCTCGACAAGGGCCGGGAGGTGGGACTCGCCCTCGGCGGCACGGTGCTGTCTCCCCCGCGGGCCCCCTGGGAAGGCTAGAAGGAAGCCCGCATCGCCCCAGTCGGTGCCTCGGGAGCCCCATGCACCTCGTCGAGTCCGAGCCGCTGCTCGCCGCTGCAAATGCCGTTGCTGAGGGCATTCCCGCCGCGATGGCCACCATCGTTCGCGCATCGGGAAGTACGCCTCGCCGCGCCGGCACCCGCATGGTCGTCTACAGCGACGGACGCGTCCACGGCACGGTTGGCGGCGGACGCCTGGAGCTCGAGACCATCCGCGTGGCCCACGAGGTCATCGCCAGCGGCGAGGCCCGCACCATTCGTCCGCTGCTCTCCGAGGAGGGCGGCATGTGCTGCGGCGGCGACGTGGAGCTGTTTGTCGACCCCCTCCAGGTTCGCGCGCCGGCCATCATCTACGGGACCGGGCACGTCGCCCGTGCCATGGCGCCCCTGCTCCTCCAGCTCGGCCACCATGTCACCATCGTCGACGACCGACCGGACCTGCTCACCCCGGCACGCTTCCCCGGATGTGTCCTGGTGGAGGACAATCCCGAAGCCCACGCCACTGGCCTGTCCACCGATGCGCGCCGCTGCCTGCTCGTGATGACCCACGACCACGCCCGCGACATTCGCATCGTCACCGCGCTGTCCACCCAGCCCGCAGCCTACATCGGCATGCTGGGCGCCCGTCGCAAGCGGGCTCTGCTCGCGTCACACCTGGAGGACAAGAGCCACCAGGACGGTGTAGATGTGAGCGTTCTCGACCGAATCCACGCCCCCATCGGCCTCGACATCGGCGCACTCGGACCCCAGGAAATCGCCATGGCCGTGGCCGCCGAGCTCATTGCAGTTCGGAGGGGCTCGGTCCCATCCAGGCGCGGAGTGGGGGCGCGGTGAAGTCGAGCTCGGGTCCCTGAGGCACGATGCCCAGGGGGTTCAGGCTGCGGTGCGAGTGGTAGTAGTGGCGCCGGGTCTCGCTGAGGTTGAGCGTCGAGGCCACGCCCGGAAGCTGGTAGACGTCGCGGGTCCAGGCGAACAGCGCGGGGTAGTCGCGCAGCATGCGGCGGTTGCACTTGAAGTGGCCGTGGTACACCGCATCGAAGCGGATGAGGGTGGGGAACAGGCGCAGGTCGGCCTCGGTGAACACGTTGCCGACCAGCCAACGCTCTCGGTCCAGGCGCTGCTCGAGCCAGTCGAGAGAGTCGAACAGCTCGGTGCAGGCGGCGTCGTAGGCCTCCTGGCTGCCCGCGAACCCACACCGGTACACGCCGTTGTTCACGGTGCGGTAGACGCGCTCGTTCACGGCGTCGATCTCGTCGCGGAGGTAGGGGGGACGGATGTCGTGGCCAGCAAAGGGCGCGTCCGGACGGCCCAGGGCTCTGGCGAGCGGACCCGCGAACATGCGGATGAGCTCGGAGGACTCGTTGTTCACAATGGTCTGCTGGACATGGTCCCAGAGGATGGGGACCGTCACCCGGCTCGTGCAGCGCGGCTCTGCCCGGAGGTAGACCTCGCGAAGCATGTCCGCACCGAGGAAGGGGTCGGGATGGTGGGGACCGAAGGTCCAGCCATCGTCCAGCATGTCGGGATGCACCACCGCCACCGGAAGGACCGACTCGAGGCCATACAGGGCCCGGGCGAGCAGGGTGCGGTGGGCCCACGGGCAGGCCCAGGCGACGTAGAGTCGGTAGCGGCGGGCATCGACCGGGAATGTGCGGCCGTCTGGAGTGGCCTCCGCGGTGCCTTCGATGAAGCCACGGAACTGGCTCACCGCACGCTGGAAGCCGCCGCCCTTCGTCACGAAGGGCCGCTCGACCCACTCACCGTCCACCAACATGCCCATGGGGCCTCCGTACAACGACACGGGGCCCTATCTCAACCGCCCCGCCTGTCCTCAGTCAACGGTGGCCATCGGACGCGAGGGGTCGGCGGACCACGCCCACATGCCCCTCTCGTCGTGGAGCACCTCACCTTGGTGTCCGCCATCCGCAATCAGGAGCGCCGCCGCCGCACTTCGCACACCGCCGGTGCAGATGGTGACCACAGGGTCGTTCTCACCAACGCCAGCCCTCGCCAGTCGGTCCGGTAGTGCGCCGGCGGACCAGGCCGCCCACAGCTCGGGGAGCGGCAGCGACACCGCTCCTGGGACGTGGCCGCCACGGGCCTCGCCATAGCGCCGGGCCCCCGCGAACTCGTCGGCCTCCCGTACATCCAGCACCCGGCAGACCGGACCGGGGCCCCAATCGGCGGGCGGTCGGAGGCCCTTTCGCACCGTGCCGGGCCAGTCCACCGGGCTGTCAGGCGTCGACAAGCGCGGCCAGCGCGGCCACTCCCCCGACAGCGGACACCAGCTCACCGAGGGGTGGTCCAGCCAGGCGAGGGTCCAGGCCACCCGGGCCCCTTCGCCCCAGCCCGCACGCCCCGCACCCACTACGAGCACCGGATGTCCCCAGCTCACGCCAGCCTGCGAGAAGACCCGCGCCAGCTCCGCGGGGTCGGCCAGCCTCCCGCTGCGGGCCCCCCCGGTGCGGGTGTCGGTCCAGGGCACCCGCGCAGCCCCTCGGAGGAAGCGCAGGCCCCTCTGTCGGTGTCCGCGCGCATCCAGGACCACATGGCCACAAGCAGCCTTCTTCACGGCATCTTCGGCGGAGACCACCGCAACGATGGGGGGCATGGACGCACTCCGATGACGGGACCCTGACCCTATCCTTGATGCCCTCCAGCACCGGCGTTACGCCACGCGGCCGTCACACTGGTCCGGCCCTTTTTCCTGAGGGGACTCGATGAAGCTGTTTCCGAAGTCGGTGCTCGACGATGTGCGCCGCATCCCCGGAGCACGCCACACGTTCCTGCGCCACGCCGCCGGTGGTGACGGGCAGGCCTGGCGGGACTTCGTCGACGAGGAGGCCGAGGCCGTTCCCGAGGGGCTGTGCGACCGCTGGCGCGACCTGCTCGTGAGCCTCGACAACCGCCGCTTCACCCAGGCCTACGCAGAGCTGGCCGCCGCCTCGATGCTGCGCCGCTCCGGCTGGACGGCAGTGGGCGTGCGGGCCCCGGGCCCCATGCTCGTGTTCGCCGACCCCGACGGCAATGAGGTGGATGTCGCGGTGTTGTCCTTCGCCCGCCAGCTCCGCCCGAGAGCCGACCGCGCGGTGATCGACCGGCTGCTGAGGGGCCTCGACCGCCTGAACTCCCGCTCTCGCGTGGCCGTGGTCGTGCGTCGCTGGCTCCCCCACGACTTCGACCCCGAGCCGGTGCGTCGGGCCATCGACATGTGGCTGCAGGAGGTCGACCGCGGGGGCTGGGAGGGCCGCTACGCCGCCTACGACGACGAGTCCATCAGCCTGGAATTCGCGCTCACCGGCGGAAGGGCCACCCCCGAGCGCGGCGTCGTCGCCTTCTCGCTCGGTCCCATGGACGCCCTGCGCACCCTCGAAGCGGTGCAGGCTGGCCTCGTCACCGAGCTCGATCGGTGGCGCCATGCCGTCCGCCCCGACCCGGCCCGCCCGCTGCTCGCCGTCTGCGCCTGCACCCAGCCGTGGGGTCTGCCGCGCGGCTACCTGCGGGAGATGCTGCTGGGCAAGCCCGTGCGCATGACCACCGGCCCCGACGGCTTCCTGGTCCACTACGGCATCGAGCAGTCGCCCAGCCTGCTGCGCGACCCCCTCCAGCGCGGCGTGCAGGGCATCTTCTTCGTCGACGCGCCGGTGGAGTCACCCGAGTCGGTCGCCATGCGCGGCTACCTCAACCCCTGGGCCCGCACCGCGCGCGACCCCGCCCACTTCGCATTCCCCACGCTGGCCACCTCTCGTGTGGCCGACGACGGACCGGTGCTGCGCTGGTTCCACAAGCGCTGAGAAGGGCGACTACGACAGCACCACCACCCCCCGACCGCCATCGACCGTGACGGACTGGCCAGTGGCGATGTGTCGGCAGGCGTCGACCACGTTCACGACGGCAGGCAGGCCATACTCGCGCGCGACCACCGCCCCGTGGGACAGCATGCCGCCCTGCTCGAGCACGAGCCCCCCGGCGGTGCGGAACAGGGGAGTCCAGCCCGGGTCGGTGGCTCGGCTCACCAGGATCTCTCCAGGGCGCAGCTTCTGAGCATCGGCCAATGTATGGGCCACCCGGGCGGGTCCCCGCGCGACCCCCGCCGAAATGCCCCGTCCGCGCATCCGCCGGTCGCGCGGGCCCATCGACTCCACCTCGCCCAGGAATGCGGGCGGCTCGTCACCAGCCGCCCAGCGCGCGCACTCCGACCGGTACTCCTCCGACCGTCGGGCGATGAGGGCCTCGGCGAGCCCCCGGTCCAGACGTTGTGCGAGAAGACCGTCCGCTTCATCAATGTCGAGAAACCGAAGGGACAGACCGGTCTCGGCTTCGAGCGCCAGCCAGGCCTCCTTCCAGGCCCATGTGATGGCCTCGAAGGCGACTCTCTGGTCTTCACGAAGCTGCAGGTACCGGCGAACGAGGGTGACGAATGGACGCAGCTCTGCGGGCAGCTCGGCCATTGCCTCGTCGGCCTCCGCAATCGACGCCCGGGCCCCGATGAGGGGGTCGGGACCGTGGCCGACGGCGGCTGCGAGCGGCGCCACCTGCTCGGGAGACTCACACCACCGCGGGCTGAACAGCTCCCACGAGCTGGGGGCCCGACGACCATGCCGCGCGAGCACTGATTCGAGCGAGGCGGTGCCCTGACCGAGCATCCACAGGTCGTGGTGGGCCTGAACCGTGGCGCTCGGACGCAGGGGGCGCAACACCCGCTCGGCGAGGGCCGGCCGGACCGAAGCGGAGATGCGCGCCGCCGCGATCTCGTAGCCGATGTTGGCGAAGAGCAGGCTGCAGACGTGGATCTTGATGTAGTCGCGGGCGAGCGCCTGGGCGGCCTCGGCGCGGGAGCGCGCCTGGCGCACCGGAGGAAGCGCGTCGATTCGGGCTGGCAGGTCGTCTGCGAAGGAGTCCCAATGGGCCCAGTTGCGCAGGGGGTTCCAGCGGAAGCGGCGCCAGCGCTTTTCCTGGAAGGTGGTGCGGAAGATGCTCGCGTAGACCCGAAGGTCGGGGGGAGCCGCCCGCCGGCGCAGCCAGCCTGCCTCCTCTGCGGGCGGCAGCAGCTCCAACATGAAGCGGGGGGGCGGCGCCCCGGGCAGCTTGAAGGCGAGGTGCCGGAACACCGTGGAGTTCATGTAGGGCGCGCACCGGTGCAGGCGGGTGGGCGCGCCCCCACCGAGAAAGCGACGGTTCGTCTCGGGGTAGGCGATGAGCCAGTCGAGCTCCCGACGCACGAGCGACCAACCGAGCGGCGTGGCGGGCTCGGTCCAGCGCTCGCCCACGAATCGGCGGGTCCAGACCACTCCGCGATGGGGCTTCACCGCCTTGGCCGCAGTCACCGGTCGGGTCTGCAGGATGTGCAAGGCGCCGGCCTCGTCGATGGCCCACTCGACATCCTGCGGGTGGCCGAGGTGGGCCTCGATGCGCAATGCCATCCGGCACAGTCGCGCGACCTCGGCCGGCGACAGCTTGGGCGAGTCCCGTCTCGAGGGAGGCACGGAGACGGTCTCCACACCGCCATCTTCGCCAATCGCCAGCGCGTGTTCCTGGCGGTTGATCTCTCGCTCCAGCTCCACCAGCCGCAAGCGGGCCGCAAGCCTTCGAAAGCGCCGAAGACCCGGGGGGAGCCGGCGGGGACGGCGCACACGGTGGAAGTCGGGCAGCACCTGGCCCGACACCACGGCCTCGCCGAGGCCCCAGGCGGCCTCCACGGTCATCTCGGTCCACGCGCCGGTGGCGGGATTGATGGTGAACACGACGCCAGCTGCCCGAGGGTGCACCATGGTCTGCACCACCACCGCCATCTGTGGGCTGCTGCGTTGGCGCGCGGCTGCGCCCTGCCGATAGGCGCGGGCCCGCTCGGAGAACGCGCTCGCCCAGCAGGCGCGGAGGGCATCCTCCAAGGCGTCGCCCGGGCCCACCCCCAGCACCGTGTCGAACTGCCCGGCGTGGCTGGCCTCTGCAGAGTCCTCGCCCACTGCAGACGACCGCACAGCGAGCTGCTCTCCGAGTCCAGCCGATGCCTCCCGAAGGCGACCGGCGAGGGTGGGGGCCAGCGGAAGCCGCCGCAGCTCCTCGGCGAGTGCGGGATCCAGCCGCCGGGCGCGCTCCCGCAGCCCGTGGTGGGCCAGGTGTCGGACGAAGGCACCCGCGCTGACCACCACAGCGCCCGGCACCGGCAGCCCGAGGGACACCAACATGCCGAGGTGTGCGCCTTTTCCGCCCACAACCTCACGCTGGCGGGCCAACGGACTGTCGAGTGCGATGAGGTCGGGGACGCGGGCAGGCACGAACAGGACTCCGCCACGCCAGCCGGACAGACGGGCCCCATCGACCGGTTAGGCCGGGCGCGTCCGCCGTGGGCGCAGACGGTCCCCCGTATCCAGGTCCAGACGCCCCCGGTCGCCCGAGTCCCCTCCCAGGCGACGAGGTCCGTCGCCGCCGCTCCGAGGTCTCCATGCCCAGCACCGCCGGTGTCTTCGCCCCTCCCACGCCCTCCAACGAGCCCGTCGTCGCCTTTGCGCCCGGCAGCGGGGAGCGTGCTTCGCTGAAGGCCGAGCTCGACCGCCAGGCCGGCACCCGGGTCGAGATTCCTTGCGTGGTCGACGGCAAGGAGATCTACACGGGCCGCACGGTCGAGGTCCGCATGCCTTGCGACCACGGCCATGTGCTGGCCACCGCCCACCTCGCCACACCCGAGCTCGTGCAGTCGGCCATCGACAGCTCGGTGAAGGCCCGAGCGGAGTGGGCCGCACGACCCTGGGAAGACCGCGCAGCGGTGATGCTGCGGGCCGCAGAGCTGTTGAGCGGGCCGTGGCGCGACCGACTCAACGCCGCCACGATGCTGGGCCAGGCGAAGACGTGCCACCAGGCCGACATCGACGCCGCCTGCGAGCTCATCGACTTCTGGCGCTTCAACGTGTCCTACCTGCGCGACATGCTCGCCGACCTGCAGCCGCCCATCCAGCCCAAGGCCACCTGGAACCGCCTCGACCTGCGCCCCCTCGAAGGCTTCGTGTTCGCGGTCTCGCCCTTCAACTTCACCAGCATCGCCCTCAACCTGCCCACCGCCCCCGCGCTGATGGGCAACACCGCCATCTGGAAGGCCTCGAACACCCAGCTGCTGAGCGCCTGGGTGGGCTACCAGCTGCTTGTCGAGGCGGGCCTCCCACCGGGCGTCGTGAACCTCGTCAACGGCGACGGCGCCGATGTCGGCGACCCCGTGCTCGCCTCCCGCGACCTGGCGGGCCTCCACTTCACGGGCAGCACAGGCACCTTCAACCACCTGTGGCGCAAGATCGGCGAGAACGTCGGCAACTACCGCACCTACCCCCGCATCGTGGGAGAGACCGGCGGCAAGGACTTCGTGGTCGCCCACCCCAGCGCCGACCCCGCACGGCTCGCAGTCGCCCTGTTGCGCGGTGCCTTCGAGTTCCAGGGCCAGAAGTGCTCGGCCGCCAGCCGCGCCTACATCCCCGCCAGCCTGTGGCCCGAGGTCCGCGACCGCATGGTGGCCGGCATGGCCGAGATGAAGATGGGCGATGTGCGGGACTTCTCGAATTTCGTGGGCGCCGTCATCGACGAACGCGCCTTTCGCAAGCACGAGAGCTACCTCGCCCTCGCCCACAAGACGGCCACAGTGGTCGCAGGCGGCACCGCCGACGACAGCACGGGCTGGTTCGTCTCGCCCACCCTCGTCCAGGTGGACGACCCTGGCCACCGCCTGATGTCCGAGGAGATCTTCGGCCCCATCCTGTCGGTCTACGTCTACGAGGACAGCGACTGGGACGACATCCTCGGAGTGGTCGACCGCACCGGACCCTACGCGCTGACCGGCGCGGTCTTCAGCCGCGACCGAGCCGCCGTCGACCAGGCCACCGCAGCCCTGCGCGACGCCGCCGGCAACTTCTACATCAACGACAAGCCCACTGGTGCGGTCGTCGGCCAGCAGCCCTTCGGCGGCGCGCGCGGCAGCGGCACCAACGACAAGGCGGGCAGCCCGCTCAACCTGTACCGGTGGCTGTCCCCCCGCACGATCAAGGAGAACCTCTGCCCGCCCACCGACTGGCGCTACAGCTTCCTCGGCTGAGTCACCCGATCGGGATTGTTGGCACTCCTTGACAGGTTGGGCAGACAAGCTATGTGGCTGGGCCTGAGGTCCGGTGGGCGAGAGAGCCCTCGTGACTCAGGGTTGTGGCAGCGCCACACGCACCCCGGGGGCACCCCGTGTGGACGTGGCGCGCGTGTCACGCAGAGGCTCCGCGGTGACCGACCGCTGATGGCTCCCGAACGGATGGGCATCGTGTCCATCTTGGTGTCCTCTGCTGTGACTCTCCGGCACCTACCCCTCCAGGGCACGGCCGACTGAAGCGCTCTACAGCGTCAGTGCGGCCAGGGAGACCCGCCAGATGTTCGATGCAGCTTCGGCCTGACAACCCGGTCATCGTCCAGGGCGACGGCAAGGTCCTCGTCGAGACGCAACATCCTCGGTACGAGGAGGTGCGCGACTTCTTGGGCCGCTTCGCAGAACTCGAAGCCTCGCCCGAGTTGCTCCACACCTACAGAATCACCCCTCTGTCCCTCTGGAATGCGGCCTCCGCCGGCCTCGTGAAGGACGGCATCATCGAGGGCCTGCGCAAGTGGTCCAAGTTCGACGTCCCCCCGGATGTCCTCCAGACCATCGAAGACACCATCGAGCGCTACGGCCTGGTGAAGCTCATCCCCCACCCGAAGGGCGACGACCTTCTCCGGCTCGAGTTCGCCAGTGGCTACGTCGCCAAGCTGGTGTCGAAGGAGCCCTCGCTCACCGAGCTGCTGGTGGCCGACGGCCGCCGCGCCTGGGGCATCCAGCCCGGTCACCGCGGCATCTTCAAGCAGCGCGCCTTGCAGGCTGGCTGGCCCGTGCAGGACCTCGCCGGCTTCCGGCCTGGCGCGCACCTCGACATCGCCCTGGCCGACCGCATGAAGGGCAACGGAAAGGCCTTCGCCCCCCGCCACTACCAGTGGGAGGCCGCCAAGCGTTGGTGGCAGGACGGCAAGCCCAGCGGCGGCTGCGGTGTGGTGGTGCTCGCGTGTGGCGCCGGCAAGACCATCGTGGCGATGACCGCGATGAGCCTGGTGCAGACCAAGACCCTCATCCTGGCCACCAACCAGGCCGCCGTGAGCCAGTGGGTGCGGGAGCTCATCGACAAGACCTCGCTCACCGAGGCCGATGTGGGCATGTACACGGGCAACCAGAAGGTCATCAAGCCCGTCACGGTCGCCACCTACCAGATCATGACCTGGCGGCGGTCGCGCAATTCCGAGTTCGAGCACCTGCATGTGTTCGAAGACGAGGACTGGGGCCTCATCGTCTACGACGAGGTCCACCTGCTGCCAGCGCCGGTCTTCGGAGCCACGGCCACCATCCAGGGACGCCGCCGCCTCGGCCTCACCGCCACGCTGGTACGCGAAGATGGACGCGAGGGCGATGTCTTCGCACTGGTGGGCCCCAAGCGCTACGACCTCCCCTGGCAGCTGCTCCAGCAGCAGGGCTTCATCGCCGATACCAGCTGCCACGAGGTGCGGGTGGGCTTCAGCCGCCGGATGGCCGAGCGATACGAGCGGGCCAACGCCAACGAGAAGTTCCGCATCGCGAGCTCCAACCCGCGCAAGATGGAAGTCATCGCCGACCTCTTCGACAAGCACCGCGAAGACAACATCCTGGTGATTGGCACCTACCTCGACCAGCTCAAGCAGGTCTCCCGCAAGTTCAGGGCACCCCTCATCACGGGCAAGACCCCGCACCGTGAGCGGGAGGTGCTGTTCGAGAAGTTCCGGCGTGGCCGCATCAAGCAGCTGGTCGTGAGCAAGGTGGCGAACTTCTCCATCGACCTGCCAGACGCCAACATCGCCATCCAGATCTCGGGCACCTTCGGAAGCCGCCAGGAAGAGGCCCAGCGCCTCGGACGCATCCTGCGTCCCAAGAAGAAGGCGGCCATCTTCTACACGGTGGTCACCGGCGACACGAAGGAACAGGAGTTCGCGCTCAAGCGGCAGCTGTTCCTCACAGAGCAGGGCTACCGCTACCACATCGTCGACCATGACCGGCGCTGATCACCGTCCCGGACGGCGTTGAGCAGCCCCGCGCCACCTGTGCGGCCCACCTTGCGCGCCGCATCCCACATCTGCACAGACTCAGGGTGAGGAATGGACCAATCCTCCAACTCCGGCAACGGGGAACGCCGCCGTCGCCGCCGCCGCCGCCGCACCAGCCGCCGGCCCAACGGCAACGGGGCTCCCCAGTCCAACGGCGCTCCCGAGCAGGCGAAGTCCGGCGGACAGGGCCGCAAAGGCCGCTGGGGGCGTCGCGAAGATCCCCGTCCCGCCGTCGCTCTGCCACGTAGCGCCCGGGTGCCGCGCCGCCGTCTGGCCGTTCACCCGAGCCGCGGAAAGGTCGCCAGCGGCGCCGCCCGCCGTCGCCGCATGTCGCGCGCCGAGATGGACGCACTCGCCGACTACCTGAACCGCATGCCCGACCAGCTCGTGGCCCAGCTCTACTCGGGTCTCGGGGGGCAGCCCGGTCGCGTGCCCGGCAAGGACCGCATGATTCAGCTCACGGTCCGGGCAGTGGCCCAGGGCAACCGGCTGTCGGCGCTCCTCAAGTCACTGCACCAACGCGACCGCCAGGCGCTCGCCATCCTCCTGCAGTGCGGCGCCCTCGCCCACCACGAGGAGTTCCACCACGAGCTCATCCTGAGCCTGGGCGGAAGCGACCGCGAGTGGAACAAGGTGCTCACCAACCTCGGTGACAAGGGGCTCGTCGCGGCCACCGACGAGCAGAACGGGCACTTCTTCTACCTCGTGCCCGAGCCCCTCATCGATCACCTGCTCGAGCACCTCCGCGAAGACCTGGTGCTCCCCGGCTTCGACAACGAAGACGTCAAGGTGGTCGACGGGCGCCCGTTCTGCCCCCCCCTCGACTTCTCTATCACCTCGCTGCTCACCTACATTGACCAGCACCCGCCGCGGCTCACCCAGCGCCACGAGATCTTCAAGGTCCACAAGGAGGAGATGGACAAGTTCTTCGGCCAGATCTGGCCGGTGAACAGCGACCTGTTCTCCTTCCACATCGAATTCCTCATGACCCAGGGAATGGTGGAGCTCCGAGGCGACCGTCTGAGCGTGAACCGCGCAGTGGTCGAGGAGTACCTGCACCTCGACCCCGAAGACCAGCGCGACCTCATCTTCGCCGGTCTCGACCAGCGCTTTCCGCTGTCGGAGTGGGTGTTCTGGGCCGTCCACGACGTCGGTGGCGCGTGGGTGCCGGAACGTCCCCTCCAGGCGCTCTACCGACGCTGGCGCCGCGGCGAGGAGTGGCGACTTCGCTACCACTCCGAGAACTGGGCCGCGCCCCGCCAGGCCACGCGCGACGGCTTCACCTTCACGCCTCTGGTCAACACCGGGATGCTGGAGCTGGGCCAGTGGGGCCAGGAGAAGTTCTACCGCCTCACGCAGCGCACCCTGCGCCTTCTCGAGCCGCCCGAGGACGAAGGCTTCACCCAGTTCTACCTCACCCCGAATTTCGAGGTGATGGCCCCCGCCGGCATGGCACCCGCCCTGTTCTTCCGCATCGGAGAACTGGCCGAGCTCACCGCCTGCGACCGCGCCAACACCTACAAGATCACCGAGGTCACCATCGAGCAGGCGCTCGAGAAGGGCTGGCGCCGCGACGACCTCCTCGAGTTCCTCCGGGACAACAGCCAGATCGGTCTTCCAGAAAACGTGGAGCACACGCTGCGCGGCTGGATGGGACACCACGGCGACGTCGAGTACCACGACGTCATGCTGCTCACCGTGCACCGCGCCCAGATCCGCAAGATCGAGTCCAACCGCTTCATCCGGCCGTTCCTGCTTCACCGCTTCGTGCCCGGCATGTACGCCGTCGACCGCACCCGGATGGCCGAGCTCAACGTGCTGCTGGCGGAACACGGCTTCAGCCCCGCCGGCCGGGTGCGCCAGTACCCCGACGACCCCCAGCAGGTCGACGCCCGAGAGCGGCTGCTCAACCAGGTCACCGAGGCCCGCACCCAGCGCGAAGACCTCATCCAGAAGAACCACGCCGCCGACGCTCTGCCGGAAATCCTCTGCACCGTGCCCGGCTCGGGCCAGCCGATGCGGCAGAAGAAGCGGCGTCGTGAGCAGCTTCCCCCGCGCCGCAGTCCGCGCGAGGTCCGTGAGCTCGCCGAACGCTCGGTGACCGGCGGCTACCACATCGAGATGATCTACGTGACGCGCGATGAGCAGCGCAAACACCTGCGGGTGTCACCCGAGCGTGTGGCCACCAATGCCCGGGGTCAGCAGGTGCTCGTGGGCACCGACCTCGCTGCCGAACAGCGGCTCTCCTACCAGCTCGTACAGATCGAGCGCATGGCCCTCTACAAACCACGACGGTGACGCGGTAGGCTGCGGCGCTGTCGGTCGGTGTCGCACCGGCCACCTGTGGATGCTGCGGGCTGTGTCTTTTCGGCCCAAAGCAGACATCAGGTGACAGGGATTCGACATCCCAGACGTTGACGGCACCCGGTGCTCCGGACACACCCATTCGTCCGCATCCACCACCTGCTTCGGCTCGACCACGGAGGCCCCTTGACGCCCCCAAGTCCATCTCCCACCGAGCAGCGCAGCTTCGACACTGCGCTCGCCGCCCTCGAGACGTGCGTGCGCCGCCTCGAAGCCGGTGGAATGAGCCTGGCCGACGCCGTGGCCACCTTCGAACGCGGGGTGGCCCTCCAGCAGGAGTGCCAGGAGCTGCTCGACGCCACCGAGCGTCGCGTCGAGGAGTTGTCCGCCTCACCGTCCACCGAATCCCCCTCGACCTGAGGCTGCCATGTTCGAGACCGTCGGCCAGACCGAGTCCCAGCCCATCGGCCAGAGCCTCACCTCGCTCATCATCACCGTCGTGCTCGGAGCCGGCAGCTTCGCCGGCGCCATCTGGGCCGGCAAGCAGGTGGTCGACGAGGTGATCAAGGAAGACGTCGTCGAGGTCACCTTCTTCGCAGACGCGGCCCCCCCGCCTCCGCCCCCCCCTCCCCCCGCGGGCGGGAGCAAGAAGAAGAAGACCAAGAAGAAGAAGAAGCCCGACGAGCCCAAGCCAGACCCCGTCGAGGTCGAGCCGGAGCCCGTCGAGCTCGAAGACACGCCCGACGAGCCCGAAGAGGTCGAGGAGCCCGAAGAGGAGGATGGCGTCGCTGGCGGTGTGGAAGGCGGCGTCGAGGGCGGCGTGGAAGGTGGTGTCGTCGGCGGTGAGATCGGCGGTGTCATCGGCGGAACTCTGGGCGGCACCGGCACGGCCGTGGCCACGCACTACTCGCAGGTCAAGCCCAAGCGGCAGGTGGCCCCCAAGTATCCCCAGGCGGCCACCGACCTCGGCCTCGGCGAAGAACGCTGCATCGCCACCATCTTCATCGACAAGAAGGGCAAGCCCACCCGCGTGGATGTGGAGAAGTGCCCGTCGGTCTTCCATGCCGAGGTCAAGCGTGCGCTGATGGCGTGGCGCTTCTACCCCTACAAGACCAGCGGCGTCGCGATGGAAGCCACCTTCAAGATGCCCATCCGCTTCAAGCCGAAATGACACCTCGACCGGTCGCCTGCGGGCAGGCCGGTCCACCGCTCAGACCTCGCACAGGTCCAAAGAAATCCCGGGCCCAGTGGGCCCCCCTGCATCCGAGTCGTGAGGAATCCCGTGTTTGATCCCGTCGAAATCTGGAACCAGGCCTCCGTGCCCGTCAAGGGCGTCATCGTCACCATGGTCCTCATGGGGGCGGGCTCGGTGTTCGTCGCCATCGAGCGCACCATCGCCCTCACCAAGGCCCGCAGCGCCAGCCGTGCGCTCGCCGGTGCCATCGGCCCCGCCTTTGCCAAGGGCGATGCCGAGGCGGCTCTCAAGGTGGCCGAACAGGAGGAGTACGAGTCGGCCTACCTCACCCGCACCTTGCGGGCGGGGCTCAAGGAGTTCATCGACCGTCCCAACCGGCACGGTGTCGAGGCCGCCGAGCGTGCCCTCCAGCGCGCCCACCTCGCCGAGGACGCCAAGCTGCGTCGCGGCTTTGGCATCCTCGCCACCACCGGCGCCACCTGTCCCTTCGTCGGGCTCGTCGGCACCATCTTCGGCATCATCGGCGCGTTCCAGAGCATGGCCGAAGGCGCGGGCGACCTCGACAAGCTGCTCGTCCCGATTGGCGAGGCCCTCATCGCCACGGCCATCGGTATCGCGGTGGCCATCCTCGGTGTGTGGCTGTTCAACGCCTTCAACGCCATCGTCGGCAGCATCGTGAAGGACATCAGCACCTCGGAGCTCGAGCTCATCGACTGGTTTGAGAAGCAGCTCATCGAGCCCGCCGAGTCCGCCGCCAAGTGAGCCCCGGCCGACCGGTCTTCCGACCGGCTGGCCCCAACGAAGGAGGCCCACATGGGTATGAGCGCCGGAGGCGGTGGCGGCGGCCCGATGGCCGAGATCAACGTCACGCCCCTCGTGGACGTCATGCTCGTCCTCATCATCATCTTCATGTTGATCACGCCCGTGCTCACCTCGGGCATCGACGTGCGTCTGCCCAAGGCGCAGTCGGTCGATGAGGGCCAGGACGTCGGCCAGAACATCGCCATCGCCATCAAGCACGACGGCACCTTCTACGTGGGGAAGAAGGAGGCGACCATGGAGTCCCTCATTCCCGACCTGCAGGCCGAGTTCGACGCCGACCCCGCACGCGGACTGCTGGTCAAGGGCGACAGGCGCCTCACCTGGAAGGACGTCCACAAGGTGATGTGGCACATCAACGAAGAGGGCGGCATGTCCACCATGCTGCTCGCCGTCGAAAAGTCGAAGGAGTAGCCAATGGGCATGAGCACCGGAGGCAGTGACGGCGAGGGCATGAGCGAGATCAACGTCACACCGTTGATCGACATCATGCTGGTCATGCTCATCATCTTCATGATCATCACGCCGCCCACCCTGTCGCAGATGGCCGCCAAGCTGCCGGAGGACACCGAAGAGGTGCCCGAAGACGACGTCCCACAGGACCAGCTCGTCGCTGCGGTCTGTGAGGACGGCAGCTTTGCACTCAACAAGAAGAAGATGTCGCTCGAGGCCCTCGCCATCGAGGTGAAGAAGCGCCTGCGCGGAAAGGCCACCAAGGTGGTGTTCGTCGACGGCCACCCCGACGCCAACTACGAGCTGATGGTGAAGATGATGGACACCATCCGTGCCTCTGGCGCTGAGCGGCTCGGCATCGCCTCCCTCAAGGAAGGCGACGACTTCCGGGCGTGCACGCCCACTCCCGCCGCACCCGCCGCACCCGCCGCTCCAGCCGACGGTGCGGCCCCCGTTCCCGGCTGAGCACATGGCCCCCGCTGCCACCTTCTCGCTGTCCAACTGGGCCGAACCGCTCCGCCAGGCACTCCAGCCGAGGTTGCGGGCCGCTGTCGAAGATGCCGTGCCACGGCGCTTTGCCGAGGCCTGCATCTATCCCCTGGAGACGGGCGGAAAGCGGGTCCGTCCGCTCCTCTGCCTTGCCGCCACCCAGGCGGTGGGCTCCGAGCCGAACGCTGCCACCTGGGCCGCTGCCGTCGCCATCGAGCTCGTCCACACCTACTCTCTGGTGCACGACGACCTCCCTGCGATGGACGACGACGACGAGCGACGGGGGCGTCCCACAGTCCACAAGGCCTACGACGACGGCGTGGCGGTCCTCGTCGGTGACGCCCTGCTCACCGCAGCTTTCGAGGTCCTCGCCCGCGTCGAAGACCCCGCTCTCGCCATCGCACTGGTCCGTGAGCTGTCCGACGCCGCTGGCCACCGCGGCATGATTGCCGGCCAGGCACTCGACATCGGCATGGAGGGCGCCGTCCGCGACCTCACCGGCCTTCAAGAGGTCCACCGGCGCAAGACAGGCGCGCTGATTCGCGGCGCCGTCCGCATGGGCGCCCTCTGCGGCGGAGCGGATGCCGGGCAGCTGGCCTCCCTCACCACCTACGGTGAGGCGGTCGGCTTCGCCTTCCAGCTTGCCGACGACGTTCTCGACGCCGACGAAGACCAAGGCGACGACGGTCCCCCCAGCTACGTCCGTCTGTTGGGCATTGAAGAGACCCGCCGTCGTGCAGAATCGGAACTCGACTGGGCACTCGCTGCCCTGTCCCCCATGCCCGAGGCCGTGGCCCTTCGTTCATTGGCGACCTTCACCGTCCGCCGCGACCACTGAACCGAGCGCCGTGGCCCGCCGCATCCGACTCGACAAGGCTGTCGTAGACCTGGGTCTTGCGCCCACCCGCCAGCAAGCCCAGGCCCTCATCCGCAGCGGCCAGGTCACGGTGGACGGCCTGCCCCGCAACAAGCCGGCTGCCCAGATTGCGCCGGGCGCGCACATCAAGCTGGTCGGCCCCGGCCTTCAGTACGTCAGCCGGGGCGGCCACAAGCTGGCCCATGCCCTCGATGCATTCGGCGTCGACCCAGCGGGCCGCACCTGCGTGGATCTGGGCGCAAGCACGGGCGGCTTCACCGACTGTTTGCTGCAACGGGGCGCGGCCACGGTGTTTGCCATCGACGTGGGCTACGGCCAGCTCGCCTGGTCTCTGCGCAAAGACCCCCGCGTGGTCGTGATGGAGCGCACCAACGCCCGTCACCTCGAAGGCGGCTCGCTGCCCGACCCCGTCGACCTCATCGTAGGCGACCTGTCCTTCATCTCGCTGCGACTCATCCTCCCGGCCATCCAGCGCATCGGGCAGCCAGGCGCCGAGGCCGTCCTGCTCATCAAGCCACAGTTCGAAGCCGGTCCCGAGGGCCTGCGCCGAGGTGGCGTGGTGAAGGACGACGAGACCCGGTCGGCCGCCATCGCGCAGGTCGTCGATGATGCCGTCCAGCAGGGCTTCTTGGTGCACGGGACGGTATCGTCTCCCATCGCGGGCGCGCGCTCGGGCAACATCGAGGAGCTCATGCACCTCACCTTGCCTGGAGGAGCTCCGTGAAGCCGCTCATCGTGTTCGCCCATGGCGCAGGCGCCGGCCACGACCACCCCTGGATGCAGCGCTGGTATCTCCGCCTCAGCGACCTCGGCGAGGTGCGGCGGCTGACCTACCCCTACATCGAACGCGGCGGACGCCTGCCCGACAAGATGCCCGTGCTGGAAGCCGCGCACCTGGAAGTGGCATCGGCCCTGGCAGTGTCGAATCCCGGTCGCCCGCTGCTGCTCGTGGGCAAGAGCATGGGCGGCCGGGTGTCCGTCCGCATCGCAGACCAGCTCCACGCCACTGCCGTCATCGCCCTTGGCTACCCACTCATCTCCAGTGGCCGCCGCAAGACGGTGCGCGACCAGGCCCTGCGAGATGTTCGCACCCCCACGCTCCTCGTGCAGGGAAGCCGCGACAAGATGACCGACCTCGACCGCTTCCTTGAGCTGGTGGCCGACCATCCCACCCAGGCCCTTCGCCTGCGGATGGTGGAGGACGGCGACCACTCCCTGGAGTGCCGAAAGCGCCCCCTCCGCAAGGAAGGACGCACGCAGGACGACGTCGACGCCGAGATCCAGTTCGACATCCAGCGCTTCGTGGATGCACAGCTGCGGCCGCCCGAGTGAGGGGCCTCGCCCTGGCGCTGCTCGTGCCATCGGGCTGCGGTGAGGCTCCGCCCGTGCCGCCGAGCCTCCACGCAGATGCCGGTGCCACAGGCGCGCGCGTGCGGTACGGCGCGGTCTCGGGCTACCTCGCTCGCCCCAACGACCGGCAAGCCAGGCGTGGCGAGCTGTGGACGGCAGACCCCGGTGCGTCCGAAGTGCAGCTGCTGGCGCGGGTACGGGCAAGCGAGAACACCCTCGTGCTGGTCGTCTTGGCGGACACCCCGCTGGAGGAGGCACGGTCCTACCTGAGCGGGCAGCTCCCCTCCCCCGTCGACATCCCCACCTGCCCGGTGGGCAAGTGCCCCTGAGCCGCATCGCCCGCCGCCTTCGCTGGGCACGCAGCTTGTCGAAGGGCATCTCCCGCGGGGACCTATGGCCGGCGGCGGGTCGACGTCAGCCCGTGGACGCCCCGGGGGGCACGGTGCGGTCGGGCCGACGAGCGGGAATGCTCACGAGACTGCGCCAAGAGGTGGGCTGGTTCGAAGAGGTGGACCACACCCTGCCGCTGACCACCTTGGCTGAGCCCATCGAGCTGCTCCACCTGACCGACGTCCACCTCCGCGGACCTGGCCCGTGGCTCGACACCCTCTGCGCCCACCTGCGCGAGCTGGCGCCGCCCGACATCACCGTGATCACGGGCGATCTCGTCACCCGAGGCTGGAGCCCGGCCACCGTGGAGGCCTTCTTGTCGGCCCTGCCAGCAGCTCGGCTCGGCACAGTCGCCATCCTGGGCAACTGGGAGCACTGGTCGGGGGCGACCGGCAGTGGCTGGCAGAGCTTGCTGGCCGCCCACGGGGTTCAGCTCCTGGTAAACGAAGCGGTCGACCTCGGGCCACTTCGGCTGTTCGGCTCCGACGACCTCCTCGCCGGCACCGCAGACCTCACGCCACTGGTCGCGCTGCACCCCCGGCCCACCGTCGTTCTCACCCACAGCCCGGCGCACTTTCCGGCCGTCGCCCGTCCGGAGGTCGCGCTGGTGCTCGCGGGACATACCCATGCCGGCCAGATGCGCGTGCCTCTGCTGGGCGTGCCCTGGGTCCCCAAGGGCAGCGACGCCTTCATCGGCGGCTGGTATCGGCAGGGTCCCACCTGGCTGCACGTCAGCCCGGGCCTCGGCTGGTCGATTGCCCCCGTGCGGCTGTGGTGTCCGCCGGAGCTGAGCCGTATCCGACTGATGCCCGCCTGATCAGTCCCCTTGACCCAGCCCACCGGCCACCTGGGTGGCTTCTTGGATGGCACGCGCCATGGTGGACCGAATTCGGCCGTCTTCCATGGTGAGCAGGCCGGCGATGGTGCAGCCGGCGGGCGTGGTGACGGCGTCCTTCAGAGCAGCGGGATGGGCGCCGGTCTCCAGCACGAGGCGCGCGGCCCCTTGCATGCTCTGCGCGGCGATCTCCACGGCCACGTCGCGGGGCAACCCCATCATCACGCCGCCATCGGCCATCGCCTCCAGCAACACACACGCGAAGGCGGGTCCTGAACCACCGAGGGCGGTGACCGCGTCGAGGTACTTCTCGTCGAGCACGCGGCAACGACCCACCGACCCGAACACCCGCTGGGCGAAGGCGATGTGGGCATCGGTGGCGCGGGGCCCCGGGGACAGCACTGTCATGCCTTCGCGGATGGTGCACGGCGTGTTGGGCATCGCGCGAACGAGCGCGGTCTTCGGCAGCCAGGTGGCGAGCTGGTCGAGGCGAACTCCGGCGGCGATGCTGATGAGCAGCCGGCCTTCGAGTGCAGCCTGCAGTCGCGGGTCGCACAACACGTCGTGCGCCACCTGGGGCTTCACGGCGAGCAGCACCACGTCGGCTTCTTCAGCAGCCGCCACATTGTCCACCCGAACCCGGATGCCGAGGGACTCCTCCAGCTCGAAGGTGGCTTCGTCGCGGCGCACGGTGGCCACCACTTCGTGGGGGGGCAGCACGCCCGCATCCAGCAGGCCGGTGACGATGGCGCGTCCCATCGTGCCGCAGCCCACGACCGCAAGGGTCGGCATCATGCTCTCCTCCGCGCCACCTGCTGCAGCGCCGACGCCGGCTAACGCGGCCTCGAGCGGGTGGGCTCAGAACCGCCAGCGCATGTAGAGGTCGGCCGAGGACTGGCCCTGGTCGCCCGTGACCATTTCCGCGTACATCTGCCGCGAGATGAGCCACTCCAGCGAGACCGACATGAAGTTCTCGTCGTCTTCGGCGGCGGCGTTGCGCTCGATTGTGAGGAAGTACTTGTCGCTGAGCGGAATGCCGACCTTGAGCGCGCCACCGTCAAACTCGACCTGGCCGTTGAAGGTGGACCCCAGCGCACTGTTGATCTGGCTACCGGCGGCCATCTGGAGTGCGGCGCCGAGCTGGCTGCCGCCTGCCTGACCTTCGGAGTCGCCCAGCTCGCTGGCGGGCTTGCCGAACAGCAGGATGGACAGGATGTCGGTCTGGTCGGGGTACTCGTCGGACTGGAACTGCACCTCGAACGACGACACCGTGCCGGAGACGGCCGCGCCCACGTCGCCGTACTTGCCGGTGTGGCGCACCGCCTGCACCTCGAGCTGCGGGTCGGCGTAGTTGTCGCCCACGAAGGTGAGCTTTCCGTCGCTGATGTCGAAGGTGGTGCCGAAGAACTCGAGGTCGCCGCGGTCCATCTGGATGTCGCCGACCAGCGAAGGCTGTCCCTTCTTCATCCCGACATGCAGCTCGGGACTCGTGACCTCCAGGTCGACGTGGGCGGTGGACAGGCTCGCGCCCACGCTGCCCATCGAGGCATCCATCGGCACTGCCACGTCGAGGCCGAAGCCGCGGGACATGTCGATCTCGAGGTCGACCGAGACGCGGTTGGCGATGTCGTCCTCGGGGGCCGCGAGCTGGGGCTTGCCCTGGATGTACTGCTCGTCTTGGCGGTGAATCACGAGCAAGGGGTCGAGCGCCAGGTCGGACACCGGGAGGAAGACCGACTCGTCGAGCGTGAGGTTGCCTTCGAGGATGGCGAGCTGGCCGCCAACCTTGAGGTCTGGGTAGTGACCGGTGACGTCGATGGCACTGTCGATCTTGAGGGCGACGTCCTTGGTGTCGACGACCCAGAACTTGTCCGCCACGACCGTGAGGCTGGTGGCCGCCGGCTGGAAGCCATCTTCAAAGAGCACCGTCCCCTTTACCTGGATGGGGCCGGTCTCGGTGAGGACGCCAGAGCCGCCCCAGGGGTCGGCGACGACCTTGAAGTTGGTGAGCTCCAGGCGGTCTTCGGTGAGCGAGGCGTTGAGGCGCATCTCGCTGTAGGTGAGACGGGTCTCGGCGAAGGTGAAGGCGCCCTGGGCGATGCCGATGTCGAGGGTGGGGACGGGATTGGCGACCGTGCCGTCGACCCGGCCGGTGACCCGAAGCCGCCCCCCCGCATTGGACAGTCCGTCGACCAGGCCCTCCAGGGTCTGCAGCGGCACACCGGAGCCCTTGAACTCCACCTCGAAGCCCTCGCGCTCGAGGTCGACCTCGCCTCCCGCGTCGAGGTCGAGCTCCAATGGCACGAAGCCGTCGACCATCAGCTCGCCGCCGGTGGAGAAGACCAGGTCGCCGTCGAGGGTGTAGCCATCCCCCGTCGGCAGCAGCATGAAGCCAGCCTGGTCGAGCGCCACTTCGCCGAGCGCGCCCTCGGTCCACAGCAGCGCGCCAGACATCATGGGCGCCTTGGGCGTGCCCGAGACGTTGAGACCTCCCGCGATGCGCCCCTGGATGCCACGGGGCAGCTCGGCGAACATGCTGAGGTCCTGGATGGGAATGCCCAGCGGGGTGACGGAGAGGTCGAACTCCGACGCGAAGGTGGACATCTGGTCGGTGGGCGGCATCTCTCCGCCGGCGAAGGCGCCCTCGAAGACCTTGGAGAGGTTGGTGGTGGCCTGGCCGTCGATGGAGACCCGCTTCTTCAGCCCGAACTCGACCCCACCTTCGATGTCGACATGCCCCTCGGAGCGGTGGACATCGAGGTCGACCCGGACCCGCTCGCCGTTGCGGCCCGACGGCACCGAAGCCGAGGCCACCAAGGAGAGGTCGGGGTCGCACGCAGAACCACCGACCAGCACGGCTGCACTGGCCGTGACGTCGGGAAGCTCACCGGCGATGGGCAGGGTGGCGGAGAACCGCTGGATGTTGCCGGGCGCGACAATGGCGTCGAGGTCGGCCTCGCGACTGCAGTCGAGCTGGGGAGCGCCCTCCACGATGGCCAGAGGGACGTGGCCTTCCAGCGCGAACATGAGCTTCTGTTCGGCATCTTCGAGGTGTGCAACGAGGGAGGGCTCGGTGATGGGACCGTGGACCTCGGCATCGAGGAACATGTGCTCGACGGTGTTGGGGTAGACGATGGCGTCGAGGTCGGCGACCGCATCGACCACGAGGTCCTGGCCGGGCCGGTCGTCGAGCTTGACCTGCAGGCTCGCGATGCCTGCGAGCCCTTCGAGCAGCTTGGGGTCCCCTTCCTTCTCGGGCGCCACGAACAGCTGTGCCATGCGCGCAACGTGGGACAGGTCGACCTTGTCGACCGCCAGCTCGAGGGTGGAGCCGTCCTCGGAGTCGGGGACCCAGTTGCCGTTTGCGATGAGCGAGCCGGCGTCGCTGCGGAGCACGGCATGGATGTCTCGCGCCCCGCCATCCACCAGCTTGAACCGGACGGGACCATCGGCCACGAGGGGGTTGTCGTCGGCCGGCGCGATGACGAGTCCGTCGATCTCCCATTCGCCGGACACCAGGTCTCCGTGAACCTCGCCCTCGAAGAAGGAGGCCTCACCATTGCGGTCGAGGTCGAAGCCCACCTCGATGCGGGCGTCGTCGGGACCGGCATCGCCGTCGGGGTCGCGAAAGCCGACCCAGATCTCGCCACCATCGGCCTCGTAGCCCGCCGTGCCGAAGCCCATGGCCGACATCGCGAGGCGCCCGACGGCCCAGGGTTCTCCCCGTCCGTCGACCCCACCCCGAAACTTCTTGCCGGCAGGCGTCTCGATGCGGGCGATCTGCACGGCACCATCGCCCACAGACAGCTGTTCGAGCGCCAGCGACGTGGCCGCGGAGACCACCCCGCCACGCACCGTCGCCTCCCAGCCGAGCTCCACAGCACCCACCTCGGTGCTGGGCGCAGTGACGCCTGTGATGCGGGTGCGCCCCGAGGCCTTCACCGCCTGCGTGTCGAGCTCCACACGCGCCTGCACGGGCCCCTTCAGAGACTGCAGGGCCACCGCATCTTCCGCGGCAAAGCCCCGAAGATCGAGCCCGCCCTCCGCGAGCACCACGCCGCCCTCTCCGAAGCCCTCCACCCGCAAGCGCCCCGAGTAGCCGAAGCTGCCGCGCAGTCCCCCAGCTCCGTACCTGCCAAGGGCAGCGAGGCTGGGCACCTGGGCGTCGAGCTCCTCGAGGGCCACCACCTCGTTCACGAGGTCGACCGAACCCTTGGCTGCAACCCGTGCCGCCGAATGCACGGCCCCGAATTCCTCCAGGTGGACCACGCCCCCGTCGAGTCGCCCCCCGACCGTGAGCTCGGGCAGCACCTCGTCGAAGACGACCTGGTCGCGTGCGGTCACGCTGAACTTCGCCCGCATGTCGGTGTTGGGGTCGGTGCCTGCCCCCTCCGCCGCGACCTCGATGTTGAGGTGGGTGGTCTGGGGCACGAGTGGGGTGACCTTCTCGACGTCGAGCCCAGGTGTTGCGAGCCCCGCCTTCCATGCGAGCGGCTCGGCGGTGGTGTCGACCCACGCGTCGATGGCGAGCGGCCCGCCCGGGGTGGTGACGTCGAGGTGGGCGCTGAGGTCGGACAGTGGACCATCGACCGTTCCGTCAACCGCCAGACCACCCAACAGCACGTCGTCTTGGGCAAGCGCCTCCACATCGGCTTCGTCGAGGGAGATGTCGTCGATGGTGAGCGCGAGCACCCGGTGGTCGAAGTCCACCTGGTCGACATGGCCTCCGAGCGCAATGCGTGACCGCCGTGCCTGGATGCCCAGCTTGTCGATGGTGAGCTTGCTCTCGTCGTAGGACACGCCACCGTCGATGGCCAGCGGAAGCGGCAGGTCGAGGTCGAGGCCGTCGAGCTTGTCCAAGCCGAGATGCAGGTCGCGCACCTGAGCCTTGCGGTTGTTCACATCGACCGCGCCGGACAGCTCCAGCCCATCGATTCGAACGTCCATCGGGGCGGAAGGGTCGGAGGCGTCGCGGTACCGGACCTTGGCCCGCTCGAGCTTGAGCGCCTTCACGCGGATGTCGGCCGGCACGTCGATCCAGGGTGCCGGTTCGGCTGCCACCTCGGGTTCTTCCGGGGCCGACGGTCCAAATGCGGCGGCCAGGTCGATGTTGCCGTCTGGAAGCACCTGAACGTCGACGGTGGGCCCCACCAGCGCGACTTCCTCGATGTCCACGCGGGTGTCGAGGATGTGCCCCAGGTCGTAGCGAAGCCGCACCTCATCGACCGCCAGCATCGGGTGGCCGTCGGGTGCTTGAATCTCCACACCCTGGAGGATGAGGTGGCCGAACAGGTTGGTGTCCACCGACTCGAGCGCCAGCTTGCCTTCTGGGATGAAGGGCGCGGCCTGCTCGACGACCTGGTCGCGGATGAAGGCGTTGCCCCCATCGGTCGTGAGCCAGAACAGCCCGCCGCCCACCGTGACCAGCACGAGCCCCACCACACCCACACCCACGCCGCCCGTGATGAGCGCGAAGCGAGCCACCCGCTGACCCACCGTGCGCGGCTTCTTCTCGACTGGGTCGAGCTTGGGCATGGTGGGCTCGGTCTCGGGCTGGACCGGCTCGGCTCCGGGCGGCTGGACAGGCGTGTCGGACATCAGAACGCCTCCGCCAGCGAGAAGTGGAAGTTCCAGAGTGGCAGTGCGGAGAACATGGGCTCATCGCCCAGTCGTCGCGCCACGTCGAGGCGGATTGCGGCAAAGTCGAGCAGGTAGCGCATGCCGGCGCCCGCGCTCGGCTGCAGCGCCAGCGGGTTGCCAGTGCGGGAGGGGTCGTAGATCTCCCCGCGGTTGGTCCACACCATGCCGGTGTCGTAGAACAGCACCAGGCCGTAGCCATCGACGGTGTAGACGCGGGTCTCGAGGGTGGTGTGCGCCTTCACCAGGCCGCCGATGGGGATGATCTCGTCGGTGGGCTGGGTGTCGCCGATGGCGCCGGTACACTCGAACTGGGTCTCGGGGTCGCAGATGTAGGGACCGAGCTGGTCCTGGGTCCAGCCACGGACGTCGTTTGCGCCGCCAAGGTAGAGGCGCTCCTGGTAGGGCACACTGGCCCGGACGCCGTCGCCGTAGGTCTCGATGATGCCGCCGCCCAGGCGGAAGGCCAGCGCCCCGCGAAAGGAATCGGGCAGGATGCGGTTCAGCGACCGATAGAAGCGGTGGTCGGCAGTGGCCCGAAGGTAGTTGAAGTCGCCGCCGAGGAAGTGTCCCGCCTCGTCGAGGGCATAGATGGCGTACTGGCCGCGCGTGGGCGCGAAGACGTCGTTGCGGTCGTCGTAGGTGATCTGCTGCCGAAGATAGGTGAGCAGGTACTTTTCGCGGAAGTCGAGGCTGGCCAGGGGGCTGTCGAAGTCGGAGGGGTCGATCTCGAGGTCGATGTACTGGAAGAACACCAGGTTGTAGCTGAGCTCGAGGGCCACCTTCTTGTTGAGCTGCCCGCGCATCGACGGCGACCACGACGGCGACATAAAGCGGTAGCCCTGCTCCACGCCCAGCTCGTAGGCCACCTTGTTGTTCAGCGCCCAGTTGCGGTTGGGCACGCGCGGAATGGTGAAGTTCAGCGCGCTGTCGATGGTGGGGCCGGCGGTCTGGGAGACCGAGTCGAGGCCGTCTTCGGAGATTTCGTCGATCTGAACCAAAGCAGCGTAGCCGACGCGGTTCTCCCAGCTCATCCGCACGAGGTTGTTGAACAGGTTGACGTGCTCGTAGTCGGCCGAGACGTGGACATCCTGCTTGCCTGACTCGAGCAGCACACCGCCACCGAGCTTGAGCTGCTGGTACTTCGACGGCGCGAGCGAGATGTGGACGGGAATGACGTCGGCGGTGGGGTCGGACAGGTCGGGCGTGACATTCACGATGCTGAACACACCGAGGCCGAACAGTCGGCGCTGGGTATTCGACAGCTCGCTCATCCGGTAGGGACGGCCCTTGGTGACGGTGACCTCGTCGCGGATGAGCTGCTCGGCGATGAGGCGCTGGGTCTTCGACGCGCTGCCGACATACTCGATGGTGACTTCGCCGAAGGTGCACGACGGGCCGAGCTCGGCCTTGAAGACCACGTCGACCGCGCGCTCCGCCGGGTAGACCGCGACATCCGTGTTGATGCGGGCATGGGCGAAGCCGCGCTCCTGCAGCACGGACAGGGCGGCTGCCTCGGAGGCCTTCAACGCATCCAGGTTGAAGATGGCGCCTTCCTGGAGGGGCGCCGAGCGCTCGATGCTGGACAGCAGCGGCCCACCGATGACCTTCATGCCACGGTACTTGGCCTTGCGGACGATGCTGGGCTCCCGCTCCTCGATGAGGCCGACCAGACGCACGGCCTTCGGAGGCTTCCAGGGCCAGATCTTGAGCCCGTTTCCGGCCTCGATGATGTCCCAGCCCCGGAAGGTGGCGTCGAAGTAGCCCTGGTGGGCGTACCAGGTCTCCAGGCGCCAGGCGTCGAGCTCCACGGTGTCGGTATCGAGGAACACGCGGCGCTCGCGGGGCTTGATGAGCCAGACGAAGCGGGGGTTGTCCTTCTGGTCGATGGCCGTGCGCAGGTTGTAGTCGCTGTGACCCGAGCCGATGCGGCCATTGCCCTCGAATTTGATGGACTTCACCGCCACGGCGTCGGGCGGAGGGGGCGGCGGGCGCACCCTTCGCTTCTTGCCACAGGCTGTGGTGAAGACGAAGAGGACCAGCAACAGCAGGCAGCGAAGTACAGCGGGGGGCATAGGCGGTCCAGTGTCAAGAGCATATCCAATCGGCCCGCGCGTGGGTACCGCTCGTCTTGCGGCTTTTCGCGTCGGACACGTCGATGGACCTCCAGTCAGCCCGCTTCGCCCACATCCCTGGCAGGATGGGATTGACAGCCCGGGGTGGGATGAATTAGCTGCCGCTGGCTTTCGGCGGGCGCACGGTCAGCCCCCCGGTCCGCATTTCTACGCTCGCCTGCGTGCCCCGCGTTCCAAGCGCACCTTCGGCACCTTGAACAGGCAACGAGTCACACCCTTTCCTTTGTGTTGAGGCATTCCATGGCCAAGAAGAAGAACGTCGCCCGCCAGGTCATCCACCTGGAGTGCACCGAGAGCCGCAAGATCGAGGACGTGCCCGGCGTCAGCCGCTACACGACCATGAAGAACAAGAAGAACACCCCCGGGCGCATCGAGCTGATGAAGTACAACAAGTACCTTCGTCGCCACACGCTTCACCGCGAAGTGAAGTGATCCAGGGACAGCGTTCCTGCCCGAAACCCCACCTCGGTGGGGTTTTTCAATTCTTGGGACGACGCCATCTGGACCTCGCGGATCGGGCGGGCCCCAAGAACGACGACGCCCCAGCCCCCACAAGGGAGACCGGGGCGGCTCGAGGCGGTCGCGACTACAGCTTCTGGCTGTAGAACTCGACCACGGCCTGCGTGTTGGCCTCGAAGGGAAGGTCGGCACGGGCAGGCAGTGCCACCATCTTGCCGGTGGCCTTGGCGGGGTCGAACTCGAGGTAGCCGGGGCGGATGCGCGCGGTGCTTGCCTCGAGGGCCTCGAGGATGAAGGACTTGCCCTTGGACTTGTCCTTCACGGAGATCTCGTCGCCCACGCCCACGCGGAAGCTGGGGCGGTCGACCCGGCGGCCGTTGACCTGGATGTGGCCATGGACCACGATCTGGCGGGCAGCGGGGATGGTGGGGGCGAGGCCGAGACGCCAGACGATGTTGTCGAGGCGGGACTCGAGGAGCTGGATGAGGAGCTCACCGGTGGGGCCGCGCAGGCGGGAGGCCTGGGTGACGTAGCGCTGAAACTGCTTTTCGAGCACGCCGAAGTGGAAGCGCAGCTTCTGCTTCTCGATGAGACGCATCTTGTAGTCGCTGTCCTTGCGGCGACGCCGGGTGCCGTGCTGACCGGGGGGGTAGGGCCGGTCGAGGGTGGCGGCGGTGGTGAGGCCGGGAAGGATGGTGCCGAGGGCGCGACAGCGCTTGAGGCGGGGTCCGGTGTAGCGGGCCATGGTGGGTGTCCTGGATGGGAGTATCGAAGGGATGCGGTCAGGAGTCGGTGGCGCGTAGCGCCTTGGCTCGCCCTGGCCGCGCTGCAACACCACGAACGCTCAGTGGGCGACGGGAGCACCTGGAGCACTCGCCTGCCGGCACCGGCGGAAGGGGACGGGGTCTGCAACACGCGGGCTCTCGCGTGGCCGTTGACCTCAGCGGCGGTTGGCACGCTGGGGGAAGGCCAGTGTCCCCTCCGGGTGGACGGTCGAGCCGATACCGGGAGGGCACGAGAGGGCGGCCGCCCGGCTCCTGCCGAGCGACGCTGCCTGCTATCGCACCTCCGGAAGGCCGTCAATGTGCTGTTGGCGCGGTTGTGGTTGTGCCCGGCTCACGCGCCGGACTATCCTGCCAGGTGAGCACCTCGTGGTGGTGCGTGCCACAAGCGTGGTGAGATCTGTCGCCGCCCAGCCACCACACCGCCCCGCCGCACGGGAGGCCGAGATGGCCCTGCCCCCCCGCCGACTCCGACCCGCGAAGCCAGCCGGCTTCACCATCCTCGAGCTGATGGTGGTCGTGGCCATCGTCCTCATCCTCACGGCAATCGGAATCGTGCAGTCGCAGGAGATGGTGCCGCGCTTCCGCACCCGCCGAGCCGCACTGACCTTCTCGTCGCTGGTGAACCAGTGCCGCGCGCTGGCCATCCAGACCAACCGGGAATGCTCGGTCTTTCTCGTCGACTTCGACTCGAACCTCTCCGACCTCACGTCGAACACGGGTGCCTACTGGGTGGGCGTAGGCGACCAGAGCTCGGGCAGCACCGCCTGGGACTACCTGCCCGCCGACATGCTGGCGGATGACGCAGACGACGACGTGTCCATCGGCGTGGTCGACCTCGGCGACGACGGCAACGCCTACTACGCCAAGCACGTTGCGCTCGCGACCTGGGGCGCCGGCCTCACCGGACCGGGCACGGGCAACTCCGACCGCATCGTCTTCGACAGCCGTGGCTTCGTCACCAACCCGGCCGCTGACTTCGGCGCCGACGGCACCATCCAGCTCACCTTCGTGAACAAGGTCGCCCGCTCCAAGGGGGTCACCGAGGACTACACCGTCAGCATCAGCCGCAGCGGCATGACCCGGGTCGACTCCACAGTGAACACCAAATTCGACTCGACGACATCTGGAACCGCACAATCGTCTTCGGAGAGCTGACCCCTCGGGTCGCCTACAGACGGGCAGCTGACAGAGCCTGCAGCCCACGCCAGACGGCCGGAGAAACCCTCCGGCCGTTGTCGTTCTCCAGCGCCCGAATCGACTGATCTCCACTCGTCAAGGGGGGGGATGGGCACTCGATCTCCAGTCGAGCAACGAACGCGCCCGCGACGGCCAACCCCGCACGTTCCACGGCGATCGATCGATGCTGCACAGTCGGACGAAACAGCGAGAACACCCAACACATCACGATTCAGCACAGACCCAGGCAAACGGTCCCAGCAGAACCGTGCCACGGGGTTGACCGCCCTGAGGCAAGCCAGTACAACGGTGGAGCGCGCTGCGGAGCGCCGCCGACCAGAACGACCGTCAGGTCGATGGATTCGCATTGTCCAACCCTGCTCCTGTCGAGCAGGGGCCGACGATGTCGGGTCTGTCTCCGTGTTGTGAGGGTCGGGGGGACTCCACAGGTGTCGTACCTCTCCTCCGATCGCCTGGGCTCTCGTCCGTCCAAGCGGTGATGTCTTCGCGTGGATTTCCGATCCATGAGAAGCGGTCCCACCTGTCCAGCGGGACCACCTCCCTCCTCGCCCGCCCATCCCCTCGGTGCCTTGTTCGCAGGGCGCATCCCATAGGTGGTCACCCGACCCCGAGCACCTGTCCCGGTTCGCGCCCAACGAACCGCGCTCGTGTGGTCGGGCCCGCCTCCCCCCTCCCTCCTCAGCACTGGAGCCGGAGCGGGTGAGACGGGCGGCGAAGACTCAGCTCAAGCGTGCCGCAGCCACCATGGCCTCCACACGGGCCTGACACAGCGGCGCCCGAATGTCGGCATTGTCGTGCAGTGCGGTGCCCACGACGGCGCCATCCGCCGAGCGGCGAACCGTGGCGATGCTGCCCTGGGTGACCCCGCTCCCCACCCACACCGGCACGCCGCCCGCCTGCCGCACCGCAGCAATGTCCGACAGCTCGGTCGGTGCCCCCGTGGCCGCTCCAGTGACGATGAGCACGTCGGCTCCCCCGCGCCCGGCCGTGTCATGGGCCAGACGCACCCGGTCGGCCTCACCGGCGGGGGTGCCGTGCTTCACCCGGATGTCGGCAGCGATGGCGATGGACGGGATGCCGTCGTGCTTCAAGCGACGGCGCAGCAGCAGGAGGTCGCGAGCGCGGCCCTCGATGAGTCCCTGGTCGGTCCAGCTTGCGCCTGACAGCACGTTGACCCGCACGAAGCGCGCCCCCACGGCCGCTGCGATGGACAGCGCGGCCAACGCATCGTTTCGGAGCACGTTGACGCCGAGGTGCAGGGCGGGGACCTCCCGGCGCACGGTGGCCGCGATGCGGGTCATCATCGCGACGGTCTCGGGCCCCACCCGCCCGCCCGTGAAGGGGGCATCGCCGAGGTTCTCGATGATGGCCGTGTGGATGCCCCCCGCGACAAGGGTGCGGGCGTCGGCGACAGCACGGGCCTCCACCGCTTCGAGTCCCGGCGAAGGAGTCGGCGCGCCAGGCAGTGGAAGAAGGTGGAGCACCCCCATGAGGTCGAAGCGATGGGGGGTGGCGTCGGGCTCAGCTGGCACGGGTCCTCCGGTCGGGGCCGAACAAGCTGAGCTGGGTGACCGACGGGCTGTCGGCTTGCGCTGCAAGTGGCCGCGGCCGGTCGTAGTCGCCCAGGCCATCGGTCGTCGAGGAAGCGGGGGCGGCTTGGGCGGGCGGTGCGGACCAGGGGCCCGCGATGACGCTCGGGCTGCCAGCCACCAGGCTGCGGTCGGCGGCCAGACGGATGCTTCCCGCAGGGCACACCCGAAGCAGCTCGCGCGCCTGCTCCGGGCTGTTGCCGGCGGCCACCGCAACTCGGCCCTCCCAGCGCGTGGCCCGGTGGCACAGGGCATCCACCTGCGGACCGGTGAGCCAGCCACCGGTGAGGCCCATCGACTCGACCGCGTCGGCAGAGCGCACCCGCCCGGCCGTGTCGGTGACCCGAACCTCGACGAACCAGCGACCGCCGTCTGTCACGCCGCGACCGAGGCGCCGCTCGACCGCGACCACGCCGCCGGCCACCCGCCAGCGCCGGGGTGCCGCCGGCACTCCACCGGGTTCGGCGATGAGCGAGCCGCGGACCTGCCGCCCCAGCATCGGCCAGCCGTACCCACGCGGCCGAAGCAGCAGCAGCCCGCCATCCTCGACGGGTCCGAGCACCACGCGATCGCCGGCCCGGAAGGTGAAGCCGGCCACCCGGCCCCACCGGACGACGACGACCGAGGTGAACCCATTGACAGTGCTCGCGCGAGCGACAGACGGGTCGGCGCCGCTGGCGGACTCGTCACGGAAGGCAGGAACGTGCAGTTTTCGGGTGACCATGGGACCTCCGGACCTCACGCGAGAACAGTATCGGTCCTTCGACACACAAAGCGGACAGGAAATGTCCTAAAACTGAGCGAATCCTTGCCGTCAGAGGGGACGGCCCGCTGGAACAGCCCGCGGGCGCGGTGCATGGCCCGATGGTCGGGCTTCGAGACGAACGGTGCCTACGGCGAAGGCAGCCAACCCCACGGCAGATCCCTGTGACTGCAGACGTCTCGAGTGTCCGCTGTGGTAGCGTCGCCGTCGCTCTTGGGGAGAAACGATGACAGGTTTGGGATGGTGGTCGATTGCGTTGACCATGTCTGCACATGCAGCGGGTGGAGGCGGCGGTGGTCTGGGCGCCGAGCTCTCCCCGATCTGGGTGATCCCCTTTGCCGGCATGCTCCTCTGCATCGCTGTGCTGCCCATGGTGGCCCACCACTGGTGGGAGGAGCACCGCAACCAGTTCCTCGTGTCGGCGGCCTGGTCCCTGCCGATTCTGGCCTACCTCGGCTACCTCATCGCCACCGACCACCACGCCCACGACGCCACCCACGGGCTGATGCACGCGGTTGAAGAGTACGTCTCCTTCATCGCACTGCTGGGGTCCTTGTTCATCATCTCTGGCGGCGTGCTGCTGAAGGGCGACCTCGAGGGCAAGCCCCTCACCAACACCGCCTTTCTGGCCATCGGCGCGGTGAGTGCCAACCTCATCGGCACCACCGGTGCCTCGATGCTGCTCATCCGTCCCATGCTCAAGACCAACAGCGAGCGCGAGTACGTCAAGCACATCCCACTGTTCTTCATCTTCCTGGTGTCGAACATCGGCGGTGCGCTCACCCCCATCGGCGACCCGCCCCTGTTCCTCGGCTACTTGCGCGGGGTGGACTTCTTCTGGACGCTCAAGGAGCTCTGGGTGCCGTGGCTGGCGGTGGTCATCATCCTGCTGGTGATGTTCTTCATCGTCGACACCTACTTCTACCGCAAGGAAGACAAGGCCAGCATCGCCCGCGACAAGGCCGAGGTGGAGCCCATGAGCGTGCAGGGTGGCTGGAACTTCCTGCTGCTCGGCGGCGTCGTGGCTGCGGTCCTGCTCCTCAGCCCCGACAAGGACAACCCCGGCATCCGCGACTACTACCTCCGCGAAATCGCGATGTTCGGCCTCGCAGGCCTGTCGATGTGGCGCACCTCGAAGGCACTTCGGGAGGAGAACGGCTTCACCTTCGGGCCCATTCTGGAGGTGGCGGCCCTGTTCTGCGGCATCTTCATCACCATGATTCCCGCCACACTGCTGCTTCAGGCCAACGGCTCCGCGCTCGGTCTCGACCAGCCCTGGCAATACTTCTGGGCCACCGGCATCCTGTCGAGCTTCCTCGACAATGCCCCCACCTACGTCACCTTCGCGGCCCTGGCCTGCGGCAGTCTGCCGGCGGAATGTGCCGGGCCCGAGCAGCTGGACACCCTGGCCAATGGCCTCATCGGCGGCGAGCTGCTGGTCGCCATCTCGCTGGGCGCCGTGTTCATGGGGGCCAACAGCTACATCGGCAACGGACCCAACTTCATGGTCCGCGCCATCGCTGAGGAGAATGGATACAAGATGCCGTCCTTCTTCGGCTACATCGGCTGGGCCGCCGTGGTGCTCATTCCCGTGTTCATCCTGGTCACGTTCCTCTTCCTGGTTTGAGCTCGGCTTCCACGCCCAAAGAGCCCACCCGCACGGCATTGTCCGTGGCTGGGTGGGCTCTCGCCGTCTTGCTGTCCGGCTGGGCGAGCTGGCGCACCTGGCAGCCGGTCCCGACACCCACGGCCCCGCCGGTGCCCGACGCGCTGCCCCGTCCCCCAAGCCCTGCGGAGCGAGCCGAGGTGGAGGGGCAGGCCAAGGCCCTGGCCGCGGCGATGTCGGCAGCCGAGACGAAAAAGGGCGGCCCGTTGGCAGTCGCCGAGCTGGAGTCGGTCGGACCCGACGGTCGGCCATGGCTCCCCGATGGCCTCCCCGACAATGCGCTCACGCCCGCCGTCGCCTGGGTCCACCCACACTGCGCGGGTCAGCCCGAGCCAGTCCCCTCCCCCGACTGGCTGGTGTGCGAGCGCGATGGCACGCTGATGGCCGGTGGACTCACCCAGCCCACGGTTTGGCGCTACCGGGCGTCGGACGGGAGCGGAAAGGAGTAGATGCCGCGGAGGGTCCACATGCCGTCGGTGAGTGGTGCGACCGTGGCGGGGCCGGACACGCCCAACCAGGCGCCGTCGTCGCCCGCGAAGCCGTAGACCCACACATCGTCGATGTCGCTGTCCACCCGTGCGTAGGCGGCATTGAGGGTGACCACCCCGGTGTCGGGCATGCCGTCGACGAGGCCCGCGACCGCCTGCAGCTCGGGATGCATCTCGCCCACGCCGAGCTGGATGTCTCGCGGCAGCACCGACACGTCGTAGGTGGCGGCGCAGGTGCGGGTGCCCTCCCCCAGCTCCACCGCCCACCAGGTGAGCAGCTCAGGCTCGGGGCGTGTGACGATGGTGTCGGTGGAGGCCAGTCGAACCTCCTCCTCACACAGCACCAGGCCGTCGGGGTCGAGGATGGACACGGTGAGCTGAGACCCATCCCGGCTGAGCTGCCCGGCGGAGACCAGCAGGTCGGCATCGAGTCGCCACCAGGTGGGCTCCGCAGACTCGCCGGTGTCGACCTCACCGCCAGTGCCTCCGGCGTCGGACTCCGTAGCCGTGTCGAGAAGGGCGGCGTCCTTGGAAGCCGCACTGCAGCCCAGGGCCGCTATGGCCACGACGCACACGATGTGGGGTCTCATGACTGCCTCCGCGTCCCGACCCACCCACTGTAGCGAGCGCAGCAGCGACCGACCATGCCGACGGCTACCGCAGCGAGGAGTCGAGCCGACGCGCGGACTCTGGCGCCAGCCGCACCCGGCGCCCAAGGAGCACATCGGGGTGGTCCGGAGGCTCTCCGAACTCGAAGCCTTCGTCCCAGGCCACCCCTTCTTCGGAGGGGGTGCCGCCGTCCCATCCAAGAGACCAGCTCCACCGGTCGTCGGGGAAGTGGCCCGACTTGCCGCCTGACCCTGGACGCAGCCAGATGCGATCCATCGACGCCAGGCTGGGGTCGGTGCCCATGCTGTCCGCGCAGTCGTGCTCCACCTCGGAAATGGTGAGCGCAGCGGCGACCACGCAGTCTTCGCAGGCTGCATCCGGGGATGGCTCCCCGGCCACCTCGAGCAGCCGGGCACACACATGGGCCTCGGCCAGCGCCGGCTCCGGGCCCTCCGGTGCGAAGAACTCCCACACGAAGACGCCCTGCACAGACCCATCCTCAGCGACGGTGACGTCGCCGTGGAGCACGCCGGTATGGCCACCTCCCGACGCGCAGGCCGAGAGCAGGAGCACACACAGGCCGCTGCGGAGGGCGGACACCGTCGCTCAGTCGCCGAAGCTGACGGTGTGGTCGACCGGCACGGCCTGGTAGAAGCCGTCGGGCAGGTAGAAGGCGCCCGTGAGGTCGAGGGGGATGGGGTCGCCGCCGGAGGAGGCCAGGTTGTCGCCGTCGAGCTGGTAGCCCACGACAAGGTACTGGTCGTTCATCTCCACGGAGGCTGCGCCGATGTCGGAGCCCAGGATGCCGTAGGTGGCTGCACCGGCGACGTCCTCCCAGCCCTCCACCTCGGTGGAGAAGGTGGTGGTGTGGGCCTCGTCGAGCTCAGCCATACCGAAGGAGAAGGACAGGCCCTCGGCGAAGGCGGCCGGGTCGCCGCCGACTGCGGTGAAGTCGCTGTTGTCGCAGCGGTACTCGGTGCCACTCACCGAGCTGCCGGCCACGCCGAGCTCCCAGGCACCCAGGAGGCCCGGGTAGGAGGACGACCAGTCGACGAGCGCAGCCGAAGCGATGTTCACGGTGACCATGCACTGGCGGCGGGTGTCTTCGTAGTCTTCGCGCCACTCGTCGGTCTGGAACAGGTGGACGCTGAGCTGGGCGGGAAGGCCCGGAAGGCTCGTGATGGCACCGTCCTGCACGGCGAACTGCCAGGTGACCTGCGCACCATCCACCACGAAGTCGTAGTCGGCATCTGTGTCGGCGTCGGTGTCGGCATCCGTGTCGGCGTCGGTGTCGGCATCCGTGTCGGCGTCGGTGTCGGCATCCGTGTCGGCGTCGGCCTCCTCGGAAGAACCGCTGTCTCCTTCCTTCGGCGTGCAGCCTGCGGCAAGCCCCATGCTGAGGAGCAACGCGCCGGGCAGCGCCCAGGTGGACGAGAGCGACAAGCGGTTGAAGGTGGCCTTCATGGATGTCTCCGAGATGGTGTCGGCGAGGTCCGCGCCGGACAGGTGCGGATGAGTGGGGCCGACCGATGCGGGTGTTCAGGGGACAGCACCACCATGTGTGCCAGCGAGAGATCGACGCCCGAGGGACGCCCTTGCCAGCCGGTCTGCCATCCGCGGTGCGGCACAGTACCCGTCGGCCCCGACCGCGTCAATCCACCGGAATGGACCCCCGTCACGTCGTTGTGTGGCCCCTGTTGGACGGCCCTCTCCGCGGAGTGCTGCGGGGGGACGGTGGGCCGCCGCACATCAGTCGGTGAGGTGGTTGTCCCGGATGTGGACGGCCAATCGCTGGTCCCAGAGGTCGTCGGAGGCGTCGAGCAGGTCGACGGCCGCCTTGAGCCCAGACCGGCGCGCGGCCTTGCCAGACTGCGACAGAGCATCGAGGTAGCGGGACAGACCCCGACCCGCCCGCTGGGGATCCCGGTCGTCGGGTGGTCCGGGTCGAACGTCGGCTTTGTCGAGCTCCAAGGCGACCCAGTCGTGGAGCAGGCCGACCCCGATGCCCGCTTCGCGCCAGCTGTCCACCAGAGCCGCCGCCCGCTTCACATCGCCTTCTTCCACGAGGACCTGCACGATGCCGCGCTGGCAATGGGGGCTCGACGCCAGCAGCTTCACGCACTGCCGCAGCAGCTTGATGGCGCCTGCCGGAGTGCGACGGGTCGCAGCCACATGGGCCAGCAGGACGGGATCTCCGGCGTCGGCTGCGAGGGCCTCCTCCCAGGCCGCCGAGGCCGCTTCGTGACGGCCGGCCTTGGAGTGGACCGACGCCTCGACCACCCAGGACCGGGCCACGAGCCGACCAGCCCCCTCCGGGAGGTTTTCGCGGAGCGCGAGCAAGGAAGCCAGGCGCTGGGCATCCGTGAGCGAGGGGTCGCCGCCATCGACCCGCCAGAGCAGCCCAAGCGGGTGGGCCTTCGCCTCCTGACTGAGCACCGCGTTGGCATCCTCCCCCTGCAAGGCGGCCAGCCGCGCCAGGGCCACACTCACCCGCACACCATCGTCGCCGGACAATCCCTTGAGGGCCTTCTTCGCGGCGCCAAGGTCACCTTCATCGAGCGCAGCCTCTGCCAGGAGCAGCCGGGCGAGCGGCGACTTGCCCACCGCACTGCGGTCGAACGGAACCCCACCCACGTGGTCGATCCAGGCGATGGCGAGCTGGGCCTCTGGCCCCCCGACCCCCTCGGCCGCGAGCTGGTGGGCTTCGGCCAGTGCCTCCGGGGCGCCCGACACATGCTGCCAGAGGGCCACATCGACGAGGGCAAGGCGGGCCGCCACATTGGACCGCCGCGGGGACAGCAAGCCGTCGTCGCGGAGGACCTCGCGCAGCTCGCTGCGGGCGTCGAGCAGCTGCTTTGGGTGGCTGTCGAGCACGGCGTCGCGCACCGCTGCCGACTGACGCACGCCGATGTAGCTGCGAATGCCCATCACCGCGGCGACCGAGGCCACAAGGGCGACAAGTGCAGCGGTGACCGCGACCAGTCGGCCGAAGCTTCCGGACGGGCGGACGGGCTCCTCGACCATGGGTGCAGAGGCCACCGCGGGACGGGGGGGCGCCCGCATCGGGATGGTGACGTCGTCGGGAGGCGCCGGGGGCTTGGGGCGGGCCGGTGCCTCATCGACCACCGGAGATGGCGACACCGTGGGGGTGTCTTCATCTTGCGCAGGCAGTCCCGGCACGGGTGGCGGGGGCACCGGGACCCGCTCGATGACCGAGATGGGGGACCGCCGCGGTGCAGCCGGCCGGTCTTCGGCGGCAGGCGCCTCCCGGTTGGTCATCACCACGAGGTCTTCGTCTTCCTCCTCCAGAAAGCCGTCTTCGTCGAGATGACCGAGGCCATCGATGGTGGGGGAGTCGAGCAGGGAGGTGGAGGGGACGATGCCGTGGTCGGCACGCCACCGTCGGAGGTCGACGGGACCGGAGCCTCCCCCCCGGCGCTCATGGACGGGCCCGGTGACCGGGGTGAGCCGCCGATTGTCGCCTTGACCGATGACCTGCATGATCTGGGTGTCGCCGGCGCTGCTGTCGATGACGCCATCGGGGTCGGAGTGGTCCGCCGTGGGCGGGTCGAGCAGCTCCTCGGTGCTCGCCATCACGGCGGCGACGGTGACGTCGTCGTCTTCGTCGTCTTCGGGGTATTCGTCTGACTCCATCCGAAACAGGCTGGAGAAGGCCGCACCCAGTCCCGCAGGACCGGCCGGCGCAGACCGCATCACCTTGCTGACCTCGGCGGTCTCGTTGTCGCCGTGGTCGAAGGTCGCGGTGGGTTCGGCCGCGCTCCATCCGCCACCATCGCTCGACAGCCCTGTCTGCAGCTCGGTGATGAGCGCGGACAGGCTCTGCTGCCCCGCTGTGAACTCGCCCCGCAGTCCCCAGAGCAGCTGGAGCACTCGGGTCTGTCCCGGATGGGTGCGGCTCAGGCGGTCGAGCAGGCCCCGGGCCCGCAGCACGCTCCCCGATGCCAGAAAGGCCTCCGCAAGGGCGATCTGCTGGGGCAGCGCCCCGCTCCGCTCCAGCTCACGCGCATTGCTGGGTGGGCGGGCAGCCGGCGCGCTGGCCCCGGCTTCGATGGCGGCGAGGCGGTCGCTCTCGAGCCCAAGAGCCTGCAGGCGCTCCAGCAGCCGCTGGGCACGCGCAGGCCATCCCCGCGCGATGAACATCTCCGCGGTGAGGGCCACCGCCTCGAGGTCGCCGCCGTTCTGGTCGGTGAGCTCGCGCAGCCTCACCCAGGCGCGGTCCATCAGCCGAAGATCGATGAACGCCTTGCTCTCTGCGATGAAGGCGTCGCGGGTGGGCGTGCGGTGCTTGGCCCACCGCTCGACGAGCCGGATGACCCCCACAGAGTTGTTCGACGCAGCCAGCCGCGCGACCAGACGCTCCAAGGCGCGGTCATCGGGCAGGCGCTCGGCGCGGGAGTCGGGCGAAGCGATGGACATGGACTCCCACGCAGACGAACAAGTGGCACTGCGCAGACCGGAAGGCAGACAGGGAGCACCCCACCGCCGTGGATGGGGGACCGCGAACCAGGGCGACTATATCACCTGCCTGACACCGTCCAGACGCCCACCCATCGCTGGCGCCTGTCCGTCCCCAAGAACAAGAACCCCCCGCGAGATGCCTCTCAGGAGACATCCGACGGGGGGTGAACCGAAGCGACGGTCAGCTGAGGGCGGCCTCGAGCTCCGACTTCAGCAGCGGACCCACCTCGAACATGTCGGCGACGAGGCCGTAGGTGGCGTGCTGGAAGATGGGGGCGTCGCCGTCGGTGTTCACGGCCACGATGATCTTCGAGGTGCGCATGCCAGCGAGGTGCTGGATGGCGCCCGAGATGCCCATGGCGATGTACAGGCTCGGGTTGACGGTCTTGCCGGTCTGGCCGACCTGGTGCGAGTGCGGCGCGTAGCCGGCATCCACACAGGCGCGGCTGGCGCCGGGAGTGGCACCGATGGCCGCAGCCAGCGGACGGATGAGGCTGTCGTAGCCGTCCTTGGTCTTCACGGAGCGACCACCCGACACGATGCGGTCGGCCTCGGAGAGGTCGGCCACGGTGGAGGTGGGGGCTTCGGTGGCCACGACCGAGGTGAGCGAGCCACCGAGGTCTGCGGCGACGGTCTCGACGGGAGCCACGGAATCGTTGCTCTCACCGATGCCGAAGGAGTTGGGACGCACCGTGAACAGGGCGGGGGACGACGAGATGGTCACGTCGACGAAGGCCTTGCCGGCGTAGACGGGGCGACGGCCGACGACCGAGCCACCCTCGTTGCGCAGCTCGGTGACCTCGGTGCCCAGGCCCAGGCCCATGCGGGCGGCGAGGCGGGGAAGGGCATCCTTGGCTTCGGCGCTGGCAGCCGCGAGGACGACTGCGGGGCTCACGGCGGCGATGGCAGCCTGCACGGCAGCGACGTAGCGACCGGTGAGGTGGGTGCCGAAGTCACCGTCGATGACGACGACCTTGTCGGCGCCGTAGCCACCGAGCTCAGCGCCGGCGTTGGCACCCAGCACGAGGGCGGTGACGGGGCCGGCAGCGAGGGCCTTGGCCTTGCCGACGAGCTCGAAGGCGGTCTTCTTGAGGGACCCACCGTCGTGCTCGCAGATGACGAGAATTCCGTTGGACATGTTGTTCTCCGAAATTGGTAGGGGTCTCAGAGGACCTTGGCTTCGTCGCGGAGCAGAGTGACCAGCTCCTTGACCATCGAGGGGACGTCGCCTTCGAGCTTGCGGCCTGCGGGACGGGGCTTGGGGGCACCCCAGTTCGACAGGGTGACCGCAGCGCCGGCAGAACCGACCGAGCCAGCGTCGAGGCCGAGGTCGGAAGCGCCCTTCACGGCGATCTTCTTGCGCTTGGCCATCATGATGCCGCGGAGCTTGGCGTAGCGCGGGGTGTTCATGCCCTTGTCGGCCGAGAAGACAGCGGGAAGGCTGCCGGCCACGACGTCGCGCGCACCACCGCCCGACTGACGCCAGGCTTTGAAGCTGTCGCCCGAGACTTCGAGCTTGTCGACCACGGTGACCTGGGGCCAGCCGAGGATCTCGGCGACCATGGCGGGCACCTGGCTGTTGTCGTCGTCGATGGCCTGCTTGCCGGCGAGCAGCATGCCCACGCCCTCAGCCTTGGCGGCGGCGGCGAGGATGCGTGCGATGCCGAGGCTGTCGCTGCCAGCGAAGGCGGCGTCGTCGAGGCGGACGGCGATGTCGGCACCACGGGCCAGAGCGTCGCGCATGCGCTGCTCGGCGTCCTTGCCACCGACGGAGAACACCACGACCTTCTTGGCGACCTTGGCGTCCTTGAGCTTCAGCGCCTCCTCGAGGGCGAACTCGTCGTAGGGGTTGATCTCCATCTTGAGATCAGCAGTGTCCACACCTGCGTCGGGGCCGGCAATCTTGATGCGGCTGTCGCTGGCGGGGACCTGCTTCAAGCAGACTCCGATCTTCACGGGCAACTCCTCAGTTGAGGGGGGGTCCTCGTTGGAGGACTCAAGGGGCTGGCGGCCGGGGCCCGACCGCAGGCATCACGACGAGGACGCGGGCGCGCCCATGCCGTGGAGGAAGACGTCGACCACCTGTTCGGCGGCCTTCTCGAGGTTGAAGCGGTCCCGCTTGCGGGCGACGACCCACTGGATGCTGAGCTCGTCGAGCGCTCCGAAGAACGCCCACTTCACCAGGAAAGGGTCGATATCGTCGCGGAAGGCCCCCGTCGCCTGACCCTCAGCAACGATGTCGTTGAATACGCCAAGGTACTGCCAGAGACGCTCCGGGCGGTACTCGCGCACAAAGCGGGTGGACTGCCGCAGCTCCACCTGCAGAACCTGCGCCAGCGCGGGCTGAAGGCGCATCTGCTCGAAGTGGAAGCGCGCGAACGCCCGCATGCGGTCCGAGGGCTCGTCCACACCTGACACGGCGTCACGAAGGCCCTGGAGGATGCCATCCATCTTCTCTTCGAAGATGGTGAGCAGGAGGTCTTCCTTGTTGCGGAAGTACAGGTAGATGGTGCCGTCTGCGACCCCCGCCCCTCGGGCGATGTCGGAGATGCGCGCGGCGCGGTAGCCCTTTTCGGCGAACACACCCACAGCGGCGTCGATGATGCGCACCCGCTTGTCGCTGCGCTGCTGTCGACTTCCGCGCCCGTTTTTCTGGGGGGACTGGTCAGGCTCAGCCATCTTGTCCTCGGGGGGTGCCGCTCGATGCCGACCGCCCGCTGGCGACCGAAGGAATGAATGGCGATTCAGTGAATGGGATTCAGCCGTAGCGCCTGCACCGAGCGGGCGCAAGGCCACGGCATCAGTCCCCTGATCCTCCGCTGGACTGCGCCTGCTGGCGTGCCTGCTCAGCGAGATCAGGGACGAAGGGGGGGCCGTCCCACGAACCGTCGTCTCGGCGCAACTTCACCACGAGGGACTGCGCCTGCTGGGCATGTCCGGCGTCCAGCTCCGCCTGGGCCCACCACGCGATCCACTCCGCCGTGAGGCCATCCTTCGGACGCGACCGGGCGAAGTCCACCGCTCGGGTGGCCTCCCCTGCCCTCACCATGGCCTGAAGCGCAAATCCCGCTGCGCGCGGATGGGCATGGGACAGCGAGGAGGCAGCCTCGAAGTGGTCGGCCGCCAGGTGGAAGTCGCCCGCCTTCGCCTGGGCGTGGCCTGCAAAGTAGTGCGAATAGGAGGAAGACGGCCGGACTTCGACGGCCCGCTCGAACAAGGCAACGTCGGAGCGCCACATCTCGGCGGCATCGACGTGGACCGAGGCAACGAGCACCACCAGCACACCCCCGCCCCAGACGGTGCTTCTGGCGGCCAGGCGGCGTCGCAGCTTGACCGACCGGGGGAATGTGCCCACGAGCAGGCCAAGGCAGGCCACCGACAAGTAGACGTAGCGGTCGGCCGCGAGGTGACTGGTGAGCACCGTCGGAAGCGCGAGACAAGGCCCTGCCAGCAAGCCGAGCGCAGGGCCCGCGAGGGGCCGGCGAAAGTGTCCGGCCGCAAAGAGGACCGCGGCCACCACCAGTGCGCCGAGCTCGACGCCCAGCATGCCGAGGTGGTGGGTGTCCCGCACGGCGCTGAGCGGCAGGGGCCACAACAGGGTGCCGAGCTGAGACAGCGGCGCGCCCAGAAGCTCCGAGGGATCGATGGAGACGAGTGCCGCAGCCTCCACCCCGAGCAGTGGACGCAGCGCGAGCACCAGCGCCACTGCAAGGCCTGCAGCGAGGCTGCTCCGCCGGTCGAGCCAGCCGGCGACGAAGCCGACCACCGGCCACACGATACCGGCTTCCTTCGAGAGCACCGACAGCACGAAAACAGTCACCACCACGACGATGTGGCGGCTCCTCCGGGCCAGGTGCAGCGCGGTCAGGCCGAGCGCCACAGACAAGGCATCCGGAAGCGCACTCGCCCAGCCGAGCACCTCCGCACACAGGGGATGCACCGCAAAGAGGGCCGCGCCGAGCAGGGCCAGTCGGTCGCGCCCGGACAGGGCACACACCAGGCCCGCGGAGACCGCGTGGAGGCCGGCAATGGCGAGGTGGATGGCGAAGACGCCGTGGCGCCCGAGCACGGCGAGCAGCGTGACGGCCAGGGGACGGAAGTATCCGCCGCCCGCCTGTCCACCGCCCACCGGATGGGTCCAGAGCGCCGCGATGCCGGCCGCATCCAGCTGAGCGAGACGGTCGACGATGAGCGTGTGGTCGTCCCACACGGGCCCGCCCCCGAGGTAGGGGACGGCAGCACCAACAGCGAGCGCAACAGCGAGGAAGACACGCTTGTCCCCCCGCGGGTCGTCGGCCTTGCGGGCGGACGGCGACTCGGCTCGCGGCGCGCCCAGGACTCAGCCGCGGCTGGCGAGGAAGCGCTGTACCTGAGCCACCACGTCGGGGTCGGGAACAGTGGCCCAGTCGGCCATGAACTGTGCGTTGCCCTTGTTGGTGAGCGGGTGGTCGACCATCTTCGCGAGCACCTTGAAGGGCAGCGTCGCCACGTCGGAGCCCGCCATGGCCACCTGCACCATGTGGCGCGGGTGGCGGATGCTGGCGGACAGCACCTGGGTCTTCAGGGCCGGGAAGGTGGCGTAGATGGTGACGATCTGGTCGATGAGCTCGACACCGTCCTGCCCCACATCGTCGAGGCGCCCGAGGAAGGGCGAGACGTAGGTGGCGCCGGCCTTGGCAGCCAGAAGCGCCTGGTTCGCCGAGAAGCAGAGGGTGACGTTGGTGTCGATGCCCTCGCCCGACAGCACCTTGGTGGCCTTGAGGCCCTCGCGGGTGAGCGGGATCTTGACCACAACGTGCTCGCTGATCTGCGCCAGGAGGCGACCTTCGCGAATCATGCCATCGGCATCGGGCGACACGGTCTCCGCCGACACGGGACCGTGCACGATGTCGCAGATCTGCGCGATGACCGAGACGAAGTCACCACCTTCCTTCGCGATGAGGGACGGGTTGGTGGTGACGCCGTCGATGATGCCCCAGGAGTGGGCTTCACGGATCTCGTCGATGTTGGCGGTGTCGAGAAAGAGCTTCATGGCGGACCTCCGCAGGGGACTGGCCGGTCGCCGGCACAGCGTCGAGGGGCGGCGCCGTACCGCACCCGTCTGAGGCCGGCAAGGCGCCCGCCCACTCCAGACGCTCTCCACACGCGCATTCCCGGCGGCAGAGGCAGGGCATCCAGGCGCAGGCCGGTCGTCGGATGGAGCAGGTCGCCGGCCACCTCCTTGGCGGGGACCATCACGAACCGGCGCGCGAGCATCTCGGTGTGCGGGACGACCAGGTGGGGCAGGTCGACGACTTGCTCGTGCCAAAGCAGCACATCGAGGTCGACGGCACGGTCCCCCCAACGATGGGACGGCCGACGTCGCAGGCGCTGTTCGATGGCCTTGCACAGCTCGAGCAGACCGGTCGCGCTCCTCTGGGTCCGCAGCCGCACGACGCCGTTGAGGAACGGCCCCTTCGCCGGTCCGATGCCCCGAGACCACACCATCCTCGACACCCGCCGCACCACGGTGGACCGGTCCGCGGAAAGGGCGGCCACTGCCAGGCGAAGGTGCGCGCGCCGGGGTCCCAACGACGCCCCGATTCCTACGAGAGCGTCGACCCACGGGTCGTTCACCGCTTCCAACGCTGCGCGGGGGGCAACTGGATCATGGCCCGCTCCGCCTTGACCGCACGGATGGCCAGGCGCGCGTCGCGAGACTTGCTGCGCACCACCCCATCCGGGGCGAGCATCCAGCCCGCTTCGTACGGGTCGGCAGGCAGCTTCCCCAGCTCGGACAAGGCCGTGATGGGACGACCGAGCTTCGCCTCCACCTTGACGCGGTGCTCGGCGATCTGATCGCGGTACTCGTCGTGCAGAAGCATCGCGCGCTTGCGCTCCAGTGCCTCTTTGACCTGGGGACGCTGGTCCTCGGCGAGCTGACGGTCGAGGTACTGGAGTGCTGCCCGCCGGGACCGGCCCTCCTCGAAGAAGGCGGCGACCGCGGCCTGGTACCAGGCGGGCGCCTTGGGAAGCGCGGCGGCCTTGGCGATCCAGGGGCGGGCTTCCTCGATGTCCTGGCGGAACAGGTAGGCGTTCATTCCGAGGGAGAACGGAAAGAAGGGGTCGTCGGGCAGTGCCTCGTGACCAGCCGTGAAGACGGCGTCGCTGCCTTCGATGTCGCCGAGCACCCGCATGAAGGAGCCGCCGTAGAAGAAGCCGGTGCGCCACTGAGGGTCGAGCTCGTTGACCGCGTCGATCATCGACCGCACCCACGCCACCGAGATGTCGTCGGGATTGGCGTGGATGTCGGCGAAGGCGAGCACGGCGCGCACCCAGAGGATGTCGCCTACGAGGGTGGGCTGGCCGAGGCTGGCGGCCCGAAGCGTGGGGGCATGGGGCGCGACCCGGTCGGCCACGACGCCACGGGCAAAGCGGGCCTCGTCGGACGCCCGATGCGACCAGTGGGCGAGGCCGGCACCTCCCACCATCGCCACGGCGACGATGAGCCGCCGGGTCCACCTGCGCAGGTCCTCGCGGTTCAGGGGCCACCTCCATCGGGGAGCGTCACTGTATCGGACCGGGCCGGTGCAAAGCGGGAGGCATTGTCGAAGATGGCGTGGACCTGCTCATCCAGGGGTTGCTCGCCACTCCACTCCGCCGCGATCCGCTGGTAGGCGGCGTCGTCGGAGCGGGCCTGGGCGAGGGCGGCTCGGGCGACCAGGATGCGCCCTGCGGCGTCCTCCTCGCCATCGACCACCCCCTCGACCGCCTGCCACTGCGCAGTGGACGCCAGAGCGATGGCAAAGCGCCCCCGGAATGCCGGTGAGCGACACCCCTGCGCGGCGGCCCAGTGCCCGAGCTGGGCGGCGAGCATCATCTTGCGGGAGCCGAGGGCCGTCCCCATCATGGGCTCACACGCGGACTCGGTGGGCTCTGGGTCGTCGAGTCCACGGATGAACCACTCGAGCGCTTCGCTGTCCTCCCCTTCCGTTCGGGCGGCGTGTCCCAGGCTCACGGCGGTGAAAGGGGACGGGGACGCCTGCCAGGCGGAGGTCCACAGGGTGCGGTCGGTTCGCCAGTCTGAAGTCCGCAAGACCGCGCTGGTCGACCCCACGAGCAGGAGGAGGACGCCGAGGAGCAGACGGTGCCGCCGGTCGTCGAGCGCCGCGGCGAGGGCCCAGCCGAGTCCGACAAAGGACAGGTAGAGGTACCGTTCTCCCACCCAGCCGGTCGTCGCAACCGCCCAGATGGCCGGCGCCGCACACACGACCGACCAGCACAGTCCGGCGATGGCCCGGGCGCCTCCCCGCCAGACGAGGCCCACCAGGAGCGCCAGCGTGCCGAGCCCCCCCCCCAACAACCAGGGCACCGAGAGGCGGTCGACGTACTCCAACGCGTAGCCCGTCGACAGCGGCCAGGGCACGAGCACCTTCGCGGCGAGGAGCCCCAGTAGTCGGGGCATCTCGGCCGCCACCAGGCGCCAGCCCAGCGCGGTGGGCCCCCGGGCGGAGTCGACACCGGCCCATGCGCGCAGTGCCACCACCACCAGGATGCCGAGGAACAGCGGCAGGGCGCGCCGCCCGACGTCGGTCCACCAGTCCCGGTCCCGCGGGCCCGGCAGGGTCACCCAGGCCATCACGACCAGCAGCACAGGCAACAACAGCACGGACTCCTTGGAGAGACCGGCCAGAAGTGCCAGAACACCCGCGGAGACGGCGTTTCCAATGGTCAGAGGGCCCAGCGCCATCCCCAGTGCCGCCATGCCCAGAGTGGCCGCCATGAGGTCATTTCGCGCAGCCACCCACAGCACCGCCTCGGTCTGGAGAGGATGCAGGGCCAGCACCAGCGCCCCCATCCAGGCAGCCCGCGGCCCGCCGATGCGGTGGCCCAGCCAGCCACACACGCCGACCGCCGCGACGTGCCACACCAACGAGTGCACATGCGCCCCACCCGCCCCGGCACCCAGCCAGTGGTCCGCCCAGAGGCCGAGCACCATCAGCGGTCGGTAGTAGCCGCTGGCCTCCGCCTCACCGATGGCCGCCCCGGCCCAGAGGTCCTCGCTGAAGATGCGCAGCAGAGAGAAGGGCGCTTCGAAGCGGTCGCTGAGCACGATGAGGGGGACATCGTCCCAGACGTAGCCGTTGGCGGCACACGGCAGGTAGGCCGCGAAGGTGACCAACAGGATGGCCGCGACGGTCCGGCGCCAGCGTCGCTCGGCCACACCAGCCCAGCCGTCCGTTCCTGCGATGTCGGACGCCTGTCCCACGCCAACCTCCGCGGGCAGCCTACCGGAATCCAGAGTCCCCAGACGAAGGTCGCCCCCACCCGGCCGGCGGAGGCACAGTCGAGGACCAGCAGTGGCCCAAGAAGCACGAAGGCCCCGCCGAGGGGGCGGGGCCTACACCAGATTCAGGCGACTCAGTAGGTGTCGTTGCCGGAGTTCATGGTGGCGTTGATCGACTTGGTCGCGGTGAACTCGGTTTCCTGGGTGTCGCCGTCGACGTCGGACTTGCCGGTCACGAGGAAGTCGGTGGTGGAGGTCGACTCGACCATGTAGGAACCACGGACCTGACCGTCGGGGCCCCAGCCAAGGGTGTCGAAGGCGGAGCCGGGCTGCCAGTCGCGCTGCTTCTTGCCGGGGGAGGAGTCGGGCTGGAAGCTCGATTCCTGGATGTAGGTGTCGAAGGCGGCGTCGTAGGCGAGCTCGGCGGTCTTGATGCCGTCGACGTTGGAGGGCACTTCGGAGCGCTTGGCGCGGTACTGCATGGCCACGAAGTTCGGGATGGCGATGGCAGCGAGGATGCCGATGATGGCGACAACGATCATAAGCTCGACGAGGGTGAAGCCCTTGCGGTTCATCATGGTGCTCTCCAGGGGTCCGGTCAGTGAGTGGATGAGTTCCCGGCGTTGTCGCCGAGCGGTTGGTAGCGCCGTGGCGCACGCAAACCCCTGATGCATGGCCCGTGCCAACTTTGCAGGAAGCGAAAACGCAGTGTCTTCGTGCCGCGGAATGCAGATCTGACGCATTTCGTCAGATCTCAGGTGACGAAATGCGTCACCCGACCACCAGCGGCGACACAAAATGTCGATCTGCGACCAGTTCGGGCCATCGGCTGCCATCACGAGGGCTACCAACGCCGTGGGCGGGCACCTGAGCGCCCACTCTCTCTTCGCACCGAGCGGGCACAAGCAAGAGGTGACCTTCCGCCCCAGTGGGCGAAGACCCGGTTCGCTTCGAAGCCGTGGACTCAGTGGTCGAGGTCGTACTTGGCCAGTCGATAGCGAAACGACCGGAAGCTCATGCGCAGTGCGCGGGCGGCCCGGGTCTTGTTGCCGTTGGCCGACCGCAAGGCAGCCACCAACCACTTGCGCTCCACCTCGGCGAGGAGCTGGTCGAGGTCGAGTCCCTCCGGGGGAATCACCTCCGGCTCGTCGACGGGCGCAAGGCTGGCATGGACGGGCTGGATGCGCACAGTGGGGGCCTCGGCCGCGAGTCCTTGGCGCAGAGCGTCTGGAAGGTCCCCCAGCAGCAGCTCGCGTCCCTCGGCCAACACGACGGCGCGGGCGACCATGTTCTGGAGCTCCCGCACATTGCCGGGCCAGTTCCAGTCCCTCAACGCCTGCAAGGCGGGCTGGGAGGCACGCTCCACCGACTTGCCGTACTCCTTCGAGTAGAGCTTCACGAAGTGGCGCACCAGCTCATCGATGTCGCCAGGTCGGTCCCGCAGTGGGGGGAGCTGTACCTGGATGACATTGATGCGGTAGTAGAGGTCCTCTCGGAAGCGTCCCGTGCGGGCGAGCTGGGCGAGATCACCGTTGCTGGCGGCAATCACGCGCACGTCCACCTCCACTTCTCGCGAGGCGCCCACCGGCAGCACCCGGCGGTCCTGGAGCACGCGCAGCAGCTTCACCTGGGCGCTCTGGGGCAGGCTGTTCAGCTCGTCGAGAAAGAGGGTGCCACCGTTGGCCTGCACGATGTGGCCCTTGCGGTCGCGGTCGGCGCCGGTGAAGGCCCCGCGCACATGACCGAACAGTTCGCTCTCCACGAGGTTCTCGGGAATCGCCCCGCAGTTGATGGCCACGAAGGGACCGTTGCGCACCCCTGCCTCGTGCAGGCTGCGGGCCACCAGTTCCTTGCCGGTGCCGCTCTCGCCGAGCACCAGGCAGTTGATGGGGGTGTCCTTGATGCGGCGGATGAGGTCGTAGACCCTCTGCATGGCGGGGGACGAGCCGATGAAGCGGCCGAAGTGGACCTCATCCCGCACTTCAGCCTTGAGGCGGGCATTCTCGGCCTGGAGGGCCACCCGCTCCAGGGCGCGGCGGACCGTCACCCGGAGGTCGTCGTTGTTGAAGGGCTTGAGCACGTAGTCGAAGGCGCCCCGCCGCATGGCCTCCACAGCCGACTCCGCGGTGCCGAAGGCCGTGACCATGACCACCTCGATGTCGCGGCTCTCGCGTGCTGCCTGGGTCTTGAGGCGACGCAGCAGCTCCATCCCGTCGATGCCCGGCATGTTCAGGTCGGACAACACCACGGAGGGCCACCGACGTTGGACGGCGGACAAGGCAGCCTCGCCGCTGTCGGCCAGCTCGACCGAGTAGCCCTCTCGCCGCATCAAGATGCCCAGGAACTCGCGCATCGACAGGTCGTCGTCGACTACGAGCACATGGGGGGCGCCTCCGGGGGTGGACGCGGCAGTCATGGCAGATTCTCCGGGGCGCGAGCGGGTCAGGCTTCCGCAGACAAGTTGGGCGACTCGGCAGGACCGCGCAAGGGGAGGAGCAGGAGGAAGGTGGTCCCCTCCCCCGGCGTGCTGTCCACCTCCACCCGTCCGCCATGGGCCCGCACGATGCGGTCGACGTTCGCGAGGCCGAGGCCGGTGCCGCCTGACCGCGTCGTGTAGAAGGGGTCGAAGATCTTGCGGAGGGCGACAGGGTCGATGCCCACGCCGTCATCGGAGACCGCCACCCGCAGCATCTCGTCTTCGGCGCGCAGCTCGATGGTGATGGTGCCGTAGTCGGGCGTGGCCTGGGCGGCATTCAGCAGCAGGTTCCACACCACCTGCCGAAAGCGCGCGGCGTCCATGCGCACCGACGGGACCCGGGCCGCTCGGGTGCGGAGGACCCGCCGACCCTGATACCGCTGGTCGTTCTTGAAGGCCGTGGCCACGTCGCCGATGATGGCCCCGGGCGAAGCATCAGACAGGTTGAGGCGCACCGGTCGCGCGCTGTCGAGGAAGTCGTCGACCAGCTCGTTGAGGCGCTTCACCTCTCGAAGCACGATGTCGTGCAGGGGGCTGCGGCCTTCGTCGCGCAGGAGCTGCACCGACCCCGACAGGCTGGCCAGTGGGTTGCGAATCTCGTGGGCGAGTCCGGCGGCCAGGCGTCCCACGGCGGACAGGCGCTCCTCGCGCTCGACCACGGCCTCCATCTCGCGCAGGCGGGTGACGTCCTCCACAAAGACCACCTCATGGCCATCCGCGAGGGCCGAGCGGGAGCAGAGGAGGGACAGCATGCCGTCGTCTGTCCGGCGGACCTCCTCCCAGTTCGTGCTGTCGGGATGCAGCACATCCACCAGCGGGACCTGCAGGGCATCCCCCACGAGGCGGCGGGCAGCGGGGTTCTGGTCGACGATGCGTCCATCCGGGTCGACGACGATGACGCCGGCATCGACCTGCTCGAGGATGAGGTCGTGGCGGGCCCGCAGCGCCTGGGTCTCAGCCACCTGTCGGGCGAGCTCTTGTCGGGTGCGGCGGAGGTTCTCGCTGAGCACCGACGACAGCATGCCAACCAACAAGAAGGCGAAGACCTGCAACAGCACCTGGCTGTAGGTGAGCAGCAGGTCGTTGCCCATCTGAGCGGACAACCACGGGAGGCCTTGGACCGCGAGAATGCCCAGGTAGAGGACCGCATCGAGGCCGGCGACCACCACCGCAGCACGACCGGGGAGCACGAAGGCCGCCGCCACCACGTTGAGGAAGACGAGCGGAAAGAGCGGACTCACCGGACCGCCCGTCATCGACACCAAGGTGCCCGCGAAGACGGCATCGATGGCCATCTGGGTCCAGCCGAACCAGCGGGCCCGGCCGTGCTTTCGAACCGCCGCCGCGCTCAGTCCCATCACCAGGAACATGGCCGCCGCGAGCGTGAAGGGGCCGGCGAGAGACTCCCGGGCAGAGGGCCGCTCCAGCAGAGCGCGCAGTGCGACAGCCAACAGCCCGAGGCCGATCAGCAGCCGCACCAGGATGTAGACCGAGACCACGCCCTCGATGCGGGCCTGTTCGTCGACCACCGGCTTCACGCGCGCAGAAGACAGCCGCGCGCGGGTTGGCCGGACGGAAGGTCGGTCGGGTGGGGTGGCCGACGTGTGGCCCGAGTTGCGTTCCCCGGCGACCGACACGTCGGAGGGACTCAAATCCCCGAAGCCATCGAGAAGATGGGCATGTACATCGCGATGACGAGACCACCGATGATGCCACCGAGGAACACGATGATGATGGGCTCCATCATCGAGGTCATGTTCTCGACCGCCTGGTCGACCTCTTCTTCGTAGAAGTCGGCGACCTTGCCCAACATGACGTCGAGCGCGCCGGTGGCCTCGCCAACCGAGATCATCTGGCAGACCATCTCGGGGAACACGCCGGACTCGGAGAGGGGCTCGGCGATGGTGCGGCCCTCGGAGATGGCGCTTCTGACGCCCAGCACGGCGTTTTCGATGACCTTGTTGCCCGCGGTGCGACCACAGATGTCGAGCGCTTCGAGGATGGGAACGCCCGAAGCGATCATGGTGCCGAGGGTGCGGCAGAAGCGTGCGACCGCGGTCTTGACGAGCAGGTCGCCCATGACAGGCAGCTTCAGCAGAATGCCGTCGACGATGACCTCACCGCGCTTGGTTCGGTAGAACTGACGGAATGAGAAGCCGATGACGACGATGCCGACGATGATGAAGAGGAAGTTGGCCTGCAGCCACTTCGACAGGTCGATGACGAACTGGGTGGGCGCGGGCAGAGCCTGACCGAACTCGGCGAACATCTCCTCGAAGGTGGGGACGACCTTGAGGAGCAGCAGCGAGATGACGCCCAGCGAGACCAGCATGACGATGACGGGGTACATCATCGCGCCCTTGATCTGACGCTTCAGCTTGTCGGCCTTCTCGAGGTACTGGGCGAGGCGGTTGAGGATGGTGTCGAGGATGCCGCCGACCTCGCCAGCCGCGACCATGTTGCGGAACAGGTCGTCGAAGGTGCCTGGGAACTTGCCGAGGGCGTCTGCGAAGGTGGAGCCGGACTCGACGCTTTCCTTGATGACCACCAGCTGCTTGCGGAAGGACGGGTTCGGGGCCTGCTTGGACTGGATGTCGAGGCACTGCACGAGCGGAAGGCCCGAGTCGATCATCGTGGCGAACTGCCGGGTGAAGATGACGAGGTCCTTGGTGCCGACCTTGGGCTCCAAGAAGGCCGGCATCTTGATCTCGATGCTGCCAAGACCGCCCTTCGGCTTGACCGAGGTGGCCTGGATCTGCCGCTGCCGGAGCAGGTTTCGGGCGGCATCCTGGCTCGGCGCCTCGATCTCGCCCTTGCGGACATCACCTGAGGAGGTGCGTCCTTCGTATGCGAACACGGGCATGGAGACTCCAGATAGCGGCAAGTGACCGGAATTGTACAGGCGGCGTCAAGGGCCCGGCAACCGTTCCGGTGTGACGTCGGGGGGTGGACAGGAGCGGGCTCACCCCTGCACGACGGCATCTCCAGCGCAGGGACCGCCCGACGAAGCGACCCCGCGCCGGCACACATCAGTCCGGGGCGGTGACGCGCACCACCTCTTCGATGGAGGTCATGCCTTCTTCGATTTTGTCGATGCCCGACATCCGCAGGGTCTTCATCCCCTGGCGAATGGCCTCGCGCTTGAGCTCGAGGGTGGACGCGCCGTTGAGCACGAACTCACCGATCTCGTCGTTGAAGAACATGATCTCGTACAGACCGATTCGGCCCTTGTAGCCAGTGTTGTTGCAGGTGCCGCAGCCCTTGCCGCGGAACACCTGGAAGCTGTCGAGGCGCTCGGGGGACACGCCGAGGTCGACCAGCACCTGTCGGGGCACCTCGATGGGCTCGCGGCAGTCCTTGCAGATCTTGCGGGCGAGGCGCTGGGCACCGATGAGGTTGACCGAGCTCGCCACCAGGAAGGGCTCGATGCCCATGTTGAGCATGCGGCTGACCGAGCTCGGGGCGTCGTTGGTGTGGAGCGTGGACAGCACGAGGTGGCCGGTGAGCGCAGCCTTGACCGCGATTTCGGCCGTCTCGAAGTCCCGGATCTCACCGACCATGATGATGTCGGGGTCCTGGCGCAGGAAGGACCGCAGCGAGGAGGCGAAGTTGAGGCCGATGTCGTCGTGCATCTGCACCTGGTTGATGCCGTAGAGGTTGAACTCGACGGGGTCTTCGGCGGTACAGATGTTGGTGGTGGTCTTGTTGAGCTCAGACAGCGTGGAGTACAGCGTGGTGGTCTTGCCGGAGCCCGTGGGACCCGTGATGAGAATCATGCCGTAGGGCTTGGCAATCATCTCCTTGTACTGGGCGAGCACCTTCGCCTCGAAGCCGAGCTTGGTCATGTCGAGCTGCAGGTTCGACTTGTCGAGCAGGCGCAGAACGATCTTCTCGCCCCAGAGCACGGGGAGGACGGACACGCGGAAGTCCATCTCCTTGCCGCGGCCGAGCTTCATCTTGATGCGGCCATCCTGGGGGAGGCGGCGCTCGGCGATGTCGAGGTTGGACATGATCTTGAAGCGCGAGATGATCGCGTTCTTCAGCTTCATGGGCGGCTTCATCACCTCGTAGAGCACGCCGTCGATGCGATAGCGGATGCGCATCGACTTTTCGTAGGGCTCGACGTGGATGTCGCTGGCGTTCTTGCGGATGGCGTCGAGCAGAATGAGGTTGACCAGCTTGACGACGGGGGCGTCGCCAGCGGACTTCTCGAGGTCGAGGACGTTGATGTCCTCCTCCTCGTCCTGCTCGAAGTCGAACTCCTCGTCGTCGGCGTCGAAGTCCATCATGACTTCGTCGAAGCTGACGTTGGAGGTGTAGTACTGCTCGATGGCGTCGGCGATGCCCTGCTCGGACGCGACCACCACCTCGATGTTGAACTTCGTGATGAACTTGATGTCGTCGATGGCGAAGATGTTGGACGGGTCGGCCATCGCCACGATGAGCGTGTTGCCCGAGCGGTTGATGGGGACCACCTGGTGGCGCGTCACCACCTCCTTGGGCAGCTGCTTGAGCACATCGGGGTCGAGCTCGATGTCGGCGAGGTTGACGCTGGGGACGCCGTACTGCTTCGACAGGAAGGAGGTGAGCTCGTTCTCGTCGATGTAGCCGAGCTTCGTGAGCTCATGGCCCAGCCGACCGCCCGAACCCCGCTGGGAGTCGACGGCCCGGCGGAGCTGGAGGGGGGTGATGAGCTGCTCTTTGACGAGAAGCTCGCCAAGTCGGCTGTTGTCGTCCGCCATGGGGGGACCTCGCAATTGCATCGGATAGCAGGAGTGGTCAAGACGCCGGGGATGCTACCCCATGCGCCAGACCCAGAGCGTCATGCGCTGTCTCAGCTGTCGGCGGACACGCCCACAGCGGCAGCGAGCAAGGGCCATGCGACGGAGGATGGGGCGGCCCCGTGCAGGCGCTGGGCGGCCTCCTCGCGACCGGTGCCTTCGAAGCGACCGAACACGAAGCCGCAGGTGTGCGACCAGTCGGCCCCGGGGCTCCCCTCGGGCAGCGACCGGCGCTCCGGCCAGCGGCCACCACGAGTGGTGTAGAGCTGGACCTCCACCGGCAGGTGCAGCTGCCACGACGCCACATCGATGGCGGACAGCTCCGCGCCCGAGACCCGGCGAAGCCCGACGGCAGCCCGGAGCAGCCGGGCCACCGAGCGGACGCCTTCCATGCCCCTGCCTTCGCCACCGCTCAAAGCCGCAGCCGACCGCAGCGGGGACAGCATGCGGCGTGCATCGCGCCAGCCGAGGTCGGCAAACAGCGGACCGATGACCTCGATCTGGGCGGTGAGGGCCTCTGCGGTGCGCGAGGGCTGCACGAACACCTCCACCCGTTCGGCCACATGGCGAATGCGCTCGGCTTGAGCAGCAAGGACCTCCGGGGCGAGATCGGCGGCGCCGAGGTCGTGTCGGGCGACCAACACCCCCAGGGCCTCGGGCAACGACCACGGAATGGACGCAGGCTCGAGGGCACCCGACGACGCCATGGCACCCAGCATCGCGGCACCGTGGATCTCGATGCGCTCCACCTGGTCGGTGCGCAGGCGCTTGTCGGCGGCCTTGACGTGGCGGGCGAGAATCTCGGCGACCGACTCCACCGCGGTGACGGCAGCCGGCGCACAAGCAAAGCGACGGTGGGAGATGGTGTCGGTGAGCCAGGCGCGCCCCATACCCGAGAACGCCCCGTGCAAGGGCATCCACGACAACTTCTCCACGACCCTGTCCAGGATGTCTTCGGCGGAGGTGGCGCCATTGCGAGCCGCAGAGACGGCGCGCATGCCTTCCGAGGCGGCCCGAGCTTCGGCCATGGCCAGGCCGTCGGCCGAGGGTGTGTTGTCCCAGGACGCGCTGGCCAAGGCAATGGAGACTGCCTGTGCGAGGCCATCTTCGTCGAGCCCGCCCAGCAGTCCACCGGTGACGGCGACCCCCGCCGCTGTGGCCGCCGGACAGCCCCATCCCGGCGAACCCAACGCAGTCGCCAACCCGACTCGACCCGCGACCTCGTTGCCTGCGACCGTGGCCGCCAGGACCTCCGCCAAGGATGACCGGCCGGCGCTGGCCCAGGCCGCAGCCGCGACCGCCGCACACGAACGCGACCGCAGCAGGTGGTCGTCGAGTTCCAGCAAGCCGGCCAGGGCGGTGTGCCAGCCAACCGCACCAGCGGCATCGGAGGGATCGAGGCCCACCCGCGCCACGACGCCATCCCCGCCGAGCCCCCGGGCTGCCGAGACACCCTGAAAACCCGTGACCGCGGACACGATGCCGGCCGCGCTCAGGTGCTGCATCCGCGCCCGGCGGGTCACGGCATCCGGCAGTGCGTCGGCCTGGGCGTACACGTCCACCGCGCCGCGAACGAGGCGACGAAGTGTGCTCTGCGAAGAAGATGCGCCCGAGCGCGAGGAAGCTGTCGAAGTGGCCAAGGACCGCTCCACGGGTGGCCCGTAGGGTCATCCAGACGGGTCGCGAGCCTATCGCGGTGCGTGGGGCGTGCGCCGGATGAGCTTCAGAAGCCGATGGCGAACTGCATGCCGGCGGCAAAGACCCGTCCGCCAATCGGAAAGCCGTCGGCGGTGAGAGGGGTGCCCGCCAGCTCGGGGTCGGGGGAGCGGGGCAGCTTGCCCGGAGCGAGGCGGTGCCACTGGGCGTAGAAGTCCCAAGACAGCGGACCTGTGACCACATCGAAGGGCTCGCCGTGCGACACGGACAGGCCCGCGGACACCATCCGTCGGTCGGAGTCGAGCATCGCGGACTCGGCGCCCTGGCCTTCGATGGGGGTGGGTTCGTTGACGAAGCCGGCGCGCACGTCGACCGCGAGCTCGTCCCATCCATCCGGCAGGGGCGTGATGAACACGCGGGCCTCCCCGCCGAGGCGCACATTCCAGGTGTCGGTGAGCAGCAGGGTGTAGGGGTTGCCGTCGTGCAGGTCGCCGTCGGTGATGGTGACCAGCGGGGTGTCGAGTCCCCCACCCACCACCTCGGCCACCGATACGCGCATGCGGCTCCAGCGGTAGCGGTAGACATCGGCGTTGACGGCGAAGCGCTCGGCTTCCCAGGCGGTGCCGAGCATGAGGCGCTCCGGCACATAGTGGTCGAAGAAGTCGAGGCGAATGGGAGCGAGCACCGGCACGATGACGGGGTCGTCGAGGGTGCCGGCCTGGGTGACCCGCACGTTGGCCTGGAGGTCGACGTCGACCTCCACCGGCAGCCCCGAGGTGCCCCGCCAGCTTCCGGCCAGCACAAAGCCGTCCATCGCGGGCACCAGCTCCCCGGCGTCCCACATCACCCCCACGATGGGCGCGAGGGCGGGCACCAGCTCGAGGCTCATCCGGTGGGCGTCGAGGGTGAGCGGTCCAACCAGATCGCCCACGGAGCCGTCTTCTTCGGTGGCGGTGCGCACCGGGGCATCGAGGGTGACGCTGATCTCGTATTTGGCGCGGGCGATGAGCTCGATGGCGCCGCCTGCGTGAAGGCCGGGGAGCTGTTCCCAGCCGAAGCCAGCGGCCAGCTCATAGCGATGGGCCCGGTTCTCGTACATCGCGTAGGTGGGCAGGGCCGGCTCGAAGGTGCGGATGCGCATGAGCTGGCCGACCGGAATGAAGCCGCCCACCGCGAGGCCCAGGCGCCGGCCGATGGGACGGCCGATGCTCACCTGAATGCCGTCGGCGTGGCCGTAGTCGGTGGACACCGCGAGCGCCGGGTCGGTGTCGTCGAGCCAGCCGTCGCGGTTGGTGTCCCAGCGCACGTCGGGGAGGTCCTCGAACTCCATGCGCAGGAAGTGGTAGCCGAAGGCCAGGTCGGGCTTGTCCATCCGCGCGAGGCCCGCGGGATTGGTGAACAGCCCTGTGCTGTCATTCACCCGCGCCACGCCCCCGCCACCACGGCCCATGCTCTTCGCGCCGAAGCCGACCAGGTCGATGGCGCCGGCCCGACTGGAGGTGGGCAACCCCACCCCAAGCAAGGCCACGCTGACCGCGGCCCGAGCGGACCACCTGCAGGTCGAGTGCATCCTGGCTCCCCGCTGCCCGAGACTGGAGGCGAGAGGCAGCCGCTCAGCCGTAGCCGATCTCAGGGACGGGCGTGAGGGCGAGCTGGCGCATCATCTCGATGACCTGCGCAGCTTCGGCGTCGGGCATCGCCTCGCGCAGACAGGCGAAGCGGCCCGAGAGGTAGGCGGTGGCCATGCCCGAGCCCTTGAAGGCACCGCGCGCGTTGTCGCGGACCTCGTAGCCGTGGGTGAGGAACTTGTCGGTGAGGTTGCCCCACTCAGCGCGCGGAAAGCGGCGTGGGGAGAAGTAGTAGTACTTCTCCAGCGGGCAGTCGGGGTGGGTGGCCACTCCGACCGTCTCGGGAAGGTCGGCCGGGTAGGCCCGGTCGCCCTTGGGGTGGGCTGCGGCGAGCACGATGCTGCCCGCGTCGACAGCGAGGCCGCAGCAGTCACGCAACAACAGCGCCTTGCCCATGTTGGGCGTGCCCAGAGACAGGTTGATGATCTGGGCGCCATGGCGAAAGGCGGTCTCGATGCCCGCTGCCATGAGGTCGGCGCTGGTGCGCAGGCGGGCATCCATGATCTTGATGCCGACGATGCGAACGTTGGGCGCCATCTTCACGATGGATGCCGCGATGTCGGTGCCGTGACCGTTTTCGTCGTGGAAGTCGCCGCTGATGCCAGCGTGGCCGGTCGCGGACAGCGTGATGGCCCAGCCTTCGACGGTGACCCCGCGCAGACGGGGGTCGTCGACGTCGACACCACTGTCGATAACAGCGACTGTGATGCCCTTTCCGGTGAATTCGCTGCCGCGGAACCGCATGGACTGGCTTCCTCTGCGCGGGCGTTGGGCGTGGACGCAGCTTCACCCGCAGGGAAGGGACGAGGCTCGGGCACACCAAGGAAGTGCGCCCCCGACGCGCGCGGCCGGCATTGTAGGCGACCGGACGGCTTCGGGCCAACCCATGCCGCGAAGCGGGCGCCACCGCGCCGGCAACGGGTCGCGGGACTGGGTAGGGTGGAGCGCCCGATGCCATCGCTGCGAGGCCCCCCTGGTCCCCTCCCCGGCCGTTCCCCGTCCCCCACTGAGCCCCGCCCGCAATGGTGGTCCGGCCCGACTGGAGCGTGCTGCCCGCGCCCTGGTCGACGATGGGTGGCATGCCGAGCTGCAGGCCACGTCCGTCCACAGCCGCTTCGCCCCGGTCTTCGCCGCCTACGCCGTGTTCTCCGTGCTCGCGACCGTGCTGGCCCTGCGCTGGCCCACCGTCGGGGCCGCCATCGCCGCCGCCACCGCCGCAGCGGGTGTGATCGATCTGGCCGGAGGCCGCTCCTGGGTGCGGGTGCTCGCCCCCCGCCGCGGACACCGCAATGTGTTGCTGTGGGCCGGCGACCCCGCCCCCGACCCCTTCCCCGGTCCCTGGCCCGGCCGGGCCCGGCACCCCGAACACACCCCCCCTCACCAGACGCTGCTCGTGCTCCCGGCCCACCCCCGCCGGCGCCGGTGGAGCTGGGGCCCCGCCTGGGGGGCGCTGTTCGGCACCGCTGCGCTGCTCACCATCATCGCCGGCCTGCGGTTGCCCCCCTCCACAGCGCTGGTCACCCACACCGCCACCACCATCGTGCTGGCGCTGCTCGCCGCCGTCGCCCTCAGCATCGGGCGCCGTGGCACGGGTCCCCACTCCGCCCAGGGCATCGCCGCGGCCCGTGCGGTGGTCCAGGCCGTGTCCCCCACCCCGGGACACCGTGTGGGGGTGGTCATCGTGGGCGGGATGGAGCCCTGGTTCGACGGCATCGAGGTGCTGCTGCGCTCGCGCGGCCGTCGGCTGCCGGCCTGGCGAACCCGGCTCGTGGTCTGGCACCCCGGCCCCGGAGAGCTGTCGGTCGTGCCCTCGGATGGTCCGTTCCGCAGTCCACCCCCCATGGCGCTGCTCACGGCGGCGCGCAGCTGCGACATCCCCGAAGCCCTCCCCCGCAAGGCCCGTCCCTGGCGCACGGGTGCGCTTCGGGCTCGACGGCTGGGATGGCCGGCTGTGGGCCTCGTGGGCGGCACCGACAACACCGCCACCGTCGACAAGCTGGCGCGGCTTCTCATGGCGCTGGGCGCGGACGGCGCGCCGTGATCGGCCTGGTGTGGGCCTGCCTGCCGGCTCTGGCCAGCACCCTGTCCGGGCGGGTGGTGGACAGCGCCGACGGCACTCCGGTCTCGGGCGCCACCGTCGAAGCGTGGGACCCCCGCCTCCGTGGCGTGTCCGTCACCACCGACAGCGACGGCGCCTTCGCCATTCCGGTGGACGGCGAGGGGCCGTGGCGGGTGCGCGCGGTGCCAGCATGGAACGATCCCCACCTCTGGCGCATGCACTCGGGGGAGGCCGACTTCTGTGCCGGTGCGTCCGTCGATGCGACTGCCGACGTCGACCTCGGCGACGTCGCCCTGCCCATCGGCGCAACCGTCACAGGACGTGTGGTCGACCTCGCCGGCGACCCCGTCCCAGGGGCCACTCTGTGGCTGGAGCCCGTCGACGAGGTGGTGAATTTCGACCGACCGGGCCTTACAGACGCGGACGGTGAGTTCTCCGTGGTGGGCGTGGACGTCGACCACGGTGGGGTGGACTGGACCCTCGTGGTGGGTGCGGACGGCTGGCCCGACCAGTACCTCGGCGCGGTCTACGACGACGAGCTCGGCGAGCGCGTGCAGCCCACCTTCGGGGCGCCGGTGGACGTGGGCGAGATCGACCTGCTCGACGGCATCTTCGTGGGAGGCCTCGTGTCGGGTCCCGCGGGGCCCGTGACCGAGGGCACCGTACACGCCTACGCCAGCAGCCAGATCGTCACCGTGGAGGTCGATGAAGACGGCCGCTACGAGGCCATCGGCCTGCCTCCGGGCGATGTCATCACCTGGGCCAACAGCCCCGGCCTCGCACAGACCTACCTTCCCGACGCCGACCGCCCCGTGGTCGCGGAGCCCGTGCTCGAGGAGGGCGAGGTCCGCGACGACCTCGACCTCACACTGCCAGAGGAGAGCATCTTCGAGTTCACCTTGGCGGACGCTGAGACCGGCGACCCCATCCCCGGCGTGGGGGGCCTGCTCTACAACGACACCCAGACCGTCGGGCTCGGCAACAACGCCGACGAGCAGGGACTGCTCCGCATCGACCGCCTGCATGGCGGCGACTACAAGCTCTATGTGTGGGCCGCCGACACCGGGCACACCGACGGCTGGATTCGCGATGACGATGGCCTGGAGCGCATCTTCACCATCGACTCCGCCGTGACCGAGTCCATCGAGCTGCCCCTGCCGCGGGCTGCACGCCTCGCCGGCCGGGTGGTCGACGAGGACGGCGAGCCGGTCGACGGCATCGCCATCGCCGCACTCCGCGAGGACCTCTCCGGACTCGCCACCACCTCCGCCCCCGATGGCAGCTTTGTGCTGGGCGGGCTCGGCGCAGGCGAGTGGCAGGTCAGCGCGGAATACGGCGCCATCTGCCCCGGCGACCCCGGCTATGTGGCGCTGTACTGGCCCGGCACCGTGAACCCCGACTGGGCCCGCACCATGAGCCTCACCGAAGGCGAACAGCGCGAGGAGCTGGTGCTGGTGGTCGCCCGCGACGCCGACCTCGACGAGATGTCCGACGACTGGGAGCGTGAACACAGCCTCGACCCCACCCGCGCCGAAGACGCCTGGGAAGACCCCGACCGCGACGGCTACGTCAACCTCGACGAGTACCGCATGGGCACCGATCCGCACGACGGCACGCCCGAGGTCGAGACCTGCGGCTGCACGTCCGCCCCGCGACAGGCCCCCTTTCTGCTGGCACTGCTGCTGCCGGTCCTCGCCCGCCGCCCGGAGTAGAGTCGAGATGCCGCGGCGTCTTCTTGCGCACGCTCCAGCCGACCGAGTGTCCGCCTGACCGAGTCCCGCCGTCCCCTGCTCGCCAAGGTCGCACTGGGCCTCGGCGTGGGCCTGGCCGCGCTCGCACTCGCGTTCTGGGGCGTGCCGGTCGACGCCGTGCTCGACGCCTTGTCCCGCATCGACCCCCGTGGGCTGCTGCTGCCCGCCGCCATCTTCCTCGTGCAGCAGACCATCCGGGCATGGCGCCAGGCCATCATCCTGCAGGCCCGCTTTCCCGAACACCGCTTCCGGTCGAGCCTGTCGGTGCTGTGCATCGGTTTCTTCTTCGTGAACACCCTGCCGGCGCGCATCGGCGAGGTCGTGCGCCCGATGCTGCTGGCCGAACGGGAGGACATCCCCCTGGGGGCCGGCTTCGCCATGGTGGTGGTGGAGCGGGCCCTCGACCTCATCGCAATGGGCGTGATGGTGTCCATTCTGGCCTGGCTCGTGCCCATCCCCCCCGCGGTGGGTGAGCTGTTGCCCGGCATCGACCTCATCGGCTTCGCGCGCACCCTCGTCGGCGTCGCCGTGCCTGGCGTGGTGCTCGGCCTCGTGGCCTTGATGTTCGCCGGCGACCGCCTCCTCGCCTTCGCCGGCCGCGTCACCCAGCG
>ENA-OWNT01000652-OWNT01000652.1-seawater-metagenome-genome-assembly--contig:-NODE-652-length-67586-cov-5.809522_pt1 | contig 67586 bp, 59 predicted proteins | sample MGYA00238136_ERZ651165 | MGnify/ENA primary metagenome ERZ651165 (study PRJEB26861, sample SAMN08777766) | seawater metagenome | isolation source: coastal seawater | place: USA: Florida | collected... | reverse complement strand
TGCTCGGGGAGCCCGACATCACGCCGGCCGGGCTCGCCCGAGTGGTCGACGCCGTCGTGGCATGCCGGCACATCGAGCGCCTACACCTGCCCGGCCTGAGCCCCGAGCGCCGTCCTGTGTTCGTCGGTGGGCTGGCCGTGCTGTGCGCCGTCTTCCAGAGCCTCGGCATCCAGCGCCTCACTGCTGCCCAGGGTGCCCTGAGAGAGGGCGTTCTCCTCGAGCTCATCGGCCGACTCCACCACGAGGATGTGCGCGACGACACGGTGGCCCGCCTCGCCGTCCGATACGGCGTGGATGCCGACCACGCCGAGATGGTGCGACAGACCGCGCTGTGCTTGTTCGACCAGGTGCGAGAGCCCTGGGGCTTCACGAACCACCGCCACCGCCGCTTGCTGGGGTGGGCAGCCGACCTGCACGAGACCGGCATCTTCGTCAACCACAGCCGCTACCACCGCCACGGCGCCTACCTGCTCCAGCATGCAGATCTGCCCGGCTTCTCCCGCTCCGACCAGGCGGCTCTGGGCGCTCTCGTCCGCGCCCATCGCGGCAGCTTCTCCGCCGACAAGGTGGCCGAGTTCTACCCCGGCCGGGTGCGCCCCCTGCTGCGTCTGGCGGTGCTCCTGCGGCTTGCTGTGAGCCTGCACCGCACCCGCTCCCCGCTTGCCGGCGACGTCCGCTTGAGCGTCACCGGCGACGACCTCGAGATCTCGCTTCCGGAGGGCTACCTGGCCCGGCGCCCGCTGTCCTCCGCCGACCTGGACAAGGAGTCGGGAAGGGTGCGGGCGGAAGGCTTCCGGCTTCGGTGCACCAGCTACACCCCGGGGGACCGACCCTCGGGGTGACGGGCCTCAGGCCTGGGCGACCAGGGGCCCCTCAGCGGGCGTCGCGAACACCACATCCAGCGGGAAGTGGTGCCGGAACACCGTGCCCTGGCCCATCTCCGACTCCACCTCGATGCGTCCGCCCAGTGCCTCGACCGCTTGCTTCACGGCCGCCATGCCGACGCCGCGTCCCGAGGTCTCCGTCGCGAAGTCGCGGGTGGTGATGCCGTCCATGAACAAGGCGTCAACCAGCGCGTGCTCGGACTCCGCCTGCAGGCCGAGTCCGGCCACCTTGTCCTTGAGCTTGTCCCAGGCGATGCCGGCGCCGTCGTCGCGGCTCTCGATGCAGAGGCTGTCGGCGCTGGTGAAGCAGCGGAGGGTGAGTCGACCCTGCTCGGGCTTGCCGGCCGCAACGCGGTCCTCAGGGGCCTCGATGCCGTGGTCGGCGGCGTTTCGGACGACGTGCACAAAGGCGCTCCAGAAGCTGTCGAGCACGCCCGGCGGCACCCGGAGGCCATCGGACTCCACCTCGATCTCCACGGTGCCCTTGCCCAGTCGACGCGCGAGGTCGGCGCCCTTTTCACCCAGACCGCTCAGGCGCTTGCCCACATCGTCCCAGGTCCAGCGGGCCAACATGTCCTCCAGTGCATCGTGGTCGAGTCGGCGAGACACTGCGGCGCACACGGCGGCGTAGTCGTCGCGGTCGATGGCGAGGGGACCGTCGTCGTCGAGCTGCACGAAGTCGGCCACGCGGTCGCTGAAGGACTGCCAGGCTGCGGCCACGGCCTCGATGCCTTGTGCGTCGATGGGCCGGGACTCGTCATCTGCGGCCGTCTCCACGACGTGACAGACCGTGGCCACCGAGCGCACACCCATCACCCCACAGTTGCCCTTGATGGTGTGCACGATGCGCTTGGTCTCCGCGTCGCCGGCCTGTCCGCCGCGGAGGCGGTCCACCAGCTCGGAGCCGTCGCGGAAGAAGGCCATGAAGCCTTGCCTGTCGGCGTTCACGCGCTGGAACAGGTGGACGATCTCCTCCTGCTTGCGGCGCTCGGTCTCCATCGCGATGGCCTCGGTGCGGTCGGACAGCACGATGAGGATGCGGTCGACGTCATCGAGCGTCATGTCGCCGCGGAGCATCGGCCGGTATTCGAGGGCGTAGGTGCGTCCATCGAGCTCGAGGCGCCCCGGGAGCTGGTCGAGGATGACCTCCATGGGCATGAATCCATCGACGACGTCCTCCCAGCCGATGGCGAACCACTCCCCGAAGCCGGGGTTCTTGCTGCCCATCCACTCCGCGAAGGCCACGCCGGCGGGCACGCTGCCGAACCAGTCGGCCACGCGCTTGGAGCTGGTACCGGTGAGCATGCCCTGGCGGTCCACCACCACAAGGCCCTGCTCGACGGCATTCAGCACTGCTTTGCTCTGACCCAGGGTCACTTCGAGGTCGTCCCGCACCCTCTGCAGGTCGGCGTTGCGCTCGTTGAGCTCGGAGGTGCGCGCTTGCACGGTCTTTTCGAGGCCAATGACGTCGTCGAAGAAGTTGCGGGCCAGGTAGCAGGCGGCCACAGACTCCAACACCACGAACACGGCGTGGACCGCGACGACCCAGAAGCTGGCGTCGTAGTTGAACACGCTGGCCGGCAGGAACCACCAGACCAGCAGGTGGTGCACGGTGACGGTGCCTGCGGCTGTCAGGACCACCGCCGGGTTGCCGTAGGTGGACAGCATCGCGAGGAGCACGAAGAAGTAGAAGTGCATCTCGATCTGGACGGGACCCTGTCCAAAGTGGACCAACAAGCCACCCATGCACATCGAGGCGAAGCCCACCACCATCGCAGCCTGCCGCTCCGGCAGCGACCGGACCGCGAGCATCGGGCCCAGGGCGCAAAAGGTGGTCAGCAGCAGTGCGGTGAGCACGCCTGTCCCATGCCACCAGGCGACGGCCATGAAGACCGGCACATGGGCGAAGAAGCACGCCACCGCCACCTTGTTGAGGTGGGCGACATGGTTGCGCTCGTAGGGCGTGACCTCGGCTGGCAGAGCCAGGAAGTCGGTGAATCTGCGGTCGCGTGCTTCCACGGGACAGCTCCTCGGTGTTGCGCCGGAACCCTCTCCGGCAGGTGGAAAAGGACGGGTCAGCGAAGCCCGAGCGGGTCGACGATGGCTGCGAGGGTCTGGGACACCGCACAGCCGAACAGCGGCAGGGCTGCGACCTCGGTGTTGGCGCGGAGGTCAGCGAGAATGGCGAGGTCCCGCACGTCGGGGCCCTGCTTTCGCGAGGTGTAGCCGCCGACGTAGCGAATGCGGTCGGTCGGGTCGGACACCACCATCAGCGGCGCAGCCGAGATGCCCCAGTCGGTCTTGAGCCGGTCCATCGGCACGGTGACGACCGCGAAGCCCCCCTCGCTGGCGCGGAGCCTCAGCTCCTCATCCGCCCCCACGAGCAGCATGGTCTCCGCCACTCCCTCGGGACGCGGGCGGGAGGGGTCGAGCAGGGTGTCCGCAATCTTCCGGCTGCAGGGGCACTCTCCGTACAGAGCATGCACGACCATCCACTCGCCGATCCCGTCGAGACCACGCTGGGCGGTGACGGCGGCGACGAGCTGGGGGTCCTGGGCCTCGGGCTGGGGCAGGGCGACCAGGTGGCTGCCCAGGTAGGTGCCGCAGACGAGGCACAGAAAGGTGGCCCACACCATGAGCACGAAGCGGGCCAGTCTGGATGGCGGCCTGGCGTCGCCGGCGGGGAGTGACATGGATCATCCGTGGAGAGCGTTGTCCACGGAACGGTCAGGGGCCGGGCGACTGGAGGAGATTCACGAAGCGGTTTTCTTGTTTGTTACTGCGTGAATCTCCTGATGGTGGTCGTTCTAGCGCGCCAGCACCTGCATCAGCGCACTCTGAGCGGAGAAGGGCTCGTCGCCGAGCGGGGCCCGGGGAGCGTAGGTGCCCTCGGCGGTCATCTGCCAGGTCTGCTGGTCGTCGCGGGCGTAGGTGTCGAAGATCTCGCGCACCACCCGGGCCTTCAGCGCGGGCTCCTCGATGGGGAATGCAGTCTCCACCCGGCGGTAGAGGTTGCGCTCCATCCAGTCGGCGCTGGCGAGGTAGATGTGGTCCTGGCCGCCGGCGTGGAAGCGGTACACGCGGGTGTGTTCGAGGAAGCGCCCCACCGTGGAGAAGACGCGGATGTTGTCCGACACGCCCGGCAGGCCGGGGCGCAGGCGGCACAGGCTGCGCACATGGAGCTCGATCTGCACACCGGCCTGGCTGGCCCGGTACAGCGCCTGGATGACCCGGGGGTCGATGAGGGCGTTGAGCTTGGCTTCGATGCGGGCCGGCTTGCCCGCGCGGGCGGCGTCGGCTTCCTTGTCGATGAGGCGCACCACCGTGTCGGCCAGGGTGAAGGGCGACACGAGCACCTTGTTCAGGCGGGCGGCGCGGCCGAGACCGGTGAGCAGCGCGAAGACGTGGTGGAGGTCCTCGCCGTACTCGGGCTTGCAGGTGAGCAGCGCGAGATCGGTGTAGAAGCGCGTGGTGCCCGGGTGGTAGTTGCCGGTGCCCATGTGCACGTAGCGACGCAGCTTGTCGCCTTCTCGGCGCACGATGAGCAGAATCTTGCAGTGGGCCTTGTAGCCGACCACGCCGTAGACCACGTTGGCGCCGGCAGCCTGCAGGCGGGTGGCGAGCCGGATGTTGGCAGCCTCATCGAAGCGGGCCCGCAGCTCCACGACCACCGTGACGGCCTTGCCGGCGCGCGCGGCATCCACCAACGCATCGGTGACCGGGGAGTCCACGCCCGTGCGGTAGAGCGTCATCTTCACTGCGAGCACGTCGGGGTCGGCGGCGGCCTGGTTGAGCAGCTCGAGAACCGGGGAGAAGGACTGGAAGGGATGGTGCAGCAGCACGTCGCCTTCGCGAATCACCCGGAACAGGTCGGTCTTGGGTTCCACCCTCGGAGGGAGGCTGGGGACGAAGGGCTGGTACTTGAGGTCGGTGCGGTCGACGGCGCCGTAGAGGGCGGCGAGCCGGTGCAGGTTGACCGGTCCGTTGACCTGGAACAGGTGGGACGCGTCGAGGCCGAACTGGGACAGCAGGAACTCGACCTTGCGGGCGTCGCAGTTGTCGGCGACCTCCAGCCGCACCGCGTCGCCGTAGTTGCGGCGGGGCAGCTCCATCTTGAGGCTGCGCAGCAGGTCGTCGCTCTCCTCCTCGTCCACCCAGAGGTCGGAGTTGCGGGTGACGCGGAACTGGTGGCAGCTCTTGACCGCCATGCCCGGGAACAGCTGGTGCATGTTGGCGTGGATGACCGACGAGATCATCACGAAAGCGTAGGGCTGGTCGGACAGCTCCTCGGGCAGCCGGATGAGCCGCGGCAGACAGCGGGGGACCTGCACGACGGCAAGCTCGGCCTCGCGTCCGAAGGCGTCGCGACCTTCGACCTCCACGATGAAGTTGAGGCCCTTGTTCTGCACGTTGGGGAAGGGATGCGCGGGGTCGAGCCCCAGCGGGGTGAGCACGGGGAGGGCTTGCTCGCAGAAGTAGCGGGTCATCCACTCGCGCTGCTCTTTGTTGAGCTGCTGGCGGCGGAGGAGCCGGATGCCCTGCTCGGCGAGCTCTGGCAGCAGCTCGTCGTTGAGCATGCGGTACTGCTCGTTGACCGTCTCGTGGGCCTGCACGGCGATCTCGGCGAGCACTTCCGCGGGGAGCATGCCGTCTGGCCCCGTGTTGGCCACATCGAGGGCGAGGCCCTGCATGAGGCCGGCGACACGCACCTCGTAGAATTCGTCGAGGATGCTGCTCACGATCGTGAGAAAGCGCATCCGCTCGAGCAGGGGGGTGCCGGGGTCCTTGGCTTGGGCCAGCACGCGCTTGTGGAACTGCACCAGCGACAGCTCGCGGTTCACATACAGTGCGTGGTCGGACAGCGGGTTGTCTCCGGGACGGGCGTGGGGAACCACGCTCTCCGGGTCGCTGGTGTCTGCGGGCAGCAGAGGGCCGGTGAGGCTCTCGGAGCGGAGGAGGCTTTCGCTGGGGTCGTTCATGGCGGCAATCCCGTCGGGGGCTGGGCCCCGTCGGCTCACGTTGCGCGCTCTACCGACCGGGGCGGGCTCATCGGTGCTGTATGGCGGGTCTTTGGGACGGTCCACGGCCGAGGGGGACATGTTCGGCTCGATTCGTGGATGTCGCTGACAATGACGTCGGTGACGCCATTCAGGTGGTATGCGCTTGGTCAGCTTTCGGCGTCAGGGGTCCACCGTAGGACATCGTTGTCGTTCTCGAACAAGATGCGGTTGGCCTCCTGCAGAGATGCAGGCTGTCCCGCGTCGGTCCACCGTCCGTGTACGACGTCGTATCGGAGCTTGCCCTCGGCGATGTAGCGGTTGTTGACCGTGGTGATCTCGTATTCGCCACGCCCGCTGCGTCCGATCTGGCGGATGTGGTCGAACACGTCGCAGTGGTAGAAGTACAGCCCCACCACGGCGAAGTCGCTCTTGGGCTGCTCGGGCTTCTCTTCAATCTCGAGCACATGCTTTTCGTCGAGGGCGGCCACCCCATAGCGGCTGGGGTCGCCCACGCGCTTGAGCAGCACCCGCGCGCCGCTGGTCTGGGCGCGGAAGTGGTCGGCGTAGGGGGCGATGCTGTACTCGAACACGTTGTCGCCGAGCATCACACAGATGGGGGAGCCCCCCGCAAAGCCTTCTGCCAGGCGAAGCGCGTCGGCAATGCCGGCCGGCTTCTCCTGCACCTTGTAGGTGAGGCTGGCCCCGAACTCGGCGCCGCTGCCCAGACACCGCACGATGTCGCCCATGTGGTCGGTGCTGGTGACGACCAACAGGTCGCGGATGCCGGCAGAGACCATCTGGCGAATGGGGTGGTACAGCATCGGCTCCCGACCAACGGGGAGCAGGTGCTTGTTCGTGGCCTTCGTGAGAGGGTGGAGCCGGGTACCCAGTCCACCTGCGAGGATGACGCCTTTCATGCCGCAGAGGATATCTCCTCGCCGCAGATCCGCCGCACGACTTCGGCCTTGCAGTGCTGCCGTCCCCCACTGGGCGCCGATGCCCTGGAGCTTCCATGTCCCACTCCGAACAGGACCCCGAGCCTGGCGCAGGCGGCGCGCGGTCCAAGGGCACCCGTCTGCCGCAGGACCCCCAGGGCCGCGACTGGCTCACCGTCACCAGCCCGCTGCTGCCCGATGCCGACGCCCTGTGTGCGGATGTGCGGGCCATCCTGGAGAGCAACTGGGTCACCAACCAGGGGGCCTACGCGCGGCGGCTGGAGGCCGAGCTTGCCCGCTATCTGGATGTGGAGCGGGCGCTGTTGATCACCAACGCCACGGTGGCGCTGGAGATGGCCTTTCTCGAAGCCATCGGCGATGGCGAGGTCATCGTGCCCGCCTACAGCTTCCCGGCCACCTGGAATCTGTTCTGCGAGAACCCCCGCTTCAAGCCGGTCTTCGTCGACATCGGCGACGACTTTCGCATCGATCCGGCCGCGGTGCAGGCGGCCATCACGCCCCGCACCCGGGCCATCGTGGCGGTCCACACCTACGGCTTTCTGTGCGACCATGCGGCGCTTGCAGGCCTGTGCCACACCCACGACCTCACCCTCGTCTACGACGCGGCCCACGCATTCGGTGTTTCGGAAAATGGCGTTCCAGTGGGTGTTCTGGGTGATCTGAACATCTTCAGCTTCCATGCCACCAAGGTGTACAACACCCTCGAAGGCGGGGCCATCACTGGAGAGCCGGACCTGCTGGACGGCTTGTTCCGACGTCGAAACTTCGGCCTGGAGCGAGAGGAGCAGGTGCGCTTCGGCACCAATGGCAAGGTCGACGAGATTCGCGCAGCGGTGGGACTGTTGAACCTGCTGCAGGTCGACGATGCCATCGCCCGCCGGGCCTCGGTGTCCGAGCACTACCTGGAGGCGCTCCCCGCCGCCGGACTCGACATGCTGACGCTCTACCCGCACGAGCTCCGGCGACCGGGCGTGCGCCACAACCATTCCTACTTCCCGGTGCGAGTGCGACCCGACGCCCGGCTGTCCCGAGATCAGCTGCTCGCGGCCCTCAAGGACCACGGCATCCTCGCGCGACGCTACTTCTACCCCACGCCCACGACGTCCTCGCTGTACACCGGCATGGTCGACCCCGACGCCCTTCCGCGCACCCGGGCCGCCAGCCTCGACACCTTGTGCCTGCCCATTCACCACCGCATGACGCCCGCCGACTGTGACCACGTCGTCGCCAGCCTGCGCCGCGCGCTCCGCGACTGAAAGGAGCCCCCTGTGAGCGACCTCACCACGACCCTCGTGACCGGTGGCGCCGGCTTCATCGGCAGCAATTTCGTGCGCCACCTCCTCGAACACGACCCCATGCGCCGGGTTGTCGTGCTCGATGCCCTCACCTACGCCGGCAACCTCGTCACCTTGGCTGATGTGGCCGACAACCCCCGCTACGCCTTCGTCCACGGCGACATCACCGACGGTGCGCTGGTGGCCGAGCTGTTCGCCACCGGTCCCTTCGGCGATGGGATCGATGAGGTCGTGCACTTCGCTGCCGAGAGCCACGTCGACCGCAGCATCGAAGGCCCCGCGGTCTTCATCCACACCAACGTCATCGGCACCCAGGTGCTGCTCGATGCCGCCAAGAAGCACGGCGTGCGGCGCTTTGTGCAGATTGGCACCGACGAGGTCTACGGCCACCTCGGAAACGACGACCCCCCCTTCACCGAGCGCACGCCCGTCGACCCCCGCAGTCCCTACTCGGCAAGCAAGACCGCCGCCGACCAGCTCGCTCTGGCCTACCACCGCACCTACAAGCTCCCCGTGGTGGTGACCCGCTGCTCCAACAACTACGGTCCCTTCCAGTTTCCCGAGAAGCTCATCCCCGTGATGATTCTCAAGGCCTATGCCGACCAGCCGCTGCCGGTCTACGGCAACGGCCTCAACATCCGCGACTGGCTGCACGTCGAAGACCACTGCTCCGCCATCCTCGCGGTCCTCCAGCGGGCGCCGGCTGGTCGCATCTACAACATTGGCGGCAACAGCGAACGCACCAACCTCTGGATCGTGCGCCGCATCCTGGAGATTCTCGGAAAGCCCGAGTCCCTCATCACCTTCGTGGCCGACCGCCCTGGCCACGACTGGCGCTATGCCATCGACGCCACCCGCATGAAGGACGAGCTTGGCTGGGAGCCCACCCGCCGCCTCGACGACGGACTGGCCGAGACGGTGGAGTGGTACATCGACCACGGCCGGGACTGGGTGGCGGCGGTGAGCAGGTAGTTCTTCAGGTTCTCGGGTAGCGAACCGAACCCGCGGCCCGGTCGGTCACCTCCAGGTGGGAAAGTCGACGTAGCGGGCGTGGTCGACCTTGATGCAGCGGTCCTGCACCACCTTGATGCCCTGGGCTTCGAGGGCGCCTGCGACCGTGTCGTCGCGCACGCCCAGCTGAAACCACACGAGGGGAGGCACCACCTCCAGAAGCTCATCGAGGTGGCCGGCCAGCGCGGCAGATCGCCGGAAGACCACCACGGCGTCGACGGGCTCACACAGCTCGGTCAATGACCCCCGCACCGGGTTTCCGAACAGCTGCCTGTCGGTGTGCATGGGGTTGATCGGGAGCACCTTCGCGCCCGCTCCCTCAAGGTAGGCTGGCACGCTCCAAGCGGCGCGCATCTTGTCGGGATGGGCGCCCAGGACGGCGATGACCGGCGCATGGTCTGGGCGGAACAGGTGCCGGATGTGCTGCTGGGCCTTGGCGGAGGTGGGGGAGATGGCGGACTCCGGTGGGCTCGTGTGGACTGGGAACCGGCTAAGCGCGGCGGCATGGCAGCACCCACCCCAGAATCGCAGGTCCCGGTGGTCGAGGCACGCGGACTCTCCCGTCGCTTCGGTCGGCGCTGGGCCTTCGCGCGGGTCGACCTCACCATCCAGGCTGGCGAGCGCTGGCTGCTGGTGGGGGGGAATGGATCTGGCAAGACGACGCTGCTGAGGGTGATCTCGACCATCCTGCGCCCGAGTCTGGGAGAGCTGTCCCTGTTCGGTCGGTCCACCGCGGAACGACCCACCGCCCAGCGCCGTCGCCTCGCCTTGCTGTCGCACCATGCCGGCCTGTACGAGGACCTCGACTCCCTCGACAACCTGCGCATCCTCGCGCGCCTCGGCGGGCACGACCCCTCGGCCATCCCCCATCTGCTGGAGCGGGTGGGACTCGACCCCCGGCGAACCGACCCCCTCCGGGCCTATTCGGCGGGCATGCGAAAGCGCCTCCAGCTGGCGGCCATGCTGCTGCAACAGCCCGACCTCGTGCTCCTCGACGAGCCCTTCGCCGCACTCGACCCCCAAGGCTGCGACCAGGTGGCCCGAATCATCTCCGAGCTGCCCGGCGCGGTCGTGATTGCCTCTCACCAGCTCAGGCGGGCGGCGGCCATCTGCGGCAAAGCGCTGCTGCTCGGCGAGGGGGTCCCGCGTTGGCGGGGGCCGGCGGTGGACGTGGAGCGAGCGTGGTCGGCTCTGCACCCCGAGGAGGCGGAATGAGCGTGCGTCCCGCTCCGCCGAGCGTGTTCCGGCAGGTGCTCCTCGTCCTCCGCAAGGACCTCCTCATCGAGTGGCGGGCCCGGTCCCGTGCGTTCGCGCTCGCCTGCTTCGCGGTCACGGTGCTGCTGTTGTTCAGCTTCGCGGTGGGTCCCGACACGGCCGTGATGCGGTCCCATGCCAGCGCCTACCTGTGGCTGGCAGTGCTGCTGTCCAGCACGCTTCTGCTGTCCCAGTCCTTCCAGGTGGAGGTCGAGGCGGGCGCCTTGGAGGGCCTCATCCTCGCTCCCATCGAGCCCGAGGCCCTTTTCTATGGAAAGGCCCTGTCGAACACGGTCCAGCTGGTCGGGCTGTCATTGGTCATCACCCCCTTCGTGCTGGCCCTCTTCGACGGCAGCTTCGCCGAGCCGCTGTACTGGCATGCGGTGCTGGTGGTGCTCGGATGCGCCGGGGTGAGCGCCCCGGGCACCCTCTACGCGGGCCTCACCGCCCGACTCGATGCCCGGCAGCTCCTCTTGCCACTGCTGCTCTTTCCGCTGCTGGTGCCGGCTCTGCTTGCTGCGGTGAAGGGGACCGATCTGCTGATGGAGGGCGACCCGATGGACCAGCTCACGAGCTGGGCGGGACTGCTGGCCTGCTTCGACCTGATCTACTGGAGCATCTGCGGCGTGCTGTTTCCGCGGGTGGTCGACGCCTGAGACGGGTGCGGGTGAACCGGGAGCCCGGGTCGCAACGGGGTGAAAGAAAGCTTGTGTCACCCCTGCCGGTCTGCGCGCGTGGGTACGGGTGCCCCGGGTCTGCGGTTCGGTTAGCCGTCGCTCTTGCCTCAGGAGTCCCCATGCGCTGGGAACATGGTCTGCTTGCACTCGGCCTGGTGCTGCTCGCGGTCGGACACGGGATGGGCCTGTTCGTGGCCCCGTCCGAGGCCATGATGGGCGATGTCGGGCGCATTCTCTACGCCCATGTGCCCACTGCCTGGGTCGCCCTGCTCACGCTCACCTTCGCCTTCTTCGCGGCGGTGGGTGCGCTGTGGACGGGCAAGTATTCCTGGGATGCCGCGGTGGAGGCCTTCTCCGAGACGGGCGTGGTGCTCACTGCTTTGCTCCTGTTCCAGGGCAGCATGTGGGCCAAGCCCACCTGGGGCGTGTTCTGGGACTGGGACCCCCGCCTCACCACCTCCGCCATCTTGCTCGTGCTGTTCGTGGGCGTGCTGGTGGTGCGCAAGGTGGTCGACTCCCCCGAGCGGCGGCTCACGGTCACAGCGATTGCCGCCATCATCGCGTTTGTCGACGTGCCCATCGTCTACTTCGGCGTCAAGTGGTGGAAGTCCCTGCACCAGATCCAATCCAACCCGGAGACGGTCGCCAACACCATGGTGCTGCCGCTCCGCATTGCCGCCTTCGCCATGCTCTTCATCGCCATCTCGGTCGTGGTGATGCGCTGGCGCACCATCTACGCCGGGCTCCAGGCCGAGGTCCGGGCCCCCGACCTCCCCGAGCTGCCGCCCGAGCTCACGCTGTCGGAGGGACAAGCCCATGCCTGACCACGCCGTCGGCTCCGGCATGATCGACGGAGGCTGGACCTACGTCATCATCGTCTACGTCGCCACCTGGCTCACCGTCATCGGACTCGCCGCGCGCGCGTTCATGCTCTCCCGCTCGTCTTCCGGCTCCTCCAGCCCCCCGGAGACCCCATGACCACCACCCCCGCGGCAGCCCCCGGCTCCGCAGGCCGTCGTGTGTTCCTCGTCGTGGCCCTGCTCGTGGCCGCCTCCGCCCTCGCCTTCGTCGGCCTGGGCAACATCGGCGACAACCTCGTCTACTACTGGGATGTCGGCCAGCTCCAAGAGGCCGGAGACAAGGCCATCGGCGCCACCATCCGCCTCGGTGGCGTGGTGAAGGACGGCTCGGTCGACTGGAAGCCTGAGGAGAACCACCTCGAATTCATCGTCACCGACGGCGACCGCGAAGTGCCGGTGGAGTGCTCGGGTGCGCCGCCTCAGATGTTTCGCGAAGGCATCGGTGTGGTGGTCGAAGGCACGATGACCCCGGCCGGCGTGTTCACCTCCGAGCGGCTCATGGTGAAGCACTCCAACGAGTACAAGGCCCCCGAAGAGGGCATGACCGCTGAGGAGCGCAAAGAGCTGTACCGCACGGTGGAGGACCTGTGATCTCCATCCTGGGGCGCGGAGCCGTCCTCCTCGCCCTCGCCGCCTGTTCGGTCGGCACGGTCACGGGCGCCATCGCCGCCATGCGGGGGAGCGACAAGGCGCTCCGCATCACGCGCATCGCCGCCTGGGCCTTCGGACTCTCGCTCATCCTGGCCACTGTGCTGATGGAGTACGCCCTGCTGGCGCACGACTTCAGCGTGTCCTACGTCGCCGAGGTCGGCAGCCGCTCCACGCCGGTGTGGGTCACCATCGTGAGCCTCTGGTCGTCGCTCAACGGTTCCATCCTGCTGTGGGGCTTCGTGCTCGGCCTCGCAGTCATCGGGCTCGTCGAGTCCACCCGCGACAAGTACCCCGACCACACTCCCTGGGCGCTGTCGGTGGCCCTCGGCGTCGGCGTCTTCTTCACCTTCCTCATCGCCGGTGTGGCCAACCCCTTCGAGGCCGTCTCCCCCGTCCCCGAAGACGGCCCCGGTCCCAACCCCCTGCTGCAGAACCACATCCTGATGGTGGTGCATCCTCCGATGCTCTACCTCGGCTACGTCGGCATGACTGTGCCCTTCGCGATGGGCTCCGCAGCCTTGCTGGCGGGCCGCCTCGATGCGGCCTGGACCCGACTCATTCGCGCCTGGATGCTGCTGCCGTGGGGCTTTCTCACTGCCGGCATCATCCTGGGCGGCTGGTGGTCCTACGAGGTGCTGGGCTGGGGCGGCTGGTGGGCCTGGGACCCCGTCGAGAACGCCAGCTTCCTGCCCTGGCTGACCGCCACCGCCTTCGTCCACTCCGCGATGGTGATGGAGCGCAAGGCGCAGCTCAAGGGCTGGACGCTGTCCCTCGTGCTGGCCACCTTCCTGCTCACGCTGCTCGGCACCTTCATGACCCGCTCGGGCGTGTTCAACTCGGTGCATAGCTTCACGCAGTCGCCAATCGGGCCGGTGTTCCTGGGCTTTCTTGCCGTGGCGACCGCATTTTCGGTGTTGCTCCTCGCCTTTCGGCTCGACAGCCTGGGGGAGAGCAGCCGGGCCCTCGCCTCCGGGGCCAGCCGCGACACCGCCTTTCTCATCAACAACCTGCTGTTCGCCGGCTTCACCTTCATGGTGCTGCTGGGCACGGTCTACCCGCTGCTCAACGAAGCGGTCACCGACACCCAGATCAGCGTCGGTCAGCCCTACTTCGACCGCATGGGCGCTCCGCTCGGGGTGGCCATCCTCTTCTTGATGGGCGTCGGCCCGGCCCTGCCGTGGGGCACCGAGTCGGTGGGGGATGCCGCCCGACGGCTCGCGATTCCGGGTGCTCTGGGGGCGGGTGTGGTGGTCATCAGCGTGGCCATGGGCATCTACGCGCCATGGGCCCTGGCTACCTTCGGCCTGGGGGCCTTCGCGCTGGCCACCACCATTCGAGAAGTGCTCGCGCCCGCCGTCGCCCGCTCCAAGGCGCGCGGTGAGGGACTCGGCTCCGCCATGCTCACCGTGATGGTGCGCGCTCGGCGACGCTACGCCGGCTACCTCGTGCATGTGGGCGTCATCAGCATCGCGGTCGCCCACGCATCCGCCATCGCCTACCAGCAGAAGGAACCCATCACGCTCCTGAAGGACGGCCCCAGCGAAGTCCTTGGCTATGAGGTGACCTACCTGGGTGCCGAGTGGGAAGACCAACCCCACCGCAAGAGCCACAAGGCCCGGCTTCTGGTCAAGGAGGGTGGCCGCGAGCTGGGCATCTTCGAGCCCCGGCTCAACTACTACAAGAAGATGGGCACCCCCATCGGCACCCCCGTGGTGCGCTCCGGTCTCTCCGAAGACCTCTACTTCAGCCTCATCAACATCGACGACGATGCCGGCACCGCGAGCCTCGACGTGATGCTCCACCCGATGGTGTGGTGGCTGTGGTTTGGCGGCGCGCTCATGGCGGTCGGCACCGTCATCGCTGCGTGGCCTTCTCGCAAGAAGGTGGCTGCAAAGGTGGCCCCGACAGCCTCGGCGGCGAAGTAGTCCCCCCCTTTTTCGACTCACGTAGAGGCACGCCATGGGTGTGAACTGGAAGGTGCTCGCCGCTGGAGCCGCATTGACGGTGCCGCTGGTGGCCATCCTCGCCTCGGGCTTCGGCAGCAACCCTCACCTCGAGTCCAATGCGCTCGAGGGCCGGGAGGCTCCCGTCTTCACCATGACGGTGCTTGGTGAGGACGGCCAGACCGTCGACCTCGCCGACCTTCGCGGCAAGCCGGTGGTGCTGAATTTCTGGTCCACCTGGTGCCAGCCCTGCAAGATCGAGCACCCCCACCTCGTCAAGGCGGCCCAGGTCTACGAGCCCCAGGGGGTCGCCTTCTACGGCGTGCTCTTCTCCGATGAGCCGGCCAACGCCGAGCGCTTCCTGAAGCGAGAGGGACACGCCTTTCCGGTGCTCTACGACCCGGCCCAGCGCGTGGCCATCGACTACGGCGTGAGTGGCGTCCCCGAGACCTTCTTCATCTCGCCAGAGGGTCACATCGTGGAGAAGGTGAGTGGCCCCGTGTCCTACGACGTCATCAGCGCCGTGCTGGGGCCGATGCTGTGAATAGCCTCCGCATCGCCATTCTGAGTGCAATCCTGGCGGCGCTCGTCGGTGTCTCCGCCCATGCCGAGGTGCCCACCTCTCCGTCTGCAGAGGCCGCCGTCCCCCTGGAAGAACCGCCGGCCCTCGCGGTGCCCGACCCCGACACCGCGGCTGCCCGCACCCGTCAGGTGGCCAAGGGGTTGCGGTGTCCGGTCTGCCAGGGCTTGAGCGTGGCCGATAGCAACGCCGACTCCGCCCGAGCGATGCATGACCGCATCGAGGAGCTGGTGGCCCAGGGCTACTCGGAGGAGCAGATCACCGACTACTTCGTCGACCGCTACGGCGAGTGGGTGCGCCTGGAGCCCGAACCCGAAGGCATGGCGCTGCTCATCTTCGTGCTGCCAGCCGGACTGTTGGTGTTCGGTGGACTGTGGTTGGCCGCCCGCGGTCGCAGCCCGGAAAGTGAGTCCGCCGCGCCGGTCGCGGAGCCGGTCACCTCCGACGACGACGAATACCGAAAGCGAATCCTCGCCGAGCTTGGCGAGTCCTGACCCCTTCCCCAAGACTGAGAGCGCGCCGTGGACTGGCAGACATGGGGACCGCCGCTGGTGGTTCTGAGCATCGGCATCGCCGTCGGACTGGGCCTTGCGCTCACCGCAGGTGGCCAGCGCGCCATCGAAGACGACCGGACCGCCCGGCGTGAGGACCTCACCGCCGAAAAGGCGACGCTCCTCGAGCAGATCCGCTCGCTCGACGCCGACCGGGACAAGCTCGGGGAGTCCGAGTACGCCCGTCGACGAGAGGAGCTGGTCGGGCTGGCCGCCAAGGTGCTGGCCGAGCTGGAGGCCCTCGACAAGACCCCCGCCGAGGTGCTGGCGGTCGAGAAGGCCGCGGCGGGCAAGGGCGGCACCACCAACCCCCTCGCCGCTGGCCTGTGGGCAGCCGGGGTGCTGTTGTTCTTCGGCCTGCTGGCCGTGTTTCTCGGCTCCTCGTCCACCGAGCGCGCCCAGGGCGGTTCGATGACCGGTGGCTCGGAGGGCCGGGCTGCGGCGGTGAGTGCCGAGGTGGAAGCAGCCCAGGCAAAACTGGAAGAAGACCCCGAGAACCTCCAGGCCATCAACACGCTCGCCTACAGCGCCCTGCTCAACCGCGACCTCGACAACGCGATGCAGCTCGTCGACCGCGCCCGGGCCATCGACCCCGATGACCCCGACCTCCACGTCCATCTCGCCATCCTCCAGATCAGCGTCGGCATGCTCGACCGCGCCGACACCGAGCTGGCGCGCGCCATCGAGCAGCGACCCAAGTGGGGCCGTCCGCGGCTCTGGCGGGGACTCGTCCGGATGTACCAGTCGCAGCCAGAGCTCGTGATTGTCGAGGTCGAAGCCGCTCTGGAGCTGGGCTTGCGGGTCGACGAACAGGGCTTTGCCCGCCAGCTCCTCGCCGACGCGAAGAACCCCCGTCCGGCAGCCCCCCCCCAAGCGGCCAGCGCCCCGTCCGGTCCAATGTACGCAGGTGCCGGTGGAGGTGCGACCCAGCTGGCTGGCACCATCGGCAAGCCCGCAGCCGACCTGCCAGGCGACCGGGTGGTCTTCCTGGTGGTCTACCGCAACGCCGAGGCGAAGGCCCCGCCCCCGCCTGTGGCCACTGCGCGGCTCACGGTGGCCGACTTGCCGTTCACCTTCAAGTTTGAAGAAGGGCACTCGATGACGGGGGGACCCTGGCCCGAACAGGTCTGGATTCGTGCGCGCATCGACGCAGACGGCCAGCCTGGACCGGCGTCTGCAGACGATATCGACTCCACTTTGCTTGGTCCCGTCAAGCCTGGCACGGAAGGGCTGGAGATCCAGTTCCCCTGACCCGACAGGTGTGCTGCACGCAGTCCCCCATCGGGGCCTCAGTCGAGACGGCCGTGCAAGCGGCTGGTATCGTGCGTGCGTTGAGACCGGCGGAGGAGAGCGAGATGAGCATCGAGTGGCATCGGCGACCACCAGGGTGGCGCCGCATGGTGGCCCTCATGGTCAGCGCTTTGGGCCTGGCCTGCTCCACCATCGACTCGAAGGCGACCCTCATCGACTCGGATGGGGACGGCTCCCCGGATGTGCGGGACTGCGCCCCCGACGACCCCGACATCGCGCCCGGCATCGACGAGATCTGCGACGGTGAAGACCAGGACTGCGACGGCGAGATCGACGAGAACGCCATCGACGCCACCGAGGAGATCTGCGACGGCATCGACAACGACTGCGACGGCGAGATCGACGAGGACCTCGCCATCACGCTGTACCCAGATGAAGACGGCGACGGCTTTGGCGACCCGAACAACCCGGTCACCGTATGCGACCCCGAGGCGGGTCTCATCGAGGACGGCTCCGACTGCGACGATGCCAACGACGCCATCCACCCCGACGCCGAAGAGGTGTGCGATGGCATCGACAACGACTGCGACGCCGCCATCGACGAGGACCTCACCACCACCTTCTACGCCGACACCGACGGCGACGGTTTCGGCGATCCCGACAACACCGTGGAGCTATGCGAACCCGAGGATGGCTACCTCGACGACGCCAACGACTGCGACGACGCCGAGGTCACGGTCTACCCAGGCGCGCCGGAAAGCTGCAACGACGGCATCGACCAGGACTGTGACGGTGAGGACACCTACTGCCTCATCTACGGCGACATGCTGCTCGACCCCGACGCCGACATCACCATCGCAGGCCTCGGCAGCGGCTCGCTGACCGGCGCCCAGACCGGCTTTGCGGGCGACGTCGACGGCGATGGCGTGCAGGACATCTACGTCAGCTCACCCTCCTTTGACAACGGCTCGGCTGCGCGCGCCAACGTGGGCCTCGTCGACGTCATCTCCATCGACCCCACCTTCACCCAGGGCGCCATCGACCTCATCCAGGACTCCGGCACGGGCTGGGACTCCACCGGCATCCGTGGCGTCACGCGCGACAGCTACGCCACCGAGTGGGTGCGTGGAGTAGGCGACATCGATGCCGATGGCCTCGACGACCTCATCGTCGGCTCCACCGAGATTGTCGACTACCATGTGGCCGGCGGCACGGCCTATCTCGTGCTCGGCTCCTCCCTGGGCTCAGGCGAGCTCACCGTCGGTGACGCCGACATCATCTTCTCGTCGAGCGGCAGCAACCAGGTGCTCAGCGCAGCTGCGGTTCCGGCTGGCGACATCAACGGGGATGGCTTCGCCGACCTGCTCTTGGGCGGCGAGGGCAAGGTGCTCTCGGGCTCGGGTCGCCCCGGCGCCGTGATGGTGTGGCTCGGCTGCGAGGGGGGCGTGGGCAACTGCGAGGACCCTGACGGCGACGGCACCTACACCTCCACCTACGAGTGGGGCGACCGCGCCACGCCCGGCAACGCCGACGATGGGCTGGAGGGCGCCGACACCTTCGACCGCCTGGGCAGTGGGCTTGCCGCCAACTTCGACTTCAATGGCGACGGCGACAGCGACATCCTTGCGGGAGCCAAGGGCGCTCTGTCCGGCGCGGGCGAGGTCTACCTCATCCTCGACTTCCCCTTCTCCACGTCCACAGCGTGGTCGCAGGCGGAGATCGTGCTCGAGGGAATCGACCCCACCGACGAGATGGGCACCGTGCTCGAGGCCCCCGGTGACCTGGACAGCGACGGCTACGACGACCTCATCATCGGCATTCCCAACGCTGATTCCAGCACCGGCGCCGTCTACATCTTCTTTGGCCGCGACGACATCGAGCTGTCGCACCTCGACCGTGAGATGAGCATCGCCGACGTCGACATCAAGCTCGTGGGAGAGTCCACCGGCGAGATGTTCGGCGCGTCCATCGCAGCCAGCGGAGACGTCGACGGCGATGGTGTGGCGGAGCTGATGGTGGGTGCGCCCAAGGCCGAGCCCGGCAGCGTGTCCCTCGCTGGAGAGGTCCGCATCCTGCGCGGTCCTCCGGCAGCCGACATGGCCGATGACCCGCTGGCCCGCATCTCCGGCACGAGCGCCAGTGGAGAGATCGGCACCAGCATCGCCGGCGGGGTCGACCTCAACGGCGACGGCTGGACGGAGGTGCTCGTGGGCGCCAGCAGCTTCGACGGGGCCGGCGCCGCCTTCGTGCTCTACGGTGGCTACCACCCTTGAGGGGGGGCCCACGGCGCCGTCTGACTACGACAAGAACCGCTCCATCGACGTCCTGATCTGGGTGACGCCGTAGCCGCGGTCGACGCTCACCCAGGGCACATCGGCGGCCTTGCACGCCGGAATGACGATGCGGTCCACGTCGTGTCCGATGAAGCGCCGCAGCAGCAGCACGATGTCGCAGCCGCCGCGGCTCACCCGGTCCGCCACGCTCTGGAAGCTGCGGGCGTGGTCGGTGGTCACCCAGTCCAAGCTGGTGAAGCCGAAGGCATCCTGGATACGCGCCCGGGCCTCCTCCCGACGGTCACCGCCGATGACGACCGCACGCATGCCAGCGACCTTGTCTCGCAGTGGCCAGCCCGGCGGGGGCTCGGTTCGACCTGCGGCGAGCTCGTCGGCAAACTCCTTGTCTGCCTCCTGCTCGGCCTGCTCGGCGCGTCGGATGGCCTTTCGCAGCTTCTTGAAGCGCGCCTGGGTCTTCAGCAGGTCTCGACGGCTCCGCACCAGGCGCACCAGGCGGGGGTCGTCGGCACCGAGCTCCGAGTTGAGCACTGCACCCACCGCTTCGACGAAGGCATCCGGCTCCGGGTCGTCGGCAATCACTGCCTCGAGGCGGGCCAGCGCGCGCTCGGGATTCTCCTTCGGCTCCCGGCCGGTGAGCGTGTCGATGGTGTCCCACCAGTAGCGGGCATCGTGCTCCCAGGACCCCATCTTGGGTAGGTGACTGCGCATCAGTCCCACCACGAAGCCGGGCTGCTCGCGCTTGGAGTAGCCGGTGAGCAGCCTGAAGAGACCGTCGAGGGCGTCGGCCTGACTGTCGCCGAGCAGGTCGCGGTCGGTGTCGTCCTGGAGCCGGCGGGCGCGGGCCACGACGTGCCCGACGAGGGCTTGTTGGATGGGCTGGGCAAGCAGCGGCCAGTGGTCCATCAGCGCGCAGGCTGCGTCGAGATTCCGAATCTCCTCGCCAGCGGCTGACCGGTCGACCGGCAGGTTCGGGATGGGCTCGAGTTCCTTGCGAATGGCGTCCAGCAGGCTGTCTTGGGAGGCTTCCGACGCGCGCTCTGCCTCGGGGTCGGGGCGGGTGGACTCCGCACGGGTCCACGAAGGGTTCAGTCCACCAGAAGCAAGCCGCGCCAGGGCCGGGGGGTGGGGGGGGGGGGGGGGGGCGGGGGGGGGGGGGGGCTCGGGCTGGGCCGGAGCGGGCGCCATGCTTGGAGGAGGCTCCGAGCGGACCGGCTCCGGGTGGGCAGGCGGCTCGGCGAGTGGGACGGCCGCGGACTGCAACAAGATGTCACCGCCCTTCAGCAGGTGGGACAAGCCCGCCCTTGCCCAGCGCAGCAGCAGGGCGTCTCGTCGATCGCGCAGAGCGTCGATGGAGGCCCCGTCCCCCATGAAGTCGACCCGGGGATCGTCTGCGTAGGCCCGAAGGCGCAGCGACAGGGTGTGCTGGACCGCCAGCAGCTCCTCCTGCAGGCGGACGAAATCGACGTCGGGTGGGGGCAGGGGACTGGACATGGGGGGTCCTCGACGTGATGCAGGAGCCTGGGTGGTGTACGGGTGCGCAGGCGCTCTCGGCAGAGGGCTGCTCAACATGACCCAAATGTGGCATCTATCCCCGGCTCAACTGGCCAGGAGGACGACATGAGCGCGCGAGTGTGGTGGACCGCTGGCTGCATGGTTGGCCTGATAGCCGTCGCTGGGGGGGCTTTCGGCGCGCACGGGCTTCGAGAGGCCGTGGCGCCTTCACGCCTTGCGACTTGGAACACGGGTGCCGAATACGCAATGTACCACGCGTTTGCGCTATTGAGCCTCGCATGGCTGGGTGCGCGCAAGCCGGGCACGGACGTCACTGCCGCCGGCATCGCCCTGCTCATGGGCATTGTCCTCTTCACCGGCTCGCTGTGGGCGCTGGTGCTGCTCGACCTTCCGGTGCTGGGCGCCATCACCCCGCTGGGGGGGACGTCGTTTCTGGTGGGCTGGCTGCTGGCCGCCCGAGCCGGCTGGCGACGCCTCGGGCCGCAGCCTTGATCTCGTCGGCGTGGAAGAAACAGGCGTAGGTCGCGAGGCAGGCGATGCTGAAGGAGCCGACCTGCATGGACAGGAAGATGCCGACGTGCATCAGGGCGCCGAAGCCCAGCCACCATGCGCGGATGTCGATCCGGTTGGACAAGCGACGGAGAGGGCCGGCGCTGCTTCGGGTCGCGCGGGCCCACATGGCGAAGATGAGCACCGGCGCACCCACTTCGAACACCCAGGTGAGCAGCGTGAGCAGCTGGGTGACCGGGTAGATCCACGCAGCCCAGCTCAGGTCGAAGCGGTGCCAGGAAGGTTGCTGGAGGATGTAGTAGAGGGCCGACAGGTCGCCGCCGGGCACCCAGCTTGCGCTCACCTTCTGCAGCCCGGTGGACGTGTACAGGGCCACCATCTGTCCCACCACGAGGTAGCGCGGCCAGGCCGAGCCGGGGGTGTCCGGCCACCAGCGACCGGTCTTCAGCTTCGCGCGCAGGCTGCCGGTCGCACTGCCGTCGGCCAGCACCATCAGCCAGAGCAGGTTGGTGATGAGGGGGTCGTAGCTGCCGCCAGCATGGCCGTTGGTCCATGCCAGTGCCTGAAAGGCCTGCAGTCCCACGAAGGCGGCAAGCCGAGCGCCGACGCCCAGCACCAGGGCCACGCCTGCAAGCAGGCCGAGGGATACGAGCGTCCAGATGAGGACCGGCGTCGGTCCTCCCAGGGCGTCCACCAGCCAGGCGCCCGTCACGGTGTAGGCGCGGTAGCCGCCGTCATCCACATGCATCCACAGCATGGGCACCACGCCGCTGAAGGTCACCGACAGCAGCTCTTGGAGCAACACCACACCCATGCCGATGCGCAACACGGCCAGGCCGTGCGCCGGCTCCTTGTGCGCCAGCAGAGCTTCCCAGCGGCGCCAGAGACCTTGCTTGTCGCTCATTCGGACAGCTCCGAGAGGTTGACGACATAGGGGCGAACCACCTTCTCGGGCGGCAGCTCACCTGCGCGCATCTTCGCTGGGCCCGGCGTGCGCCGACGCAGCCACTGCACCCGCACATGGCTCACGTCGTCGCGTTCTTCGGCGACCTGACGGGCGACCCAGCGGCCGAGCGCCCGAAAATTCCGGCGGTAGCCCGGCCAGGAATAACGAAACAGGCAGGACCGCGTGCGGGACTGGAGCAATTGGTGCGCGCGCCAGTCGAGCTCGGGGTTGTCCTGTTCGAAGATGGTGTCCCACTCACCGCTTTCGCCATCTCTCACCTGAATCTGAAGGCGGGAGGGGTGCTTGTGTGGTGCCACGAACATGCGCCAGCTCTGTTCGGTGCCGAGGTAGCGGTAGTAGGGGTGAAATGGCTTCACCACGGTGTTTCGGGCGCGAACCCAGCCTCCTGCGAGCTTGAAGAGGCCGTCTTCGAACTCCGCACGGTCTGCGCTGAGGCCCAGGCCCTGCAGGCGCGCATGCCAGGTGTCGAACTCGGCCTGCACGGTCGGTTCACTCCACGAGGCCTTCGACAGCCCCCCCACTGGAGCTGGAAAGGCACCGATGACGACCGCGGCCACATGCAGTGCAACCAACACTGCTCGCAGGGTCGTCCAGGTGGTGCGTTCGGGTTTGGGCGGCTCGGACATCGCCGTGATGTAGCATGTGCATGAGCGCGACTCGACTGCGCATTCGGGGCACGATGTCGTCGGCAGGACAGCAGCAGTTCCAGATCATCGAGACCGTTGGAAAGGGCGGCTTCGGCACGGTCTACCGTGCGGACATGCTGGGTCCGGGCGGCTTTCGCAAGGCCGTTGCGCTGAAGGTCCTCAACGAGGAGATGGCCCAGCGGGGGGACTTCGCTGAGCGCCTGCGCGACGAGGCGCGCATTCTCGGCCTGCTGAACCACCGTGCCATCGTGCGCGTCGACGGCCTGCAGCAGATGGACGGCCGATGGACCGTCGTGATGGAGTTCGTGGAGGGTGTCGACCTCAAGCGGGTGCTGGAGCGCGGCCCTGTGCCCGTCGGCCCCGCGCTGGAGATGATCGAGGAGGTCGCGGGGGCCCTGTCCAGCGCCTACAGCGCCGTGGGCAGCGACGGACAGACCGTCCACCTGCTCCACCGCGACATCAAGCCCTCCAACATCCACCTCACGCCGCGGGGCGAGGTCAAGGTGCTCGACTTCGGCGTGGCCCGCGCCGACTTCCAGAACCGCGAGAGTGAGACCCGGAGCATCTTCTTCGGTTCGGTCGGCTACATGGCGCCGGAGCGCATGGATGGCATCGACTCCCACGCGGGCGACGTCTACTCGCTCGGGGTGGTGCTGGCGGAGCTCATCCTGGGCGACACCCTCGGTCGGAGCTGGGCCAATCCCGACCGCCACGAAAAGCACCGCACCGATGCCCTGCATCGCCTCTGGGCGGTCTGCCCCGACCGCGAGCTCTACGACCTCGTCGGCCAGTGCCTGTCCTACGCGCCCGAACACCGTCCCACCGCCCATGACCTGGCGCGCTCGCTGCGTGGGGTGCGCAAGCGCCATGGAGATGTGTGGCTGCAGGACTGGGCCGAGCGGGTGGTGCCCGAGCTGATGGCGACGCGTCCCAAGGTGGACGGCAAGCCCTCCGGAGGCACGCTCGTGGGAGACCCGGGCGTGGTCAGCAGCGAGCGGCGGGGTGACACACAGGTCGACCCATCTGCGTCCCACACCAGCGAGCCCTATTCGGTGTCGGCTCCCCAGCAGCAAGCCGAGCTCGACGACCGGGACCGAAGCTCCATCTACGAGCAGCCCAGGCGGGGCGGGTCGATGGTGCTCGTGGGAGTGGGGGCAGCGGTGGCGGCCTTGCTGTTGGTGGTCCCCCTGGGCGCCGGACTGGCCTGGCTCGTGCTCCAGAGCGATGGCCCTGCCGAGGAGCCCCGTCCCACCATTCCCACCGTGGCACCGGTGGAAGATGATGGCGCGTCCATCGACCTGCTCATTGGCGACGACGAGCCGCCCCCGGCAACGACGTCCCCCGAGGAAAAGGCCCCGCCGCCGAAGACCGACCCTCCCCAGCAGGCGAAGAAGCCCGCCTCGTCGGACAAGGGCGCGGCGTCTTCACGAAAGCCGCCCCCCGAGCAGGCTCCGCCCGACAAGGCTCCCCCGAAGCAGCCTCCCCCGGCGGCTTCAGGCAGAGTGGTCGTCACCGGGGATGCCAGCTCGGTGCGCCTCGTGGGCGGCGGCACGAGCTATCCCCCCGGTGCGGTGCCGCCGGGCGTGTACGAGGTGAAGGCCTCGTTCGGGGGCGGGGCACTCACGTCGGCTGGGCGGGTGACGGTGCCTGACGGCGGCGTGGTCACCTTGAGCTGCCGGGCGGGTCTCAAGCGCTGCGCAACCCGCTGATGGTCAGGCTGCCACTTCTTCCAGGGTGGCCCGGCGCGCGGTCTCCCGGTCGAGCTGCCGCTCCATGACCGCCTTGAAGATGGGTGGGAACAGCGCGAGGACGACCATTCCCGGGTAGCCGGTGGGCAGCTCGGGTGCGCCGTCGTGGTGGCGCAGAATGGGGTAGGGCCGACCCGGGTTGGCGTGGTGGTCGGAGTGGCGGGACAGGTCGAAGAGGAGCACCCGGCCGATGGGATGCTCGCTGTTCCAGGAGTGGTGGGGCTGCACCCGTTCGTAGCGACCAGGCTTCACCTCTTCGCGCTGCAGGCCGTAGTGCTCGATGTAGTTGACCGTCTCCAGGAGCAGGATGGCGAACAGGGAGACAGCCAGCCAGCCGAACAGAGCGATGGGACCCAGCACCGCACCCACCGCGGCGAGCAGTGCCACCTGCACCACGGTGAAGCGCAGCATCAGGTTGTCGGGGGACAGCGACGGGCGGGGCTTCTTGCGCAGGCGACGGTTTTCGATTCCCCAGGCGGAGCGCCAGGAGTCGCGCACCGAGCGAAGCCAGAAGGCGAAGACCGCCTCCCCGCGGCGGGCGGAGGCAGGGTCGAGGGGCGTCGCCACGCGTGCGTGGTGGCCGCGGTTGTGCTCGATGTAGAAGTGAAGGTAGTTCACCGAGGCCAACAGCACCCAGGCGGCGAGGCGGTGGGGGCGCGTGGTGCGGTGGCCGAGCTCGTGGGCCACGTTGATGCCGAGGGCCCCCCCGCTGATGCCGGCAGTCGCGACAGCGCCGAGCAGGCCGACTGTGTCCCACCAGCCGCCCATGAGGCCGACGAAGAAGAGGGCCAGCATCCCCAGCTGGAGGGGGACAGCGGCGAAGAGGAGAACATCGAAGCCCCAGTCTGCGCGCCGAGCCTGTTCCTGCTCTGGCGTGGGATTGTCGTGGGAGCCGGGAAGAAAGTGCTCCACCGCGGGCACCAGGCCAAACAGGCCCACCGGCAGGAGCCAGGTCGCCCATCCCCCGACGAGCATGCCGGCTGCGCCGATGAGTGGAAGGGACAACACGACGCTGTAGTGCAGACGACGGAGCATGGGACACCCGGATTGAGGCCGAACGTTTGTTACACATTGAGTGTAGAACGATCGTTACGCATCGTCAACCTTCGACCGGTGATCTGGAGAACGACACAAGCCAGCCGGGTTGGGGTGACCTCCCGCCGGGAACGGTGGACCGGGGTAGCGATCGCCAACTCGAGGCGGGGGTGCCGCTCCAGTTGCCATCGCGAGCCCTGGCAGGTCTCGTGGTCGGGACCCGGCAGGGCATGGGGTGCGAGCGGCAAGCACCGGGGACGCGCTGCCCCGGCCCAACAAATGGGGATGCCGGATTGCCGCTCTATATGACCGCGGCGGAGAATCCGACGCGGTCATCCCGGACGCCCCACCGGGGCGGACGGCGGCAACATTGCGCAGCGATGATGGCGTGGGGGAGCGCATCTTGATGCGCGGCGCGGGGGCGTGCCCCCGCCAAAAAGAGAATAGATGCTCGGTGCGTTACCCACGCACCGAACATCTAGTACACGTCGCGCATGTAGCGGCCGGACTGGGCCAGCTCCCGAATCCACGCGCGCGCTTCGTCGGCCTCCATTCCGCCCTGCTCACGGGCAATCTGTTGCAGGGTACGGTGAACGTCGGGGGCCATCGTCTTTGCGTCGCCGCACACGTAGATGGCAGCACCACGCTGGATCCAGGTCCACAGGGCCTTGGCGTGACCCAGCATCTTGTGCTGCACGTAGACCTTGTCGTTCTGGTCGCGGGAGAAGGCGAGGTCGAGGCGGGTGAGCACACCCCGGTGGCGCCAGTTTTCGAGCTCGTCGCCGTAGAGGTAGTCGGTGGCGCGGTTGCGGCTGCCGAAGAACAGCCAGCTGCGCCCACGGGCCCGTCTCAGCGCGCGTTCCTGGAGGAAGCCTCGGAAGGGCGCGATGCCGGTGCCGGGACCGATCATGATGATGTCGACGCCATCTTCGGCAAGTCGGAAGCTCGGCTGGGGGTGGACATAGGCGCGCACACGGGCGCCTTCGGGCAGCCGGTCAGCCATCCATCCTGTGGCCACGCCGCTGCGCGAGCGGCCATAGGCTTCGTAGCGGACCACTGAGGCCACGAGGTGCACCTTGTCGGCGTCGATCTTCTGGGAGGAAGCCACGCTGTAGAGCCGGGGAGCCTGGCGGCGCAGGGCCTTGTGCAGCGCCTTGGTCCCGATGTGCACGCCGCCGTGCAGCAGTGCATCGATGACGTGCACGTCGGCCCCATCGGGCTCGAGCGCTTCGCCGCCGGCCTCGCGGATGGCGTCGGCCAGGCGACCGTCGGCGGTGTGCACGTCGAGGCGGGTGAGCAAAGCGTCTCGCAGGGACATCGACGACTTCTTCACCTTCACCGGGGCATCGCCGTCGGCGCCGGCAGCCGCGAGCACCGCGTCGACCAGCGCAGGGTCGTTGGGGGGGAAGAAGCCGATGCTGTCGCCAGGCTCCCAGCTCAGGCCCAGCCCGGAGACATCGAGCTCCAGGTGGCGCACGTCGCGGGAGGCATCGGGGCCGGTGAGGGAGCGGTTGATGGCCATGGTGCCGACCACGAGGTTCTTCCGGGTGCCGGGCGTGGCCTCCGGGTCGCTGGGCGGACCGCAGCGCAGGTGCACCTCGGTGGCGGCTGCGATGGCCAGGCGCAGGGCCTCGGCGGCTTCGGCGGCGGCCTTTGCGGATGCGGCGGCCTCGGCAGCGGCGGCGGCCAGGGCGGCCTCGTCGACCTCGGGCTCGGCGGCAACCTCGGGCTCGGCGGCAACCTCGGGCTCGGCGACGACTTCGGGCTCCGCGACGACTTCGGGCTCCGCGACGACTTCGGGCTCCGCGACGACTTCGGGCTCCGCGGCAACCCCGGGCTCGGCGGCGACCTCGGGCTCGGCGGCGACCTCGGGCTCGGCGACGACTTCCGGCTCCGCGGCAACCTCGGGCGCGGGTGTCCAGTCGAGCGTGTCCAGGCCTGCCTTGACGTCCTCCACCCAGGCTTCCCAGGGCGGGTCGACATCGACGTCGCAGTCCTTGCGAGCGGCGAAGCGACGGGCACCGAGGTCTGCCAGGCGGCGGTCGAAGTCCTTTCCGCACTGGGCGAAGCGGGGGTAGGTCGTGTCGCCCAGGCCGCACACCGAGAAGCGCATACCTTCAAGGCGGGGGGCGTTGTCGGCCATGATGGCGTCGTGGAGGGGCTCTGCGGTGGCTGGGGGGTCGCCGTTGCCGTAGGTGCTGGTGACGATGAGCAAGGTGCGCAGCGACGCGATGTCGGCGGGGTCGAAGTCCTCCATGTCGATGACTTCCACCTCGTAGCCAGCTTCTTCGAGCACCTCGCCCGTGCGCTCGGCGTAGCCTTCGGCCGTGAAGGTCTCGGTGCCGTAGAGGATGGTGACCGAACGGGACATCGGGTGCTCCGGACTTGGACGGGTGTACGCGAGCGGACGGGATAGCCCGCATTCCTCGTCGGCGCCCAGGTCGGGCGCGCCCTCCGACGGGCCGGAGCCCCACCGATGGACGTCCTCACTGCCATCCGCACCCGCCGAACCGTCCACAAGTGGACCGACCAGCCAATCGAGACCGACGTGCTCGACGAGATTCTCGGGGCAGCTCACCTGGCACCTTGCCACCGGAAGACCTGGCCTTGGCGGTTCATCGTGGTGGGCCAGCAGACCCGGCGCAGCTTGATGCCGACCGCGGTGCGCCTGGCGGCCGCGAAGGCAGGGGTGGCCCCGAGCCCGAAGATCGAGCGGATGGTGTCGGCGAAGATCCTCTGTCCGGGGGGCCTGATCGCGGTGGTGCTGCGTCGAGACGACGATGCCTTTCGCGACCGTGAAAACTACGCCGCCACCGCCTGCGCCATCCAGAACATGCTGCTCGTGGCCACCCGCCATGGGCTGGGTTCCAAGTGGGGCACGGGAAAGCTCACGCGGCTGCCCGAGACCGCCGCCACGCTCGGCGTCGACACGTCCACCGAGGAGATCGTGGGTTTCGTGTGGCTGGGGCATCCTCAGCGTGTTCCCGAGGTCGACCGGCCTCCACTGTCCGAACACGTCCAGCGCCTCCCCTGACCCTCCTCAGCGCCCGAGCCTTGCCGCTCCTTGTGGGCGGGCATACGTCGGCCGCCCCCATCCCTTCGAGGACACAGATGCCCGTCAACCCCCTCGACGACCTGCGCGCCGCCCACGAAGGCGAGTACTTCTCCAAGCGCGACAAGGAGCTCATCGCCCAGCTCCGCCAGAAGCTCTCGGTCGAGCGCGCCACCCTCGACATCGAGTCGAGTGGCCTGCACGACCACGCGCTTGCCGAGAACCTTGCCGAGCTCGGCATCGTGCGCGACACCATCCCGGTGCTGCACCTCGTGCCGATGATCAAGGTCGGCTGGGCCAGCGGCAAGGTGGAGCCTGAGGAGCGTGTGCTGCTCGAGATGGCCGCCCGGCAGGCCGGTGTGAAGGAAGGCACCGCCGCTTGGGCCGCCTTCCAGGGCATGCTCGACAACCGCCCCGACAAGAAGCTCTACGACGCCGCGCTTGCCTACATCGTGGCCATGGAGCCTCAGGTGTCCCGCAAGTCGCTGCTCGAGACCGCCCGCTCGGTGGCCGACGCGACCGGTGGACTGTTCGGCTTCCTCGGCAACATCGAGCAGGCGGAGCGCGACGCCCTCGCTGAGATCGCCGAGAAGCTCGGGCTCGACTAGACGATGGCCCCTTGGCATCCGGCCCCACCTTCGGGTGGGGTCTTGTCGTTCTTGGGGGACCGGTGCCGACGACTACCTGGGCTCCAGGTAGCCCAAGGCCTCGAGAACGGCCTGTTGGTCATCATCGATGGGGGCAACCGGTTGGGCGGGACGTGCGACCAGGGCATCCCACTCGGCGGTGAGTCGGGCAGCGATGGGCGCGGGCGGCGCGGGACCTTCGGACAGTTCTCGGGGGTCGGTCGGACGGTAGACCCAGCGCGCCGGATGCCACGCACTGCCCACGCGAGACCAGTTCCCCGACCGCACCGCCAGGCTGGCGAAGGCGCCCAGGTCCAAGCCCTCGAGGGGGGGCAGGCCCACGGCGTCCACCTCGTCCATGAAGACCTCCGAGGAGGACATCGACACCACGACGGCGTCCGGCCGAACAGACAAGAGGCTCTGCCCCGGAACGCCCGTGGGCAGACCGACCAGGTCGAGGAGCGACGCCCCGACGTCCGCGATGGAGACAGGCGAGTCGACCACCCCCGGGGGGACACCTGGCGCGCGGATCCATAGAGGCACCCGGGTGGAGGGGGCCGACGACAGCGGACCGTGGTTGAACAGCAGTCCGTGCTCGTCGAGGCTCTCGCCGTGGTCCCCGACGATGACGACCACGGTGTCGGGCCCGACGGCTTCGATCAACCGGGCGAGCTGGTCGTCGAGGGTGCGCAGCTCGGCCCGGTACAGCGCCTTGGCGTGGGTGATGGTGTCCTGGGTGAGGTCGGACTTGAGGTTGAGGGGGAAGGGGCCCGTCGCGCCGCTGAGCGCCGGGGCGACGCCGAGCGCATCGGCATGGACGGGCTCGGGGGTGTAGGGCCAATGAGGCCCATAGAGGTGGACCCACGAAAACAGCGCGCCTGAAGCCGTTGTCGTCAGGCCTTGCGAGACTGCGTGGGACACGGTCTCGGCATCGGGCCGCACGAAGCCGGCCCCTCCTGTCGTGCGTCGCTCCAGCACTCGGAGGAGCGGGTGGCCGTGCTTGAACCGGCGCCGAAATCGGCTGTCGAAGCGGTCGAAGCCCCGCGAAAAGCCGAGTCGTCCGTCGAGAACGGCGGTGGACACAAAGGCCTGGGTCTCCCACCCCGCGGCCTGCAGCACTGCGGGGGCCCAAGGCAGCAGCGGCGGAAGGACGCGTCCGTTGGCGAGCACACCGTGGAGGTGAGGGGACAGGCCACTCAGCAACGATGCATGGCTCGGGCCGGTGAGGGCGGTGGGGGCGAAGGCCTGGGTGAATCGGACCGACTCGGCGGAAAAGGCGGCCATCGTGGGCATGTCGGCAGGGTCGAGGGCCCCGCCGAAGCCGGGCACGAGGTCGGCGCGGGTGGTGTCCACCGTCACGAGCAGGATGTCCGGCCCCTGCGCTCCCGAGCTGGGAGGCGCCGGGCCTGCGATGGCCACGAGGGTCCCCCAAGCGGTGCTGACGAGTCCGAGGGGCACCCACCGGGCCTCTTGCCAGCGACGCAGCACGCCGAGCGCGGTGAGTCCACCTCCCAGCAGCAGGCCCAGCCAGGGGAGGGGCACCTGGACCAGAGTCCGCCCCTCCTCGGGGAGCCAGGGGATGAGCAAGACAGGCAGAGTTGGCAGCACACCCGCGGTCAAGGCCCGCGCTCGGCCACCGGTGCCGACCACGAATGCGCCGAAGATGCCCAGCAGAGCGCCCGACAACCCTCCGACGGCGGCGATGACCGCGAGCTCGAAGCTCGTCCACACCACGCCATCGACCGGGGCCATCCAGATGGCGGCCACGCCGAGCGCCACGCCTCCGGATGCGCCCGCCATGCTGCGCTGCAGCAATGGCTCGTTGTTGCGATGCGGCGAAGTCGCGTGGACGGCTTCGCGAGAGCTCATCGGTCGAGGCCGACGGTGCAGGACTCGACCAGCCAGCCGCCCGTCAGCTCTCCTTCTGCGTGGAGGCGGTCGCCCTTGAGGTTGCCCTGCAGGTCGAAGGTCCAGCCTCCCACCAGGACCCACTCCAGCGAGATCTCCCGACGGTCGCGGTAGCCGTCCACAAAGCCCTCCGCGGCATCGTCGACCGAGCCGTCCTCGTCGAAGACCCACACGGTGCCTTCGAGCTCACCCCCCGAGCCCGACTCTTCGGCGACCTCCATCACGACTCTGTACTCGGCGTCGTCTGCGCAGGTCACGGTGCCCGTCCAGCGGCCGGTGGCGTTGGGGCCGAAGGGGGCACAGCCGGCAGTCCACGACAAGGCGGCCAGCGGGAGGAGGTGTCTCACCCGCCCACGGCTGTGAGCACCACGTCGCCCTCGTAGAGGGTCTCCTGGTCTTCGAAGGCGCAGAGTCCCTCGACCTCACCGTCGCCCTCGAGCGTGCCCTCGAGCTCCAGGGTGACGGTGTAGCCGCCGTAGACGCCGATGACGTCGAGCAGCAGCGTCTCGTCGTCGACGACCCGCCCGCGCGCCTCACCTTCGAAGGTGTAGTCGTTGTAGCCGAAGGAGCCGGCACCTTGCACGGTGGTGCCCTTGCCCCCGACAAGCTCGATCTCGACGGGCATGTCGACGCGGTCGACGCCGATGCCGACGTCGCAGTCCCCCTTCCACTTGCCTTGGAAGGGACTCGCACAGCCCGAGCTGAGGAGCGCGGCGCCGAGCAGGCCGGCGAGCGGGCGCGCAAGGGCCTTCGCGCGCGAGATCGAGTCCAAGTCCACAGCAACTCCCGGGGCACCCGCCTGGGCGTACCCGGCCGACGACGACTCCGTCAACGGTGCGGGCTCAGGTCGTGGACAGGCGGGGCTCATCTTCCGCAGGTGCAGCGGACAGACGGGCCGTGGCGAGGGCGAGCGGCACCGACACCAGCATCGCCAACGCGGCGGCCACGCCTGGATTGCGGGAGACGGGGCCCAGATCGAGTCCGAGCGCGCCCGCGCCCACGCCCAGCCCGAAGTGCACGCACAGGGCCACCAGCGCGGTGATCACGGCGGGTCCTCCCCGGAGCCGGCCTGGCATGAACAGCCCGGCCACGAGTGGTCCCGCCGATGCGGCGACGAGGCCGTAGACACCCTGCTGGCCGAGGATGAGCACCAGTTTCGGGGGGCTCAGGGCAATCGCGATGGTGAGCAGCGCGAGTCCGGCAAGCACCGCCCGGTTGAGCTTCACGGAGCCCTTGCCAGGCGCGAGGTCGTTGCCGACCGAGGCGGAGATGGCCACCAGGAGGCCGTCCATGGTGGACATGCTCGCCGCGAGGATGGCGACGCTCACCGCTGCGCCCACTGCGGGGATGGGGAAGGCCTCGGCGAGGTAGCGGGCGACGACTTGGTCCTGGGGGATGCCGGGGTCGAGCGTGAGACGGGCGTAGGCGCCCGCGAAGAGCACGAGGCAGAAGACGGTGAACGTGCCGATGCCGATGGCGATGGTCTTGGCGAGATCCCGCTTTCCGTCGACGTAGAGGGCCTTTGTGAGCAGGTGGGGCTGGGTGGTGAGCGCGATGCCCATCACAAAGGGGACCAGCCAGACCTCTGCCATGCTGCCAAACAGCACGCTGCCGTCGGCCACCAAGCCGGTGCTGGAGAGGTCGGCGTGCAGGCTGCCGTCCTGCCAGAAGCGCAGGCCCGAGGCGAAGATGACCACGGCCATCACCAGCATGAGCAGGCCCTGCGCGGTGTTGGTGAAGGCGTGGGCCCAGGCGCCGCCGAAGCCCGTGTAGGCGAAGACGAAGGCCACGACGAGCACCACAGACGCGCTGTAGGGGATGCCGAGAGACGCCTCCATCACGTAGCCGCAGCCCACGGCGATCAACACGAGGTAGGCGATGTTGAGCACGTTGAGGCCGGCGAAGAGCTGCCGCAGTGCAGCAGAGCCGTAGCGGGCACCCAGCCAGTGGGGGACCGTGAGGGCCTTGTGCGTGCCACCGATGTCCTGGAAGCGGGGGGCAAAGAGCAGCAGGCCGGTGAGCAGCCCGGCGATGAGGGGGACGGAGAAGCCGATGAGGGCCGCAAGCCCGTCGTTGTAGACAAAGCCGGGGAAGATGACGAAGGTGGCGCTGCTGGCGAGGCAGGCACCCAGAGTCACCCCGGCGACCGCAGGATGCATCTTGCCGGTTCCGACCGCGAAGCCTTCCTTCGAGTCGGTCATCTGTCCACCCCGCCAGGCCAGAGCGCTGGTGACGACGAGGTAGACGACGAACAGCGCCCAGGCGTGGGGGTGCTCCACCACGGGGGGCATCCAGGTGGAGAAGAAGGTTGGGTCCATGGGCGCGGCCTCCTGAGCAGGCTCCTCCTACTGTCTTTGCTGCAGTGCGGCAAAGATGATGTTGCGATGCGACATTCGTGTCCACACCCGCGTCCCCGCTGTTCTGGCCTTCGGCCGGTTAGGACCGCGCACCGCGGGAGTGTCTCAACCATGCATCGACCCCATCGTCTACTTGCTGCGCTCGCCTTCGGGGCGGTCGCCACTGGCTGTCCCAAGGAGGCGCCTCCGCCTCCGGCATCCACCCTGCCGGGTCCCTTCCCGGCCGAGATCGTGCGCGAGGCGCCGGGCTCCAACCTGTCCATCCCCTTTGAGGAATACGAACTCGACAACGGCCTGCACGTCATTCTCAGCGAAGACCACTCCGTCCCATTCGTGTGGGTCAACATCTGGTACCGCGTGGGCAGCAAAGACGAGGAGGAGGGGCTCACCGGCTTCGCACACCTCTTCGAGCACATGATGTTCCAGGGCTCCGAGCACGCCGATGGCGACTACTTCGGGCCTCTGCAGGCGGTCGGTGCGCGCATCAACGGCACCACCAACTTCGACCGCACCAACTACTTCGAGGGCGTGCCCTCCGAGCACCTCCCACTCGCGCTCTACATGGAGAGCGACCGGATGGGCTGGCTGCTCCCGGCCATGACCGACGAGCGGCTCGCCAACCAGCAGGAGGTGGTGAGAAACGAGCGTCGGCAGCGCTACGACAACCGCCCCTACGGCAAGGTGCGGCTCTGGCTCCACGAGGCGCTCTACCCCGTCGGCCACCCCTACCATGTGCCCACCATCGGCCGGCACGAGGACATCGAGAACTCCAAGATGGCCGACGTACAGGCCTTCTTCAAGGAGTGGTACCTCCCCAACAACGCCAGCCTGGCCATCGTCGGCGACTTCGACCCCGCCGAGGCCAGGGCGCTGGTGGACAGGTATTTCGGAGCCATCCCACGCGGCGAGCAGCCCGAGCCGGTCACCGAGGCCAAGGCCACCCTTTCCGAGCGCAAGGTGCTGCACTACGGCTCGAAGGTGCCCCACCACAAGGTGTGGGTCGCCTGGCACAGTCCCAAGCTCTACGCCCCGGGCGATGCCGAGCTCGACATCGTGTCTGGCCTGCTCTCCGATGGGCGTGACAGCCTGCTCTACCAGCGTCTCGTCAAGGAGACCGGTGTGGCCAAGGACGTCGCGGCCTACCAGTCGTCTTCCTTCCTCGCGAGCTCCTACGTCATCACAGCGACCGCAGCGGCCGGGCACACGACCGATGAGGTCGTCGCCGAGATCGACGCGGTGATGGCCGCCTTCCTCGAAGCTCCACCGTCGGACGAGGCCGTGGCCGACGCCAAGACCGGCTGGGAGGTCCGCGCCTACGGCAGCCTGCAGACCATCTCCAACAAGGCCAACCAGCTCAACAGCTACTACACGCTCACCGGCAACACCGACTACCTCGCCACGGACCTCGGCCGATACCTCGGCGTCACCCCCACCAGCGTGCACCAGGCCGCGCAGATGTACCTCGGCGTGAACGAGCGCGTGGAGGTGCATGTGCATCCCCGGGAGGAGGCCCCCGAGGGTGCGATCGACGACGCGCCCGCCGCTGAAGCCCCCATGGGAGGTGAGTGATGCCCATCGCCACCGCACTGCTGCTGTCTGCCGGACTGTTGTCGGCCGTCGCTGAAGACATCGCCGAGCTTCCCGACCACCGCCTCCAGGCCCCCGGTCCCTTGGAGCCCCGTCCCTTCCAGCTGCCCGAGGCGAAGACGGCCACGCTGTCCAACGGCCTCGAGGTGTTGCTGGTCGAGAACCACGAAGTGCCGCTCGTCTACGTCAATGTCGTGGTGCGCTCCGGATCCGCCACCGACTACGAAGGCCTCGAAGGCCTCGCGTCGGTCACCCTCGCGATGATGGACGAAGGCGCAGCCGACCGCTCGGCCGAGGAGCTGTCGAAGGCAGCGCGCAAGCTGGGGGCCAACGTCTCCACTTTCGCCGCCACCGACTACGCCGGCACGGGGCTGCAGGTGCTCGGCCGCAACCTGGAGCCCGGGCTCGACCTCCTCGCCGACGTCACCCTGCGTCCCACCTTCCCGACCGAGGACTGGGAGATTCTCCAGAAGCGCCGCGTGCAGGACCTTGCCGCTGCCAAGTCCGACCCCAACCGGGTGGCTGCCCGCGTCTTCTACCGGGCGATGCACGGCGATGCCTACGATGGCCGACTCACCAGCGAAGACAGCTACAAGGCCATCACTCCCGAGCAGATGCGCAGCTGGCACAGCACCCACATCCGGCCCGATGATGCGCTCATCCTGGTGGGTGGAGACACCACCCTCGACGTGGTGGTGCCCATGCTGGAGGCCCGCTTCGGAGGGTGGCAGGCCCCCGCAGAGCCGGCGCCGCGTCCCGAGATTCCTGCGCAACCTCCCGCCCATCCGCCTGGCACCGTCTTCCTCCACCACATCCCTGGGGCGGCCCAGAGTGTCGTGAACATGGGTGTGTTCGTGATGGAGCAGGATGCCCCGGAGGCTGCGGACTTCCTCTTGGCCAACCGGGCCTACGGCGGACAGTTCATGTCCCGGCTGAACCTCAACCTGCGCGAGGACAAGGGCTGGACCTACGGTGCTCGCTCAGGGATGGAGCACTCGATGCGCCCCGACCTGTGGAAGATGCGGGCGAGCATCGTGACGCCGTCCACGGTCGATGCCATCTCCGAGACCTTCATGGAGATCGAGGGCATGTCGAGGGGCGGGGAGTCGGCGTCTGGGGAGGCCTTCGGTCCCCTCGACCAGGCCGAGCTCGACCGGGTGCGCGACGGCATGCTCTACACTTGGCCGCTGTCCTTCGAAAACCCTGGCTACCTGCTCAAGGAGCGCCTGCAGATGTGGCGCTACGACCTGCCGGAGGACTGGCTCACGGGCAACCCCGACCGGCTGCGTGCGGTGACGCTCGATGCGGCTCTGTCAGCGTGGACGAGCCACATCGAAAAGGACCGCCTGGTCATCGTTGTGGTGGGAGACGCCGAGGTCGTTGGTCCCGGGCTGTCTGACCTCGGCCTCACCGTGATATCGGTGGACGCCGATGGGGTCCCGCTCGAGGATTGAGCTGCCGAGCGCCCGCGTCGTCCCACCCCATGGCCACTGCTTCGGAGCGAAAAGATGGGTATCGAGAGCCGACTGATCTGGATGGACGGAGAGCTGATCCCGTTCGCCGACGCGACCGTGCACGTCCTCAGCCACACGCTTCACTACGGCCTGGGCGTGTTCGAGGGCATCCGTGCCTACAAGCAGCCCAACGGTCGGCCAGGGGTGTTTCGCCTCGATGAACACCTCGAGCGGCTCATCGACTCGGCCCGCATGTGCCACATCGACGTGCCCTACAGCTTCGACGAGCTGAAGCAGGCCTGCCTCGACACCCTGCGCGCCAACGAGTTCGAGAGCGCCTACATCCGGCCGCTCATCTTCCTCGGCTCGGGACAGATGGGCCTCGGCGCGCGCGACAACAAGGTTCACGTCACCATCGCCACCTGGGAGTGGGGCGCCTACCTGGGTTCCGAGGGCCTCGAAAAGGGTGTGCGAGTGGCCTGCTCGTCGTTTTCGCGGCACCACGTCAACGCCAACCTGCAGCGCGCCAAGGTGGTCGGCCACTACGTCAACTCGATCCTGGCCCGGTATGAAGCCAACGACAACGGCTTCGACGAGGCCATCATGCTCGACACCCACGGCCTCGTCGCCGAGGGCACGGGCGAGAACATCTTCGTGGTGCGCCGCGGCACGGTGTACACGCCGCCGGTCATCAACATCCTGGGTGGCATCACGCGCGACACGGTCATCAAGATCCTGCGCCACGAAGGCATCGACATCCGCGAGCAGCAGTTCGGACGCGATGGCCTCTACGTGGCCGACGAGATGTTCATGGTGGGCACCGCCGCCGAGGTCACGCCCATTCGCTCGGTGGACCGCCGTGAGATCGGCGCCCCGGGCGAGATCACGCGCAAGGTGCAGGAGATCTACCTGCGCGGTGTGAAGGGCGAAGTGCCCTGGATGATCGAGCGGGGCTGGCTCACCCCCGTGTGAGGGCGGCGGGGCGGCGGCCAGAGGACAGTCCACATCAGGCTGTCTTCGCAGGGGTGTCATCATCGCGAAAGGTCCCCTGACATCGGGGGGACATCTGCCGGGACCTCGCTTCAGTTCCTTCTGGCGTTGCCGACTGGTAGCGTCGCGTCGGTCAGAGGAACTGGAGGCAGCAGATGGGTCGCTTGGGGAACACGTCAGTCATCGTCCTTCTGGGCTCGCTCGGAGTGGCGTGCCAGACCGACTTCGAGGGCAAGCAGACCGAAGGCCCGGAGCCCAACGTCGACTCCACCCACGAGCAGGCCTCGAACCTCGACGACGAGTTCGCCCGTGCCGCGGCCGACTTCGACGTGCCGGTGCAGCTTCTCCAGGCGGTCGCCTACGGCATGACCCAGTGGCAGATGGTCGACGGTGAGGTGGAGTTCGAAGGACGCGAGGCCCGCTTCGGCATCATGGGGGTGCCGGAGAACCACCTCGACGACCTCGCCAGCCGCCTCAACACCACCGCCGAGCAGGTCGCCTACGACCGAGAGACCAACATCCGCGCTGGGGCCACCCGCCTCACGGAGCTGGCCAACGAGCTCGGCATCGACCGTTCCGACCTCGGCGCCTGGGCCCCCGCGGTGGCCGAGTACAGCGCCATCCCCGACGCAGAGGGCATGGCGGGCTTCGTTCACCTCGATGTCTACCGCTTCCTCGACGAGGGCGTGTTCTCCGAGATGGGCAGCCTGCCTCCCATCGAAGGCGTCGACGCCGACTACATCATGCCCACTTCAGGCTCCACGGGCGGAGACGGCCGCGGTGCAATCTGGCGTCCGTCCCCCAACTCCTCGTCGCGGTCCACCAGCTCCATCGGCGACCCGTCGATGATCATCATCCACACCTGCGAAGGCTCGTACTCGGGCTGCTGGGGCTGGCTGACCAACTCCTCGTCGGGCGTGAGTGCCCACTATGTGGTCAACAACGACGGCTCCGAGGTGTCCCAGCTGGTGTCGGAGGACCGCAAGGCCTGGCACATCGGCGCCAACTACGACTGCAGCAACAACAGCGGCGTGGACTGCTGGCGGAATGGCTACGGCTCCAACCACTTCACCATCGGCATCGAGCATGCCGGCTACGCCTCGCAGTCGAGCTGGTCGTCGGGTCTCATCGACCGCTCGGCCGACCTGATCTGCGACATCGCCGACGACTGGGACATTCCGCTCGACCGCTACCATGTGGTCGGCCACGGGCAGCTCCAGCCCTACAACCGCGTCGACCCCGGTCCGAACTGGCCCTGGACCCAGTACCTCGACCTGGCGAACAGCTACTGCGGCTCGGGTGGGTCTTCGTCGGGTGGGTCCTCCTCGGGCGGGTCGTCGTCGGGTGGGTCTTCGTCCGGTGGGTCTTCGTCCGGGGGCTCGACCAGCTCGGGCGGTGTCGACATCATCATCGACAGCAACTCCGGCTACAACGGCGCCAACGCCGAGATCGAGGTGTCGTCCTACTGGACCGCCAGCAACAACGTGAGTGGCTACTACAACACCGGCTACTGGTGGCGCAGCACTGCCAGCCACGCGGATGCTGCGAGCTTCTGGTTCTACCTGGAGGCCGACGAGCGACTCACCGTGCAGGCCTGGTGGCCCAACGCCTCCGACCGCTCCCGCAGCGCGCCCTTCATTCCGTTCGACTCGCGGGGCAACAAGCTGGCCACGGTGTATGTCGACCAGTACAGCGACGGTGACCGCTGGATCGACCTCGGCACCTGGGACTTTACGGCGGGCTGGAACCGCGTGGCCCTCTCGCGCTGGACCACCCCCGGGTACGTCGTCATCGCCGACGCCGTTCGGGTGAAGTCCGCTGAGTAGAGTGCGTCAGAGTGGCTTGCTGGCCGCTGTTTTCGGGCTTGGGTGTTCGGGTTCGCCGGCGCCTGAGCCCGTGGCCGTTCTCGCTCCAGCGCCGCCCGGCAAGCTGGTGTTCACCTCCGACCGCGGCGGGGCGATGGCGGTGTTCACCGTGGACGCGCCCAACGGCAAGCCCACCCAGCTGAGTCCGCTGGACGGAGCGCAGTGGTTCTCGGGACCCGTGAGTCCGACGGGCGACCGCATGGCCTGGCTGCGCAGTGAGGATGGTCCCGGGGATGCCCACCTCGAGCAGCTGGTGGTGGTGGGGGACGATGGGATGCCCCACCGGGGGCCGGCCGCGCGGGCGGTGCGCAATCCCGCCTGGTCTCCGGACGGTCGGCACATCGTGGTGGAGTCGTCGGAGCTGGGCTTTCGAGACATCGTGGTGTGGGACGGAGCGATGGGGACGCCGAGGGCACTGACCGCGGTGAAGGCGGGCTGCTTCGAGCCCCGCTACTCGGGTGATGGGCGGCAGGTCGCGATGGTGTGCTCTGGCCAGGACCTCGACCTGCGGGTGATTCCGGCCGACACGGAGTCGCCCCACACCGATCCGCCCCGGGTGCTGGAGCGGGCGGGGGAGGACATTCGACCGTCGCCACATCCGCGCGAGGCAGCCGTGGCGTTTGCGGCTGCGCTCGACGGTCGGCTGGGCGTATGGACGGCCAACCTGGATGGCACGGGCGCGGGGCCGGCCTGGGCGGGCTCCGAGGGGGCCGAGCTGGTGCCGGAACAGGGGCTGCACTGGTCTGCGGATGGGGGTCAGCTTGCGGTGGTGGTGCGCCTTCAGGGTGGACAGCCGCAGGTCCGCTTGCTGTCCTGGCATGGCGGTGAGCTGAGAGGGCCGGCCACGGAGGCTTTGCTTCCGGGTGTAGTGGCCGGGCTCGGTCAGGAGTCTCCGACCTGGCTGTCGGATGGGACGCTGCTGTTGACGGTGGACCAGGGTGGCAACGCCGATGTGTGGCGCGTCGACCCGAAGACCGGGGCCTACGAGGTCTGGGCGGACGGGGTGGGGACGGACTGGCTGCCGAGGTGGTGGGACTGAGGGGATTGGCCCGGGGCTCGACCTGGGGGTTGGTGGGGTTGTGTTGGAGAGCGGGCAATTCAATAGAATAATAGAATGATTGATCAATAGAGTTGTGAATCGGCCGGACGTTGCCCGTCCCAGGGGACTCCGATGAGGGGTGCAGGGCGACCAATGGGTGTGGAGGGCGGGCAATTCAATAGAATAATAGAATGATTGATCAATAGAATTGTGAATCGGCCGGACGTTGCCCGTCGAGCACGCTGCACAACCCGGCCGGTGATGGAGGCGCGGCGGCATGGGCGGTCGATTCGCCTGCTCAATCGCTCAATCGCTCAATCGATCTATTATTCAATAGAACAGTTGATCAATTGAACAGCCGCTCCGTTGATCAGCACCCGCCCCGCCCTCCCCACACCAACCTCCCCCAGAAGGCCCCCCCACCCCCCACTTCCCGCCCCAGCGGTGTCCTCCACCCCACGCGCATGAGACAATGCCGCCCTCTGCAGACCCCCCGCGGTCCACCCCCTCCAACACCGGAATCCGGCATGGAACAGAAGGGCGCCCGTCGCGAGCGCATCTTCGAGCTGCTCGATCACGCCCCCGTGCTCGACCTCGACACCGTCCGAAGCGTCGCCCGACAGGTCGGCGTGCCCGAGGCCGATGTGTGGGGAGCCGCCCGCTTCTACACCTTGCTGTCCCGTCCCGACGCCGGTGTGCGCGTCTGCCAAGGACCCACCTGCCAGCTCATGGGCGCCCAGGACTGGCTCGACGAGCTCAAGTCCGCGGGGGTCCAGCACGAAGCTGTGAGCTGTCTCGGTCAGTGCGACTGTGCGCCCGCTGCTCTGGTCCCCGATGCCGAAGCCGAAGCTGGCTTCAAGCTGGAGGCCCGTGGTCCCAAGGGGGCTGTCACGCCCGCCAACGCCGAGCTCGTGGTCGACCTCGGTGGCGAAGACGACGCCAGCTACGCTGCTCTCAGAATGGCGCGCGAGCTGGGCCCCGACGGCGTGCTCATCGAGGTCCAGGCCTCGGGGCTCCAGGGCCGCGGCGGTGCCGGCTTTCCAGCCCACATCAAGTGGCGTGGCGTCAAGGGGCAGGCCGAGAAGGTCCGCTACGTCGTCGTCAACGCCGATGAGGCCGAGCCCGGCACCTTCAAGGACCGCGAGTGCATGCTCCGCCGTCCCCACAAAATGCTCGAAGGCATGGCCATCGCCGCCTTCACCGTGGGCGCCACCGAGGCCTACATCTATGTCCGCGGAGAGTTCCCCGAGGAGCGGGCCAGCCTCGAGGCCGCCTACACCGAGGCCGGCGAGCACCTGTCCTGGCTGAAGCTCACCTTCGTCTCCGGCCACGGCGCCTACATCTGTGGCGAAGAGACCGCGCTGCTGGAGTCCATCGAAGGACGCCGCGGCATGCCTCGCCTCAAGCCGCCCTACCCCACGGAGTCGGGCTTGTTCGGCAAGCCCACGCTGGTACACAACGTGGAGACCCTGTCCTGCGTGCCGGCGGTGCTGTTGCGAGGGGGCGAGTGGTTCAAGGCCCAGGGCCGCACCGAGGCTGGCACCAAACTCTACTGCTTGTCTGGGCACGTCGCCCGGCCGGGTGTCTATGAGCTGCCATTGGGTGTCACGCTCGACGAGCTCGTGGAGGCCGGTGGCGGCTATGTCGGCACCCCCCGCGCCTTTTCGCCGGGAGGTGCGTCCGCGGGCTTTCTCCCCATCTCCATGCGGGACGTTCCGCTCGACTTCAAGGGGCTCGCCAAGGCCGGCTCCATGCTCGGAAGCGCCGGGGTGGTCGTGCTCAATGACACCGTCGACATGGCCGAGGCTGCCCGGTGGAGCGCCGTCTTCTTCGAAGACGAGTCGTGTGGGCAGTGCGCGCCTTGCCGCATCGGCTGCCGCGTGCTTCGCCAGACCCTCGACCGCTACCTCGACAAGGGCGACGACAATGCCCTCGATATCGTCGACGACGTCGCGTTTGAGCTAGAGGAGGGCAGCATCTGCGGGCTTGGCATGGTCGCCCACCTGCCGCTCGTCACCGCCCGCAAGCACTTCCCAGAAGACTTCCAGCCCCGCAACTCTGGAGAGGGCCGATGAGCCGCGCCCCAGAAGCCGCCGTCACGCCCTTCTCGGTGACGGTGGATGGACAATCCGCCGAGGCCATGCCCGGTGAGACCGTCCTCGACGTCACCAACCGGCTCGGTCGCAGCGTCCCCACGCTGTGCCACGACCCGCGACTCGACCCGGCTGGCGCCTGCCGGGCCTGCCTCGTGGAGGTGGAGGGCCAACGTCGGCTGCAGCCGGCCTGTGCGTTCCGGGCCACGCCTGGCATGGTCATCACCACCGACAATGACCGCATCCAGCGCCACCGCCGCATCCTGCTGGGCATGTACCTCGCCGACCACACGCTCGACGAAGACGGCCTGCCCGCCGAGGGTCCCAACGGCAACGAGCTGCGCGCCTGGGCCGAGCAGACCCCCGACATCCCGGTCTTTCCTTCGGTCGAAGCGCCGCGGGAAGGCCGGGAGGACGCCAATCCCTACATCGGCTTCGACCCCGACGCCTGCATCCTGTGCGCCCGCTGCGTGCGCTACTGCGACGAGGTGGAGGCCGTCTCGGCCATCACCCTGAGCGAGCGGGGCAGCGCCACCACCATCACCACCGCCGCCGACATCAGCCTGCTCGACTCCTCCTGCGAGCTGTGCGGGGGCTGCATCGACACCTGCCCCACCGGAGCGATGTTCGAGAAGAAGGCTGGCAAGGCCGTTCTCGCGCAGACCAAAAAGGTCCGCTCCACCTGCAACTTCTGCGGCGTCGGCTGTCAGCTCGACCTCAACGTCGCCGACGGCAAGGTGGTCAAGGTCACCTCTCCGCCGCCCGGCGAGACCGTCAACGACGGCAACCTGTGCGTGAAGGGGCGCTTCGCCTACGACTTCATCCACCACGGCGACCGCCTCACCGACCCCCTGGTCCGCGGCGACGACGGCCTTCTCCACCCCACCTCCTGGCCCGATGCCATCGAGCGGGCGGCAAAGGGCCTGATGGGCGTGGCCGACCGCTACGGCGCCGACTCCCTCGGCTTCATCTCGTCGAGTCGCTGCACCGGCGAGGAGAACTACCTGGTCCAGAAGCTGTCTCGGGCCGCCTTCGGCACGAACAACTGCCACCAATGCGCGGCGACGTGACACGCGCCCACGGTCGCCGGTCTGGTGGCCATGTTCGGTGCGGGTGCGATGACCAACTCCATCCCGGAGATCCGTGAAGCAGACGTGTTGTTCGTCATTGGCAGCAACACCACCGAGGCCCATCCCATCATCGCGATGGAGATGAAGCGTGCCGTGCGGCGGGGCGCAAAGCTCATCGTCGCCGACCCCCGGGCCATCTGGCTCAGCGAGGTGGCCGACCTTCACCTGCAGCTCAAGCCCGGCACGGATGTGTGGCTGCTCAACGCGATGGCCCACGTCATCATCTCCGAGGGCCTCACCGCCGACGACTTCATCGCCAACCACACGGAGAACTTCGCTGCGGTCCGCGAGGCCGTCGGTGCCTACACGCCCGAAGAAGCCGAGAAGATGACGGGCGTGCCCGCCGAGCACATCCGCCAGGCCGCACGCTGGTACGCGACCACCAAGAAGGCGGGCATCTACTACACGCTGGGCATCACCGAGCACAGCCACGGCACCGACAACGTCTACGCCTTGGCCAACCTCGTGCTGATGACCGGACACCTTGGGGTCCGCAGCGCGGGCATGAACCCTCTTCGCGGCCAGAACAACGTCCAGGGCGCCAATGACGCGGGTGCCAGTCCGGTCTTCTACCCCGGATACCAGCGGGTCGGAGACCCCGCCGCGCAGGCCAAATTCTCATTGGCGTGGGGCCGCCCCTTGAGCCCCGACGACGGCATGAACCTCAACGTGATGATGAAGACTCTCGGTGATGGCATCCGCGGGCTCTACATCATGGGCGAGGACATCGTGTTGTCCGAACCCAATACCGCCAAGATCGAAAAGGGAATGAACGCGCTCGACTTCGTGGTGGTGCAGGACATCTTCTTCAACGAGACCTGCCGCTACGCGGACGTGGTGTTTCCGGCCGCCTGCTTTGCGGAAAAGGACGGCGTGTTCACCAATTCCGATCGGCGCGTCCAGCGGGTGCGCAAGGCTGTGGAGCCCCCCGGTCAGGCGCGGGCCGACTGGGAGATCCTCTGCGACCTCGCCCGTGCAGTCGGCTACCCGATGCCCCACTACGGCTCGCCCGCCGAGATCTACGCGGAGATGGCCTCCCTGTCTCCCAAGTTCTCCGGCATCAGCCACGACCGCATCGAGGTCGAGGGCGGCCTGCAGTGGCCCTGTGAGTCCTCCGACCATCCCGGCACGCCCACGCTGCACGGCGATGGTCCGCTCAAGGGCAAGGCGACCTTCCAGGCTGTGAGCTACCGTCCCAGCCTGGAGCGCGCCGACGACGAGTGGCCCTTCGTGCTGTCCACCGGGCGCACGCTCTACCACTACAACGCCGCCACGCAGACCCGCCGCGACTCGGGGCCCGTGCTCAAGCAGCCCGAGAACTTCGTCGAGGTGCATCCGCGAGACGCCCGCAGGCTGGGCATCGACGACGGCGAGAGGGTCGCGGTGTCGTCGCGTCGGGGCACGGTTCAGGCGGTTGTGGTGGCCACTCGGAAGATGCGGCGGGGCTGCATCTGGATGCCACTGCACTTCGCCGAGAACATGGCCAACCAGCTCACCAACGATGCCGGCGACCCCGTCACGGGAACCGCCGAGTACAAGGTGTGCGCGGCCCGCATCGACAAGCTCTGACCTGGGGTCAGGATCTCCGATATCCCCTTTCTTCGAGGGGACTTCGGGGGTTGGGGCTCAGAACATCGTGAGCTGGCAGGCCCCGTCGGGTGCCTTGTAGGCGCGGGGGGCTCCGGGAACGGGACGGCCATCCAGCCAGCCCTGGAGCATTTCGAGAATGCGCTCCATGTCGCCACTCTCGGGGTCTGTGTAGTCCATCTTGCTGGTGTCGAGGACATAGACCGGCGCGTCGGTGTAGCGGTCCCACAGCGCGTAGTAGCGGCGCCGCAGCGAGTCGAGGTAGCTCGCTCGGATGACCTGCTCGGCCTCGATCCCGCGCTTGGCGATGCGCGAGCGAATGACCTCGGTGGGGGCATCGAGGAACAACACGAAGTCGGGCTTGGGCGCAGACGTGCACAACATGCGCGCAAAGCGGTCGTACAAGGCCATCTCGTCGCCCTTCAGGGTCTCCTCGGCGAAGAGGCGGTCCTTTTGGAAGATGTAGTCGGCGACGATGAGCTCTTCGAAGAGGTCGGCCTGCCGCAGGGCCAGCTGCTGGGCGGATCGGCTCGCCAGGTAGAACATCTGGGCGGGGAAGGCGTAGCGCTCCCGGTCGTCGTAGAAGGCGGCCAGGAAGGGGTTGTGCTCCCACGGCTCCAGCACGAGGCGTGCGCCCCACTCCTTGGCAAGCAGCTTGGACAGCGAGGTCTTGCCCACGCCGATGAGACCTTCGATGGCGATGAAGCGGCGGGGCATGGACGGTCCGGGAGGGAGACTCGGGCGCTTATTGCGCGGGGGCGTCGCCTTCCACGCTGGCCTTCGACCCGGGGCCGCCCTTGAGAAGGTGATGGCAGCTCGCGCAGGTGGTGAGCAGGTCTCCGAACGCGGTGGCGCGGGACTCTGCGTCGGTGGACCTGCTGAGCCTGGCGGCGATGTCGTGGATCTGGACCTCGAGCTGGGTGGCTTCGGGCGACACCGGACTGTCTGCCGAGGTGCCGGACGGCGCGAGCTGGGCCTTCGACAGCTGGGTGGCCGCAGCCTTGAGGGCGGCGTCGTCGGCCATCACGAGGGCCTGCCACATGGCCTCGGTGGAGGCGCGGTGGTGCTGCATCACGGCCTGCAGGTCGGATGAGTCGGGCGCGGGTGGCACCTCGACCTTGGGCAGCTGCACATCGGCGCGCACAGTGGTGTGGCAGCTTCCACATGCCACTCCGATGCGGGCCGTCGCGTGTGCCGCCGACGGGATGTCCTTTGCGTAGTGAAGCTCGGCCATCGCTTCGAGCGCGGCACCCAGGTTGTGTGGCGGCGCCTCGGTGCCGTCGGGAAGCACCACCTTGACGTCGGCCACGAGCCGTTGCCCCGACGCCTGTGCGCGCGCGAGGTCGTTGGCCAGCACCGACTCCCAGGCCACATAGGTGTCGTGGAAGTGCTGCTGCATGGTCCAGGCGAGCTCGTCGCGGGCGATCTCTTGCGACGTGCGTTCCTTGGCTCGGCAGCCGAGGGAGGTCAGGGCAGCGAGGAGGAGGACGGGGCGGGTCAGCATTGGGGCTCCGGAGGTCCCCCGCGTGGGTGGGGGGCCACCGTCAATTTGCGTCCCGGAGGCGGGGAGGGGACGTGATGGGGGTCACTCCTGGTCGACCTTGCAGCCCGGCACCTCGGCGTGGGCTCTGGCAATCGCGAGGTGAGGGGTGTCCTCGGCGGGCGCCTGTCCGGCACATGGACGGGGGACGCGGTCGGGCTCTCGCTGGTAGACGGACATGCCGCCCGGTCCGACGTAGACCACCTCCCACCCTCTCGCAGGTGGCGCCCGGTCCCCCACGTAGAACGTCCACCAGTCTGCAGCAGAGCCGTCGGGGTCGTGGCGTCCCATCGCGGGTGCATACAGGCCGATGTCCTGGAACACCCCACCGAGCAGGCTCCCCGTCGGCGCGTGGTGGGCGAGCCAGTTCCCGATGTCTGCGTAGTGTTCGGCCCGGGGCCGCTCGGATTGCCAGGCGCGTGCCGCATTTGGCCAGTTGACCGCACCGTGTACCCCCAGAATGACCGCCAGCAGACCGATCAGGAGCTTTCTGCCTCGAAGTGCCGTCCACATGCAGATCAACGCGAGCGGTACCATCAAGACGACATGCCGGCGCTGAGACCAGATGACCACCGCCGGCAGAGCGGCCAGCAGTGGCAACGCCAGAGCGAGGCTTGCCCGGTCCTTCTTCTTCCAGGCCTGCCGACCGGCAGCGGCCAGTCCCCCGAGCACCAGCAGCCAGCCGTCGGGTGCCAGTCGCAGGCTTCTTGCGGCATGCCATCCCAGCTGCTCCAGGCGCCTTCCTTCCACCACGAGCTGTGCGTACTCGGCCCGCTGCTCTCGGTGCAGCTCGTTCAGATAGGACAGGCTCGTGGGGTCGGTCGTCGTCAGCGCGCCCAGAGCGCCACCGGCCCGGTCGCTCCACGCGAAGTCCAGCGGATGGAGCCCTGGACGCACCCCCACCAGCAGCGGTCCCCCCCACAAGACGACGGGCACGAGCAGAGCGGTCCACCGGCTCCTGACCGGCCCCAGCAGCAGTGCCAACACAGACACGGCCGCCCAGACGAGGCCATGGGCCCGCAGCAGAGGTGCGAGTCCCCCGAGCACGACCACCACGGCGGCTGCCTTGGGATGACCGGAGACATGCGCCCAGAGCGCCAGGCCCAGTCCCACGGACCATGCCGTTGCAAGGGCATCCGGTTGGAGCTGGAACGCCCATCCCGCGACGTCCGGCAGCGCGAAGGCCAGGGCGCCAGCCAGAGCGGCCGTCCGAAAGGACGCTCCCATCGTGCGCAGGGCCCAGCCCACGAGCCCGCAGAGCAGTCCCCCACTGAGCAGAGACACCGCGGCGCCCACCGAGACCGGCGACATGCCCCCGGCGACGAAGGGCGCGAGCAGCCCAGGGTACAGCGGTGGCACCAGCGGACGGGCGCCCACCCACACATCCCGCGCGGTCAGCCCCCACAGCGGCGCATCGGTGCCGAGGGCCCCCCACAGACCGAGGGCCTCACGCACCCCCAGCAGCGCCAGCACTGCGGCGATGCCCATGCCCACGGCGGCCAGCAGCTCGGTTCGACTCGACGATGCCAACGTCCATCCGTCATGGAGCGAGGAATCGGCAGCCTACCGCGTCGGACAGGACCGCGATCACAATCACAATACGCTGACGCATGCCGGTTGCATCGGGCCCGGTTGGGAAGACACTCTGTGCAGACCGGAACGAGGAGGCCCCATGTCCCCGCGAATCACCACCTTTCTGCTCACCGCCGCGATGGCCTCGCTGGTCGCCTGTGGCAGCGGCGATGGCGACGGCAAGGGCGACAGCAACGACTCGGGCTCCGGCGGCAACATCGACCTCGACGACGACGTCAACTTCGAAGACGACTTCTCGCCGGTGCTCGTCGAAGGCCGCGCGTGGTGTCAGGCCGGCTCGGACAGCTCGGGCATGCTGTTCTTCTTCGAGGTCGACTATGCCGACCCACAGGGCGACTACGACGTGGAGTCCGGGTCGATCACGGGCCAGGGGGCGGGTGGCGGCACCGTCGTGTTCACCGAGCCCCTGCTGGTGTGTCGCGACGGCGAGTGTCAGGGCAGCTTCCGCGATGGGCACTACCCGCCCATCACCTGCAGCACGGCCAGCGACTACGAATTCGTCGCTACGCTGATCGACCGCAGTGGAAACCCCTCTGCGGAGCTCCTGCTCGACTGGGACGGATGAAAATGCCCTGAGCAGGGCCATCCTGCTCCTTGTTGAACACCGAAGTCAGAAAACTCTGCGTGGGGGGGTGATGCTTCCCGCAGGGCTTTCCGATCCCTTGCATGTCCAGAGGGCAGCCAGACAGGCCCCTCAGACGGGAGAGGGGTCAGATGTCGGAACCAAACTGGGCGGTGGTCGATGCCACCGTCGAAGACTGCGCCAGAGAGCTGTTTGAGACCTACGGCCTCGATGTCGGCCGGGTCGACGGTCCGATGGGACCGCTGCAAGGGGAGGGCTACCTGGCGGTCCTCGGCTTCTCCGGGGACGAGTTCCGAGGGACGCTGGCCATCTCGGCGGCCTTCGAGACCATCCGGTCCACCAACATCATCAGCGCGTCGCCCACCGAGTCGATGGACCGGGACTGGATTGGCGAGCTGTCCAACCAGATGTTGGGCCGCATCAAGAACAAGCTGCTGAAGTTCGGCGCCACCATCCAGCTGAGCACCCCGATGGTGTTCACCGGTCGCAACATCCGCTCCCGGTGTGCGGGCGCCAAGGACTGCCGCACGGTGTCCTTCGACTCCCCCCGCGGGTCCATCGTGGTGTGGATGGAGGGGGAGTTCCAGCCCGGCTTCGAGCTCGAAGAACAGCTCGAGCTCGTGGATGTCAGCGAAGAAGAAGGCACTTTCCTCTTCTTTTGATGCCCGGGGGTCTGGTCGCCACCCCTTGTGAAGTCGGCCGCCGATTCCGTTCCAGTTTTCGGGGAGCACTCCCCAAACCACCTCGGACCATCCCGGTCCGGCGGGCTGATGCAGCCCAACCCCAGCCCCGAGTGGGGCATGCTCGAAGGAGGCAACTATGTCCAAGAAGGTCCTTGTCGTGGATGATTCCGCTACCGTCCGTCAGCAGGTGCGCATGGCCCTGAGCCAGTCTGGCTTCCAGGTTGTCGAGGCGGTCGATGGGCTGGATGGCAAGCACAAGATCGACGCTGCCCGCGACATCTCCCTGGTCATCTGCGACGTCAACATGCCGCGAATGAATGGCATCGACATGCTGGAAGCCGTCAAGTCCCAGGCCCGCCATGCCCGCCTCCCCGTGGTCATGCTCACCACCGAGGGCCAGCCCGCGCTCATTCAGCGTGCCAAGAAGGCCGGCGCCAAGGGCTGGATCGTCAAGCCCTTCAAGGCCAACCTGCTGGTCGCTGCAGCCCAGAAGCTCACCGGCTGAGCCGTGGTCTGCGGACCACCGAACGCCTCCACCGGTGTGTCCGGTCGGGGGCGTCCTCTCTTCTTGGGGGAAGGACTCTGGCTATGGCCCGCTCGGGTCGAGCACCGCGGACTCGGCCAGGTAGATGAGCTCGTGGTGGGGGGACACCATCATGTCGTCGGGCGGGTTGAGGTGGTCGGCCTCGCCGCCTCTTTGGGGTGCGCTGGGGTCGTGTACGCCGATGAGCAGGGCGCCGGTCGTGGCCTTGATGGCGCGCGCCACTGCCGCGAATGGTGCGGGAACCGGGACCTCGGCGGGGATGGGACCGACGTAGAGGCTGTGCGCGCCGGCGGCGGTGATGGTGCCGAGCACATCCGCCGTGCCGCGCTGGACAATCGCGTGGGACAGCAGCGAAAAGCCGATGCGCTTGGTCTCGATGACCTCGTCGGCGCCGGAGGCTCTGGCGTGGGCGACATTCTCGGCGTCGAGAATCTCGCTGATGACGTAGATCGGACGCTGCCGGGTGGGCGTGACCGGATGGCGTCGGGCATACGAGCGCAACGTGAAGGTGGTGAGGATGGTGCGGGCGTCGGCGTCCTGGGGTGACACCGAGCGGGCCCCCACGATGAGCACGGCGTCTGCGAAGGCGATGCGGGCCTTGTCCAGCTCGCTCTCCTTGGTGGGGTCGCCTTCGATCCAGCGGTAGTCGGGCGGCACGTCGTTCGGGCGGGCGCCCGGCGCAAAGACGTACAGCTCGGTGCGGGCCGGATCGACCTCGTGGAGGATGGCGTCGAGCAGCATCCTCGCGCCGGCGTCGTAGCCACAGACGACGACGTGGTTCATGGCGGTGCTCATGCGGGTCCACTCCTCTCGGATGCGCATGACGGCCTGCAGCAGGGTGTTTCCAACGATACCCGCGAACAACGCGAGCGTGACCATGCCGACGACCATCAGGGTCGCGCCGACGAGCTTGCCAAGCCCGCTGACCGGTGAGATGTCGCCGTAGCCCACCGTGGTGAGCGTCACGATGGCCCACCACATCGCGTCGGACAGGTTGTCCACGCCCGGGTTGATGGGACCTTCGATCAAGTACAGCGTGAGGCCACCCATCGCTGTGGCCACGCCCACCAGCGCGAAGGCCACGCGGTAGAGCAGGCGGTTGTCCCGCACCGCCTGCACGATGCCTTGCAGCGGGGCCGTCCACGGACTGCTCCGCAACGAGCGGGCCACCCGAAGCAGGCGCAGTGCCCGCAAGCCCCGGAGGGCGGGGTGGAGTGCGAGCACCGTGATGATGTCGATGAGCACGAAGGGATCGGTGCAGTACCGCACGCGTCCCTTCAGGTGCATCCGCAGGCGGGCCGAGGGGCCGAGCTTGTGAAAGCGCAGCTCAGGTGGCTCGAAGGTGACGATACGCAGGGCGATCTCGACCACGAACAGCCACAGCAGAGCCGCATCGGCGGACTCGAGCCACTCGGGCGCGGTGGTGCCTTCCTGGGTGTGGTGCAGGTCGATGCCGAACAACACCAGCGAGGCCACGATGAGCAGCCAGACGACGGCCTCGATCCAGCGGTAGGACGTGGCCGTGGTGTTGTGAAAGGCCTCCTGGAGAGCATCTTGCCAGCGCGGGCGCAGCGATGGTGCGTCGGGCTGGGGCATGCAGGCGGCTCCAGGGGGACAAGTGACCGGGCGGCGACGGATGCGTCTAACGCCACACCGTGGGCGGGTGGGCCGCGAATCTCGATGCAGAATCGATCGAAGAATTAGGTTGCAGACTGAAGGAGAGGGTGGCATAAGCAATGGGCTCGCGCCGAGACGCGGGCTGCGTCGGCCTGGGAATCTCCCCGGAGCCGGGAACTGAGGAGGCCATCATGAAGTATGCGTACCGCACCGATGTCGCGGCACAGGCCACTCCGTCCCTGGCATTCGCTCAGAATGACGTATTCATGGCTGATGTCAATGACATCTGTGCGTGGGTCTCCCGGCACCGGATGCCTCTATCTGCCTAGGCAGAGAGCATCTGGTCCGCACCCCGGGTCCGACACCGCAGTGAACCCTTCGTCCTGATTTCCGCCTTGCGTGGTCTTCAGGGGCCTCCCTCGGCGTTCCAGGGAGGAGACGGGAACAGCCGGTGTGTGCGACGGTCCTGGTCGACCTGCACGATGTGCTGCTGATTTTCGGCATGTAGGGCCTCTCCTGCCTTCGGGTCGGGGGCCCGACGGCCACGCTGGCGGCTGCCCTGTGTTGGGCAGGCTGGTGTTTTGTGTTGTGTTCTTGGGCTGCTCGTCGGTCCAGGCTTGGGTTCGTGCGCCTGACGGTTGGGTCCGGGCGCGCTGGAGGTCGCCATGGCTGGCGAAAGTGGGCTCGGACTGCGTCCGGGCGAAAGACAAGGGTCGGGGACGCGCTCGGAGGAGCCGATTCGCCCCGGCCGGGTTGCGCGACTGGCGTGGCCGATTGCGGTCCAGATGCTGTCCTACACGGCGATGGGCCTCGTGGATGCCCTGTTTGTGGGGCAGCTCGGCACGGCGGCCCTCGCGGCGGTCGGACTTGGGAGCACGGTGGGTCACCTCGTGCAGGCAGGGGGCATCGGGCTGGTCTCGGGCACCCGGGTCGCGGTCTCCCAGGCCCACGGTGCCGAGGAGCCGGAGCGGGCGCGGCTGTCGGCGTGGTCGGGCATCCGCCTGGCTGCGCTGCTGGGCGCCATCGCCCCGTTGGCCTGCTTCGGCGTGGGTCCGCTGCTCACGGTGCTGGGTGCCGAGGGCGATGTGTGGCGCATTGCGGTCGAGTGGTCCCAGGTGCGCATCCTCGCGGTGCCCTTCCTGCTGGGCACGGTGGCCTTGTCCGGTTGGTTCCAGGGGCGCGGTGACACCCGCACTCCCATGGTGGCCACGCTGGTCGCAAACGGCGTGAACATCGCGCTCGACCCGCTCCTCATCTTCGGCTGGGGTCCCTTCGTGGGCATCGGTGCGGTGGGTGCGGCGGCCTCGACGGTGGCGGGCTCCGCCTCGGGCTTGCTCGTGTTGGCCATCGCCGCGCGGCAGTCGCTGGAAACAGCGCCAGGACGGGCATCTTCGGCATTGCGCCGGGTGCTCGAGCTCGGGATGCCCATCGGGGTCCGCTACCTGCTGGAGGTGGGCGCCTTCGGGGTGTTCGCCGCCTTGTTGGCTTCGGTGGGCGAGGCGGCCCTTGCAGCGCACATCGTGGTGATTCGGGTGGTGAGCGTGAGCTTCCTCCCCGGGCACGCGGTGGGCGAGGCAGCCTCGGTGCTGGTCGGGCAGGCGGTGGGTGCGGGGTCTCGCCTTCGTGCGCGGACCGCATGGTCGTCGGCGACGCTCGTGGCCACGGTGGTGATGGGTGCTTTCGCGGTGGTGTTCGTGGCGGTGCCCGACCTGTTGCTGGTGGGCTTCTCGCTGGAGCCGGAGGTGCTGGTGGTGGCGTCGGACCTGATGCTGCTCGCAGCTGCCTTCCAGGTGATGGACGCCGTCGCGATGGTCGGACTCGGTGCCCTGGCGGGTGCCGGCGAGACCCGCTTCACGATGGTGCTCGGGGTTGCGGCTGGCTGGCTCGTGAAGCTGCCCCTCGGTGCGGTGCTCGTGCTGTGGACCGACCTGGGAGCCGCTGGCGCCTGGTGGGGACTCATGGCGGAGATCGCTGTCGTGGCCGTCATCGTGGTGGTGCGGGTGCGACGGGCGCCCTGGGCTCGGCTGGCCAGCTGAGGCTGCTCCGGATGTCCGCCGGGGGGTGGACGGCGACATCGTGGTGACCAAGGTGGGGACCCATCCTGCCGAGGGAGCCTCGATGTCCGACCGTCCACCCCGTGATCCAGAAGACCTCACCCTTGGCGGCATCGTCGACGAGGTCGTGTCTCAGGTGAAGGTTGCGCTCGACGAGGCTGACGTCACCTCGCGTCGGTCCCGCGACCTGCTGCTCGATGGGCTCCGGGATGTGCTCGAAGCGATGGACCCCGCTTCGGTGAGGGGACAGGGCGACCCGGCCCCTCCGGACCAACCGCCCCCCGTGCCGCCCGATGTGGAGGTGGTCGAGGGAGGGCGCGCCGAGGACGCACCGCCCACGCAGGGTCCGAGGCCAGACCTGAAGGTGGCCGAGCCCGAGCAGGAGGAGGCGCCAACACCTGCCCCCAAGGTCGTCACCCGAGTGGTGGTGAAGAAGTCCACCACGAGCAACGATGGGCGTCCGCGCGTGAACCTCCCAGAGGGCGGCCGATGGCGGTCCTTGTTTCGGGGCACCGTCCCCCGCGCCTACCGGATCCACGCGCTGAGCGGCACCGCCCGCGTGCAGCTCAATGGCCTGCCCGCCGATGTTCTGGAGGAAGGCGACGCGCTGGATGTCGAGGCCCGGGTGATTCAGGTGGGCGCTCAGGATGGGGCCGCCGTGGTGGCCTACGAGCGGCTGGGGTAGACCCCGCCTCCCATCCGGAGGCGCGATGTCTGGCACCTGGCAGCTCACCACGATGAACGTCAACGGCCTGAGGGCTGCCACCCGCAAAGGCTTCCCGGCCTGGCGCGACAAGCTGAAGACCGACGCGCTGCTGCTGCAGGAACTGCGGATGCAGACCGACCAGTTCAAGCCGGAGCACGCGCCTCCCGCAGGCTGGGGGGGCATCCGGAGCCAGGCCGTGAAGAAGGGCTACTCCGGGGTGGCCTGCTGGACCCAGCTGCCGGTGCGCTCGGCCACGGTCGACCCCGGCGTCCCCCGTGCGGTCGACGAGGGGCGCTGGGCCCAGGTGGAGACTCCCGAAGCCACGCTGGTGAGCCTGTATGTGCCGAGCGGTTCCTCGGGTGAGGAGCGCCAGGGCATCAAGGACATCTTCAGCGACGACCTCCTGCCTGCATTCGACCGACTGGCCGCCGACAACGGCGTGGCCGCAGTCTGTGGCGACATCAACATCGCCCACACCGAGCGCGACATCCACGCCCCCAAGCGCAACTCGAAGAACTCGGGCTTTCTGCCGCACGAGCGCGAGTGGATGAGCCGCCTCCTCGACCGCGGCTGGATCGACCTATGGCGCCAGTTCAATCCAGACGCCCAGGAGTACACCTGGTGGTCCAACCGGGGCCAGGCCCGCGCCAAGGACCGGGGCTGGCGCATCGACTACGTGCTGGTGACCCCGGCCCTGGCGGAGCGAGCCACGGCCTGCTGGATTGAGGGTCGCGAGCCGGCCTTGTCCGACCACTGTGCCATCCACGCGACCTTCCAAAGGGCCTGAAGCCGCCCCGAGAACGACGACGCCACCGCAGATGAGGCGGTGGCGAACGGAGGGGACGGGCGGGCTCAGGGGGTGACGAGCACCAGCGTGTTCAGCTTGGGGATGCCGCTGCCGCCGTCGGACACGATCTGCCCCCCGGTGACCGTGGCGGTGCCGCCGGAGATCCAGCCGTGGTCTTCGTTGCTGGTGACGAAGATCTCGACCTGGGTACCGTCGTCGAGGCCGTAGTCGCTGGCGGTCGAGAAGGGCGCGGGGGGGCTGAGCGTGGTGTCGAAGTTGCCGAGATACCACATGGCCACGGGCGTGCCGCTGAGGCCATCCCAGGGGAGGCCGGCGGTGCTGGGGTCGACCTCCACCGAAGCCACGTAGTAGGTGTCGTAGTCGGGGGTGTAGGAGCCCTGGGTCATGGCGGCGCGGTCGGCTTCGATGGTGATGCCGTCGCCCGAGACCGTGGCGGTGCCCGACACATCCGTGGAGCCGGTGAACTCGGCCATCTTGAGGGGCTCGGAGAGCACGCGGGTCTCGTCGTCGCGCAGCATCACGACTGCGTGCGGGATGGCGTAGCCGGTGCCGCCCAGAACCACCGCCTGGAGGGTGTGGTCGTAGTTTTCGACACCCTCGAAGCTCCATGCGCCGCTCGAGTCGGTGTTCGCGGTACGGCAGGTCTCGTAGCAGAGGCGCATCTGGAGGCCTTCTGCCGCGGAGCCGTCGGCCCACTGGGTGACGCCCGAGACGTTTGCATTGCCGGCGTCGGTGTCGGTGTCGGCATCCGTGTCGGAGTCCGAGTCGGTATCGGAGTCGGTGTCCGTGTCGGCGTCGGTGTCCGTGTCGGCGTCAGCGTCGTCGGGCGAGCTGTCCTTGCCGCTGCCATCGGTGCAGGCTGCGGTCGCCAGAAGCGCCATGGGGACGATGAGAGCAGTGAGCGTGCGGATGGTCATGGACAGGTCTCCTCAGACGCGGCGAAGCGTAGCACCCCCTCTGGTGGGTCGCTTCGGTCCCGGCGTAAAGCAAAGGTGCGGCAGCTCGGCCGATGCCGGTCCGCGCGGACGGTCGCAGACCCTATCGGGCGTGCTTGTCGAGAAGGTCGGCGAAGCGGGGCATGGCGTCGCCGATGTGGCTGATGGCCTTGCCGCGCAGCGACTTGTAGGCCTTGACCAGCACCCGGTGGGGGCTCTTGGCCGCCCGGTCGTCGGTGATGCTGAGAAGGGCGTTGGCCACGTCGTTCTTACGGGACGTGAAGTAGCTTCGTGAGGGTTTGCCCGAGGACTGGCACTCCTGCCAGAAGGGCTCCACCTTGGCGCTGAAGTCGTCGAGGAGTGCATCCATCGACTGGCGGACCATGCCGGGTCGAAGGCCCTTGACGCTCTTGAATGCGGCCTTGACTCCCATGCCGGTGAGGCCGCGCTTGCTGGCGACCTCGGCGTCGATGAGGCGCACACAGTCATCGAGGACGGCTGCGCGCTTGCTGGGGTCTTTGACGGTGTCGACGAGCGAGCCCATGGCTCCTCCGGGAGGGTGTGGGGGTGGGGCGAAGGCCTATTCGTAGCCGGGGCAGCGCGGCACATGGGTGGAGCCGCCGAGCTCGCGGAACCAGTGGCCGGTGTAGGCCTTGGCGTAGCAGGAGTAGCCGCCCGACCGTCGCACAGCGTTTTCGACGCACTCGTAGCTGCGCTCGAAGTCACGGGTGTTCTGCGCGGCGATGATGTCGGTGCCGGGAATCTTGTCGGTGCCGCCCTTCACCAGGTAGCTCTTGGCCCAGAAGGGGATGGCGTCGCAGAGGATCTTGGCGGCTTCGTCCTTCGGCGAGCTCTTGAGCACGTCGAGGATCTTCTGTCGCACGCCGGGGTCCTCTTCGAGGGTGAGCGCACGGTCGCGAAGACAGCGCAAGGCCTTGGTGCGCTTGGTGCCCTTGAAGGAGCCGACCGCCTGGGAGCGCACGATGGCGCTCTCGTCGTCCATCATCGCCTTGCAGATCATCTCGGTGGCGTCGGACACCCCGGAGGTCTTCAGGGCGGCGAGGGCTGCTCCCCGCACCTCGCCTTCGGGGTCTTCGGTGACCGACTTGCGCAGCTGCGCGATGACGGGCTTGTCCTTCATGCCGCCGAGACCGGTGACCGCGGCGGCCCGCACGGTGACGTCTTCTTCGCTGTCGGCCAGCTGGAGGAGCGTGTCGGTGTACTTCTTGTCACCGCCCACGGCCTTGAGGGCGGCCACCCGGGACTCGGTATCGCTCTTGGGGTCGGCGCTGATCTCGGCGAGCGCGTCGCGGGCCACCGGCGCGGACATGCCGGACATCACGCGGATGGCGTCGACGCGCTTCTTCAGCGACGGGTTCTTCACGAGCTCGACGAGGCAGGTGGCCAGGTCGTCGCGTTTGGTGGTCTTGATGCCCTTGGCCACCGCCATGTCCCAGTCCTTGAGGTCGTCTGCCATGTGGCTGCAGATGCACTCCTGGGAGATGGGCTCGGCGACCTGCTCGAGCTGCTCGGTGGCGAAGGTGCGCGTGGCGTCGTCCTTCATGTCGAGGCCCACGCACACGACCTCGTAGCGCTCGCGGGCCATGGCCTCCTGGATGTCGGGGACCTCGACGTGGCTGGGCAGCATGAGGTCGCAGCCCGACAGCAGCAGGGCGGCGAAGATGGCGTTGCGGCGGGGCATGCGGGGCTCCGGGCGGGGGCGAAGAGGGCGCCAGGGTAGCGGGTGGACCTCGCCATGCCAACCGAGCCCCGTCAAGGTCGAGGTCAGGGAATCGCGGTGTAGCCGACCGAGCCATCGGAGGTGGTGAACCACAGGGCGGGACCGTCTTCGTTTGACATCACCACAAGGTCGGTGAGGCCTTCGATCTCGACCTTGGACGGCGCGTAGCCCTGGTCGGTGACGGTGCCGAGTCGCGCGGGCTGTCCACTGGCCACCACGAGCTTGCCCGAAGCCAGGCTGACCGCGGCTGCCACGTCGTCGAGGCCGCCAATCACCTGCCGGAATTGGCGCTTTTCGACGGCGTAGACGGCGTCATGGGACACGGCGAAGATCTCGCCATCCGGGCCGGCTGCCAGCTGATGCATGGGCACGGGGACCTTGCGCCAACGGGATGCGGTGGCGCCTGCGGACACATGCACCAGAGTGCCGGGGGTGGCCACGATGAGGGGACTGCCGGGCACCACCAGCAGGTCGTCGACCGTGCCGAGCTCGAGGGACTTGCGGGGGGTGAACGACCTACCGGGCTGGGGGAGGGGACCCCGGAGCAGCTGGTCGGGAAGCTTCACCCACAGTGATTTCTTGTCCACAGCGACGTGGTCGACCATCGAGTCGTGCAGGGTGACCACCCGGCCGTCTGCGCCCACTTCGACGGCCCCTTGCTCGCAGGCCGCGATGACCGTCTGGCGGTCGGTGGGGGTCAGGGCGGTGCAGCGTCCGAGACCGGCGGCCACCCAGCGCGGGGCGTTGGGGTCGGCGGACCGAGCGGAGTCCTTGAGCTCGCAGCCCGACAGTGCCAGCAGGAAGACCGCGGCGACCTCAGCGCGCATGACGTGCCAGGGCCGCGACGAGGCCGTCAATCTGGTCGTTGGCGACGCTGGCATAGCTGACGCGGACAGCGCCGGCATCGGGTGCCGAGACCACGCCCACACCGTCGGCCAGCATCGCCTTGCGGACCTCCTCTGGCGCGCCAGCCACCTTCACCAATGCGAAGAACGCGCTGTTGAAGGGCAGGTGGGGGATGCCCGCCGCTTCGACGCCCGCCTTGAAGCGCTTGTAGCGGGACCGCATGTCGGCCAGGATCTCCAGGCGCTGGGTCTCGGTGGCGGGGTTCTCGAGTGCGTCGAGCACGAGCTTCTGGCTTGCGGACGACACCGCCGAGATGCTCGAGCGGGCAAGGCCGAGCAGCTTGTTCTGCAGGGCGTCTGCAGCGTCTCCTTCGGCCCCCACGGTGACGAACCCCACACGTCCGCCGAAGAAGAACAGCTCCTTGGTGGCCCCGTCCACCTTCACCGCCAGCACGCGGGCGGGGTCGAGCTGGCTGATGCGGTGAAAGAGGCTGTGGGGCATGAGGCCGTCCTCCCACACCATGCCGTGGTAGGCATCGTCGCAGACCACCACGAGCGGCACCGGCGACCGGGCGATGACATCGACGATGGCGTCGGCTTCGGCAAGGGTGGGGGTGTAGCCGACCGGGTTGCTCGGCAGGTTGAGGACGAGCACCGCGGGCCCGGAGCAGCGGTCCAGTGCTTCGCGCAGGCTGTCCACCTCGAAGCCACCTGGACCGACCACCTTGTAGGGGCGCAGCAGGCCCTCCCGTCGCACCCCGAACTGCAGGCGGTAGTTCCCCCAGCAAGGAGAGGGGAGAAGCACCTCGGTGTCGACGTCGACGAACAGGTCGGCCACCATCGACAGGCCGTGGGTGAGCCCGCAGGATGCGACGGGAAGGCCGGCGCGGGTGGGCGCCCGGGCGACGAGGCGGTCGCGCCAGGCCTCTCGCAGCTTGGGTACGCCGCCCTGGGGCGCGTAGAGAAACACCGACTCGGGTGGGAGAGACGACACGGAGTCGGCCATCACCCCGAGCGGAACGGCGCCGCCCGACCCGTCGGTGATCTGTCCGATGGTGGCGTTGATAGGACACTTGCGTGCTTCGCGCGCCTGGGCGGGAACCCCCTTGGGAAACCACATCCGTCTGCCCAGGCCGGACAACAGCGCGCCGGCGGCCGGGGCGTGGGCCTGGATCGCGGCATTGAGGCGCTGGGCTTCGGACATCGGGGCTCCTGGGAGGCTGCACGGCGGCGGACGACTGCGACTAGACCACTGCGAGGAGGAGGGCGGGTTAGCTGCTGCCCATGCTGACCTCGCACTCCAATCCCACACCGGTGCTCACGCCCGCGGTGGACGACTTCCGGGTGGAAGCCCAGCCATTCTACCTGCCCGTCGCCGACGAAGCCGACATCTTCGAGGCTGCGCACCGGGCCCGCATCCCGGTGCTGTTGAAGGGGCCGACCGGCTGCGGAAAGACCCGCTTCGTGGCCCATATGGCCCACAAGCTCGGCCTTCCGCTGGTGACCGTGGCATGCCACGAAGACCTGACGGCGAGCGATCTGGTGGGCCGCTATCTCCTGCACGGAGATGAGACGGTGTGGGTGGACGGTCCGCTGACCACGGCCGTCCGGCATGGGGCCATCCTCTATCTCGATGAGGTGGTGGAAGCCCGCAAGGACACCATTGTCGTCATCCACCCCCTCACCGACCACAGGCGCGAGCTCACCATCGAAAAGCTCGCCCAGGTCGTGCGGGCGCCTGCCGAATTCATGCTCGTGGTCAGCTACAACCCTGGCTACCAGTCGGTGCTCAAGGAGCTCAAGCAGTCCACCCGCCAGCGCTTCGTGGCGCTGGACTTCAGCTACCCTCCACCCGAAGTCGAAGAGCAGGTCGTGGCCACCGAGGCGGGCATCGATCCCGAGGTGGCGCGGCGGCTTGTGAAGGTGGCTGGCAAGGTGCGCAACCTTACCTCCAGAGGCCTCGAAGAGGGTGTCAGCACCCGCCTTGTCGTGCATGCAGCCCGCTTGATCGCGCAAGGCATCACCCCGCGCGCCGCCACTGCCGCCGCCTTCGAGCGCGCGCTGGCCGACGACCCCGACCTCCAGGCCTCGATTCGCCAGGTCGTCGCCGACTTCTTCTAGCCCGGTCCCGGATGCACCATGGCGCGTCGACAGGACGGCTGGGTTGGCTTCTTCGCGCCAGCGGTGCGCGGACTCTCCGAGCGCGTGGGTCCCATGGCCCGCCTGGCTCGGGCGGATGTCGGTGTGGCCCGGGCGTGGATGAAGCACCGGGGCGCCATCGCCGCCGCCCTTGGTGAAGCCGTCTCGGAGACCTACACCGAGGTGCTCACCCTCACGGTGGAGCGCGACCCGGCCATCGCCCGCGTGCTCGCCTTCGCCCTGCCCGACCACCTCGCCCGGGTCTCCGAGGACCGCCGTCACCGCTACGGCCGCCTGCTCGTTCGGGTCGCGCGCACCCAGGTCGACGCGGTTCCCCTGGTGATGCGCACTCTGCCGGCGCTGCTGGACCGCTTGGAGGGGGCTGCGCTCGCCCGCTACCTCGCGCGTGCGCTGGAGCTGCACAGCGACTCCGCCCCGCGCGCCGAGAGCTTCCTGCGGATGGAGTCCAGCGAAGCCCGCACCACCGCCGCAGACCTCCGCACGGGGCTTGCTTTGGAGGAGGTGCGGCGCACCCTGTCGCTGTACGCCCGGGCCCACTGCGGCGAGGACGTCCAGGTGCGTCCCATCCAAGGCGACGGACGCAAGGCCTTCACCGACGGTCGCAACCTGCACCTGCCATCGGTCGTCGATCAGTTCGGCGACGAGCGCGACTTCCTCATCTACCGCGTGCTGACCGCCCGAAACGCCGGCTACATCGAGTTCGGCACCCTCGACCTCGACCTGTCCCGCGTGCCTTGGGGAGGCGACGAGCCTCCTGACTGGGGCAGCGCCCACACCGGCGGACGGGCGGGGTGGCCGGACAAGCGCGACGGAGAGCTGGAGCTCGAGCGCATGCTGCGGGGCTTCCCAAACCCCGCGCTTGCCCGCGACCTCGTCACCCTGTTGGAAAACCACCGCATCGAGGCCGCCCTCCGACGCGAATACCCGGGCATCGCGCGCGACATCGATGCGCTTGGCCAGTCCTGGCGCCCCGACCGGCCCGACCCCGCCACCCTCAAGCCTGCGGAGCTGGTGGTGGAGCAGGTCGCCCGCGCGGCCTTGGGTCATGCGCCCATCGATGACCTGGAGCCTGCTGTCGCCAAGGCCGCGCAGGAGGCGGTGGCCGCATTGGCGACCCTGTCCCATCCCGACGCCGACGTCCACACCACGGCCACCGCGGTCTGGCAGGCCTACCTGCCGGCCCACTACCTGCTGGTGCGCGCCAATCCCGGCGAAGACGACCGCATCGAGATGCCCGATGGGCCCGGCCAGGGGCTCCCCGAGAACGATGACAGCGAGCCGCAAGATGGCCCGCCGGGCAGCGATGGCAGCCAGGACGGCCGCCCCGAGGATGACGGCGGCTACCGGGGAATGGCCGACGATCCCACGGCCGGCCAGCTCGACGTGGGGGAGATGTCCAGCAGTGAGCGCCAGGTCGAGGCCCGGGCGCAAGAGCTGATGGCCGCGATGCAGGAGGAGTCGCCCGACAACCTCAAGGACGCCCGCGCACAGGCTCGGAGACGCATCGAAGAAGAGCGCACCTACGAGGAGATGGCGGCCTTTCTCGACCGAATGGAGGCCCCCGGTGGGCCCATGCGGTCCGACGACGGGGTGGTCGATGAGCTTCCTGGCAGTGCGGCGAGCGGACAGGCGCTGGAGGCCGACACCGAAGGGATGGGCGAGACCTTCCGTTACCCCGAGTGGGACGCCGCCATCGCCGACCACAAGCCCGACTGGGTGCGGGTCACCGAGTACCGCCTGCAGCCAGGCGATGGCGAGTTCGTGGCCAACGTGCGCCAGGAGCTCGGCCCGTTGATCCAGCGGGTGCGGCGTGCGTTCGAGGCCTTGCGTCCCGAAGCTCTGCGGCGGGAGCGCGGACTGCTCGATGGCGACGAGATCGACCTTGACCGTGCCATCGCTGAACGCATCGAGGTGCGGGCCGGCGGGTCGGCCGACGGACGGGTCTACCAGCGGCGGCGTCCGCGTGAAAGAGACGTCGCAGTGGCCTTTTTGGTGGACATGTCCTCCTCCACCAACGAGGTGGTGCGCCGCGGCGGCAAGCGGGTGATCGAGGTCGAGAAGGAGGCGTTGGTGCTCACCTGCGAGGCGGTCGACGCCATCGGGGATGCCTGCGCCATCTGGGGCTTCTCCGGCTATGGACGCGACCAGGTCGCCTTCTACGTGGCCAAGGCCTTCTCGGATGAGTGGGACGACGCCGCCCGAGAGCGCGTGGGCCGCATCTCCTGGAAGATGGAGAACCGCGACGGCGCCGCCATTCGCCACGCCACCCGACGCATGCTGGAGTGGCCGGCCCGGGTGCGGCTGCTGGTGTTGCTGTCCGACGGGCGCCCGCTCGACTGCGGCTGCGACCACTACTCCGACCGCTATGCCCAGGAAGACACCCGGATGGCGCTGCAGGAGGCCCGCAGCCAAGGGGTGCATCCTTTCTGCATCACCGTCGACCCGCAGGGCCAGGCCTACCTGGCTCGAATGTACGGGGATGGCGGCTACACGGTCATCTCCGACGTGGAGGCTCTGCCGGAGCGGCTCACCCGAACCTACCGGCGGCTCACCCGCTGACGCCTACTCGGGGCAGGCAGGCTCCGTGCCATCGGGGGGCGGACCGAACACAGGCAGGCGAAGCGGCAGCGCAGCCACGGGCGCGTCGAAGGGGAGCGAGGTGCTCGCGGGCGCTGCGTCGATTGACTGGGCCGGACCGCGCGACTGAGCGATGGCGAAGGAGGTCCACGACCCACCTGCACCGTGCACCGACGCCATGGTCTCGGCGACCCGTTGCCAGGGCAGGCCATTGGGCAGGGCGATGGTGGCGCAGCCGACGGGCGGCATGCCGCCTCCTCGGAGCAGGGCCCCCTCGAGTGCGATGGGACGGGCGTGGCGGACCATGGTCTCGTCGGACAGGCGGACGGTGGACAGGTCGACGCTCAGGCTGATGTCGGCGTGGACCGCGTCTTCAGCGGGGCTCTGCCGCGGGGTGGTGGGGCTGTCAGAGGTGGACACCAGCACGTCGAAGCGCTCGATTCCGGCCACGCCAGCGGAGTAGAGCACCAGGTTGACCGTCTCAGACGGCACCCGAGCGTCGATGGCGAGCAACAGGCGGGGTTCGAACCGCGTGCCGGCGAGTTGTTGGTGGAGCACCTTGGTGGCGTCCGTCGCGTCGCGCAGCGCCTCATAGAGGGCGGGGATGCGGTTGCGTTGGATACGCTCGGGTGCGAGGCGTCCGCGGTCGAGCTCTGCCACCAGCACGCCCGACACCGAGATGCCGGTGGGGCCCACCATCACCACCGCTGGGGCGAGGAGGTCCTTTGCGAGCAGCTTGAGGAGGTCTCTGTCCGACGCCACCCCCTGCACGGCGCGGGTGAGGCGGGCCTCGGTGCGCGTGGGGGCCTGGCTGAACGGCGCTGGTGGCAGCCCACCGTCACCGGGCGGTACCCAGAGGTGGTGGGCCAGGGAGGTCGACTGGGCGTCTCGGACCTCGGGCAGCTCCACCGGCAGCACGAGCTCGGCAGCAAGGGCGGTGGACAAGATGAGCGCGAGCACAGAGCCTCCGAGACCCACGCCTATCCGGATGCTGGCTCACCAGGCGTCGGGACCGCCGAATGCACCGAGGTCACACGCGCTTCCGTCTGGGTCGGTCAAGGAGGGGTCACCGGCGTCGATGCCCGCGCTCCCGGCGGCGAGTCGGAAGTCCCAGTCGAGCATGCTGGCTGCGCTGGTATCCTCGAAGACGACGGTACCGGCGTGGATGTCGGTGGTGGTCCAGTCCCCGCCCGGCGTGCCGGCGTGCAGCTCGCCGTCGTCCGAGGTGAGCCCGCTGTGGGTGACCCAGGCCAGCTCGACATCGGCGCCGTCGCTGGCGGACAGGTAGCTGAGCGCGCCCAGATCGGTGTGGGTGTCCACCACGACCGCATTGCGCACCGAAATCTGGGAGTCGGCGTTCGTCCAGCTGTGCAGCAGCCCTCCGTAGACGGTGTCGAGGCCCACAACGGTGATGTGGGCGGCATCGAGGGTGGCACCCGAGCTCGACGCCACCAGCGGACCGCTGCCCGACCATTCGCCGCTCTCGGTGCCGGCCACGAGCAGGTTGCGGACCACCACACCGCCGTAGTGGCGGGCACACACCGCGCCACCGGAAGCCGAGCTGCCCAAGGTCGCATTGTCGATGACCCGGGCGCGGGTGAGCGTGCTGGTTCGACTGCCGCCTTCTGCGATGAACGCGTAGCAGGCCGTTCTCGACCCCTCGTAGGTGTTGGACAGCACGTCGAGATCTTCGACGGTCACCGTGCTGGAGAGGGCGAGCACGCCGCCGTAGACGCTGTTTCCAGCAATGTGGTTGTCCTGGATGGTGACGTTGCGCAGGGTGCCGCCGGCGGAGCTGAAGTGGATGATGCCCTCGATGTCGGCATTCACGTCGATGTCGAGGTCGCGCAACACGAGCCCGTCGGCTGTGAAGCCCGGCGTGGAGCTGACGGCGACGACGCCTTGCACCGCGGTGTCCTGCTGCTGGACATCGTCGATGACGAGGTCGGTGGCTGTGAAGACGCCGCCGTGCACCCACAACGCGGCGCCCCGGAAGCCATCTCCCGTGGTGCCGCCGCGCAAGGTGAGGCCCTCCACCACGAGCTGGCTGCCTTGGCTGTTGATGGTGCGCGAGCTGCCCTCGGCATCGAGGATGGTCGCTTCGCTACCGGCCGCGCCCACCAGGTGAACGATCTGGCTGGTCAGGGAAATGGCGCCGTGGGTGCCGGGGCCTACGCAGAGCAAGTCGCCCGCTTCGGCTGAATCAATGGCCGACTGCAGGGCATCGGGGCTGGTTGCCGGCACCGGTGTGAAGCTGTCTCCGTCGTCGACGACACCGTTGCAGTCGTTGTCCAGGGCATCGCAGGTCTCGAGGCCCCCGGGCAGGGCCATTGCAGAGCTGTCATCGCAGTCGTCGGCGTTGTCGACGTGGTCGGCGGGGGCCTCGCAGGCCTCCGTGGAGCGGGCGGGGTCGCCGTAGCCGTCGCCATCGGCATCGGCGTACCAGAGGGCGGGCAGTCCCACGGTGTCGTCGTTGTCGTCGCAGTCCTCGGTGTCGTCGAGGCCATCACCGTCTGCATCTACTGGCGTGTCGGGCTCCCCGCTGTCCGAGGTGTCCCCGCTGTCCGCCTCATCGGCGGTGTCCCCGGCTTCGGCGGTGTCCCCTGCTGGAGAGCCTGCACTCGACTTGTTGGCGGAATCTCCGCAGGCAACGAGCGCGGACAGGGGCAGGAGCATCAGGAAGGTGGGACAGCGCGACATCTCGGACCTCCGGTGTGGTGTCTCGGAGGTACCCGTGGTCGTGGTCATCGCCATCCTTCCTGGTTCTCTCCACAGGAGGGGGCGGGCGGGTCGCGGTCAGCCGGTGACCACCTTGTCGGTGATCTCCAGGCCCTTGTCGATGATGGCGAAAGACTCGGCCAGCTCGTCTTCTGTGATGCACAGGGGCGGGTTGCACATGAAGCTGCCCCAGCGCACGAAGGTGAACAGGCCATTGTCGCGCAGGTAGGCGTTGAAGGCGCCCATGGCCGGGTGGCTGCCGTTGTAGGGCGCCATCGGGGTTCCCGCGGTGTCCCGCTGCAGGTCGACCATGCCGAACAGGCCGATGTTGCGGTGGCTGCGCACCGAGGGGTGCTTTGCGGCCAGGGCTTCCATGTGCCCCCGCATCACCGGCTCCAGGCGGGCGGCATTGTCCACCAGTCCTTCGTCGAGCAGCACGTCGATGGCGGCGTCGAGTTCGCCCGCGATCAGCATGCCTTCGAGCGTCTTCCCTTCGGACGCGCGCTCGACGCCCGGCGGATCCAGGACGCCTGCGACATGGGCGTCCTCGAACGTCACCCAGTTGACGCGGTCGAGGTCGACGCCGAAGTCGTTGACCAGCATGCCGCGCACCCAGGTCACCGTCGTCACCGTGATCGAGCGGATGCCGACGCGCCGGCCCTCCAGGTCCTTCGGCTGAAGCGCGCCCTTCCGGGCGTCGTAGACGATGTAGGGATGCTGGAAGCGCGCGAGCAACACCGCCGGCAACAGCGTCAACGGCACGCCGCGCGACTTGGCGATGAGATAGGTCATCACGGACAGTTCCGCGACGTCGAACTCCAGGCCGCGCACCACACGCTTGAAGAGCTTGTGCGCCTCCGGAACGTCGGTCATCTGGGTCGCCACGTCGGGCCCGGCGAAGTCGCCGCGCTTGAACGCGGCGGACGCCGGCAGATCGCCGAACATGGCCGTGAGCGTGACCGCGGTCATGGCGTCGTCATTCCGCCGCGGCGACGCCGACCCGATCGGGGTAGTTGGCGTCGAGGCGCATCGTGAAGTAGTCGCCATACCGGATCGGTTCGGGCGCCGAGGCCGTGGCGAAGCGGTGGAGCGGCCTGATCATGGCGTCCAGGTTCGGATCGAAGAACATGCCGATGGAGTAGCGGTCCCGATCCGTCGAGGGATTTAC
>ENA-OWNT01000651-OWNT01000651.1-seawater-metagenome-genome-assembly--contig:-NODE-651-length-67626-cov-6.372308_pt1 | contig 67626 bp, 52 predicted proteins | sample MGYA00238136_ERZ651165 | MGnify/ENA primary metagenome ERZ651165 (study PRJEB26861, sample SAMN08777766) | seawater metagenome | isolation source: coastal seawater | place: USA: Florida | collected... | reverse complement strand
CTTTAAGAGGACGTTCAGGGATACATTGACCACTCCGCCATCACGGCGCTTGAGCTGGGTTTCAAAGCCAAACACCTGACCGCTGACCTTGAGGTAGTTGATAACAAACTCATAGTCGCGATACGCAACAAACAGCTGCTGATCGATCCGCGTAATCTCGGTCATGATCTCGCTGGCGGAGCCATAACCACAGATGCGGGCGATGGTTGGGTTCGCCGCACGCAGGCCGCCAGACAGGTCTGCCTGAAAGATGCCATGCAGTGCGTTTTCAAAAAGCCATTTGTAACGGTTACGTTCGGTTTCCAGCTCTTCGAGCTTGCTGGTCAGTTCTGCGTGGTAACTTTTTCGGGCAGAGTGGTTGCCAAGGCCGATCAGGTCATCAACGGTTGCCGCCTGATCAGAGGGCTTCTTCATATACGACCTCAACGTCCCGTTTATTGGACTTACGGGGGTTGGTCAGAATACAAGGGTCTTTCATCGCCTTATCTGACAGTACCGGGATATCACTCAGGTTAACGCCGTTTTCACCCAGCTTCTGACTAAGACCCACATCCTGTTTCAGATTGATCACCGCCGCCATCAGGCGCGCTTTCACTTCCTGATTGCTCAGGCCACGAATATCCAGCCCCATAGTTTCAGCCACCACTTTAAAGCGGTCTTCCGCATGGGGATAGTTGTAGGCGATCACGTGCTCCAGCAACATGGCGTTGCACAACCCGTGGGGCAGATCGAGCCAACCACCAAGACTGTGGGACATCGCGTGCACTGCGCCCAGAATCGCATTCGAGAACGCCAGCCCGGCTTTCATTGAGCCCAGCATTACCTGCTCACGCAGCTGCAGATCAGACGGATCAGCCACCAGTGCCCGCAGGTTGGTGCTGATCAGGCGGATCGCATCCAGCTCGCCGAGATCGAGGTCGCGGCCACCGAGCAGTGACCGCATCGAAGCATCGATGGTGAGGCTGCTTTGGGCAAGTGCTGCGGCGGCGGGGCGATCGGTCAAGTGAGGCCTCGGTCAAAGTCGCGGGCGACTAACCCGACATCGCGGCTTCGGGGTGGACAGGGGACTTCGGGCAGCGGGGCGGGTTAGCGGGCGGCGTCGATCTGCTGGGGTGGGACCTCGGCAAGGGAGTCCTCGTGCGCGCGCTTCGGTTGTTCCGCTTCGGCATGGGCGCCACCGGCGCGCACTTCGGCCTCGCCCTCGTGGCCTGCATTCTGTTCGGCGGCACCTCGGGCCTGGGCTCGGCGGTGTTGTGGAGCCAGGAGCAGGCGCTTCGGCAGCTTGCGGGCCACGACGACTTCCTGTCGCTCATCTACATGGTGCTGTGCGACCTGAGTGTGCAGCTCGCGGTCACCTTGCTCGTTGGCCCCATCTTCCAGGCTGCCGCCGCCTTCGCCGCCTTCCGACACAGCCGCGGCAAGCCGGGCTCGGTCCACCTCGGCATGAACTTCGCCCTTGGCCGCTACACGCGCATGTTCAAGCCGCACGCCGTGGCCTGGCTGGTGGTGCTGTTGGGCCTGCAGTTCATCATCCCGGGCATCATCTACTGGAACCAGTTCGCCCTGGTCGATGCCGAGGCCGCATTCGGCACCTCGAAGCGCCCGCTCCGCCGCAGCCGCACGCTGACGAAGGGCTACCGGCGGTCCATCTTCGCGATGGCGCTGCCGTGGTTCCTCTACAGCTTCCCGGCGCTGGTGGTGGTGCCCAAGCTCGCCGGCATCCACCCGAGCCTGCTGGTGGTACACCAGATCGTGCTGAGCTTCTATTTGTTCGCGCTGTTCGCCGGCTACGCGCGGCTCTACCTGGAGCGCACCGGTCGGCACGAGGTGTCGGAGGCCGCCCGCGAAGACGCCGAGGCTGCCGAGGCTGCCGAGGCTGCCGAGTAGCACTGCCTCATCTGGGCCATTCGTTGGGCTCGGGTGCCGGTGCTCGCTGACATCGATCGCCCCACTTGTTGAGCGCGGCGTCAGGAGTTCCCAGTTGCACAAACCGGAAATTCGGGCGTCACGTTGAGCGCGGTGCCCGGAGTTCCCGGTTGCAGAACCGCTCGGAATCGAGCCGACTTCGGGACCGGCTGTTGGACAACCGCATTCAGCACGCTGCTTTCGCCTCAGGTGCAACAAGGACCTCCGGGCACCTTGCTCAATCGGCTGGGGGTTGCGGGCGAAAGTGCAACTGGGAACTCCTGGCACCCAGCGCAACTTCTCGGGCCTGCACACCGGTTTGTGCAACTGCAGACTCCTGACGCCGCGCTCAACACGGATGGCGTGTTCGTGGTCTTTCGGGTGGGCCGCTGGGTTCCGTAGGTTGGGGTAGGCGGTCCGTCGGCGGTGTGGGTGCGCGGCACATCCCACGCGCGGCAGGCCGGAGGCCAGTTGGCACCTGCTGTCCTGTCCACATCCGATCCTCTGCGGGTTCTCGTGGTGGTCACGCGTGCGGAGCGCGGTGGCGCCCAGGTGCATGTGCGCGACCTCGTGCTCGGCCTGTCCGACCGTGCTCGGATCGAGGTGGTGGTCGGAGAGGATGGCTTCCTGGTGGACGCGTTGCGGGAGGGGGGCGCCACCGTGCATGTCCTCACCGACCTGCAGCGGTCCATCGCCGTCGGCCCCGACCTGCGGGCACTGCGCGGCCTGCGCGAACACATCCGACGCTTCGAGCCGCAGCTCGTCCACACCCACAGCACCAAGGCCGGGCTGCTCGGTCGCCTCGCTGCGGCCTCCTTGGGCGTGCCTTGCGTCCACACCGCCCACGCATGGTCCTTCTCGGATGGGCTGCCGTGGACCCGCAAGGCCTTCGCAGTCCCCCTGGAGGCAGCAGTCGGCCGCGTCACCGACCACTTCATCGCGGTGTCCGATGCCGACCGGGAGGTGGGAGAACGCTGGCATGTGGTGGCGCCCGGTCAGGCCACTGTCGTTCACAATGCCGTCGCTGACACCATTCACAGGGCCCAGCCCGGACGCTCCGGCACCCCGCGCATCGCGATGGTCGCGCGCCTGGCCTCGCCCAAGGAGCCAGTTGTCCTGCTCGAGGCCCTGGCCCGCATCGACCTGCCGTGGCAGCTCCGGGTGGTGGGCGATGGCCCCGACCGGGCGCAGGTGGAAGCGGCCGTCGCTCGTCTGGGGCTGTCCGAACGCGTCGAGCTGCTCGGCATGCGCGGCGATGTGCCCGAGCTGCTCGCCGACTCCGACATCTTCGCGCTCGTGTCTCGCCAGGAGGGCTTCCCCATCGCCATCCTCGAGGCCATGCGGGCCGGCCTTCCCGTGGTCGCCTCCCATGTGGGCGGTGTGGCCGAGGCCGTGCAGCACGAGGACACCGGCCTGCTGGTGCCGCGCGGCGACGTCGATGCCCTGCAGGGCGCCCTGCAGCGGCTGCTGTCCAGCGCATCCCTCCGCGAGTGCATGGGGGTGGCCGGTCGCCACGCCTACGCCCGCCGGTTCAGCCTCGACGCGATGCTGCGCGCCACAGTCCGGGTCTACGACCGGGTGGCTGCTGCGAAGGCTTCCTCCACAGTCCGTCCTGCTGTCCCCCAGGCTGGAGCTGCCCGATGACCCTCCTCGGCATGCACGTCGAGCGACGCTCGATCCTCTACCTCGCCGGCGATCTGCTGCTTGCCTGTGTGGCCCTGCTGGTCGCCCACTTCGTGTGGTCCCAAGCACCGATCCACACGCTGGATCCCGCCAGCATGCTCCGCGGCACCCTGGGCGCGGCGATCCTGTTCTTCTCCACCAATGTGTTCGTGCTCTTCATCGCGGAGACCTACGAGCCAGGCCGCGACTTCCGCTCGCCCCGACAGCTGCTCCGCATCTGGGCCGGCCTGTGCATCGCGGCGGCGGCCCAGGCGGGCTTCTTCTACCTGATGCCCCAAGGTGACCTCACAGTCGGTCATCTCGTGGTCGCCAACGGCGCGCTCCTGCTCTTGCTCACCGGCTGGCGGGCGTCGATGAGCCAGGTGCGTCCCCAGCTTGAGCCCCGCATGCGCACCGTGATCCTGGGGGCCGATCAGACGGGCCATGTGATCGCCAATGCGATCGCCCGCGACTCGGAGAACCGGGATCGGTACGACGTGATCGGCTTTGTGGACGATCCGGAGGCGATCCTGCACCCGCCGATCGAGCCCTCCACCCACAGCATCGTGGGCGGACGCTCCGAGCTCGGTGCATGGGTGGAAGCCGAGAAGGTGGACTGCATCATCGTGGCCATCCGCACCGGAATGACCTCGGAGCTCACCCGTCAGCTGCTGGCGTGCAAAGCCGCGGGCGTGCGCATCGAGGACATGCGGGCGGTGTACAAGCGCATGACCGGCAAGGTGCCCGTGCGCTTCGTGTCGGACACCTCGCTCATCTTCGGACCCGAATTCGCCGGCGCCCGCGGCATGGGCGCCTGGGCCCAGCGCATCGCAGACCTCGCCATCGCCGCCTTGGGCCTGGCCATCACCTGGCCCGTCATCCTGCTCGCTGGCATCGCCGTGAAGCTCGAGACCGACGGCCCCATGTTCTACACCCAGGTGCGGGTCGGACGGGACGAGGCCCCCTTCCGCATCGTCAAGCTGCGCACCATGGGCGTCGACGCCGAGGCGAAGTCGGGTGCGGTGTGGTCCCAGGGGGCCGGCGACCCGCGGGTCACCCGGGTCGGACGCTTCTTGAGGCGCACCCGCATCGACGAGCTGCCCCAGTTCTGGAATGTGCTGAAGGGCGACATGTCGATGGTCGGACCCCGTCCCGAGCGGCCCCACTTCGTCGCCCAGCTCAAGCAGCAGATCCCGTTCTACGGCCTGCGCTCGGTGGTCAAGCCAGGGGTGACGGGCTGGGCCCAGGTGAAGTACCGCTACGGCGCAAGCGTGGACGACTCCCGCGAGAAGCTCTGCTACGACCTGTACGCCGTGCAGGAGATGTCGCCAGCCCTCTTCGTCCTCATCCTCGTGAAGACCGTGCAGACGGTGCTCCTCAAGCCAGGTAGCTGAGCGGCCCTACTGCTTGACGAGAGGGGGACCGGGGTGGGCCTTGATGCGCTCCCCAAGCTCCACCAGGGCCGCTTGCAGCTCGGGCTTGTCGAACCAGTCGCTGCCCACGCTGCCATCCGACCAGCGCTCCTCGCCGTCGTATTCCCAATTCAAGAACAGGGAGACATCTGGCGGTGAGGCGAGAACAGCCCCATAGTGCCTGATCTCGTCGGCCGACATCGCGAAGCGGCCCTGCTGCCAGCCGGGCTGTCCACTGGAGCCGTCGCCCCCGTTGGCGATGTTGAGGCCATGAATGATGCGCACATCGAGGGTGCGGGCCCGGGCGACCTCCTTGCGCGTGTACTCCTGCACATCCCCCTCCCGGTGCCGGTACTGGTTCACGATGGCATCGACCTGTTTGTATTGGCCGCTGCTCGGGATCGGCATGCGCGTGGCGTGTTCGCGCACGAAGGTGGCGAGGCCGGGCAGCGCCTCCTTCGAAGCCCGGGCCATCTCGTCGAGCTCATCGCCGGTGGGGTTGGTGCCCTCCCAGGTGCGGATGTCGTCGAGCAGCATGTGGGCGAACAGGGTGCCGTCTTCGATGTAGGGCGCGAGCTCCGAAGCGGCTGCCGCCCAGGGCTCCAGCTGACGCTTCCAGGCCTCGACGTCGAAGTCGCCGTGGGCGTCGGTGTAGTGCTGGTGGTCGCCCGTGAGCCGCAGGGTGACCCGCATGTCGGCCGCCTGGGCCATCGGAAGCAGGGTGCGCAGCGCGTAGTTGGGCGAGCGGGTGGACGTGTGGAAGATGCTCGCGCCGAGGCGGCTCTGAACGTCTGCCAGGCCCTCGGGAGACACGTAGCCATTGAGTCCCCAGTAGCCGTAGTGGCGCTCCTGGGGATGGGTCAACGGGGCGGGCTCCGGCATCGGCTCGGCGGGGGTGGCCTGCTTGCAGGCCGCGAGGAACACGATGAGGAGGGCGGTCTGGTGGACTTTCATGGATGGACCGTAGCATGAGGACGGGGCGGCGACTTCACTGCACAGGCCCTGCTACGGACAGGGTGGGCGCCACTCCAGGCCAATCGCTCAGCCCCCAGGACAGGCCCGGACCCGGTCGTAGGACACCCGCTGGTCGATGCCCGCGGTGAAGCCCATCATGCCCACCACCACGCTCATGCCTTCCACGCCTGGGACCACCCCCAGCTCGGTCTGCCGGCTGCGAAGGTGCAGCTGTGCGTCTCGAATCGTGAAGGCCATCCCGTCTTCCCGCAGCTTCATGCGTTTGGGGAAGGTGGCGTCGAGACGTGTGGGCGCCTCGCCGTTCGGAAAGTGCACCAGGATCTCCATGGCGTCGTCGCCGTGGTCGAAGGGCACCGACTCGGTCATCTGCACCACCTTGGCATCGGGGTCCCATGTGACGTAGACCGAGGTGCCGGAAGGATCGATGTCGTCGATGATCTCGTCGAGCATCCCAAGGGCCGCATCGCCGCCACCGTCGATGTGTACCCGCAGGCCGTCGGGCCCCTTGGTGATGGCCAGGGTGCCGTCCTCCTCGGCTTCTTCGAGGTCAGGCGGAATCACGATCTCGTCTTCTGTGTAGCGTTCTTCGATGGTGGGACGGGGCGTGGTCTGCATCTGATCGCGTGGCGGAAGCCTTCCGACGATGGGACGGAAGCGGTCGACCTCCAAAGCCACCGAGTCGCCCTCGGGCGCCTCCACCCAGGTGGTGTTCAGGCGGGTCCAGGTGCCGCCCGACAGCCGGCCCTCGAAGCGCCCCTCGCCCACGATGTCTCGCCGTCCGCCCGTGGAGAGCAGGCTGCCAGCCGAGTACAGCGACACCTGCAGGCGGACCCGTCCCTGCACTTCGATGCAGCCGGGGGGGCCATCGAGCAGCACCCGCGAGCGCGTGTGCCAGGCGCCGGGGTCGTCGAGTCGGGACAGGTCGAATTCCCCGGAGGGAGCAGGCGCGGGGGCGGGTGTGGGCTCTGCAGCGAGTGCAGACATCAGAATCCAGGCCAACACAGCAACTCCAATGCACGCTTCAGAAGCGAAGGTGAACACCCAGGGTGGCGTCCCAGAACCGCCCCGACGCGGTCTGTCTCATGCCTCCACCCAGGCGGAACTCCATGAGCTCCCGGTCGAGCACGATGCCGGCCCGCACGGTGTCTTCGTCCCAGGGGCGGTCGCCAGTGCCAGGGCGTTCGCCGGCCACCAGCCACGCAGGGGTGAAGCTCGCCCAGGGGGTGACGGGACCGATCTGGGCTGCCAGATGCGCGGTAGGGCCGATGCCCACGGCCTGTGCGAGGCGGCCGTCTGCGTCCCAGGTGCGCTGGTCGAGGTGGCCGTGGGGACCCACGAACACTCCGATCGGTCCCATCCAGGTGCCTGCCGCCGACTCCAGGACGACGTCGTAGCCGCCGACGCCACCAAACAACCAGGCCGCTTGCACGCGCGTCTCACCGGCCGGACGGAGCTTGCCATCGGACATCGTCCACCACTGGTGCACCACGCGCGCTCCCACCCCGCCCCCCGAGCGGGAATCGCCACCTGCAGGGTCCACTCTGCCCTGGGCCCCCAGCCAGGGGCGGATCCCAAAGCGCGCGCGGGGACGTCGCGAGGTCTCGGGAATGCCCGCGCCTGCCGCCGCGACCATGCCCTTCAACGACGCGGGCAGCTCCCCCGCCGCCGCCTTGTCCTCCAGGCCGGTCTGCACCGCCGACCCGAAGTCGAGCTCGACCCCCACGTCGAGCCAGCCGTCGTCGACCGGCGTCTCTGCATCCGGCGGCGTCTCTGCATCTGGCGGTGTCTCTGCATCCGGCGGCGTCTCTGCATCCGGCGGCGTCTCTGCATCTGGCGGCGACGCCTCGGCGGGAGCGTTCGGGTCCGCGTCCTGGGCGGCTGCGGACGTCCCCCACACCATGCCGGCCGCCACAAGGCCCAGCCACCATCGATGCAGCGGGGTCAGGAGGGTCGGCGGTGCGGCCGGCATGGCGACTCCGGGTGGGGGCACGGTGTCGTCCTACTGCCTCGGTTCCTTCGGCACCCGAATCAGGAATGTCGCGGAGTCCCATGGCCCGGCGGATCAGGTCGGGCGAGCCGATGGCGGGCCTCCATCAGCGCGAAGCCGAGGAGGTTCGTGCCTCTCCAACGCCGGGGGTCGCCCACGCCTTCGGCGTCTTGGGCCATGCCGATGCCCCAGATGGCGTCGTTCGGCGCAGCCTCCACCAGCACAAGCGGGCCTGTGGACAGCAGATAGGCCAGCAGCGCGGGGTTCTGGGCAAACTTCAGCACATTCCCGCGGACCACGATGTCGACGCAATGCGCAGCCCACCCCTCTGGGCTGAATCCGGCCACCTGACGTCCTTCCTTCTTGGCCGCAGCCGGCGTGGGTGCCGCCAAGACGGCCTGCAGAGCCGCGTCGTCTCCGAACAAGCGGGCCTTCTCCGCCATCATCCAATGCTCGGCAGAGGCATAGTGGACGCCATCGTGGGTGAACGAGGCCATGTACCACTGGGACAGGACCTCCTTTCCGGGGGGACGACCCCGTCGGGAGCGGTGGCCCCAGAAATAGAGGAATTGGAGGGGCTCGCCGGCATCTCGGGCGCGCAGCAAGGATGCGATGTCGCGAATCATGGCGGCTCCTTCATTTAAAGTGTCTGATTGACACTAAATGAGGAAGCGACCGCCTGCAACCACCCGAGCTGGGGCCCTGTCCCTGCCGCCGTCAGGCGCCTCTTCTCGAGCGACCCTCCCGGTAGTAGCCCTGGCCGTAGGTGAGGGCGTCCTTGCTGGGGGGGACGTCGTTGAGCACCGTGCCCAGGATGCGGACCCCCGTGCCAGCCAGCCGTTGCAGAGCCATATGGGCCAGCCGCACGGGCGCCTTGTCCCGCCGCACCACCAGCACCGCGCCATCCACCACCCTGGCCAGCGCGAGGCAGTCTGACACGAGGCCGACTGGAGAGCTGTCCACCAGCACCACATCGTAGGCCTTGGACAGGTGGTCGAAGAGGACCGGCAGCTCCAGGGAGGCCAGCAGCTCGGCCCCGTCTGCCATACCGTCGCCGGCGGGGAGCAGCGCCACATTGTCGATGGTGGTGTTGGTGACGTGGTCGAGCGGGTTGCCACCATCGCGAAGCAGCTCGGCCAGACCGGGGACCTGGCCACGTTGGAACAAGGTGTGGAGGCGCGGACGGCGCAGGTCGGCGTCCACCACCAGCACGCGCTGCCCCAGACGTGCGAAGGAGGCGGCCATGCCGGCGATGGTGGTGGTCTTGCCTTCGCCAGCGACGCCGCTCGACACCAGCAGGCGCAGCGGGCCGTCCTTGGGGAGGCGGGCCTGCATCATCGTGCGCAAGGAGCGGTGGGCCTCTGCCGCGAGGCTGCGGGGATTGCGGGCGGGGTAGAGCGCGCGGGCGACTGCGGTGTTGCCGGCGTCGAGGGTGGGCAGCGCGCCGATGACGTGAACGCCGGTGCGGGCCTCCACGTCGTCGGGTGTCCGCACGGCGTCGACGCGGAAGTAGCGGGCCGCGGCGAAGGCGGCGCCACCGATGACGCTCACGAGCCAGGCGAGGATGAGCTGAAGCTTGAGGTCGGGTCGCACAGGCGTGCGGGGAACCGCGGCGTGCTCGACGAGGCGGGCGTCGCTGAGCTGGGTCTCCGCCTGCAGCTCCACCATGCGGGCCCGCTGGTTGAGGCTGGCCACGAGCGCACGGGCGTCGGAGTCGGCCTGGGCGAGGGCCTCGCGCTTCTTGTCGCGCCGCTGGACATCCATGAGGCCCGCCTTGACGGACGCCATCTCCTCTCGCACCTGGGCTTCCTGGCGCTGGAGGGCCTTGAAGTTGCTGCGCTCCGCCCGCACCAGACGGCCGACCTCGGTTGCCACCAGCCGCTTCACCTCGTCGAGCTGGGTCTGGGCCCGGCGATATTCCGGGTGGCGCTCACCGTAGCGGGCCCGCTGCTCGGCGGCATCGGCCTGGGCCCGTGCGAGGCGTCGGGCGATGGCCGCCATGCCCACATCGTCGAACATGCCGGCCAGCACATCGGTGCGGCCCTTCGACAGCAGGCGCTCGTGCTCGGCCAGTGCGCTACCCAGCTTCACTCGCCTGGTCTCGGCCTCGCCGAGGGCCGCCTGCAGGGCCATCAGGCGAGTGGCGGAGTCGTCCTCGGTGTCGACGACGATGGTGTGCGCGGCGTCGTAGTCGAGCAGGGCGTCGCTCGCGGTCTGCAGGTCGGCGCGGGCCTCTTTCTGTCGGGCCGTCAGCCAGTCTCGGGACTGCTCGGCGGCATTTCGTCGAAACGCCATGTTGTGGTCGAGGTAGACCTGGGCGACAAGGTCGGCGAGAAGGGCGGCCTTGTCGGGATTGGTGTGCTGCACACGCACTTCGATGAGTTGGGTGTCCTCCCGCGGGCCGGCCGACACCACCTCTGCGAGCGCCTGGGTGCCCCTGGCATCGGCCGTGAGCTCCCAGTGCCCCAGCCGTCGGTATCGCCGGATGACCTCTTCGAGGTTGGCCTGGCTCTGGATGATCTGAAGCTGCGTGCGCGCCCGGTCTCGGCCCTCCATGAAGCCGCCGCCGTCGAGCTGACGGACCGCATCGCCCTCGACCTCCTGTCCCGCCTCCGCGAGGAGCTGGAGCACGGCATGGGCCTCGTACCACCGCACGGCGTTCACCGAGGACACACCCACCACCAACACGCCGACCACCACATAGCCAACCAACACACGCCACTGCGATGCGAGCACACGCGCCATGAGGTCGGTCGAAGGCACCACGGTCTCTCCACGGGTCCGGGGGTGGTCCCCACCGAGCGGCCACGACGGCTGGATCTGTAGGGCGGACCGCACATGCCATCGCACGATTCCAGGACACCTGGACTTCCGCCCCCCTTGCACTGATGGACGGCCGGACGGATTCCGTTCCCTGAGGCGGCGACGGACCCCTCCACCCAGGATCCCATGCGACTCCTCATCACTGGAGGTGCGGGCTACATCGGCGCGCACCTGCTCATCGAACTGCTTGAAGCTGGCCACGACGTCGTCGTACTCGACGATCTCAGCGGAGGCAGCGTCGAGGCTGTCGCCCGTGCGGAGGCGGCGGCCGGTCGACGCTGCTGGTTCGTGCACGGCTCGATCGGCGATCCCGTCGCGGTGCGCCATGCCCTCGAAGGCGTGTTCGCCGTCTTCCACCTCGCTGCCTACAAGAAGGTGGGCGAGTCGGTGGCGATGCCGGGCGCCTACATGACCAACAACGTTGGGGGCATGGCCACTCTGCTCGAAGAGATGGACCGGCAGGCCGTGCGCCGCATCGTGTTCTCCTCATCGGCGGCCGTCTATGGCTCGGCCCGGGTGATGCCTCTGAGGGAGGATGCCGCCCTGTGTCCCGACAGTCCATACGGCGCCACCAAGCAGCTCGGGGAGCAGATGCTGGCCGAGATGGCCCGTCACCGCGGCTGGTCGGCGGTGTCCCTGCGGTACTTCAACCCGGTGGGCGCCCATGCTTCTGGCCTCGTGGGCGAGCCGCTGTGCAAGGCGGCGAGCCTCGTCCCCCGGGCCCTGCAGGCGTTGGTCTTCAAGGACCGTCCCCTCACGGTCTTCGGCACCGACTACGACACGCCCGATGGCACCTGTCAGCGCGACTATGTGCATGTCTGCGACGTCGCCCGTGCCCACCTCGTGGCCATGGGGGCGCTCGACACACCGGGCCACCATGTCTTCAACGTGGGGACCGGCCGTCCCTACAGCGTCCGCGAGGTCATCCAGGCCTGTGCCCGTGCGGCGGGACGTCCCGTGCCACACAGTGATGGGGACCGCCGTCCTGGGGACATTCCCGTGGCCATGGCCGACTGCTCGCGCTTCGAGAACGCCTGGGGCTTCAAGGCCCGCTACGACCTGCAGGACATGGTCGACTCGGCCTGGGCGTGGTCGTCGTCGGAGCCCGACGCCCTGGTGGCATCGGGAATTGGACGCGGCATCGGCGAGGCCCGCCAGCGGGTGGACCGGATGCTCGAAGCCCGCCAGCAGTCCCGGATCCGCAGCGCATAGAGGACTATGGACGCTCGGGCAAGATGCTGAAGATGCTCGATACGCCCGCTCTTTCAACCACCCACTCACGCAGCTTGCGGCCCCCTTCGAGGTCGTAGGCTGCGACGCGGGTGGGCTTGGGCTCGGGCGCCTTTCCGAGGGGCTTTCGGAGCCAGGCGAGGTTCTGCTTGAGCTTGGTGGGACGCAGCCGGCTGAAGGCCAACAGGGTCTGTCGCTCCCTGCGCAAGATGCCGCGCACCCAACCCAACGGATGGCCGCCTTCTCGTCCGATGCGGTCCAGATCGTAGCGTGCATGGACCTTGTGGGTCCGCTTGTCCACTGCCACCACGGTGCCCGAGACCACGGTGAACCACACCAGCTCCCCATCGACCACGCCGTCATGGATGGGGTCGTCGCTGATGCGTTCGGTGGTCTGTCCGGTCTCCACGCAGACCGCATCACGCTGCTGGAATCGGGTGACCCAGCGCTGATCGCCCTCGGCATGGATGTAGTTGGCGTGGCAGGGGTGCGGCTTGGTGGTGGGCACACGCCGAAAGTCGGTGTCCTTGCTGAAGCGCACCCACGGAGGCTCGCCGGTGACACTGTGCAGAGACGACAGCGTCTGGTCGTCGTCTTCGAACACCAACACACTGTCGAGACCGGTGCTCACGACATGGATGCGTCCGCCGATGCGCTCGACGTGGTGTACGTCGTTCATCCAGGGATGGCTGAGGCGCTGCACCACCTGTCGAGCGTCGGGGTCGAACCACACCACCTCGGTCTGGGTGCAGAGGAGCAGCCGGCCGTTGTCCCAGGCGCCGGCCTTGAACACATGCGAGGCGCCCTTCTTGGGACACAGCTCGGGCGCGCTTTGGTACTCGAGCACGCATCGGGCATCGCCTGAGTCGGTATCGAGTTCGATGACGACGGCCTTTTCGTAGGCGTTCCACTCGTCTCTCGTGAGCAGAGACGACGGCTTCTGGCGTCCACCGGTGATGTAGATGCGGGCCATGTTGTCCTCGAGCTGCAGGGGAGTCTACGGTCCGGGCCAGCCGACATGAAGGCGAATGCCCGTCCCCCCCTGTGCTCAGTCCTCCCGCGGCACCTGAAGCGGGCTCACCGGGTGGCGCCTCCTGGCCGCAGCGCCCATGCCGAGCTGCTGGGCGTCCATGGCGTCGTTGGTGAGCTGGTCGGCGAACTCATTGCCGGGCTCTCCGGCGTGGCCCTTCACCCACCGCCAGCTCACGTCGTGTTTCTGCAGCAGGGCGTCGAGCTCTTTGACCAGGTCGAGGTTCTTGATGGGCGCCTTGCCCTTTCGCTTCCAGCCCTTCCGCTTCCAGCCGCCCATCCACTTTGTGGCCATGTCCACCAGATACTTGCTGTCCGATCGGATCTCGATGGCCTGTCCGGGGCGCTTGAGTGAGCGCAGAGCCTCGATGGCGGCCAGCATCTCCATCCGGTTGTTGGTGGTCTGGGCCGCACCGCCGCGGGCTTCGAGGGCCACGTTGGTGGGCAGGTGGATGAGCAGGTAGCCCCAGCCACCGATGCCGGGGTTTCCGCGGCAGCCGCCATCGGTGTAGGCGACGAGCGGGACGGGGCAGGGGACGGGCTGCATCGGGATTCCGGGGACAGTCGGGGGCGCGCCGCTCTGGGGGTGGGTCGCGACGGCCTCCGCGCGTATCCTGTGGCTGCCGCCACCAACCAGGGTCGTGCATGTCGTTGTTCGGGAAGCGCGTCGCCTGTGGACTCGGTCACCCGGGGGTGGACCTCCCCGAACCTGCATCTGCCCGGAGTGCCCGATGAAGGGGCCCTGGCTGAGTCGTCGGTCGCTCCTGCAGGGGACGGTGCTCGCGGGGTGTGGGGGTGCGGTCCCCCCGGTGGAGCTGCCTGAAGCGCCTGTGTTGGACAGTCCCGTGGTCTCTCCCTTGCCGGGTCCTGTTCCGTGGCCCGGTGCCCATGTCGCCGGGATGAACCTCGCCCACCTGCATTCGCGTGGCCGCGGATATGGCTCGGAAGCGTGCGGAAGACGTCTGGCCAGGCTCTCCGATATCGGTGTCAGTCACGTCGTTCTCACGCCATTCGCCTACCTGCCCTCCCTCGACTCCACCGACCTTCGCTGGGGCGAGCGCGACCCCACCATGACCGAGGCCGACCTGTTGGCTTGTGCCGGACAGGTGCGGGCACTCGGCATGAAGGTGGTGCTGAAGCCCCACATCTGGTGCAATGCATTCTGGCGTGCGGGGGCGAGTCGACAGGACATCCGACCCGACCTCGGGAGTGGCGGCTGGCAGGCGTGGTTCGAGAACTACCGAGCCTTCGCCAGCGCGCAGGCCCGGCTTGCGACGCGCATGGACGCCAGCCTGTTGGTGGTCGGCCTGGAATACCTGCGGGCGAGCGTGGAAGCGCCGGGGGCGTGGGCCGAGGTGGCGCGCGTCTGTCGGGCCGAGTTTGCCGGTGAGCTGACCTATGCGGCGAACTGGTGGCGAGAGGTGGAGGTGTTCGCGGACTGGTCGGCCTTCGATGTGGTGGGAGTGAACGCCTACTTCCCGTTGGAGGCCGGCGATTCTGCAGACGCCGGGGCGCTCGCGCGGGCCTGGAGACCCCACCTGTCGACCCTCGGTGCGATTGCCGAGAAGATGCAAAAGAAGGTCGTCTTCACCGAAGCTGGGGTGGCTCCGGTCGCCGGTGCCCACCGCACACCCTGGGATGGCGGGGTGGACGGTGAGGCGGACCCCGAGCGACCGGCCGTGTACATCGATGCCTTGCTTCGGGCCGCGTTGCCACAGCCTTGGTTTCGCGGCGTGTGTTGGTGGAAGTGGTTCACCGATGACCCCACCCGCGGACCCGGCGGGGAGCGAGACGCCTTTCGACTTGCCGGCACCTCGGGAGAGCGGATGCTCCGGCAGTGGATGTCGACGCGGGGCTGACGGACGACAGCGGACCGCAGGTGGCGTTCGAAGAAGACCCCGCCTATGTCGCGTCTTGGACAGGAGGCGCCATGAGACGCGGCAGCTGGATTCTCGGAGGGACGGTCGTGCTGCTGGTGCTGGCGTGTGGACCTGCGGATGGACCCCAACCCGCATCGGGCGGTGCCGGGACCTCGACGGCCGCGGACATGCAGCGCGCCATCCAGGCGGCGGGCTTTGAGCGGGCGGTCTGCGAGGTGTCTCCCGAGCACGCCCTCTGCGTCGTGAGGTGGGGCGAGAGGTACGGCGAGCTGTCGCTTCATCTCCATGTGGACGAGGCTGCGGCCAAGGGTCGGGTGGACGCCCCCTTTGCGGCTGTGGTGCGGCGGGCGAAGCGCCGGGTGTTGGAGGTGGACGTGCGGGACCCCGAGGCCGCACAGTCGGTGCTCGACCAGCTCCACCTGCCTGCGGGGCCCATCCTCGAGGAGGCAGACGCACGCGATGCCCTCGCGAAGGCGGTTCAGCAGCCGCGGTGTGGGCTCGACGACGGGAGGCTCGCTTGCGAGTTCCGGCTGGGCCGCAATGAAGGGGAGCTGCGCATCGAGACGCCAGAACCCGGCGCTCCCGCGCACAGCGGCGTCGACGACGGGGTGGTCTACACAGACCGCGCGGGCATGCAGCTGTCCATCCAGGTGGGTGACGTGCGGTCCGCCAATCACCTGGCCGACGCGCTGATGCCCTTTCTCAGGGACGGCTGGTAGGCCGGCGCGCCAACGGCCACCCGGAGCGGGCTAAGCCTGCGGCCGTCCTCCGGAGCCCCGATGGCCACGACCGCGCCCCTGTCTGTCCCCCTCGACGCCCTGCCCGCCATGCTGCCCCGCTTGCGACACGTCACCGCGCTTCCTGCCGGGGCTGCAGCGTGGGCCATCGCCGAGCGGGCCCGTCTTGCAGCGGATGAGGATGAGCTGCCCATCGTCGTTGTCGCGCCCAGCCGGGATGCCGCCGACCGCCTCGTGGGCGAGCTGCGCTTCCACCTGCACGACGACGGTACGGGGGATGCGGAGGTCACGGTGCTGCGCCTGCCGGCGGATGACACCCGCACCTGGGATGGCCTGTCCCCCCACCCCGACCTGCCCAGAGAGCGCCTGGCCGCGCTGCGCGCGATGGACGAAGGCGCCCACCACGTCATTGTCGTGCCTGCACGGGCCCTGCTTCAGCGGGTGCTGTCCCCCGAGACCCTCGATGCCTTGTGCCTGAACCTGGAGATTGGCGACATCATCGAGCCCGCCGACCTCCGCCGGCTGCTCGTCGACCGCGGCTACCTGGCGGCGCCGGTGTGCGAGGAGCCTGGCACGGTGGCCCTTCGCGGTGGCGTGGTCGACCTGTGGCCCGCGGGCAGTCCCCACCCGGTGCGCGTGGAGTTCTTCGACGACGAGATCGAGGGACTGGCCACACTGGATGCGCACTCCGGCCGTGGAAGAGACCCCCTCGACCAGCTCACCGTGTTGCCGGCGCGAGAGGCCGTGGTCACCGAAGCCGCGCTCAGCCGGGCCGGAGAGCGCACCCGGGCGGCGGTGGACGCGTCGGGAAGCGGACAGGTGCGCCGACGCCGCCTGCTGGCCGACCTCAAGGCGGGGCTGTGGTTTCCCGGTGCCGAGGACTATCTGTGCGCCCTGCATCCGGTGGTTCCGGTGGCCGACCGACTCTCAGACCTGGGACCGGGGCGGGTCATCGTGGTGGACGGCCGGGAGGGCGATGCCGACCTCGACCACTTCGACCGTCGCTGGCGGGAGCGCTGGGAGCTGCTGGCTGCTGAAGACCGTCCCCTGCTCGACCCCGACGCCCGCTACGAGCCGCCCGAGACCGTGCGCGCTGCATTGGCCGGGGCCATCCAGGTGGGTGCGCTCACCGTGGCCCCAGAGGGCGAGGCGACATCGGCCGGCGCCCGAGACAACACCGACCTCGCCGTGGGGAAGGGAGAGCTGGAGCCGGTGGTGGCCCGCTTGAAGGGGTGGCTCGACGACCGTTGGAAGGTGGCCCTGGCGGTGGATTCCCACGGCCGCCTGGAGCGCCTGCTCGCGTTGTTGCAGCCCCATGGCCTGCGTCCGGTCCACCGGCGCCCCGGACGTTGGTTTGCAGGCGAGCTGTCGGCCTGGGTGGGTGCGCTCGACCGCGGCTTTCGGTCCCAAGATGCTCAGCTGGCCGTCATCACCGCCGACGAGCTGTTTGGCGCCAAGGCCCGTCCGGTGCGCAAGAAGGTGCGCAAGCTGAAGGATGCGGCGCTGTCCTCCGGCGGCATCGCCCAGCTCAAGCAAGGCGACCACGTCGTCCATGTGCGCCACGGCGTCGGCATCTTCCGTGGGCTGGTGCGCAAGCGCATCACGCTCACCGAGCACCTCGACACGCGGGTCATCGAGCAGGACTATGTCGATCTGGAGTACCGCAACGGCGACCGGATGGCGCTGCCGGTCACCCGTCTCGACGAGGTCTACAAGTACCGGGCCATCGGCGACAAGACCCCGCGACTCGACAAGCTGGGCGGCGTGACCTGGGCACGCAAGACCAGCAAGGTGCGCGACAGGGTGGCCAACCTCGCCCACCAGCTCCTGCGCCTGCACGCCCACCGGACATTGTCTGATGGCAACGTCTACGACGGCCTTCCCGCGGAGTACATCCAGTTCGAACAAACCTTCCCCTTCGTCGAGACGCCCGACCAGGAACAGGCCATCCGGGATGTGTTGGAGGACCTTGCGCGTCCACAGGCGATGGACCGCCTCATCATCGGCGACGTGGGCTTCGGCAAGACCGAGGTGGCCATGCGCGCGGCGATGCGGGTTGTGTTGGATGGACGGCAGGTTGCGGTGCTGTGTCCGACCACTGTGTTGGCCTATCAACACCACCGCACCTTCGTGGACCGCTTCTCGGGCACCGGCGTGGAGGTCGCGCTGCTGTCGAGCTTCGTGAAGGGGACGGACAAGAAGGCGCTGCAGGTGCGCATGCGCGAGGGGAAGGTCGACATCGTCATCGGCACCCACGCACTGCTGGCCCGGTCGGTGCGCTTTGCAGACCTCGGCCTTGTGGTGGTCGACGAAGAACACCGCTTCGGGGTGAAGCAGAAGGAGAAGCTCAAGTCGCTGAGCGCGACCTGGGCCAGCTCGCCGTGTGACTACCTCGCCATGTCGGCGACCCCGATTCCCCGCAGCCTCCACATGGCACTCGGTGGTCTGCGGGATGTGAGCGTCATCGCCACGCCCCCGGCCGGCCGTCGGCCCGTGCTCACCCGCATCATGAAGTGGGAGGACCGGCGCATTCGCGAGGAGATCGTGCACGAGCTGCAGCGCGGCGGACAGGTGTTCGTGGTGCACGACCGGGTGCAGACCATCCAGCCGCTCGCCGCGAAGATCGAACAGCTCGTGCCCGAGGCCACCATCGGCATCGGACACGGGCAGATGGAGGCCGGCGCCCTGGAAAAGGTGCTGGTGCGCTTCGTCCAGGGGGAGCTCAGGGTGCTGGTGTGCACCACCATCATCGAGTCGGGCATCGACATGCCCGGCGTGAACACCATTCTCGTCAACCGCGCCCACATGATGGGCATGGCCCAGCTCTACCAGCTCCGGGGTCGCGTCGGCCGAGGCCATGTGCGGGGCTACTGCACCCTCATCGTGCCCGAGGAGCAGGACCGGCTCACGAAGAAGGCGGTCCACCGGCTGCAGGTGCTCCAGGACAACCAGGACCTGGGCGCGGGAATGAAGGTGGCCACGGCGGACATGGAGCTGCGGGGCTCGGGCGACCTGCTGGGCGACTCCCAGCACGGCCAGATCGATGCGGTCGGACTCGACACCTACATCGAGCTGCTGGATGAAGCGGTGGCCCACGCCCGGGGCGACCTCGCCCGGGAGCGCCTCGACCCGGAGATCGAGCTGCCGGTGAAGGCCATCATCCCCGACGACTACATCGACGAGGTGCCCGAGCGCCTCACTGCCTACCGCCAGCTGGGCTCCTGCCGCGAGGTGGAGCAGGTGCGTCGCCTCATCGACCAATGGGAGCGCGAGTGGGGCGAGCCACCGCCCGAGGTGCTGAACCTGGGCTGGTCGGCCGAGGCGCGCATCCGGTGCCGTGCGTTGGGAATCGAGCGCGTGACCTGGATGCGGGTGCGTGTGGTGCTCGACTTCCATCCCACGACGAAGGTGAACCCCCGCCGCATCGCCGACCTGGTGACCCGGCAACCGGCGCGGTTCTCGTTGTCGAATGCGGCCAGCCGCAACGTGAAGGACGCCGAGCCCGGGCATCGCCTCATCGTTCGCTTCAGCCCCGAAGAAGCCGAGACACCCTACCGATTCCTGCATTGGGTGTTCCGCCAGTTCGAACGCGAATAGCCAAGGCCCAACCCAGGCCGACCCCACCTTCCGCGCGCGGCTCTCGGCTCTCGCCCGATGCCCGATTTGTTGAGGACGGCGTCAGGTTGTCGGAGTTGCATTTGCTTGGAGCCTCGTGGCTCATCTTGTGGTGTATGGCGTGATTTGGCCTGAATGCGCCAAGATCCCACTCGATCTGGCGCAAGTGCAACCAAGAACTCCTGGCACCTTTCTCAACAAGGTGGCCGAAGTGGGGGTTGGTGCAACTGGGAACTCCTGGCACCGTGCGCAACGATGTGGATCTGTACCACACAGCACTTGTGTGCCACACAGTTGTGTGGTACAGAACTGACATGACCTCCTCCCGTGCCGACGCCCTCGCCGACCAGCTCTCCCTCGACATCCTCCGGGGCGCGCTTGCTCCCGGCAGCCGCCTGCCCTCCGTGCGGGAGCTCGCCCGCGCCCACAGTGTGTCCGCGTCCACCGTCCAGCGCGTGCTCATGGTCCTCGAAGCCCGTGGCCTCGTGCGGGCCCGCGACCGCTCGGGGGTGGTCGTGCTCGATCCGGAGCGGCACACCAGCCTGTCCACCTGGCCGCTGCTGGTCGGGCACGCCCACGCCAACCCCGACCTCGCCATGCGCCTGCTGAGGGATGTGCTGGCCACGCGGCGCACCCTCGCAATTGACGTCGTGCAGGGTATTGTCACCCACGACCTCGCCGGGGCCCGGGCCACGCTGGAGCCCCTGGTGCTCGCCTTCGTGCAGGCCGCCGAGGCGCCCGACCGCGTGCCGCTCGCTCTGTGCGATGCCGAGCACGACCTGCTGCGCACCGTGCTCATCGTGGCCCGTCGTCCTGCCGTGCTGGGCATCCTCAATGGCATCGAGCAGGTGCTGCGGGCCTCGCCCGTGCTGGTGGACGCCCTGTACGCCGAGCCCGACCTCGCGGTGGGTGCCTGGTCTGGACTGCTGTCGCTGATGGACTCCGGGCCCGTCGATGCCGACCAGATGGCTTCCCTTCTGCCTGTACTCGAAGCCACCTTGGAGGCTGCGGATGAGCGCGCCCTCGACGTGGTGGCCGCCACCCTCCTCGCCGAGGTGTCCCCATGATCGCTCCCTTCACCGTCATCCAGCTCCGGGGCTCTGAGGTCGAGATGGGCCGCCAGCACGGTGCCATCGTCCGTCAGATGGGTGGCCGCCCCGAGCTCGCCGACTTCTACCCCGGCATGGCCGGTCGGCTGCTCTCCCTGCGGTCCCCCAATGCCCATCGCCGGGCGCTGCGCGGCCTGCTCCAACCCTTCTTGGCGGCCAGTGCCACTCGGCTTCACAACGCCCGCGTGCAGCGCTTTCCCGTGCTTGCAGCCAGGGCATCGGCGGGCATCGAAGCCGCGGGGCATGGCACCGGCCTGTTGCGCTGGCTCACCGTGATGGATGTCTTCCAGAACACCATCAGCCGGCTGGCCGGCCTTCGGGTCCCGCAGCTCACCGGCCTGCGGTTGGCGGGCATCGGCATGTGCTCCAGCCTCGCGGTCTGGGGCGACGCCAGCGACGACGGCACACTTCGCCATGCCCGCAACTTCGACTTTCCAGGCATCGGCGTGTGGGACAAGCACCCCAGCGTCGTCTTCTGCAGCCCCGACGACGGGCTGCGCTACGGCTATGTCACGAGTCTCGGCGTCGACCTGCCGGGCATCACGGGCTTCAACGAGGCCGGCCTCACGCTGACCGCCCACACCCGCATGCACGTCGACATCGACCCCGATGGCACCTGCATCGCTGACCTCGGCCACGAGATCATCCGCCGGGCCCGCACGCTCGGAGAGGCCGTCGACCTGGCCCGCAAGCTGGGCGCCTCGTCTACGTGGGGACTGCTCGTGTCCTCTGCCAGCGAGAGAGACGCCGTTGTCATCGAGACCACGGGCAAGGCGGTGCGCGTCACCGCTCCGGGCGCCGACCACCACCTCGCGTGCACCAACCGCTACCGGAGCCCGGATCTGATTCCTGGCGAAGTGCTCACCAGCATGGCCTTTGCGGTGGACTCCGATGCCCGCTTCGAGACCCTCCAGCGGGCTGCGGCGCGGGGTGGGCTGTCCGCGGCCGATCTGCGCGCGCTCCTTGCCACAAGCGAAGACCCGAACGCGGCCCCCGGCTGCACTGCCGACCGCATCACCGGAAGCTGCATCAGCTCGCCGCTCACGGTGAAGAGTGTGGTCGTCGAGCCCGAGGCGGGTCGCATCCAGGTGGCCTCGGGCAGGGCGCCGGTGGCGCGGGGTCCGTGGGAGACGGTGGACTGGGACTGGTCCGGTCAGGTTGGCGTCAGCGAGCGCCGAATCGTGCCCGCCGAGCAGCCCCGCACGCCCCTCGACGCCGCCCGACTCGCCTATGTGGAGGCCGCTCGCCGGGACCTCGACGGACAGCCTGCCGGTGTGGTGCGCGCCCACCTCCACTCCGCCGCCCTCGCCGCCCCCAACGAGCCGAGCCTCCAATTCCTCGGGGCGATGGCCGGGATGGGTGAGCGCGACCTCGATCTCGCCGGCAGCCGCCTCCACGCCGCGCTCTCGGTGGAGTCGGGTCCGTGGCGCCGGGCCATTCTGCTGCGCTGGGCGGCGAAGGTGGCCGAGGCCCAGGGCCGTCCCGCACAAGCCGAGCACCACCGCACGGCAATTGGCGCCTTGGGTGCGCAGGCCGTCCCCGTGCGGGCCCTGCTGGATGCCGACCGTCGGCGTCCGGCCACGGTCAGCACGCTGTCGCGGGTGGTGCCCGATCTGTTGCTCGTCGACGCCTGACCGTCAGGGCTCGACCGCGCCTTCGGCAATGCAGGCTGCCACGAAGCCACCCACGTCTTCGGGGCTCACGATCACCGACATGCCGTCGCCCGGCGCGTGTACGACCACTGCATTGGCTCGGTCGCTCATCGCCACGCGGTGGGGCTTGCCGCCTACCCGAAACCGACCAACCTTGTGGCCCGGCATCGAGATGCCCCAGGTCCGCCAGGTCCACCCCTCTGGCATGCCGCGCACCAGGACCGCGCCGGCGAGCTGCACCGTGGTGGTCTGCCAGGCGATTCGCACCTGGAGCAGGCCGCCGCCGACGTCGTAGCGCATGCGCATGGGCGACACGATGACCCCCCACAACACGCCGAACAGCACAAATGGAATCACCACCGTGAAGGCGCGGAGGAACCAGCCCGGCGGCGGACCGGCGGCCGCGGCGAAGGTGGCGGACTGTCCTCCTTCGACGGCCCCCACAAGGCCAGCGGCGTCGGCGGGGGACAGCACCCACGGTTCGGTGCCGTCATCGAAAGTGACCAGCACTACGTCATTTACGCATGTGCTGGCCATCCACACCCGCCCGACATCGCCCACCTGCCAGGTGCCGTGGCAGAAGTCGGGCAGCGCGGTGCCATTGGTGCGGTAGACGCTGGTCAGGTTGAGCGGCTGCGCCCCCGCGACGTCGTGGAGGGATGCGACCCTTCCCATGTCGAGGAAGCCGAGCTGTGCGTCCACCACGAGCATGCCGTCGTCGACGGTGTAGTCGATGCTGTGGGGCAACCAGAACAGGGTGGCCTGGACCGCGGTGACCATCGCCAGCAGGAGCACCAGCGCCAGCTGTGCGACCCGGAGCAGGGGCGTGGGGGCTGCAGGGGAGAAGGACGTCAACACACACCTCGGGGCCGGCCACGACACGGGCGGCAGGCCATCTGCCGGGCCGTGTGAACAGTATGCGCCAGGGGGGGCACCTGGATTGCAGAGCTCCGTCAACGCCTGAGGGACCCCATGTTCCAGTCCGCGCCCGTCTCTGCACCTTGGCAGGACCAGCTCACTGCCGGTGGAGTCACCGCCGCCCTCCTGCTCGGACTCGCCCTCGCCCTCTGCCTGGCACCAGCGCCGCCCGCCGCCCCGTCGCCCGCTGAGGGGGACCGCCTGGTCGAGTTCGTGACCCCACCGCCCGCGGCAGGCGGTGGCGGCTCTCCCGTGGCCTCGCGTCCGCCCACCCCGCCGCCCAAGGCCAGGCAGCCGCTTCCCGATCGGCCAGTCGAATCCAATACAGCCGTGCCGACGGAGCCCGCCGTCCCCGTCGCTGTGCCCGCACCGACCGAGGCGAACGCAGCCGAGGCGGAAGACGACGGCCTCGCGAGCGGACCGGACGGAGCGGGGAACGGTCGTGGAGCGGGCAGCGGCATCGGACCCGGTGCGGGAGACGGCCCGCCCGGCACCGACCTGCACGTCCACCTGTCCTACGCGGCTGTGAAGGTGAAAAGACAGGTCACGCCGGTGTATCCGAGGGCCGCCCAGTCGCTCGGGCTGCCCGAGACGCGCTGCAAGGCGCGGGTGGACATCGACACCCGGGGCCGACCCACCCAGGTGCAGGTCGGCGGGTGTGCCGCGGTGTTCCATGCGGCCACGGTCGACGCCTTGATGCGGTGGCGCTTCTACCCCGCCAGACGCGACGGCCGCGCGGTGCCCGCGACCTTCGTGGTGCCCCTTCGCTATCGCTAGATGACCGCGGCGGAGAATCCGACGCGGTCATCCCGAACGCCCCACCGGGGCCGGCGGCGGCAGCATCGCGCAGCGATGATGCAGTGGGGCAGCGCATCTTGATGCGCGGCGTGGGGGCTTGCCCCCGCCAAGAACACACTGGATGCTCGGTGCGTTCCGTACGCACCGAGCATCTGGTAGTCAGCCGAGCAGCGTGAGCACGCTCTGGTTGAGGTTCTTCGCCTGAGCCAGTGCGCCCATCCCCGCGGCCTCGAGGAGCTGCTGTTTCGCCAGCTCAGCCGTCTCTGTGGCGAAGTCGGTGTCCATGATGCGCGACTCTGCGGCGGCCAGCGACTCTGCATGTTGTTGGCCGTGGGACAGGACGCTGGTGAGCCGATTGTGGACGGCACCGATGCGACTGCGCATGCGCGACAGGGCCGGAATGTGGATGAGGCGTATGTAGTCGGCGTTGGTGCGAGCGTCGGCCACGTCGTCGAGGCTGTAGGTGGTGCCCTCTGCGAAGCCGGCGAGATCGTTGGGATCGAGGTTGAACAGCGGCAGGGTGATGCGGTCGTCGCTTGTGTTGTAGATGCCCACCTGCACGCCGAGGGTGGAGCTGCTGCCATCGAGGAGCTGGATGCCGTTGAACTCGGTGGTGCCCACGATGCGGTCCATCTCGTTGAACAACGCCTCCTCTTCGTCCTGGATGAACTCCCGCTCGTCGTCTGCGAGGGTCTCCGAGGCGGACTGGATGGCCAGCTCATGGATGCGCTGGAGGATGTCGATCATCTCTCCGATGGCGCCCTCAGCGGTCTGCAGCATCGACAGACCGTCGTTTGTGTTGCGCATGGCGACGTCGAGCGAGCGCCGCTGCGTCTCGAGGTTGGTGGCCACAGCGAGCCCGGCGGCATCATCGGCCGCACGCACGATGCGGGTGCCGCTGGCCAGCTTGCTGAGGCTGTCCTGCAGGCGTGAGCGGGTTCGGCCGACCTTGCCGGCGGCGGCCATGGCGGCGATGTTGCTGCGCAGGCGCACAAGGACCTCCTGGATCCACGCCCTACCCTACTTTCGCGCCCGCTGTCCCGACGCGAGCATTGCAAACAGGATGGCGTCACCGATGGCCCCGCCGTTGGCGTAGTTGCGGGCGCCGTCGGACTCCACAGGGCCACCGAACACCTCGGCCGTCTTGAACAGCTGCCTGCCACGCTCCCCGTCGAGCCGCTGCAGCGCGCACCCGATGGCGAAGCCGGTGGCCGACACGCCCTGTCCGAGAATGACGGGTCCGCTGTCGATGTCGCCTCTGGCGTCGTCCTCCTCGGGGTATTCGCGCATGGTTCCAAGTGTGAGAATGGTGGTCCCCAAGGCCTTCTCGGCGGACTCGTACAGCCGGTCCCCGGCCTTGGCATCGGCGACACCCAGGAACCAGGCGGCCAGCAGCGTGCCACTCCCTCTGGGTGCATCCAGCGGCTTCCCGTCGGCGTCGACAGCCTGGTACAGCAGGCCCGTCTTCGGATCCCGCAGCTTTGGGAGCGTGTCGCGCAGCCAGGCCACGGCGACGGGATCGTCTTGTCCCTTGGCCAGACCGAACAGCACGAGGGCAGCCACGCCGGCGGTCGCATCGACCGGATACCGCTCGGCCGGGTAGGTCTCCGGCACGCCCGAGGGCTCCGCTGCGATGCGGTGTCGAATCGCATCCGTGATGGCCACGGTCTGCTCCCAGTAGCGGGAGTCGGGGCCTTCGAGCCAGGCATGCATCGCCAGAGCCAGCCCGCTGTACCCGAGCCAGGCCATGTGCCCGCGGCCGCCCTGCAGGCTCTCCATGGGGTCCTCGCCCCACTTCGCTGCATCGAAGCGGCGCAGTGGCGGGCTCAGCATGTGGTCGAGGCTGGTCTGCATTCGGCGCAGATGGACGGCCCGCAGCTCCTCGTCGGCACCCGCCATGTAGCCGTAGCCGAGAGCCGCCATCTGCCAGCTCCCGAATGCCCACTCGCCATCGAACAGCATGGAGCCCGTGCTGAAGTCGGCCGCGGTGACGCCACGCTCGAACCAGCGCGCCATGCCTTCTGCGTGGGCCCGGGCGAGCTTGAGGTCGGTGGGGTCGGGTGCGGGCATCGCGAGTGCGGCGGGGCTGGGGAGAACGCCTTGTCCACCGCCATTCACGAGCCATCCGGGCTGGCCGGCCGTGGCCGAGGACAGGCCCACTCCGACGGTGAGCAGCAATGCGGTCGACAGCAGGAGGGTGCGGAGTGGCTTCATGGGACCTGTGCGTTCAGCGGGTGGGCGCAGACACGCGTCGCGGGGGAATGTTCCCTCGATGTGGCGTTCCTGTGCTGTCTTTGTGTGTCATGCGCCTGGACGGTTCCGGGGGGTGTGCAGTGGTGTAGATTGGCCCGGATGCGCCACCTCCTTCCGTTGTTGTGTCTGGGCTGCTCTCCCGAGCTGGGCAAGCTGCCGTCGGCCAGCGACTTTCGGTGGGGAGGGGACGGCGGCGACTCCGGTGAGAGCGACACTGCAGACAGCGGCGACACCGGGGAGGTGGAGGACCCCCCACAGACCGACGACCCCATCGAGTGTGTCGACCCCTCTCGGCGGGACAGCGTGGGCCGCTTCGAAGCCTTCGCCATGCCCGACATCCCGCTGCAGGAGTTCGACATCGAGCCGGACATGACCAACGCAAGCGGCATTGCGGTGGGGGACATGGACGGAGACGGCCGACTCGACATCCTGCTGCCCCACGCCGGCCCCGCGCAGCTGCTGATGCAACAGGAGGACGGCAGCTTCGTGGACGAGACCGAGCTGCGGTGGGACGGCCTGACCGATGGTGCCCAGGGCGCAGTAGCGATTCAGGTGGTGGACATCGACGGCGACGCCGATCTCGACGTCTTCATGTGCGGCGGTCCGGTGATGGGCGAGGAGCCGCGGGCCGTCTACAACCAGCTGTTCCTCAACGACGGGGCAGGCAACCTGTCCAACGTGAGCGCGGCCTGGGGACTCGAGTCGCAAGACATCCGGGCCTGCTACGGGGCGTCCTTCGGTGACATCGACGGCGACGGCGACCTCGACATGGCGATGGCGGGCAACCAGGCCTGCCCCTACGACATCGAGCTCGAAGCCCAGGACTGCGACCTGCTGTTGGAGCAGGAGTCCTCCCAGGTGTTGTGGGAGAACACGGGCAGCAGCTTCGTCGACATCTCCGACCGTCTGCCCCACCTCGAGCTGCTCAGCAGCTTCACCCACGTCGCCACGCTGCTCGACGTCGATGGAGACCACGACCTCGACCTGTACATGGTCAACGACGACAAGCTGGAGGTGGAGTTCTCAGCGACCAACCTGCTCTACCTCAACGATGGAGGTGGCATCTTCACGCCAGACGACCACCGCCACGGGCTCGACGTCAGCATTGCGGGCATGGGCATCGGCGTGGCCGACATCAACGACGACCACCTCCCCGACCTCGTGATGACCAGCACCCGGCGCGCGGTGTTGATGGTGAGCGAGCCCGAGGTGGGCTGGTACGACGGCGCGGCGGTCGCCGGCTTGTTCTTCGACGACGTGGCCCACATCGAGGCCTGGGCCACCGACTTTGCAGACATCGACAACGACGCCGATCTCGACGTCCCCATGATGTTCGGCTGGCTGTTCGGCGAGCCGGAGAATCCCGACAACTACAGCCAGCCCGACGCCTTCTTCCTCAATGACGGCACCAACAGCTGGACCAATGTGGCCGCCGACTGGGGGCTGGACGACCGGGGCATCGGTCGGGGCATGCTGGCCGTGGACCTCGATGGGGACGGCTGGCTCGACCTGCTCAAGCGGGAGCTGGGCGGCGGCTTCAAGGCCTACAAGGCGGTGTGTGGGGAGGCGAATTGGACCAACGTGCGCCTCGCGCATCCAGCGCCCAACACAACGGCCATCGGCGCGGTCATCGAGCTCACCGTGGGCGAGGTCGTCCAGCGGCGCTGGGTGCTGGGTGCAGGCACCTCGCTGGCGTCGAATGCTGTGGCGGGCCAGCACTTCGGGCTGGGTGAGGCGGAGCGCATCGACCGGCTGCGGGTGATCTGGCCCGATGGCGAGACCTCGACCTGGACCGACCTGCCAGTGCGCGTGCCTCTCGTGTTGGAGCGTCCCTGACCGAGCGGAGCATCGGGGTAGGGTGGTGTCGCCCACACCGCCCCTGGCAGACGGAGGCTCCGATGTCCGACGACACCTCCCCTCCACGCAGCAACGTCATCTCGCTGTTCGGCCACAAGGGCTCGCCGGCACCGCCGCCCCAGGTGGAGCTGCCCGGTCTGCGGCCCCTGCCTCCGCCTCCGGCGCTGTCCGACCCCCGACAGGCCAACTCACGGGGGCTGCTCAGCAACCTGCAGCGCCAGCTGGGTCCCGGTGTCGCGGCCGTCCCCACCAATTTCGAGACTGGCATGGCCGCCGCCGAGCTTCGGCTCTGCATCCTCCAGGACCTCCTCGAGGGCATGCTCGCCGACTTCGACATGAAGACTCTGCCCCTGGCTTGGGAGGACACCGTGTCGCCGGCCTTGCGGGAGGCCATCCAGGTTTGGGTGCAGAGGACGACCCGACTCCAGCTGGAGCTGCGCGACAACGGCGTGCACATCTGGATGCAGACCCAAGACGACCGGGGCTACTACAGCTACCGCTTCGATGTGTTCCCGGGGCGTCCGCCGATGGCGACCTGAGCCCTACTCCCACAAGGCCGGGCCGATCAGCTCCACCCGGTTGGTCCACAGCCAGCCGTCGAAGTGGTCGGGCACATCCTCGAGCTGTGCCAGGGTGTCGATTCCGGTGGAGCCCACATCGCCTGGCCCCATGGGGCCCAGCAGCACCACCCGGGCATCCACCGACCGCATCCTGTGTTGGAAGCGGTGCGGCCACCCCCACAGCAGCCAGGCCGCATTGATGGGAATGGTGACGGTCTCGCCATGGCAGCTCTCCGGGACCCGACCGGTCCACCCCCACGCCAGGTAGTCGAGCAGGCAGGCCTTCAGTGTGGACTTGGAGAACGAGCCCCCGCCGGGCCAGAGCGAGCGGGCATGGTCGACCGGTCCGGTGCTGCCGTAGACGGCCCACACCTGGCGCTCCCAAGCGGGGTTGTCAGCCAACATGGCGTGCAGCAGGTCGATCTCACGCAGGTCGTCGCTCTTGACGTTCACGAGGAAGCGGCCGTGGGGAAAGGCCTCGAACACCTCGGACAGCTCGGGCATGCGACCCACGGCGCTGCCCCGGAGCGGATAGGTCTGGCCGCCATCGGTGGTGTAGCCATGGCCGAGGTCGAGCTGGCGGAGGGCGTCCATCGAGAAGTCACGGATGGGACCGCTGCCGTTGGTGCGGCAGTCGACCGTCCAATCGTGGAAGACGGCCAGCTGGTCGTCGGTGGTGGGGTGGATGTCGAGCTCCACCACGTCCGCGCCCGCCTCGAAGGCCGCCCGCATCGACCCCAGGGTGTTCTCCAGCAGCATGTGGTCGGCAGGCAGCGCCATCTCGGCGGTGCAGGAGTCGCGGGTGAGGCCCTGTCTCGAGAACTGCTGATGGACGCCCCTGTGTGCCAGCACCCGCACGCGCGCCCCATCGGGAGGGCCTGCCAGCAGCGAGCTGTTGATGCCCCACAGCACCAACAGGGCACCGCCCACCACTCCGCCGACCACCTTGAGGACTCGCTTGAACATGCGGAGTGCGTAGCCTCCTCGCCCGGCCGCCGCCGCTCAGGGCTGGTCGACCCACAGCCGCTCTGCACCGTCGATTCCGATGGGTCCGAGGCCTTCCGCCACCTCCCAGTGCCAGCTGCGGCCGGAGTCGTCGATGGCGGAGATGGTACAGACCGTGCGGTTTCCAGTGGGGTGGACCGGCTGCGTGGCGCAGGACTCCACCGTGTGGACCGTCGAAAAGCCGGCCTGGGCGGTGGTCAGCCCCCACACATCGTCGCCGTCTCGGCCGTGTCGGATGCCGACCTCCGTCCATGAGGTGCCTTCTTCGAGGTCGGTGGGCAGGGCCACGGGCGGTGTGGCGAAGCTCGCCTCGGTCCGGCTCGTGCGGTCCCAGCCGTCGGTGTAGGAGTGGTCCTCGGTGGTCCCGGAGAGGCGCACCACGCCGGCCTCGGTGCAGGCCAGGGTCCAGGCCTCCTGCTCGGTGGCGATGATGAGCTCCCCGTCGCCGTCGAGGACGTAGCTCGCCTCCGAGACCCAGCTGTAGGTGTCCACCTCCCGCTGTGAACCCAGTGCGCCTGCCGTGCTGAACGTCAGCCAGTCGGCGCCGTCCCGCAGGTGCACCACCTGTCCATCGGTGGTGTCGATGGGCCAGAAGGACGGGCAGTCGGCCGCATCCAGGCACGCGAGGTCTTCTGTGAAGGTCTCGCAGTCGTTCACGATGCCGTCGCCACACACCTCCTCGGCGCCGGGAAAGGCCAGTGCCTCGGTGTCGTCGCAGTCGGTGGCCCACAGGCCACCTTCCACCACCTCGATGTACTCCAGGCCGTCTTCGTGGCAGGCCGCGTCGGGGGCGTACCAGCCGTCCCCGTCTGCATCCACCCACACCGCATAGGCCGAGACCGCCTCGCCATCGCAGTTCAGGTCGCCTTGTCCGCAGGTCTCCACGGCCCCCGGATGGATGTCGCTTCGCGCGTCGTCACAGTCTTCGCCATTGTCGGCCACATGGGGCCCCACACACACCCACGACCGCCAGCCGTCGGGGTCGCCGAAGCCGTCTCCATCGCGGTCGAGCCAGCCTCCGCCGCCGCCACCGGTCTCGTCGATGATGCCGTCGCCGTCGTTGTCCTGGCCGTCACATCGTTCGACGTCGGCAGACGGCCCCGACCCCGGCGCCCAGGTGAGCCCCGACTCCTCGATGACCGCGCCCCGGGCGTCCACCCCCTCCGGGTCGTCAGGCTTGCTCTCGACACAACCCACCGCAAGAACGGCAAGACAGAACAGTCCACGCATGGTCACCCCCGCACGAAGTCGTGCAGACACGGAGCTTGTCCGCGTCTTCGATTGGCTGTCGGCGGGCTGGCCCACACAAGCGTGGGCCTCCTCCGACATGACTGTTCTATCGGTGGACGACCGCAGGACTGAATTGCAGCCCGTGGCCGCTCCCTGCACTCAATCGCTGTAGCTGCCGGTCGAGCCTGCTGTGGGCGAGGTGCTGCCGCTCAGGGTGGTGTACTCCAACCGCACCCGACCGTCGCCGCCGTCGCCACCGTAGGCGCTTCCGTAGGGGCTGCCGCTGTGCCAGGCCGACCTGCCGCCGCCACCGCCTTCGGTGGTCACCGTGCCCGACAGGCTCAAGGTGGGGGCCGCCAGGTAGATGGTGCCGCCCGAGCCGGCCCCGCCGCCGCCCACCTCTCCTGCGAGACTGACGGCATTGTCGCCGTCTTCGCCGTCGCAGGTCAGGTCGCCGGACACCGTGATGGAGGTGGCCGAGAAGATGCCCACGAAGCCGCCGCCATCGCCTCCGTCGCCGGCGTAGTTGGAGGTGGGAGACCCATCGCCTTCGGTGTCGGGCGAGCCGCCGCCGCCGCCAGAGCCCAGGTGCCAGTCGGCAAGTGCAGAGTCGCCGTAGGTGCTCCCTCCCGAGGTGACCGAGCTGCCGGAGTAGTTGGTGCCGCTGGAGCCGGCGCCGCCGTAGCCGCCACCTGCGCCCGAGTCGCCGTTGTCGCCCCGCTTGGGGTAGCAGCCGCCGCCCCCGCCGTTGGCCGAGGTCGTGCCCGTCGCGCCGCTTCCGCCGTAGGACTCTCCCTGGTAGCACTGGTAGCTGTGTCCGTAGACCCCGTCGCCGCCTTCGAAGCCCGAGCCGCTGGCCGTGACCTCGCCGGCGATGGACACCGCACCTGTGGCCCGGAAGAGAACGACGCCCCCGCCGCTGCCGCCCCACTCATCGGCGGTGAGGGTGGCGCCCGAGGGGACGCTCACGGTGGTGTGGTGGGGCACGCGCTGCACGAGCACCACCGAGCTGCTGGAGTAGCTGGCCGTCAGCGGTGGCTCGATGGTGAGCGTGGAGCCCGAGACCGAGGCCACGAACACGAGCTGGTGTTCGCCGGCATCGCTGCCCTGCTGGGAGAGCACCAGCACCTCGTCGCCGCTCGTGAAGTCGCTGGCATCGTCGACGGTGAGGGTGTCGTCGCCGGATGAGGCGCCCGAGGACAGCAGGGTCCAGTCCGACAGCGACTCGGTGCCGCTCACGGTCCAGGCGCCCTCGGTGCCCAGGCCGCCGGTGGGACCGCGAATGACGCCGTCATCGTAGGGGTCGGCGTCCCAGTCGTTGCGCAGGCCGTCGCCGTCGATGTCGTCGTCGGCGCAGTCCTGGGTGCCATCGCCGTCGGTGTCGGTGGCATCGGCATCATCGCAGTCGTCGTCGTTGTCGACGTAGCCGGAGGGCTGGTCGCAGGTGAGCGTGGAGACGTCTGGGTCGCCCTCACCATCCCCATCCGAGTCGGCGTACCAGGTGTCGGCGGTGGAGGTGTCGAGCGAGCTGTCGTCGTCGTCGATGTAGGTGTCGCAGTCGTCATCGATCTCGTTGCACACCTCGGTGGCCGACGGGTTCACAGCTGCCGAAGAGTCGTCGCAGTCGGTGTTGTCGGTGACCTCATCTGAGGCGGCCTCGCAGGCCCACGCGCCGGTGCTGCTGTCGCCGTAGCCATCCCCGTCGCTGTCTGTGTAGAAGGTGGTGCCGGTGGTGAGGTCGACCGAGCTGTCCGCACCGTCGATGTAGGTGTCGCAGTCGTCGTCGATCTCGTTGCAGACCTCGGAGGCGGCGGGGTGGACGGCCGCGGAGCTGTCGTCGCAGTCGGTGTTGTCAGTGACGGTGGTGCTGGTGGCCGCACACGAGAAGGCACCGGTGGACGCGTCGCCATAGCCGTCGCCATCGCTGTCCGTGTAGAAGGTGGCGCCGGTGGACACATCGACGCTGGCATCATCGTCGTCGATGTCGGAGTCGCAGTCGTCGTCGATGCCGTTGCAGACCTCGGTGGCGTCGGGGTGGACCGCGGCCACGGCGTCGTCGCAGTCGCCTGGCAGGCTGGCGTAGCCCTCGGGCTCGGCGCAGGCCTCGGTGGTGCCCGAAAAGCCGCCCCAGCCGTCATTGTCGAGGTCGACATAGAAGGTGGTGGTCACGCCCTCGTCGACCACCTCGTTGCAGTCGTTGTCCTTTTCGTCGCACACCTCGGTGGCGCCGGGATGGATCTCGGCGTCTCCGTCGGCACAGTCGGAGGCGTCGGCGACGTGGTCGGGCGGGGTCTCGCACGCGATGGTGCTGGACCCGGGATCGCCGTAGCCGTCGCCGTCTGCATCGGCGTAGAACACGCTGCCCACGTCTTCGTCGATGTCGGTGTCGCAGTCGTCGTCGATCTCGTTGCAGACCTCGGTGGCGCCAGGATGGACGGCGTCGTCGGCGTCGTTGCAGTCGTCGGCGTTGGCGACGGTGTCTGCGGGAGGGGTGCAGGCTTCGGTGGGTGCGCCGGCATCGCCGTAGCCATCCCCGTCGGCATCGAGCCACCAGGTGTCCGTGACGTCTTCGTCGACCAGGCCGTCACAGTCATCGTCGATGCCGTTGCACAGCTCGACCGCGCCCGGGGACACGCTGGCGTCCCCGTCACTGCAGTCCTCGTCGGCGGTGAAGCCGTCGCCGTCCTCATCGGTGAGGCCGTCGGGGTCGGAGTCGACCTCGGAGCTGGTGGAGCCGGACTTGTCGGCGGGGTCGCAGCCCACTGCAACCAATGCGAGGGCCAGGGTGGTGAGGGTCAGGGGACGCAAGTGGACCTCCGGGGGGGGACCCCCACTTTAGCCCCTGGCACCCCCATTTCGGTCACTCATCGAGAATCCACGGGCAGAGCACCGTCCACCGCCTGTGCGGTCCACTTCGAGGCGGCGCAAAGGGCGATGGCCTCGCTCATCTGGGCCAGCTCGCGCTCGTGGCCCGCGGCGAGCTTGCCCGCATCGGTCGCGAACCAGGCGCGGAGGTCTTCGGCGGCGTCGGTGGTGCAGGCCCCCGTCCCCAGCAAGGTGGGCAGCTTGCGACGCCACTGGCGCGGCACGGCGTCGACCACCTCGGCCCACTCCATCAGCACCCTCTTGGCGGTCCCTGCCCGCACGCGGTCGTCTTGTGCGCCCATCAAGGTGGTGATGCGCAGAAAGGCGGCTCGGGGGTCGATGTCGCCGGAGATGGCCTCGCTGAAGGCCTTGTCGCGGTCCTCCAGCTCGGTGAGCCAGCCGGCCGCCACCAGCGCCGACTGCTCCAGCCGGGGGTCGTCGAGGGCGACGATGCGTTCGGTGAGCGCCGCGAGGGCCGCGCCTCCTTCGTCCTCGGCGTAGACCCTCAGCGCGCTGTCGGTCGCACTCGACGGCAGGGCAGACCCATCGCCGGCCACCCGGGCGTCGAGAGCGGTGCGCAGCTGGGCACGGGCGTCCTCGATGCCCAGAGTCGCGCCGTCGAAGGCGAGCAGGGACATGCGCAGCAGGCGGTCTTCGGTGGACTCGGGCGCCTCGACCCGCTGCCGGGCATCGGCCCAGGTGAGCTGGATCCAGGCGTCGAGTCGGGCTCGCTGGGCGTCGTCCATGTGCTCGCGCCAGCCCGACAGGGTGCCCAGTGGGGCGGTCACCACATGGCGGTCGGGGTGGGTGGCTGCCGCGGAGAACACCGCCAGGAGGTTGGACGCCGGGGTGTGTCCGGCTGCGAAGCCCGCTGCGGCGCTGTCCACGAGCATCCAGGCCTCGGGAGCTGGCAAGCTCGGCAGCAGGCCAGCCACTGCCGTCCATCCGGCCGAAGACAGCCCGGCCCGGTAGTAGCCGTTCGCGCCTGGGTTGGGCCGCACGAAGCTCGGGCAGGCCAGGTCGGCCAACACAAGCTCGTGGTCTCTCGTTGACATCACCGTGCAGACCGGTTCTTTCGCGGTATCGGGCTGCACGCACACCGGCAGCGTCCAGGTCTGTTTGGGGGGAATCGAGGAGCCCCGGGGCCGGTATCGGCTCTGTCGGAGGGTCACCCGCGGGTCGGCGCCCTTGGGGCAGTCCACCGTCATCTGGAGGTAGGGGACTCCGGGCTGGTCGAGAAAGCTCGTGAAGGTGGCTGCGAGGGTGGGGTCGCCCGTGTGCTCGGTGAGGACCTGCGCGAATTCCTCGGTGGTGGTCGACCGGCCAGCCGCCGCCTTCAGCCACGCCCGCACGCCGGGACGGAACACATCGGGACCGAAGCCCTGGTCGACCATCCGGATGATCGACATGCCTTTGCCGTAGGTGATGCTGTCGTAGGCGTTGCGAATGTCAGCGTCGCCGGCGATGGGCTCCCGCACGGAACGCGCGCTGGCGAGGCTGTCGGTGCGAAAGGCGCCCAGGGTGCGGCGGGTGGCGCGGATGTCGTGGCCGCCTTCGGGCTCCCATTCGTGCAGGGCCAGCGCACTCCCCCACACCGCGAAGCCCTCCTTCAGCCACAGGTCGTTCCACCAGGCCGGCGTGACGCGGTTGCCGAACCACATGTGCACCAGCTCGTGGGCGTGGGTGGACAGCATGGAGCGGCGGGCGTCGGGGTCGATGCTGTCATCGTCGGTGGGGCCGAGCAGCACCCTTTGTTCCCGGTAGGTGATGGCCGCGGCCAGCTCGGTGGCGCCGCTCGGCCAGGCGGGGGCGGCGACGATGTCGAGCTTCTTGTCGGGGAAGGGCTGTCCGAGTGCATCTTCGAGGATGCGCACCAGGGGGGACGTGGCAGCCAGGGTGACGCCGAGGTCCGTGGCCCGGCCGGGGCGCGCATAGCCATGCAGTGGGACGGGGTCTGGGCGCAGCGGACCCGGGGCGATGGCGTCCCCCTCGACGCGCTCGAAGGGCCCCACCGCGAGGGACAACAAGTAGGTGGGCAGGGGGTCGGTCTCGGCGAAGGTGACGCGCTCGAGGCCGCCTTCGACGGGGGTGCGCGACTGCTCGGCCCCGTTGGCGATGACCGCGTAGCCTGCGGGAATGGTGAGCTGCACCCGGTAGGGCGCCTTGAAGCGGGGCTCGTCGAAGCCGGGGAGTGCCCGCCGGGCCTGGATGGACTCCGACTTGGCCAGAGCGAAGGCGTGGCCCCGTTCTTCCACCTTGAACAGCCCGGACAGGTCGGTGGCGAAGGGCGCGGACCACTCGATGTGGACCCGATGCCCGCCCGGCTGCAGGGACCGCTCGGGCGTGAGGCGGGCGGTGCCGGTGTCGCCGTGGGGGGACCAGGTGGCTGCCATGGGGGGGCCGTCGAGCTGTGCGACGGTGACCTCGGAGACGTCGAGGTCGAGTCCATGCATCCACAAGCCGTCGACGGGGGCGTCGAGGGTGACGAACAGGTCGACCTCGCCCGAGAATCGGTCGGTGCGGGGGTCGATGGTCATGTGGAGGTCGACGCTCTGCAGCGACACGGGGTCGGGCAGGGGACCTTCGGGAACCGCGGGGCCGGGCGCCGGTGCGGGGGCCACGGTGGCGGGCGGGGTCTCGCAGCCGAGCAGGGCGAGGAACAACAGGGCGGTGGGAGGTCGCATGCCGGCGAGTATCCCGGGCGGGGTAGGAGGAGCGCCACGGAGGTGCGGCATGGTGCGCGAAAAGCTGGTGGTGAGCACGCGACGGGGGCTGCACGACGTCACCCGGCAGGTGGGCGAGGTGGTGGCCGGCTCGGGCGTGGTCGACGGCCTGTGCCACATCTTCATCCACCACACCTCGGCGAGCCTCGTCATCCAGGAGAACGCCGACCCCGACGTGCAGGTCGATCTGGAAGCCTTCTTGAGCCGTCTCGTGCCCGACGGCGAGCCGCTGTTCACCCACGTCGACGAGGGCCCCGACGACATGCCGGCCCACGTCAAGGCGGCGCTCACCGCCACGAGCCTCCTGGTGCCGGTGGAAGGTGGTCGACTGGCGTTGGGCACCTGGCAGGGTCTGTATGTATGGGAGCACCGTAGCCGTGGTCATTCTCGGCGGCTCACGGTCACGGTTTTCTGACCGCCTCCTCAGGCTGCTGCGGCATCCGCCTTGGGGACGTTGGACAGGTGCCGCCAGACGCGGTCGGTCAGCTCGTAGCCGAAGATGGCCGGCGCGAGGGCAATCACGATGGACAGCTTGGAGCCCGCCAGCTCCGGGCGGCCAAGCCACACGTCGAAGACCATGAAGGCGGCGAGGGCGCCGACGAGAAAGCCGATGAAGCCGACGAAGATGGACACGAAGCGACGCATGGGGGCTCCCGCGTGGAGTGGGGTGGGGGCGCCTGAGTCCAAGGGGTGGGCGGTCGCTCGGTTTCAGCCCGGTGGCGGCTTCACTCGGGCTGCAGTGCGAGCGCGCCCACTGGAGGTATGGCCCCGTCTTCATCGATGAAGACGTCCACCACGTTGTTCTGGAGTGCCCGCACCTGCAACAGGCCGCCCACACTCGCCGGTCCCCCGTTCACCCGGATGCGCAGCTTGTCGTCGGCCACCCAGCCGCCGTCCTCCAGCCCCACCCGCAGCGACCAGGTCCCGCTCGGACCGACGTCGGGCAGAAACAGGTGCCGGCTGCCCAGCGGCCCCACCGACACGACCGAGGTGGCCCCGTCCTCCCCAGGTTCCACCTCGAGGTCGACCCAGCGCCGGCTCCACTCGGGCCTCGCCTGGAGCATCGACACACCCGCTGCGATGGGCAGCGGCTCGGGCTCTGTGCCGGTGAGTCCGGGCAGACCCCGGTAGAATCGCAGCCAGACATCTCCCTGATCGGCCTGCTGCAGGCGATTCAGGCGACGCTGCACCGAGCGCCTCTCCTCTGCTTCTCGGGGCAGCCAGACCTCGGCCTCATCTGCGTGGCTGGCCGCGACGCCGCCCGAGACCGTGAAGGGGGCGAGGCTGTCCAGGTTGGACACCGTCCCGTGGTCGACGAAGTGGCGGATGGCCTTGCGCAAGCGGTCGAGCTCCACGGTCTCGGCGCGGGTGGGCGGGCTCTGGTACAGACGGCTGTGGCGCACCACCACCGGCAGGGTCTCCGCCCCCATGCTCGGCACCACCGGTGAGAAGTTGGCGGCCGAGAAGCGCACCACGCCGTCGCCCTTGTGGACCTCATCCCGCGCCCCCACCGCCGCGACCACCAGCCAGGGTGGCGGATAGTCGCCCCCCAGCCAGTCGAGCATGCGGTCGTGGGCATCGAGCTGGTAGGGGCTGCCCAGGCGCATCGCGCGCACCTGGGCGTCGATGACATGGCCGAATGCGCCGCCTCTCTCGGGGTTCACGAAGCCAAAGAGCACCGTGCGGATGCCGCCGTTGATGACCACCGACAGAAAGCCCGTGGAGTAGCGGGTGAGCGTGGAGCCATACATGGGCGTGCCGAGGGTGACGACCCGGTCGACCTCCCAGCCGCCCCAGTGCTGTTCGACGTCCTGCAGCAGGGCCTCGCGCACGATGAGTCCGCCGAAGCTGCGGCCGATGAGGGTGACGTCGACGGGGTCTTCGGACCAGCTCGCACACACCTCGCAGCCCGACTTGAGGGCCGAGACCGCCTCCCCGAGCGCGGTCCCCAGGCGCTCCACGCCGACGTTGTGGCTGTAGCCGACCCGGGAGAAGCGGCTGTAGTCGAAGCGGTGCACATGGAGGGGCTCGCCGTGGTCGCCGCCTCGCGCGAGTGGTTCTGACAGCTCGGTGAAGGCACCCGCCTCGGAGATGTAGCCGTGGACCAGCACCGCCATCTTGTGGGGGGACGGACCCTGCGGACGGGGGAGGGGGGCGGTGGGCGGGGGCCGGCTGCACCCCAGCAGGGTGCCCAGGGCGAGGGCATGGCAAACACGGCGCATGGACTACTCCAGCCTCGGAAGCTGCGAGCTCTGGAGGACCGCGAAGCCCCCCCAGCCGAGGTCGAGGGCATCGGGGAGGTAGTCGACGAGGAGCTGGGGGTAGAGGCCGAAGGTGGCGGCTCGGTTGCCGCGGCCGAGGTGGACGGCGGGACACAGGGCGGCGGTCGTGAGCCGTCCGTGCATGCGGGGGACGAGGCCATAGTGCTGCCACTGAGCCTCGAAGATGCCGAGGGTCGACGACCACACGCCCTCCACCTTCGGCTGCCCGAGGTGGATGCTCGACGCCCCCCGCACGACAAGGCCGGCCCGCGCGCCATCTTCGCCCGCCTGGGCCCGGTCCCGCACCGTGGGGCCGAGCTGGAGGTGGTGGGTGGCCGGGATGCGCCGCGACTTCGCCCGGGCCCACACGAAGGCGCTCGTGAACACATGGGCGGGGGACAGTGGGTCGACCGGGCCCAGGTGGAGCTCCTGGCGGTAGGTGAACTGCCAGGCGTCGAGGCGGCCGTAGCGGGGCGACTGGATGATGGGCATGCGCAGGCGCCAGCCGATGCGGTGACCGTCGGGAGAGCCCGCCGGCGGGCCATAGGCGAAGTCGTGGGTGTAGTCGACGCGGAGAGACAGCTCGCGAAAGAAGGTGGACTCGCCCGCGAGCTCGAGGAGTCCGCCAGAGGTGCTGGCCCCCCCGGCCACACGCCCGCCGCGTTGGAGCAAGCCCCCGTCGAAGGTGAGGGGGTCGGTGACGAACACCCGCCCGACCGGGTCGACCGTGGTCGCCGCAGCCGACATGGGCAGGAGGAGGGTGAGGACCCCACAGACTCGGCGGGCGGCAAGCACGGGCCGACGGGTAGCGCGCCAGGCCTGTGAGTGGGACCGAGCCACGCGGCATGAATTGTCTCAAGCGCGTCGGGCGGCCCCGTCGACCAGGGGTGGGCGTTGGCTCCAACGCGCGAGGCAGCGCTCGAGGTCGGGCAGGCGCACGGGCTTTGGCAGGTAGTCGGACATGCCGGCCTCGATGCACCGGGCCTGGTCCTCCGGCATCGCGTTGGCGGTGACGCCGATGATGGGCAGGTCCACCCCTTGCGCACGGAGCTGTCGGGTGGCCTCGAAGCCGTCGACGACCGGCATCTCGCAGTCCATCAAGATGAGCCCGTAGTCGCCATTCTCCATGCGTTTCAGTGCGTGTGCGCCGTGTTCGGCCAGTTCCCAGACGATGCCGAGGTGGTCGAGCATGCGACCGAGCACGAAGGCGTTGGTGGGATTGTCCTCCACCACCAACACGCGGTCGAGGTTCCGCGGGGTGACGCTCGCATCGACGGCGAGCTCAGGCTGCAGGGAGGAGGGGAGGGGCAGCACCACGTCGAAGGTCGCGCCCCGTCCGAGCTCCGAGCGCGCGTTGACGACGCCGTTCATGGCGTCCACCAGGCCCTTCACGATGGCGAGCCCGAGGCCGGTGCCCCCCTTTTGTCGGCCGAGCTCGCCGTCTCCCTGGTCGAAGGGCGTGAAGATGCGCTGGAGGTCGCCCGGTCCGATGCCCGGTCCGCTGTCCACCACCCGAAAGCGCACCGAGCCCTGGCCCTGGCCGGCCAGCTCGACCTGCACCTCGCCGATGCCCGTGAACTTGGCGGCATTGCCGATGAGGTTGAGCAGGATCTGGCGCACGCGGTCTTCGTCCCCCCGCACCCACCGAGGAAGCCCGGACCCGCAGGACAGCGTGATGTCGACGTCGATGTGGCGGGGATCCTGGCTCACTAGGCGAACAGCGTCGCGCGCGCAGGCCTCCGGGCTGAACACCCCGTCGACGAGCCGCAGGCCGCCGGCCTGGATGCGAGACAGGTCGAGCGTGTCGTTGATGACCCGCAGAAGGTGGCCGCCCGAGCGGCGCGCGGTGTCGAGGAGGTCGAGCTGGTGGGCGTCGAGGTCGGTCTCCGCGAGCAGGTCTGCGATGCCCACCACGCCATTGAGGGGCGTGCGGATCTCGTGGCTCATGGTGGCGAGAAAGCGGGACTTGAGGTGCTCTGCCGAGCGGGCCTCCTCCTCGGCGAGGCGGCGCCGCTGGACCTCGTCTTCGAGCCGCGCCAGGGACTCCTCCACCTCTCGCCGCGCCTGGTGGCGGACCGTGGCGAAGGCGAGCGTGAGGAGGATGAAGGCCAGGCTCGCCCCACCGACATCCGCGTAGACATCGCTGGGCGCTCGCTCGACCACCGGCAGCTGTCCGTTCACCTCGAGGACCACGGTGGCCGCGACCCCGAGCATGCAGCCGACGGTGGCCACCAGGGCCTCCATGGGCGCGAGCACGAGGGCGAAGAGTGCGACGCAGACGGTGACCCAGGCCACAGCCCCACTGTCGGGTCCGCCGGAGCTGGCCATGCCGATGAGGAGCTGGGCCGCGACCAGCCAGGCGGTGAGGTTGCGGGCGAGCCGCGCGCGGTCGAAGCGCATGGCCACACACGCCCCGAGCAGCGCGATCCCGCTGATACCGAACACCGCCGCGTTGGTGGTGCGGCCCGCCTGCCAGGCGAGGCCTGTGAACGCCAGCGAGAACAGCGCACTCAGGCGGATGATGACCAAGGTGATGCGCAGCCGCAGGGTCTCGGAGCCCGACAGGCCCTTGCGCCCGATGCCTGCGTCGAGCCAGTTCAAGGCGCGCTGGCCCGCCTGGTGCAGCGGCGAGCCTGTGGCGGGCAGACCGCTCAAGACAGCCTCGCCCGCGATGTTCTCAAGACATCGCACGGAATCTGTTTCGCAAGGAGCGGGCGGCGCTTGGGCATGTCGTGGTGCCCATCGGCAGGGTGGCCCTGCACATTGAGGCGCGCTGCCACAGACCCACTCTGTGCGCCGATGCAGCCGGATAGAGGCCCGACCGACCTGAGGTCTTCCGTGCAGCTGCTTGTTCTCATCGGTGCCCGCCTCCGACGCCGCCGCCTGTCGCTCGGCCTCACGCAGGCCCGCCTCGCCCGCACTGCAGGGGTGAGTCCGCGCTTTCTGGTGCAGCTGGAGAAGGGGGACGGCAACATCAGCGTGGCCCGGCTGGCGGATGTGTGCGCGGCGCTCGACATCTCGATGAGCGCGCTGTTTGCGGGACTGGGACCCGGCGGGCCGGCGCTGGTGGCGCTCGTGGGCCTGCGGGGTGCGGGCAAGTCCACCATCGGCAAGGCTCTTGCCGAAGCGCGGGGCTGTCCCTTCATCGAGCTGGACCGGCAGATCGAGCGGCAGGCGGGCATGCGCATCGGCGAGCTGTTCGAGCTGCGAGGGGAGGGCGCCTACCGGCAGCTCGAAGCCGACGTGCTGGAGGGTATCATCGCCGACTCCAAGCCATGTGTGGTGGCCACGGGCGGTGGTCTGGTCACGCATGCCGAGACCTGGAGACACCTGCGGCAACACGCGAGAACGGCCTGGTTGACGGCACCTCCGGAGGTCCACCTCGCACGGGTGCGGGCCCAGGGCGACCTGCGGCCGATGCGGGGCCGTCCGAACGCTCTGGGCGAGCTGCGGGACATCCTCGACGAGCGGGCGCCGCTCTATGGGGAGGCCGACATCTCACTCGACACCGAGGCTCTGGGCGTGGCGGGCACGGTGGAGGCCCTGGGTCGGTGGCTCGACGGGCGGTAGGGCCCTGGTCTGGGAGCCTGTCTCGAAATGTAGGGAGTTGTCCGACGGCTTGACCTCGTTGGGGCACCTGACCGACCATCGGGTCATCTCCGATGGGGCACATTCGTGCAGTGGGGGAGTCGATGCAGATCCGCGTGGCGACGTTGTTGTCTTGTCTTGGACCCCTGGCGTCCATGTGCACCTTCGCTTGCGACGGGAGCGCGTCATCGCCCGCCAAAGCAGACCGCGACGGGGAAGGTGGCCACGAGGAGGTGCCAGGTCCCGCGGCCCACGACAGCGGTGGGCACGATGCCGACGGTGAGGGCGACAACGCCCGCCTTGTCGGTGTCCTCGACATTCTCAGCGAGGCCGACGGCGTGGTCTGCGCGCTCACGGTCGACCTCGTTGCGGAGGCCTCCACCGACTGTCCCGACTGCGAGTTCCAGCTCTGGCTGGAGGGCGTGGTGGTGTCCGACGCCAGCGACCCGGGCTGTGTCTTGCCCCCTGGCATCGACTTCCCGGCCAACGACGGTCGGTTCGCACTCCAGCTCGCCCACGACAGCTACCGGCTCGACCGTGGGGATGAAGGCACCACCTACATCTCGGAGCGAGACGTTCTCTCGATTGGACCGGTTGGACTGTCCACGCTGGGCTGGTTCGAGCTGTGGGACGAAGGCTACCGCAGCTGGACCGACGGGGAGGACTCCGAGCACGAGGTCATCGAGCACCCCGACGCCTCCTTCGAGTGGTCCGCCGATGGGCTGGAGCTCCATCGGTCCACCAGCGCCGACGTGCTGGAGCTGTGGAGCCCTCGCTGCGCACCCCAGAGCACCGCGGTCGAAGCGGATGTGCCGGTGGCGCCCACACTGGTGGGCGAACACACCCTGTGGTGCGGCTCGGGCAACGCGCGAACAGACGTCTGGGAAGTGCGCATGCCGGCCGACGCCGAGGCCACCTTCTGGGTCGACAACCTCGAGGAGCACGTCCATGTATCGCCCGAAATGGCCGTGACCGGCAGCGATGGCTGCGTGGCCAACGCCTTCGCGGGCGCCCATGCCTGTACGCCGGCCAACGCCTTCAACAACCAGTGTCCAGCGGCCACCGTCATCTCGGATGAGCCGGAGACCATCTGGGTGCAGGTCGCCGACGGCGGCTGCCTGGGCGACGTCGACTCCGACACCGTGGGCTACGGGCTGTGGGTGGAGGGCATCGACCCCGCCCGGGTGCAGCTTCTCTACGCCGACGTCGACGTCGACGTACCGTCCTCGTTCACGGCCACCCGCGAGGTCTCGCTCACCCTGTCCCGTGAGTCGCGCTGAGGCGTCAGGTCAGCCGCCTCGACCACCCTCAGTCCTCCAGCTCCTCCCGCATCGGCTCCAGCTCCTCCAGCAGCGCGTCCTCATCGTCGTGGTCGACGATCTCCTTCGCCAGGCCCCAGCGCACGCCGGCCCGGGCGAGGGCCCCGAGGTCCTTTTCCCGACGCTTTGCTCGGCGCACCGGGTCGCGTTGGAACACACCGAGTCGGCGGCGACGGGCGTAGGCGATGGCGCGCTGGCGTTGGGGGTCTCTGCCCTGGTCGCGCACCTTTTCGTCGAGCAGCTTGAGGGCCTCTGCGGCGATGTCGGAGGGCACGCGCTTGCGCATCAGCTTGGCGCGGATGGTGGGCCGGGGGTCGCCGCGGCGGTGGAATTCGGCCACGAGAGCCCGCGCCAGACGGTCGTCATCCAGAATCTTCCGCGCGGTGAACTCGGTGATGATGGCGTCGATGACCGGCGCAGGGTCGGAGCCGTCCTTCATCTGACCCGTCGCCCGCTTGACCTTGCGCCAGAGCACCGCCTCTGTCTGGGCCACCGACGGGATGTAGCGTTCGACGTAGCGGCGGGCGATCTCGCGGAGCTGGCGAGGGGTCGGCGGACGGGGGACGCGCTTTTCTTTCATGCGCGGCAGGTAGCACGACGCAGCCAGACCCCTGTCTTGACCCCCACTTGATGTCGGTGCCGCTACCCTGCGGCGGTCCCCCGGAGGTCCCATGCTCGCGTTTGCGCTCCTCTTCGGCTTCACCCCGTGGCAGCCCGACATGCCGGCGCCGGCCGATGCAGACCTCCCCACCGGTCCGCCTGCGCCTCACCTCGACTACGCCCCCGCCCTCACCGTGCGAATGGGCCAGACCGCCCGCTGGCAGGCCTTCACCGACGAATGGCCCGGACGCTGGACCGCGCGCTTCGACCCCCGCACAGCGATGCCCCGCTTTCTATACGCCCCCGGGGTCCCGGTCGCCGATGCCGAGGCCCTGCTGACCCACGTTGCTGGCCTGGCCCGCATCGACGCCAGTGAGCTGTCCGCCGCCAAGCCCGTGTCCACCGAGACGCGCACCTGGCTGCGCTGGCAGCGGCACTGGATGGGCGCGCCGGTGGAAGGCGATGAGGTGCTCATGTCGGTGCAGGACGGTCGCATTGGCGGGATCTGGGTGCGCCTGTCCCCGATTGCAGACCTGCCGTCGCCGCGTGCGGGGGAGCTGGTGCGTCCCTTGGAGTCGGACAAGGGCGGCGTGGTGGCCCATCTGGTCACGCGGGTCGAACAAGATGGGGTGGTCCGCTACCTCGACCGGAGCGGCAGCACCGTCCATGCCTACAGCACCCGACACTACGACGAGGTGCAGGTCTCCCACCTCGAGCGCACCATCGGCGACGCCTACGTCGACAGTCCCGCCAGGCAGCTCTTTGTGGAGGACAGCGTGGGGGGCGCCACCACCACTGCCGACGACGGCACCCATGCGCTCACCGGCGACCTGCGCGTGTTCCTCGACGGACCCGCCCTGGAGGTGCGCCGCGACGGTCAGGTGCAGCACGCGCGAGAGTTGAGTCCCGACGGCAGCGGCGTGGTCCGCATGACCGGCGGGGCAGAGCTGTCGGATGCCAGTGCCAGTGTGCTGCACCACTTCCACGTCGTCTTCGACTGGCTCGACGCCCGGTGGCCCTCCCACAGCTGGCTTGGCGAGAAGGTGCCCGCAGACGTCGACATCTCCTACTCGGCCTGCAACGCCTACTACACCAGCGGCACCATCAACTTCTTCATCGGCTACGGCTCCTATTGCTACAACTTCGGGCAGGTGGCCGACGTCATCTACCACGAGGTGGGCCACGGGATTCACCACTACATCCTGGCTGGGGGCACTTTCGCCGGCGACGTGTCGGAGGGCTCCGCCGACTACGTGTCGGCCACCCTCACCGACGACCATGTGGTGGGCCGCAACAGCAAGCCCGGCGGCGGCTACGTGCGGGAGCTCGACACCGACAAGGTCTACCCCGACGACATTCGGAACGAGGTCCACGCCGATGGCCTCATCTGGGGCAGCTTTCTGTGGAACCTGCGGGGCCGGTGGCAGACCACCTACGGCGACGAGGCGGGGGCCGAGCTCACCGACCTGCTGTTCCTGGGCGCGCTGGAGCAGGGTCCCACCCTCACCGACCTCTACGATGCTGTGATTCTCGCCGACGACGACAACGGCGACCTGTCCGACGGCACACCCCACGCCTGTGAGCTGGTCGCCCTGCTCGATCACCATGGTCTGGGTCCGGGTCCCCTCGGTGTGCTCCTGTTCGACCACGCCCCACTGGGTCCGCAGAGCAGCGCGCAGGCCGGCTACCCGGTGGTCTTCGACGTCTTCTCTCCCACCAAGGACTGCGGCGACTACGACCCCGACACGGTGCGGCTCTGGTTCAAGGTGGGCGAGCGGGGCGCCGTGCCTGGCGTCGATGGCGATGCCCCGGAGGTGTGGGACGGCTGGGAGTCGGTCGAGCTCACCTCCGACGGCGAGCGCTTCGAGGGCGTGATTCCCCGCCAGCTCGCCACCGCCCAGGTGCACTACTTCATGGAGGCCGGCACCACCGACGGCAGTGAGGTGCTGTTCACCCACGCCGGCTACCCCGACGGTGTGCACAGCTTCCGGGTGGGCGACCGCGCCGAGGTGTGGTGCGAAGACTTCGAAGGCGGCGACCCCCCGGACTGGCTGCACGCACCCGGTCATCCCGGCGGCTCCGACCCCGGCTTCGAAGACCAGTGGCAGGTGGCCGAGCCCGTGGCGGGCGCTTTCGTGCCGGACTCCGCCCCGTCTGGCAGCTTCGTGATGGGCACGAATGTGCCAGGGCTCTACCGCAACAACAACCAGCAGTACCTCGCCTCGCCGCCCATCCCCGTGCCCGAGGGGCGCATGAGCCTGCTCACCTTTCAGCGGTGGCTCACGGTGGAGGATGGCATCTACGACCAGGCCGAGCTGCGCGCCGACGGGGAGCTCATCTTCGAGAACCGCTCCACCGAAGGGGGCATCGAGCACACCTTTGACATGGACTGGACCCTGGTGGAGCACGACCTCGAGGCGTGGCGCGACACTCTGGCGGCCGACGGGGAGGTGGCCTTGGAGTGGAGCCTCCGCAGCGACCCCGGCCTCGAATTCGGCGGCTGGCACATCGACGACGTGTGCATGGTGGAGCTCGATGACGTTCCCGCCCACTACCGGCGGATGCAGCTCACGGCCGCGCTCGACGCCGACTTCCGGGTGCAGCTCGCCTGGGAGAACCCCTGGATCGAGCCCCTCGACTCCGTGTGGCTTGTGGCCGAAGATGGCGTGGAGTTGGTCGATCCCGGCGAGTCCACCACCTTGTTGCTGCTCGACTCCGCTTCGCCGGGAGCCGCTGGCAGCTACTTCGACGCCAACCCGCAGGAGCCCGGAGAGTCCCGCACCTACGCCATCCTCGCCGCGGCCGACGACGACGAGGGCTTCTTCACGGAGCTGAGCGAGGGGGACAACCTCGTGACCGTGTCGCGCGACCGTGAGCCAGCGGACACCGGGGAGCCCGACGACACCGGCTCGGACGAGACGCCGGACCCCGAGGACACCGATGAGCCTGTGGTGGACGGGTCCGCCGAGCCCGGGGACAAGGAGGGCTGTGCGTGCGCGAGCGGTGGACCTGCCGGCATGGGCTGGGCAGTCGCACTGCTGGCGCTGGTCGGGGTCCGCCGAAGAGGTCAGCCCGCCCGCTCGTAGGCGGCGCGCATCCAGGCCCGCACGTCGGCGTCCACCTGGTCGAGTGCGGTGAGGTTGGACTTGTGGCTGCACATGCCCTTGGTCGCGGTGACCCGGGCGTGGGGCGGGTCGGCGGTCTTGTCGAGGTTGAGGCCCAGCTCCACCCGCTTGCTGCTGGGCGCCTTCACCACCGCGAACTGCTTCTTTCTGCGCAGGCTCACGGCGGTCTTCTGGATGACCACGCTGACGTCGTCTCCGAGGCTGCGGCCGAGCTCGATGAGCGCTTCTCCGATGGGACGCAGCGGCGCCTTCTTGTTGGCGTACTGGGCGTCGAACAGGTCGGTCTCGCTGGCCGGACCGCCAGCCAGGGCTTCGCGAACGGTGTGGGCCAGCAGGTTGGCGTTGCCGTAGGTGAGGCCGAGGGTGGCCTTGAAGTGGTTGAGGATCTCGCGGTGCTTGGACAGGCCGGCGTCTTTCACCTCGGCTGCATGGCTGGCGACGGTGCCGCCAGTGCTGGCGAGGATGTTGGCGAGCTGGGTGGCGGCCTGGGCTTTGGGGTCGGGCATGGGTGCCTCCGGGGTGGGACGGCAGTGTGGCTCAGGCTGCGGACGCGGGCTTGGACGGATTTGATGTGCCGCTCACCTGCGCTCGGGGTCGGGCACGAAGCCAGCGCCCTGGCCCACCTCGATGTCGCCGAACATCTCCTTTTGGGCGGCGATGTACTGCGATGGGGTGACCCCGGTGTGGCGCTTGAAGTCGCGGATGAGGTGGGCCTGGTCGAACCACCCGAGGGAGGCTGCGGCGCCCGCCCAGTCGGTGCCGCGGACGTCGACCTGCTTCAAGAAGCGCTGCATGCGCAGGATGCGGGCGAGGGTGCGGGGGGTGAGGCCCACGAAGCGGTTGAACTCCCGGGTGAGGTGGGCGTGGGAGATGCCGAGCGAGCGGGCGATGTCGGCGATGGGACGGCAGGGGTCTGCGGTGACGGCGGCGACGGCCTTCTCACAGCGGGACAGTCCGGCAGCGGGAGGGAGGAGACCGGCCTCCAGGGTGGACTCGAGCTGCTCCAGAATGGTGTCTGGGTCGTTGTTCTCGGTGGTTGATATGCGCTCGCGCAGGGCCGTGGCGACGGGCCAGGCCTCTTCGAGGTCGACCACCTTGCCGCGCACCGAGCGGGGCTGGATGCCGAAGCAGGGGCCCGCCCCGGTGGGGGTGCTGACGATGCCGACGGCGTGGGTCTCGCCGGTGGGGGCGTTGCGGGCGGGCCGGTCGTGGGGGCCGACGAGGAAGCCCCGGTCGTAGGCCACGGTCTCGCCGCCGTGGGGCGTCTGCTGGATGGGGGGACCCAGCACGAAGATGGCCACGCAGGAGCCTGTGGGGGCCACCTGCTCGCTCTTGTAGGGCACGGTGCCGCGGGCGTACCAGATCGACTCGACAAAGCGGGCGAGCCGGGGCGATGGCGGCCGGTGGCGAAAGTCGAAGGGGATGTCCACGGGCCCACCTCTGGCTGCGAGGCGGCGACCCTACTCTGCGGTCAGCGTGGCCTTCAAGCGGGTGCAGCGGTCGAGGTCGTCCCCCGCGAGCTTCGGGCAGGCCTGGTCGAGGAGGACCTTGGCTGCTTCGTCGTTGTCGGTGACAGCGAGGCGGCTGGCCACCACGAGCTGGTCGGCGGGCACGGCCCACTGCCCGGCGGCGAGGGCGGCGGCCTTGGTGAGCTGGTCGGCGTCGAGGTGGGCGCGGATGCCAAGGGCCACGATGGCGTGGGCGACATCGGGCTTGTCGGCGGGGGGGCTCGCGGTGCGCTTGCCGAGCAGGCTGATGGCGCCGTGGGCGTCCCCGGAGGCCTGGCGCAGGCGGGCGTGGTTGAAGGCCACCAGGGGGTCGATGGCATCGGGGCCGCCCACATCATCCACCAGGGCATCGGCGTCCGACAGAGCGTCGGCGGCGACGGCGCAGCGGTGGGCGAGGCCGGCGAGCTTGCGCTGGGAGTCGGGTGGGGCGGTGAGTGCGCTGGTGGTGAGCGCACTGGCGGCGGTCTCGTGGCAGCCGGCGAGGTCGCCGCCTTTCCGCTTGGAGATGGCGAGGTTCCAGGCGTCCTGCCAGCTTCCGGAGCCGCCCAGCTCGGCGGCCAGCTTCGCGGGCACCTCGTCGGGATGGGCGACGGCCCACCGGGAGGCGAGGCGCACGAGGGTGGGGTCGCCGGGGTGGGTGGCGAGGCCGGCTTCGATGCGCTGCCAGGCTTCCTTGGGGGCGCCCTCTGCGCGAAGCAGTCGGGCACCCGCTGCCAGGAGGGCAGGGGGCTGTCCGAGCTCGGCCTCGAAGGACTCCAGGCGGCTGCGCGCGCTGTCGAGAGAGCCCACATCGACGTGAATGCCCACCAGCAGGCCAGCTCCAGCAATCACCTCGGCGTGCAGCGCGGTCTCGTCGGACTTGCGCAGGATGCCGCTCATGGCGCCGCTGCGGTGGACGTCGACCCAGGTCTCGGCGTCGAAGGCGGTCTCGAGGTCGTCGAGGGCCCCCTTGGCATCGCCGCTGGCGTAGCGGGCACGGGCGCGGAGCAGGCGGGCGTCGGCGCGGTGGGGGCTGTGGGCGAGCACCTTGTCGAGGGTGCGCGCAGCCTGGGCGTAGTCGCCGTCGTTGAACAGGTCGACGGCCTGGGCGTGGAGCAGCAGGTCCTGCACGCCCAGCTCTCCAGCCATCTCCCCCACGATGGCGGAGTCGCCAGACGCGCGACTCACCGCGGCGGCGACCAGAGCGGGCACGCCGGCGGAGCGGCAGTCCCCGAGGCGGGCCTCCACTCGGGCGGTGTCGCCGGCTTCCTGGGCCAGCTGCACGTCGAAGCAGGCCACCACGGGCGGGGGAAGCTGGTCGCCGGCCTGGGCGAGGGCTGCGCGGGCGGCGTCGAGCTTGCCGGTGCGCAAGAGCACCTGCTGCAGGGCGGACTGGGCGTCGATGTCGCCGGGGTCGGCCTTCAGAGCAGCCCGGGCGGCGGCCTCGGCACCGGCGAAGTCCTGTTGGGCAAAGCGCACGGTGGACAGGCCGGTGTGCCCCTCGGGACGCTCGGGGTGGGCCGCCACCACCGCTTCGAGGTCGGCGGCGGCGGCGGACAGCTCGCCCTGACGCAGGCGGGCCATGCCGCGGCCGTGCAGGGCCATGCCGCAGCTCGGATCCTTGTCGAGCAGTGCGGAAAAGCCGCTCACCGCTTCTTCGAGCCGACCGCCGGCGAGGTCGACGATGGCCGCGCTGTAGGCCCTCTGGTCGGTGACCACGGGAGACCAGCCGGCCTGGGCGACCTGAGCAAAGGCGAAGACGACGAGGGCACTCAGCATGGGCGGACTCCGGAGGACGGGCAGGCAACCCGACGTCGACGATGGGGCGGCGGTTCCGGTGCGCCGCGACGCTGACCGATGGTTGACGACCGCACGCGAGATAGTCCGAAACCGAGGAGGATGCGCGTGGAGGAGTCGACCCGCTTCGAGGCACTGCCGCCGGTCCCGCTGCCGGTACACGTCAACGTCGAGACCTCGCTGCTCTGCAACCTGTCCTGCGTGATGTGTGCGCCCCACCTCACGGGCTCCACCCGCAAGCGCGACACCGTCTCGGATGCCCTGCTGGAGCGCATCGAAGCGCAGGTGCTCCCCGGGGCCGCCTTCGTCGCCCTCACGGTGGCCGGCGAGCCCTTCGCCGACAAAGGCTGGCCCCGATACCTCGCTCTGGCCGAGCGCACGGGCACCCGCCTGGTGGTACATTGCAACGGCACGCTGGTGCCCGACAATGACCAGCTGGAGCGCATTCTCCGGCACACCCAGGTGCTCGAGTTCTCCCTGGATGCGGTCGATCCGGCCACCTTCGCGGCCATCCGCGGACAAGACGCTCTGCCGCGCATCCTCGACAACATCCGTCGGGTGGTGGCCGTGCGCGACCGGCTGCCCCGGCGACACCAGCCGCGCCTGGGTGTGACCATGGTGCTCATGCGTCAGAACATCGACCAGCTCCCCGACATGGTCGACCTCGCCGCCGATCTGGGCCTCGACAGCGTGGGGGCCGTACACCTCACCGTCTTCGCCGACCACCTGGATGCGGAGTCTCTGCGGCACTGTCCCGCGAGAGCCGACCGGGCCTTCGACCGCGCGCGGCGGCGGGCTGCGGCGCACCCTGTCCACCTGAACCTCCCCCCGGACATGGATGGGACCATCCACCGCAAGCCACAGTGGCAGGCCCATCTCGAGCACGGCCTCGGCATGGTGGGCAAGCTGTCGCGGGGCTGGGCGGACCGGGCGTGGCGGGTGCTGAAGAACCGGGCGGCGGTGGTGCGGTGGGAACGGGCGGCTGGGGGACGGGTGGGCTGCAACTACCTGATGCACCGGGCCTATGTGTCAGTGGGCGGCGACGTGACCCCTTGCTGCATGCCCGGACGACCGGTGGCCGGAAACCTGCTGGAGCAGGACTTCGACGACATCTGGAACGGTCCGGTCTACACCGCCATGCGGCGCGGGATGCTCTCAGGCCGGCCTTTCGACTGCTGCGCGCACTGCAGCGTGAACCGGGAGGAGGGCTACCTGCCGGCCGACGAGCGGACAGCGCGCCCGCCCGACCAGCAGCTCACTATTCCGGAAGGGCGTCGAGCTCGGCCTTGAGGGCCTGCACGGGAGCCGGGGGCGAAAAGAGGGGCAGCTCGGAGGCCGAGACATCGACCTTGAGGGAGTCGATGACGAGAACCATCTTCATCGCGCCCACCTCGACGGCGGTGCGGGTGGCCATGGGCATGCCGTCGAAGTCCTTGACCTCCTCCACGGTGGTGACCATCGGCACGGCGCCCATCTCGGTGGGCACGCTGCCCTTCGACCCCATGATCATGGCGTCGTCGACGGCAAAGAACAGGGTGCGGGGCTGACCGTCGTCTGTGACCACATCCACCTGCCAGCAAGGCTCCCCGGCATGCTCCACCTGGCCCACCACGGCGCGGTTGGGGTAGTGCTCGGCGTAGTGCAGGGCGGCGTAGAAGTCGGAGTTGCGGCGTTCCTCGGCCAGCTCGGCGCCCATCTTGATGGCGGGCCCGGTGACCGGGTGCATCGACCAGGCGGTCTCGCCGTCGTAGCCCTCGCGAATCTCGCCCACGCCCGGCATTGTGACCACGGTGAGGGCTTTGTCGGGGGCCTGCTGCCACCGGGCCATCTCCATCGACATGCCCATCGTGGGCATCTCCATCTTGCCGTGCATCACGAGGTTGCTGCCGGCCTCCACCTTCTGGCGACCGCCCATGGTCTCGATGGTGCGCTCGAACAGCATGTCGGCCGTGGGCATGGCGTCGGCGGCGGGCTTGTCGGCGACCTCCGGCTTGGCGGGCTTCTTCGGACAGCCGACCAGCAGCAGTCCGGCGAGGAGGAGCGGGGTGGTGCGCATCATGGGGTCTCCGGGCTGCGAACGGCCTGCAGGGCGGCTTCGAGGGCGAGGTCGTGGCCGCTGCGCAGGGCTTCGGCGGTGGGGGGAACGACGAGGTCGGGCGTGACGCCGATGCCTTCGAGGCGGTGGCCGTCGGGGGAGGTGAGGTCGGCGAACACGAACTGCATCCGGTCGCCATTCGGAAGCGACTCGAAGGCACTCATGAGCGCGAGGCCGGAGCTCTGCTCGCCGATGATGGTGGCGCGGTCGAGGTCTTGCAGGCCGCTGGCGAGCACTTCGCTGCTGGAGGCGGAGCGGCCGTCGATGACGACGGCGACGGGGCCGTCGATGCGCTCGGCTGAGATGCGCGGGCGAATCGACAGCTCCAGGTTGGCTTCTCGGGTGCGGAAGGTGCCGAGGCTGGCGCTGCGCCGAGGGACGAAGTGGCCGGCGATGCCACGCGCGACGTCGAGCATGCCGCCCGGGTTGCCGCGAAGGTCGATGACGGCGGCCTCCACCCCTTGCGCTCGGGCGTCGATGACGGCGTGTCGGATGGCGACGGCGCTGGGCATGGCGAACATGCTGAAGCGGATGACCAGCACAGGCGCCAGGGGACCATCGGGACCATCGGGGTCATCGATGCGGGTGTGGGTCTCGACGAGAGTGGCCGGCAGCTCGCCCATCTTGAAGACCTCCCCCTGGAGGGGGCCGGGCCGGATGGTGATGGGCTCGGGCGTGTGCTCGCCACGCTGGATGTGGACCGCGCAGGGCTCTCCGATGGGCTGCAGAGCCAGCTCTCGCATCAGGCTGCCGACGGTGGCGGCGGGTCCGCGGGGGGAGTCGGCGGTGGTAAGCTCCGCGAGAACGTCGGTGAGCACAGTGTCGCCGATCTGGTCGATGCGGTCGCCGGGCTGCAGTCCAGCCTGTTCGGCAGGGCCGCCGGCTCGCACGCTCAGCACATGGACCGCACCGTCGACCAGGCCCGCATCGAAGCCGAGGTCGCCCTTGGGACCGGTGCCCCGGGGTCGGTAGACACGACCGGGCACGATGGCGAAGTGCGAGACGCCCACACGGCCGAGCATGTCCTTGAGGATGGGCCGCAAGGCGTCGGGATCGGCCGCTGCCTCGGCCTTCGGGCGCAGCTCATCGTGCACCGCCTGCCAGTCGACGCCGTTCATGTCGGCATCCGGGAAGCTCTCGCCCACCCGCTTCCAGACGTATTCGAAGGTGTCGACCTGGGGGCTGGCGACCTTCGTAGATGGTGTGCTGGTGCCTGTCTTGGGGCAACCGCCCAACGGCATGAGCGCGAGGGCGAGCAGCAGCATGGAGGTGGGGAAGCGCACGGGCGCGTCTCGCAATCGGAGGTGGGGACGGGGTGTATTCGCTTGGAGGGACAGGAGGGGCCCATGCGTGGGGACGGGCAGAATTCTTGCGTTCGACCGGAGGGGTGGCGGGCATGGCTCGGTTGCGGTGGGACGATTTGCCACACTGACGGTGGCGCCTGGAGGACGTACTTCTCTGTCACCACCCAGAGGCGACACGCCACCATGCCTTCCGTCTTCCTCCTCACCGCCACTGCGCACGCCTGTGCCGTGTGTGCCTGCGGCGACCCCACGCTCACGTCGATGGGCGCCGAGCAGCCCTTCGCGGGCCGACGGCGGCTGGCGCTGGAGGCCACCTCGCGCACCGACGCGGTCGGGCAGGCCGGCGTCGACCAGGTGCAGCTCCGCGATGATGCGCTCACCGCCAGCCTGGCTGTGTCGCCCCACGACCGCTGGCAGCTCGCCGTGTCGGTGCCGGTGGGGCGCCGCATCGCGGAGGATGTGAGCCTGGCGCGCACCACGGTGTGGAGCCTGGGGGATGCGACCGCGCGAGCGAGGTGGGTGGGCGTGCGGACAGCTGGCCAGGGCTCGGTGCTGGCGGGGCTCGGGGGCGGACTTCGGCTGCCGACGGCGCCGGTGGTGCGGGCCCCGGATGGGACGCCGCTGGCCATGAGCGCACAGCTGGGTGCGGGCCAGCCGACGGCCATCTTCGGCGGGTGGGGGTTCGCGAGCCGGGGTGGATGGTCGACCTACGGCAGCGTGGAGGGCTGGCAGCCGGTCGCCGCCTGGACCCGGGCCGCCTTCGACAGCGAACCCGGTCGCTCGGCCCGCAGCACTGTGGCCCTTCAGTGGCAGCCCCGCGTGCGGGTCGCCCTTCGCGGCAGCCTGGAGGGACGGGTGGACGCCGTGGCCACGCTGGATGGGGCCCCGGAGCCCGACACCGGCGGCGGCATCGTGTTTTCGCGGGCCGACCTCATCGTGTCGCCCGCCACCGATCTCGTCGTGCAGGCGGGGCTGTCCGTGCCCACCGTGCAGGCGCTCCATGGCCACCACACGGAGGGCGTTTCCGCGGCCCTGGGGGTGACCCGTGACTTCTGAGAAGCTTGTGCTGTTGGCCCTCTTCAGCACTGGCTGCGCGAGCGTGCAGCAGGAGCAGGGCCTCCGGGTCGACCTGTTCGTCCAGGGGGTGGATGCGCCTTCCGAGCTGCACGCCGCGGCGGTGTCGGTGCGCAGCATCCAGCTGGTGCCGTGCCAGCTCGCCTGGTCCCCGCTCGACCTGCTCGGCACTGCGGCCCACGCCGACCACTCGGTGGAGTCGCCGACCACTGCGGTCTTCTCGACATCCACCAGCCTGTTGGGCATGGCGGCGTCCGCCGTCCTCCATCCGCCCCCGGACAGCTGGTGCTATGCGCGCGTGGTGGTCGAGCCGCTGCCCGATGCTGAAGATAGCCAGCTGGTGAGTGTTCTCGCAGAGTCCGCCGCAGGGAGTGTGTCCTCTTCCCGCGTCGGCTGGCTCGACCTGCCCCTCGACCTCGGTCTCAGCGAAGACCACCCCACCGCGCAGGTCCACCTGTCCTTTTCGCTCGCCGACTGGCCCGCCGCTGCGGATGCCGGTGGCGACGCCCTCTTCGAGACCGCTCTCGACGCGGTCGACGTCCACGTCCGCTAGCCCCCCGGCACCCTGGAGATCCGAATGTCCCGCACCATCTCGACCCTGTCCGCACTGTTGTTGCTGTCCGCCTGCTCTGGAAAGGACGCTGACAGTGGCGATGAACACCACGACCACGACGCTGGCGAAGGCGAAGGCGAGGGCGAGGGCGAAGGCGAAGGGGAGGGTGAAGGAGAGTCCGCCGCCACCCTGCAGTTCGTGGCCGAGGTCGATGGGCTCGCCTTCGTCTGCGGCGATGACTACGCCCTGGGCGACTCCACCGTGTCCTTCGACGACCTCCGCTTCTACGTGAGTGAGGTGGAAGCGGTGGATGGCAGCGGCACCACAGTCCCCCTCACCATCGTCGACGCAGAGCCCTGGCAGGGTGCCGGCGTGGCTCTGCTCGACTTCGAGAATGGCTGCCGTTCCGGCACCTCGGAGGTGAACCACACGGTCACCGTGGCCGGTCTGCCTGCGGGTGAGTGGCAGGCACTCCGCTTCACCGTGGGGGTGCCCTTCGACGTCAACCACGATGATGTGGCGACTGCTCCGACGCCGCTCAACGTGAGCTCGATGTTCTGGAGCTGGGCCGCTGGCTACAAGTTCCTGAAGGTGGACGGCTCGTCGACGGGGCTGCCGTCTGGCTTCTCACTCCACCTGGGCAGCACGATGTGCGAGATGGACGAGGCGGGCACCGTCACGGGCTGCGCCAACGAGAACCGCGTGGTGGTGGAACTCTCTGGCAGCTTCAACCCCGACGCCAGCAGCCTGGTGCTCGACCTCGCCGACCTCGTCGACGGCGTGGACCTCGACAACAACACGCCCGACACTCCGGCTGTGTGCATGTCGGCCCCTTCCGACCCCGACTGCGCCCCCTTGTTCGACAACCTGGGCCTGCCCTTCGGCGAAGGTGCCGGCGGGTCCACCGACATCTTCACTGTGCGCTGATGCGGGCGTGGCTGACCTCGGCCGTCCTTGTGATCGGGGGCTGTGCCGACGACCCCCGCAAGGGCGTGCCCTCAACCGATGAGCAGGCGGCAGGCTTTCGCTGGCAGCTTCCCGTGGGCCTTCCCGAACCGCCCGTTCCCGTCGACAACCCCATGACCGACGCCAAGGTGGAGCTGGGCCGGCACCTCTTCTACGAGACGCGCCTGTCCGTCAACGGGACCACCTCCTGCGGCACCTGCCACCTGCCGTCGGAGTCGTTCACCGATGGCCTGGCGAATGCGGAGGGGGCGACCGGAGAGGTCCACCGGCGCAGCTCGATGAGCCTGGTGAACGTCGCCTACAACACCTCCTATACGTGGGCGAACAACCTGCTGCTCGACCTGGAGCACCAGGCGCTGGGACCGCTCTTTGGCACCGATCCCGTAGAGCTGGGGATAGCTGATCTGGAGGACGACCGGCTGGATGAGCTGTCCGAAGATGCTGTCTACCAGACCCTCTTCGCCGAGGCCTACCCGGAGCTGGACGACCCCTGGACTCTGGAGGTGCTGCTCCAGGCCATCGCCAGCTTCCAGCGCACTCTGCTCGTCGGAGACACCGACTACGACCGCTACTACGCCGGTGACCCCGGGGCGATGAGCGACGCGGCCAAGGAGGGGGCGGCCCTGTTCTTCAGCGAGCGACTGGAGTGCTACCACTGCCACGGCAGCTTCAACTTCACGGATGCGTCGGCCACCGCGGAGTCGGCCTTCGTGGAGATGCCGTTCCACAACAACGCGCTGTACAACGTGGACGGTGCGGGTGCCTACCCCACGCGCGACCAGGGACTCTACGAGGTCACCGGCGACCCGCGGGACATGGGGGCCTTCAAGGCGGCCTCCCTGCGCAACATCACGCTGACCGCCCCCTACATGCACGACGGCTCGGTGGTGGACCTCGACGCGGTTCTCGACCACTACGCCGCCGCGGGTCGCACCATCCCCGACGGCGAAGACGCCGGTGTGGGGTCGGACAGCCCGCTGAAGAGTCCGTTCCTGGTGGGCTTTGAGCTGACCGCATCGGAGCGGGAGGCGATGCACGCGTTCTTCGATGCCATCACGAATGAAGATGCGCTGTACGACGAGCGCTTCGCCGATCCTTGGGGGCGGCTGGAGTAGGTTCGTCGCGGCGCTTGCTGCACTGCCGGCCTCCCAGGTGGGGGCCGGTGGCCGTTCTTGCTGGCGAATATGTTGACAGTAACCACTGTCATGTTTACAGTGATGGCATGTGGAACAACTGGCGAGAACTCGACACCCCCCTGGCTGGCCTCGTGGAGGCCGTGTCCGAGGTGCTGTCGACTCTGTCCCTCGAGACGGGCGACGAGCGGGTGCGCGACATCCCCAGCGCGCGTGTCGTTCGCTACTACCAGTCCACCGGGCTCATCGACCGTCCGCTCCGCTACGACGGTCGCCGCGCGATGTACGGCTTTCGCCACCTGGTGCAGATTGTCGCCATCAAGGTGCTTCAGTCCGAGGGAGAGCCACTGGCCCGCATCCAGGGGATGCTCGCCGGTCGCGCCACCGACGAGCTCGCCCACTTCATCGCCGCCAGTGCAGGCGCGGTGAAGGGCGTGTCGGTCCCGGAGCCGCCCGCCCCTTCCGAGATTCCGTCCACGTCGGTGCTCCGCGCCGAGCTGGCCCCCGGGGTCGTCGTCTTCGTCGATCCCGCCCTGGTGTCCGACCCGGCCGCCGTCCTTGCTGCGTTGTCCGCGGCGACTTCCCCCCGAGGTGAACCATGAGTGCAGTCCAGCCCCTCTCCATCGCAGCCGAGCCGGTCTCCCTCCGTCCCGCACTGTGCGAGACGCCCGACCCACGCGGCCTCGGCGGCTTGCTGGCGTCCTCCTCGGCCGGTCCGTCTGCGCTGCCCCTCCGCTCGTGCAGCGTGCGCGCGGAGGTGGTGGGGGTGTTGAGCCGCACCACGGTCACGCAGGTCTACGACAATCCGCTCGAGCAGGCTGTGGAGGCGGTCCACATCTTCCCGCTGCCCGACCGCGGGGCGGTGGTGTCGGTGGAGCTTCGTGCAGGTGAGGTGCGCGTGGTGGCCGAGTGTCAGGAGAGAAAGCAGGCCGAGGCCACCTTCGCGAAGGCCCGGGCCCAGGGCCACCGTGCCGCCCTGCTCACCCAGGAACGCGAAGACGTGCACACCCTGCGGGTCACCAACCTGCCCCCGAAGTCACAGGTGACCGTGGAGGTGGTGGTCGAGGAGGCGCTGGAGGTGGTCGACGGCGAGGTGCGCTGGCGCTTCCCCACCACCATCGCGCCCCGCTACACGCCCGGCGACGCCCTCGGCCAGCTCGGTCCCGGGGTGTCGCCCGACACCGACATCGTGCCCGATGCGTCCCGCCTCACCCCTCCGCTGCGCCTGTCTGGAGGCACCACCCTCGACCTGGAGGTGTGTGTGCGCGGCAAGGTGCGCCGGGTGGAAAGCTCGCTGCATGCCGTGTCGGTCGGCCTCGACGACGGTGCAGTGCGGGTGCGGCCATCCGGTCGGGCCACACTCGACCGCGACTTCGCGCTGGCCATCGTGTCGGGCGATGCGTCGGAGAGCGGCGTGCGCGCCTGGACCGATGGCACCTACACAGCGGTGGTCGTGGAGCCGCCGGTCGTGGTGGCGCCGGCCGCGCTGCCCCGCGATGCGGTCTTCGTGGTCGACATCTCCGGCTCGATGCAGGGCCGCAAGATGGCGGCGGCCAAGCTGGCGCTGAAGACGGCGCTGCACGGCTTGATGCCCCAGGACCGCTTCCTGCTCATCGCTTTCGACAACCGTGTGGAGCACTTTCGCGCGGGCTTCTCGCCCGTCGACGACGCCCACATCCAGGCTGCTGACCGGTGGATCGACGCCCTCCGCGCGCGGGGGGGCACCGTGATGGCGCCCGCTCTGGAGGCCGCACTCAAGCCGGCCGCGGTGTCGGGTCGCCAGCGCACCGTGCTGTTCGTCACCGATGGTCAGTCCACCGATGAGGCCCGCCTGCTCCAGCTTCTCTGGCGTCACCGCGGCGAGGCCCGCCTGTTCCCGCTCGGCATCGACACGGCTGTGAACAGTGCGCTGCTGCGTCGTCTCGCTCGAGTGGGCGGCGGAGTGTGCGAGCTCACCACGCCGAGTGCCGACATCGAGGAGGTGGTGGCCCGCCTCGAGAGCCGGTTTGGCACGCCGGTGGTCGATGGCATCCGCGTGGAGGGCGCGATTCCGGTGCGAAACCCGCTGCCGGCGCTGTTCTCGGGTCGTCCCATCACCTTCCTGGTGGAGGGCGGCGCCGGCGGACTCACCGTGAAGGGCACCTCCGCAGTGGGGCAGTGGTCGGTGGCGGTGCAGCCTGGCAAGGCCCCGTTCTCGCTCGGAGCGGCCTGGGCCCGTGCGCGGGTGTCGGCTCTGGAGGACCGCCTCATCGTGCATCCCTTTGAAGAGGAAGCCCTGCAGCCCGAGATTCTGAGGGTCGCCCTCGCCCATGGCGTCGCCAGCCGGTGGACCGCCTTCGTGGCGGTGGACCGCTCTGTGAAGGTCGACGGGCTTCCCCTCGAGATTGTTCAGCCGGTCGAGCTTCCAGACCAGTGGTCGGAGGACTTCCGGGCGGTGCCTGCGGTGGCGAAGGCGATGATGGCCGCGCCGATGGCGACGGGTGCGATGCTCCCGCCCAGTCCGATTCCCACCACCCGTGCGCCCGCCCGAGAAAAGTCTCGCCGACGTCGTTCTGGCGGACTCGGCAACATGTTGCGCTCGATGCTGTCCCGCGAAGACAAGCCTGCCCCGCCCATGGAAGTGGCCGACGAGGCGATGGCCGCCTGCGAACCCGCCCCGATGGTGGAGGGCTACGGCGGTGCGCCTGGAGGCGGCGGCGCCTTCGACCGGGACGCCGACGACAGCGCGGTCCAGTTCTTTTCTCTGAGCGAGGAGGAGGCCGAGGAGGCGCCCATGCCGGCCGCCCCACCCGCGCCGAAGCGTCGTCCGGCTCCCCGTGCGATGGGCGTGCGCAGCGAGTCGAAGAAGAAGTCGGAGAAGGGCAGCTCGGCCGGGCAGCTCGCGCGCAGCCAGTCCGCGGATGGCAGCTTCGGTGGTGACGTGGCCCGCACCATCGTGGCGATGCTCCAGCTCGTGAAGGATGGGCACACCCGCCGGCGCGGCGTACGCACCCGGGTGGTCGTCAAGGCCGCCATCTGGCTGGAGCAGCGCCCGGGAGAGCCCGGGGTCGCCCTCGCCCTCGCCATCCTCGCAGACGTGGAGCAGGGCCGCGACATCACGGCCGACCGCTGGCAGGCGCTCGTCGACCTGCTGGGTGGGGTGGCGCGCCCGCTGCTCGACTGAATGCCGTGATTGAGGCGGCTGGCTGCGAGAGTGGTCGGCTGCCCGTGGTCTTGGTTCAGTTCGGCTGACGGGAGACCACCAGGGAGAGGTCCCGCAGGCACTCCGAGGCGAGCACCGGGTCGGTCGACCAGGGCACCGCCTCCTCGCCGCGTGTGAAGCACACGGGACCGAGGGTCCAGGTGCGCTGTCGACCGAAGTAGCTGTACACCCCGGGCAGCGGCAGCCGGGCCTCCGTGCCCCGGGGCGACCGGCGCACATACGCCAGCGATTCGTGTGCCCCGACCTGCTGTCGCCACCCCCGCTCCAGCAGAAGCTTGTGGAGCAGACCGCCGTTCACAGGAGTGTTCTCGTAGCGGACCAGCGCGGTCTCATCGGGGGAGGTGCCCGCGTCGGGGTGGCAGTCCCGGTCCACCTGCTGGAAGGGCTGGAGCAAGGCGTGGTCGGCCAGCTTCTCGCCCCAGCCCACGCGCGCTTCGGCGGACAGGCGCACCGGGTGGACGATGGTGACGGCCTGTCCATCGAGGGCGTGGGGGTCGTCGTCGTGGTCGTAGAGGTGGGGGCCGTCGTCGAGAAGGCCGACGGTCCCGTCTTCGAGGCGCAGGAGGAGGGGCCGGAGCATCGCGTCGAAGACTGGACTGCGGCGCATGCGGGCGAGGGCATCGGCCGTGAAGACGCGCTCTCTGCACATCGCGGCCTCCAGGCTCCGTCGGGTGCGGGACAGCAGGTGGCGCAGGGCCTCGGCGCGCTCCTTGAGCTGTGTGTAGATGGCGTGTTGGCGGACCTTCTTGGGGACCGTCCGCAACGCCCGACCGGTCTTGGCGTTGTGGGCGACGATGATGGGACGGGTGCCCCCCTCGGCGAGGGTGAGCGTGAGCGTGTAGGCGCCGGCAGGATGGGGCCGACCCACCAGGCCGTCGTCGGTGAGCTCGGTGTCGAGGTGGAGGGCGAGCTCGGCGGCGTCGGCGAGACCGGCCGACCGGGCGAGGTTCTCGAGTCCCACCTCTGCAGCGGCCTCGGTATTCTTCTTCCGCTGGGCGCCGAAGCGGCTGGCCTTGCGCTGGAGCTCTCGGAGCCGGGAGGCGCGGCTGCGGAGGTCGTCCTGCCCCTCCAGCGGCAACAGACCGTAGGCCTTGATGGCGATGATGGTGCTGTGCTTGAGCTTCTTTTCGAGGAATGCGCGGTTGCGGCCGCGGAGGGCGTCGAGCATCCACCCGACCGCCCGCAGGCTCTCATCGCCGGCACCTGCAGCCAGCCATGCGTCGACGTGGGCTTCGTCGGCCGCGGCCAGCATGCCGCGGAGGTGGGTCTGGTCGAGCACCCCGCAGGTGGGGTCGGTGCAGTGGCAGAAGGCCAACCTGCCCTGTCCGGTCCGACGCACGGCACGGTGGGTGTGCGCCCAGGCATCGAGCGGCGCCAGGTCTCCCCAGCCAAGCGCCCGCAGCACCCAGCCGCGGGCCAGTCCACACACCGGGAGCACGCCGCGAAGGAGGGCGGGAGACAGCGCCGACAGCCTGTCGACAATGGCCTCTGTATCCTCGTTTTCGTCCAACGAGCCCACATCGAGCAGCCGACGGAGCGGAGTGCCCCAGTCGCCGTTGGAACGGTCGGGAGACTCGATGAGGATGCCTATCTCATCGAGCTTCTCGAGCAGTGGGACGAAGAGTGCGGCGCCCCGATAGCCTGGCCAATCTCGGCCGTAGCCGCCGCCGAAGCAGGCCTCGAGCCGGTCCCGGCTGTCGGGGAGCTCGGCGATGAGCGCGAGGGCGAGCGCCTTGGCCTGGGTGCGCCGGATGACGAGGTCCTCCAGCAGCTCGGCCGGGGACTCGCACAGGAGGACGGCCTCGGCCCATCGGGGTCCGAAGCGGGCCACCGCCTGATGGAAGGTGGTGGCGGGGTCGCCGAAGCGTTCGGCATGGTGGGCCATCACGATGTCGACGGCACCGCATTGTCCGAGGAGCGCCTCGTGGAGGGTGTGGGCATCTCGCGCGTGGCCCGGGCGACGCGGGACAGGCGCGACCGGCCCGTCGACCAGCAGGTGCTGCAGCAGCTCGGCATAGCCGTCGAGAAGTCCGTAGCCGGCGGCGGTGAGCACCTGCAGACAGTCGTCGGCCCGGGGCCAGTGGTGGTCGGCCAGTGGGAGGTGCCCGACAATGAGCGCCCGGCCGTCGTCGTCCTCCATGAGGTCGCGGGTGGGGACCAGCAGGCGCTTGAGGCGCGTGGACACGGCGTCGAAGGCAAGCTGGCTGGGATGGGCGGCCAGCCAGGCCGGCAGGAAGCTTCGGAGCACGAAGCCGGTGTCCCGGTCGATTGGAGCCTCGTAGCGGCTGCGAAAGCCGGGGAGCACGAAGCAGGCGACCAGGCTGGCCTCCAGTGCGTCGCCGAGGGCATCTGCCAGCACCGCCTCCAGCGCAGCATGGCCGGGCTCGAGGGGGTCATCGGGCTTGGCGAGGGTGCGGCTGTAGAACAGCTCGGTGACGTTGTTTTCAGGCCATACCACCGCGACGGCGGTCTCCAGCTCGGCGAGGAAGCGACGGGCCTGCGCGAGCGACGGCACCGGTCAGCCCGCCACGCGCCAGGGGGAGTGGGACGCGCTCGGAATGGCCTGCAGCGCGTGCTTCCAGTCGGCGAAGCGCCCCCCCGCGTGCACAGCCGCCAGCACCGCCTCGCCGGCTTCAGGCCCTCCTTGGGCCAACATCGCCTCCACCCACGCCCAGCGCGCGGAGGTCGGGCGGACCTCGGCCTTGCCCTTGAGCCCGGCCTTCAGGCGCTTCAGGCGCTGCTCCACCACCTTGATGCCGGCGTACTGCGCGGCATCCAGGGGGGTGTTTCGCTTGGGCACGAAGGGGGCCACGCCCAGCACGGTGGGGTGGATGGCGGCCATGCGGAGGGTGAAGTCGACCAACTCGTCGATGTCATCATCGGTCTCATCGGGCACCCCCACCATCATGTAGACCTTCACGAGCCGGTAGCGGTGCTCGGCGGCCAGGCGGGCCACCTCCAACAGGTGCTTTTCGGTGGTGCCCTTGGCGATGGTGCGGCGGAGGCGCTGGCTGGCGGCATCGCTGGCCACCGTGAGGGTCTGGTAGCCCCCTGCCCGCAGCAGGCGGGCGATGTCGGGCTTTCGGGCGATGCGGTCGGCCCGAAGCGAGCTGACGCCCACTCCTCTGCCGCTGCCCACGATGGCGTCGAGCAGACCCACGAGCTTGGGGTGGTCGGAGATGGCGGCGCCCACGAGCCCCACCCGCTCGGCGTCTTCGGGGATGAGGCCGAGCACCCGGTCGGGGGTGACGAGCCGCATCCCGCCGTTGGTGGAGCGGCGCATCACGCAGAAGGTGCACTGGCGGTGGCAGCCGCGCTCGCCCTCGATGAGGAACATGTCGCTGAGCTCGGCCTCGGGCGCGAGGATGGGACCGCGGGCCGGCAGAGTGGTGTCGGAGGCCTTTGCGACCGGCGGCAGTCGGTTGCCGTGAAGGGCGGGGACGTAGCCGCCGGGAAGTGCGGCGATGGCCTGCTCGAAGGTGTTCTGGTCGTCGTCGAGGGCGTGGCCGAAGGCCTTTGTGACCCCATCGTCGGCCTCCCCCAGGAGCATGGCGTCGACGAAGGGGGCCGCGGGCAAGGGGTTGCTGAAGGTAAGGGGACCGCCCAGCACGATGCGCGGGTAGCGGGCATCCTGGCGGTCTCGCCGCAGCGGTGGGATGCCCGCCAGCTCCAGAGCCTTCACCAGTCCGGCCAGCTCCAGTTCATAGGCGAGGCTCACCCCGATGACGGAGAAGCGGTGCAGGGGGGTGCGGGTCTCGTAGGTGACCAGCGGGGAGGGCTTCTTCGCGTCGGCATCGTCGGGAAGAAAGGCGCGCTCGGCGGCAAAGCCCGCCTGGCGCAACAGCTGGAGCACCCACTGAAAGCCCAGCGACGACATGCCAGCGCGGTAGGGGCTCGGGTAGAGCAGCGCCACGCGGTCGGGGCCCGGTGTGAAGGCGTTGCCGCGCTCGGAGGCGAGGCGCCGCTGGATGGGGTCGGCGGGCGCGCCCCGCTTCGGGCGGGTCGGTCGAGAGGGTCGGCGTCGGGCCATCTTCAGCCCGCCAGCGCGGTGCGTACCGAGCGGAAGGCCGCGCGGTCGAGCAGGTACTGGGTGTGGGTCATGTCCGGCAGCTCCGCGGACTCCGCGCCGTCGATGTGGGCGGTGGAGGCGGGCTGCATGAGGGGGTCGGCCTTCGACCACAGGCACACGAGGCGCGTGGGACCGGCCCAGGGGACCTGCACAGCCAGACGCTGCAGCACCGGAGAGTCGGGGCGGAGGTCTTTCGCGCGACCAGAGCCGGCGAAGCGGGCGGCGTGGGTGCCCCCGTGGGGGCTGCCCAGGGTGACGAGGGTGTGCACGCGGTTTGTGATGGCGACGTCGAGCAGGGCCAGACGGGCGACCAGGCCACCCATGCTGTGGGCCACGATGTCGATGCGCTCGTCGTCGCGGAGCTGGTTGACGGCCACCACCTCGTGGATGACCTCGGTGAAGCGGTCGCCGAGGTCGATGAGGTCGTCGTCGGGGAGGCCAATGCTGTAGGTGCGGCGGCGTCCCTTGAGGGCGAACCAGCTCCGCATGGGCAGGAAGTTGCCGCGGTGTCCACCGAGTCCGTGCACGAAGAGGATGGGACGGCGGCCGTCGTCCTTCATGGGGGCGATGGGGACGTGGCGGGGACCGAGCACCGTGAGCCCGAGGATGGGCATGCGGGCCAGGTCGCGCCGCACGTCGGGGTCGACGGCATGGTAGGCGGCGGCGATGCCCCGGCCGGCCGCGCGGGCGCCCGAGGCGATGCCAGCGCCGACCGTCTCCCAGAAGCCCGGTCCGGCAACCCTTGGAACATCGCTGTCAGGGTCGTTCTCGGTCTCGGTGAGCGCGGTGTCCGCCGGGGCGCCCTCGGTGTCGGGGGACGGGGGGACATCCTGTGCCACGGGCCCGCCCTCGGCGTCGTGGTCGGTGGACTCGGCAGCGGCGCTGGCCTGGGACGGGTCGGCCTCGGTGGACATGGTGCCTCGCGTGCGGGGACCCACCGGCGCTAACCCACGGCACAGAGGCCGTGTCGGGCGTCCACGACAGCGGGTGGCGGATTAGGTGCGTCCCATGTCCGCCGCTCCCCGTCTTCTGTCGTCCTTCGTCGCTGTCGGCTTGTTGTGGGCCACGCTCGTCGGTGTGTCGCCGCCAGCCGAGGCCACCGAGTCCTCGGTGGATGCCCGCCCGGAGCCAGTGGTGCAGCAGGTGGTGTTCGACCTGGCTGCAGGTGGGGTGCCCGCCGGCAAGCACACCCTTTCTGTGCGCCATGTGCCGCCGCGTGAGGGCGCCTACGACGAGACTCGAATCCTCGAGAGCTATGAGGAGCTGGGGGGTCCCAAGGTCGCAGAGCCCCTGCAGCGACGCACCCGCGCGACAGGGCGGGCAGACGGATCGACCATGAGCTTCACGTCCATCACCGAGACCGGTCCGGTGGGCAGCGGGCGCGTCACCGAGGTCAACGCGCGGCGCATGAGCGACGGCAGCTGGTTCGTGAACGTCACGCGCGGGGGGACCACCGAGAGTCAGAACCTGCGTCGTTCCCAGGCCGACCTCTGCACCCTCGACCTGTTGGATCCCAAGCTGCACATGCGCCTGGTGAACCGCAGCCGGGTGCGACTGCTCGACCACACCACCGGCGCGGTGTTGGAAGGAGACGCCGAAGATCTCGGCGAGATGACCATTCAGGTGGGGGACACCACGGTGCCGGTCCGCCGCTTCACCTTGAAGGTGGACGGTCGAAGCTGGCAGTGGGACTGGAACCTCGAGGGACTGCTGGTGCGCTACGACGCGCGCGTGGGCGACCTTCCGCTGGCCGCTCGGGTGCAGGCCCTCCCGCCGCCGCGGAATTGGGGAGCGGTCGATGCCTCCACCCGCTTCGACAACGGCACCACCATCCGCCAGGACGACCTTTGAGAGGCGGGTTGCGGTCCATCGCCGGCGCGGTGGTGCTCCTCCTCGGGCTCGGCGGCCACCCTGCCGACGCCCGGCCCGACCCTGCGCAGGCCGAAGCCCACGCGGTTCTCGTCCAGTCCACCCTCCCTTCTCTGGCTGCGCGACGCGACGCCGCCGTCGCCCGCACCCAGGCTGCCCAGGCGTGGTTTGCCGGACAGCTCGACTCTCCCGCCGCCGCCTTTCCCGAGCTTGCCGGCCTGCCACTGCTCGACCCTGCGGTGCTGGTGGGCGCCCTTGCGGCCCTCGACGACGCCGCGGTCCGACGGGCGGCGGAGCGGGTTGCGCCCGTGCCCGACGCACTGTCCTCCCGCGACCGCGACCGCTTCATCGCCGGCCGCACCGCCGCCCTCGACGCCGAAGACACCGCGGCTGCACAGGAGCGCCGCTTCCTGGTGGGCCTGGGCGGGGTCGGCGCCGGGCTGATGGGCGGCTGGAGCCCCCTTAGCCAGGCCCTGGCCGAGACCGGCAGCCTGGAGCTGGCACCGGACAACGCCTACTTCTGGCAGGGCGACAAGGTGCGCTTCGACGAGCGCTTCTACAGCCACCAGCCGCCCATGCTGGCCCTGCTCGGGGCCGTGCCCTACTGGCTGATGCACCAGGTCGGGGGCGAGATCACCGACCCGTGGGTCTACCGGCTCTTGACCCTGAGCCTGGTGGGCATCCCCTTGGTGACGGGCCTCTCCATGCTCGGGCTGCTCCTGAGGAGGCACGGGGCGAGCGAGGCCCAGACCGCCTGGCTCCTGGCCGGCGCCGCCTTCGGCTGCCTGGTCCTGCCCTATGCCCTGGTGCTCAACCAGCACGGCGCCGCCGCAGCCCTGGTCCTGGCCGGGCTGCTGGCCGTCGACCGGGACCGCCCCCTGTCGGCCGGCTTCCGGCTCGCCCTGGCCACGACCATCGACCTGACGGCGGTCTTCTTCGCCGTGGCCCTGTGCTGGCCG
>ENA-OWNT01000650-OWNT01000650.1-seawater-metagenome-genome-assembly--contig:-NODE-650-length-67712-cov-6.256938_pt1 | contig 67712 bp, 56 predicted proteins | sample MGYA00238136_ERZ651165 | MGnify/ENA primary metagenome ERZ651165 (study PRJEB26861, sample SAMN08777766) | seawater metagenome | isolation source: coastal seawater | place: USA: Florida | collected... | reverse complement strand
GTAACACTGTATCACCTGTTACAGTGTTACAGTTTCGTTCTATTGTTGAAATACTAATCCACTTTAGCGCAGCGCCATACATCCCCCTATCCCCCTAAAGGGGAGACTTAATATAAATCAGAATACAAACTTTAAATATTATACTACACAAAGGATGTTAAGTTATAATATATCGCCCCTTTAGGGGGATAGGGGGACTTTTGTAACACTGTAACAGGTGTTACAGTGTTACAGTTTCGTTGGTGTCTGGATATCTTTTCTGTTATATCTATATAGCATCCACCTGAAAATAGCAGATATTAGAACTGACAAAGCAAATACAATAACTGTCATTTTCTTTGCATTTGATATTTGCTTATCAACTACTGCTATTTCCTGTAGTGCTTTATCTTTTTCAGGCTGTGTTAGTTCATCATTATGTTCTACTGCAAACGCATTCCAGTCAACCTGGTCTTTGTACAACGACATAAGGTTTATATACTCTAAAACACAGAGTACTGATATTACCAAAAAGAGTATGGATAGTGTTCGAACCAGCTTCATGCTCAATAAATATATACAACAAACAGGAACTATCTGTAACACTGTATCACCTGTTACAGTGTTACAGTTTCGTTCTATTGTTGAAATACTAATCCACTTTAGCGCAGCGCCACAGTACGGTCTATTGCCCGAAAGTGAAGTTAGCACCAACCAGCCAGTTAATGCCCGGCATCGGCCTTGCGTTCACCACCTGGTAGTTGGCATTCCATATGTTGTTGCATTGTGCCGTTAGTTGCAGCTGATTGCCTGACAAAAGCAAGGTGTACATCAGCTGCAGGTTGCCCAGAGTATAAGCTGCCAGGCTAAACGACTCGTCGGTAGTAATGTACCGCAGCCCGGTATAGGTATGGTTATAGTTCAGGTACAGATTTTTCCACGTTGCCCCTATATTTCCCTGTCCGTTATATACAGGAGTGTAAGGTATCTGCTTATCGATACTCCCATCGCCGGGCAGGTAGCTGGATACTGTTGTGGCCAGTGTGTAGGCACCGTTTACGGCCAGGTGCAGCCTTATTGCTTTTGACGCCTTATAGGTCAGCATGTTCTCCGTTTGCAGCCCGCGGCTGTGTACCCTTGCTATGTTGTGCGGTGTCCATATAGCACCCCCAAACCACATGATCCAGTCGTCAATTATACGGTTGTAAAAGCTCATGTTATGGGTAACCACCAGCCTGCGCATTCGTTTCATTTCCATGTAAGTGTTATACTTATCATTCATATAGGTAGGTTCAATGACATACTCTCCATTAGTCAAACTATATCCCACATCTTCACTCCAACCTTGCTCCGGTTTCAGGTTGGGATTGCCACCGGGATTGTAATACAGTTCATTCAACGTAGGCACACGGTAAGTCCTTTGCACATTCGCACGTATGGTAATATACCTGTTGATAATATAAGCTGCGTTCACACCCGGCAGCAGGTAGCTGTTATTGTTCACTACTTCTCCCCTTGCATTCAGCGATATATTCAGTTTACTATTTAAACCTGTAAACAAATAAGCAGCCGCCAGTGCAAAACGGTTCTGTTCATATCTGTCGCCCGCGGTTATCCTGTCTATCCAGGATACCTGCACAGGAGCGAACAACAATAGTTTATGGTGCTCATTAAAACGATGGTCTGCACCCACCTCAGTATACACCTGGTTGGAAAAGTTCTTAGAGCTCACAAAAACCGTAGTATCCCTGTACCATACATAGTCGCGTATGTACGACAGCTTTGCGTAGGTATTGGTTGTATTGCCTTTCCTGTTCCAGCCCAACATCATCCTGAGCGACTCATCACGTTGGTTCTTTAACGAGATCGATTCAAACAATGCAGGAGGTATCTCCCGGTAATACTGCTGGTACCACACGCGCGCATCAATGGTATTCCTGTCATCAATTTTATATGCAGCCTGCACCAGTCCTACTCCACTATGCAATTGTGCATTGCTCATATGCCGCTGCATACCTGTATTATCGGTATAAGTAAAGTTGTTATCAGCAGACTGGCCGAAGGCGTTTATACTCAGTGCCAATTTTTTAGTTGCCAACGAAGACTTAAGCCCGAACTGAAAGCTCCCGAAACTTGCCGCCACTCCTGAAACGGAATGCGTAAGGCTTCCGCTGTCATCAAAATCAGGCAGGTCATTCTCTACCAGCAAAGCACCACCCACATTTCCACTACCCCATAGTGCCGACGAGCTGCCGTACACCACGTTCACCTTATTCATCAGCGATACGGGCAATAATGATACATCAGCTATACCCAAAGCGGCATTCTGCAAGGGTATACCATTCCAGTACACCTGCGACTGTGCGGCTGACGCGCCACGAAAGTTAAGTGTCGCCACATTGTTCAGTCCGTATGATTTAACAAAAACCGGCACCTGTTGCGCCAGCAGGTTGGCCATACTCTGAAAACGGTATTGCTCCAGCGTAATACTATCTATCGTAATAACCCTTTGTCCCGGAGAGTAGGTATTCAGCCTTGCGTCATTGGCTACTTTCTCTTTGGTCTTACTCCCTTTTATCTTTACTTCTTTCAGCGTATCAGTTATCTGCGCTTCTGTATGTATAAAAGAAAACAGCATTGCTACCAGCAATGCCGTTCCGAAATATATTGTTCTTACTGTTGTTCTATTGTCCATTCTCAAAATAGAAATAACCCGGGCCTACCCCTACTGCGAAAGCTCTTTTCTGCACTCCATTATGGTCATACACCGTTACCGTTCCCTTCTGCACAAAGCCTTTAGGGTCGCCAACGTATATCTCATCCGTAACGGGGTCTATACCCAGGCCCCAAAAGTACTGAAACTTCTGCGCAGGTATCAGCGGTGTTGCAGGTAATGCGCCGTCATTCACATTCATCTTAAAAATACCGTTGTAACCGCTCTTACCCTGGTAGTCTACTCCTATGAATAACAACTCATTTCCTGCATTATTGAAACGTGGTTTGATCACATCCTGCAGTTCTCCGAATTGAAAAGAGGCTACTACATCAGCCGTTCCGGGTGCCAGTTGCGTTAGCGCTGCCCGCTTACCTTTTTCTACATTACCCGACAACACCCATACAAAACCATTAGCGTCTGCCAATGCATGTTGGGGTGCGTAGCCTGCTATCTTAAAACTATCTGCCAGCTTATCGGTCACGGTATTTACTATATACACCTTATTACAAGCTGTATCCCAGGTACATACATATGCCCTCACACCCTGTATCAATATTCCTTCAGGGTTCTTTGCCGGCAGGTCAATTGTCCCCTTCACTGTGCGTGTTTTAGGGTTGATGATATACACCTTATTATTGTACAAGGTGCTCACATATGCCTTTTCTGCACTTACCTGCTGCACATAGCGTGGCTTAGGTATGCTTATCTCACCTTTCAATTTTCTTGTTATGGCATCTATCACCAGTACTTTATCAGAGTTGTTGATGCAGAGGAAAAGCTGATCGTCAATACGGGTGATGCTCTGGAACACATCGCCCAATGCTGTGCCGTTCACACTGAGGAAAACATTTTCATATGCCGTGTGGGTGTACAGGTTCTGCATATACAGCGATGAATTACCATTGCCGAAAGCACCCTCGCAGGCCACATACACATTGCGCTCATCCGCACTGCCAACAGGCGGTACATAGCCGGTTGATGAAGGTTGCGCACCCGTGCCCGTCTCTTTTTTGCAGGACGAGAACAACAGCCCCGCAAAAACAGCAATGATCAATATTTGGTGAACCGCTCTACCCATTCGTTCCCGTTTGCATCGTTCAATATTAGGTAATATATACCACCCGGCAGGTGACTTATGTCAACTTTATGTTGCTGACCACTTGCTTCAGACTGTATCACTGTAACACCTGTAACAGTTGTTACAGCTATGTTTTTAATTTCAGCATCACGTATATCTACATGCAGTATGTTTGTTGCAGGGTTTGGATAAACCTTATAAGCTGTTGATGCAACATCACCTGCTCCTGTAGGCCACCAGCCCGGTATGTTTATTGCTCCTACCGCATCCAGGTCAAAGCCGCCGGAGAAGAACTCAGTAGGATATGGATCGTTTATCTTATTACCTGCGGTATCAATACTACCATTACTACCAAGGTCTCCTACTACGTCCACCAGGCGTATATGTGTAATATGGTCTATATCAAGCCCGGCTGTTCCTTTCAGTTCTTCCAGGTCAAAAGGTGTACCATATCCGCTCCTGTATTTACCTGCAAGATTATTGACCTTCCTTGCATTCATATACACACCTGCTCCCGGCACTTGCGGTGTATCGGTCAGCGACGATGCGGCAAAACGTACATAGTTCACCCCGTCTGAACTTACTTCTACAAAAGCCAGCTCGAGAAATGCTTCCTCAGGATCTGCACCGTTTACAAACCCGTTCTCAAATACAGCAAAATCAGGACCGGGACCATTATACAATGCTGCGGGAAAAGTAAGTACTGCTGTTCCACTGTCTCCAAGGCTAACAACTATGTTATCCGGCTTGCCTGTTCCATAGCTTGCTTCTCCCAGCCATACCTGTCCTTTTGCCTTATCTGCAATATTCATCCAACCACGCTCTACGGTACAGTTGTTGGCCCAGGCCACTATGCGTTTATCGTCCTTGCTTATCGCATCACTACCTGCAACACCTGCCTGTGGTGCGTATTGCGCTGCCACAGGCAAGGTTGAACAGATAATATATAACAGAACAAAAAACCTCATAATTATTGTTTTACAAAACGTGTAGTTGCTACACCGTTAGTGCCTGATAGTTGTATGAAATACATACCCGGTATATAGTCAGCAGTACTTACAACGATCCTATTACCTGTTGCAGCAAAGCTCGTAGTTACCTTACCTGACATGTCCCTTACTACTACCTCGCTTACACTCCTGTCTTTTACTTCAATATACAACTTATCAGTGGCCGGATTAGGATAAACTTTGGCTACATAATCTGCCGGAGCCGCACCTACTGATGATGTTTCAAAGGTCTCAAAATTATCCATGCAGAAAAACGCAGGGTTATTCATACCGAAACCACCCGCTGTATCTGTTGAACTCAGCAGGAAGCTCAGGCTGTCTACACCTTGCAGCGGCGACAGGTCTACCCACTCCCATGTTTTGATGATGTAATCTTTAGTACTGTCCGCATCCCTGAAATCTGCCAGGTAAAAGTCTACACTATCAGCTTTGGCATTACCTGCCAGGTAGCCTTTGATGGTCACCTTAAACCAGTCAGGATCAGTATTGGGTACCCCTCCGAATTTCTTGGCAAAACCATCTCCATCCCTCATGGTATTATAACCGTATGTCGTATTGGTGATATAAAACCCTTTAACCGGTTGCCCTGCGGCTTTCCCTTTCAGCTTAACACCTATAGTGCTGAATGCTGATGCTAATAAATACTGGTTGGAACCATTATAACCTTTAGCCGTTTTAGCTGAATAGATATTGGTATAAGTGCCGTTTACGCTATCTGTCATGTTTGAATAGGCAAAGCCTCGTCTCAGGCCACTGTAGCCGGCCGTATCATATACACACTCAAAATGTGCCAGCCCGTCATCAAAACCCACATCGTTTCCGGGGTTTGAATAGTTAACGTAAAAGGTGTCTGTACCTGCCAGAGTAAGTGTGTCAAAGTTGGCAACGGTTTGTGCGTTTACCGTTGTAGCGCCCAGTAATAAGGCAATTGCAAGTGTCGAAATTTTGCGCATAAGTGTTAATTAAAAAAAGTTAAACAATTACGCAGCCAAGGAAAAATTCAGATACAGAAAAAGACAGTGATGATGCCTTGTTCTTACCTGTGCTTTTGATCCCGAAAGCAGCGATAAGTAATTCTTACCAAGGCAGGTCTTCTGACTTACTTCATCTTTTGTGGCCTTCCCGTATCGCCTGAGCGGCACAGTGGCATGAGGATACAAAAGATATTAATGAAGCTTACAGCATCGGGTAATGTCCGGGATTTACACCCGGTTCCCTTTTCATCCCACAAATGTGAGAACCTTAGCAGTGCAAATGTAATGGTAAATTCTAAAAGTCAAAGATATTTTTCAGTAATGCAGCCTACTGAGCATGCAAACGCTGTCTCATGGCCTCATACAGCACCATGCCTGTAGCCACAGATACATTGAGCGAATCAAAACCTTCTGTCATGGGTATATGTATCAGCGCATCGGCTCTTTTCAATACGTCTTTGCTGATGCCTGTATCTTCCGCGCCCATCACAATGCAGCTCGGCACAACGAAGTCTGCCTTATAAGTAGGCACACTTCCTTTCATTTGGGTACCCATTACCTGTATACCGTTCAACCGTAGTATATCTATAGCCTGCTGTACTGAAGGGATACGGCAAAGTAATATCTTATTCAATGCACCTGCCGATGTCTTTATAGCCTCTTCAGTAAGCGAGGCTGATGATGAAGTTGGCAATATCAAACCCTGTGCGCCACAGCACAAAGCGGTACGGGCAATGGCCCCGACGTTGCGCACGTCTGTGACGCCATCCAGCAGCACAAACAACGGCACTTCTCCATTCTCCACCACATATGATATGGCATCCTGCAATTCGGTGTAATTCAAAAGGCTCGTCCATGCTACTACCCCCTGGTGTACGGCACGGGTCATGCTGTTCAGCTTCTCCTCAGGCACCTGGCTGAGCGGGATATTCTTTTCCCTGGCCAGTTTCTTGATAGCACTTATCTCCTCACCCGTAGCGGTACGGAGTAAGAATATCTTTTCTACTGCTGTGCCTTGTTTCAGGGCTTCCAGCAGCGGCTTGCGGCCTATCAGTAAAGGGAGATTATTAGAGCGTTTCACGCAGCAAAGGTAGTTCTATTCTTTATTTGTTTGGGCAGTTTCAGGCTGGTCATTATTATTCGCATATCCTGCAAGACAATCAGGACATAGGCAATCACTGTAATTTTTCTTCAAATAAGCCAGCGATTCACCCGAAAGGCTATATTGCTCACACCAGCAACCCGGCTCAGGATTACTGCATCCGAATGACGCACCACATTTACTGCATTGTTTAACACTCATGGTACAAATTTAGCCATAATAAACAACGAGCGACAGGTACTACCCACCGCTCGCTGCAACTAAAACCAAACCACACTATTCAGTCTTACAATAATATGCGTCCATGCAACAGAATTCTTCGAAGCTGGTACCCGCCAGGGTATATGGTTGCAGGTAAAATTGATTATTCACATAATCCAATGTAACATCCGCAGTACGCAGGAACTTTGCACCCAGTTTCGAGTTATCGTCGCTGGATGTATAGGCTATTACATTATGAAACACGAAACCACCTACATTATACCGTGGTATCAATACTTTATATTTATCAGTCGGAGGCTCTACACCGATCATTCCATACATGGCTTTGTGCTTCTCCACTCCTATTACATTTACATCCCGGTGATCTTCAAACATTGAGAAATTACCCGCTGCAAGGTCATAAAAGCCTGAAAAGCCTGTATCAAACAGCAACTCTTCTGTTATACCTTCACCTAATCGCACTTTAATAACAGGCGAGCTTTGCATATCCTTATCAGTAAACATACGCTCGGCATAGGCGTGATCCATATTGAGCAACTCTATATTGTCTGTAAATGTGATAGCCTTGTCTTTTACTGAAATACGCACTATCATATGGCGCAGGAAGTTACTGCCTATTATACCATCAATATCCAGGTGTTTGAATATCTTATTATTATCATCAACTATCAATGCCGGCACATCTCTTACAGACATTTCACCGATATTCAATTCATCTACACTGATTGCAGTAAAAGAGTCATTATGACCATTGATATCATTAGCGTTTAAACGTGCTAAAAAACTGAACTTAAATTGCTTTTGTAATGACGCGGAAATAGCTGTAGGTGCGCCTGTATCCAGTAGAAACTTCTTGGGGTGACCGTTTATAGAAACGTTTAATATCAGCAGGTCGTTGCGGGTTTCAAAAGGTACGCTTATGTAAAAACCTTTATTGTCTACATAACCTTTGTTAAGTGTAAAGTCGTTGGCTATCAGCATGAGCGGGACAACCAGGTTTACAAATAATATTGCCAGTGCTTTCTTCATATATATCTTCCTCCTCAGGTGTTTTTTATTTTAAAATTCCAAATTTTCTACTATAAAGTTACAATTAATTCATCAAAACTTAACAATTAGGTAATATTAAATTTTTAAACACAAAAAAAGCGAGCTACACAGCTCGCTTTCAATTATTTATATATAACTTATTATTTACTGGGCCACTACGCCATGTTATGAAACACGCGTTGAACGTCATCATCCTGCTCCAAACGCTCTATTAATTTGTCTACATCTTCAGATTGCTCGTCAGTAACAGCGACGGTATTAAGCGGCAACCACTCCAGTTCTCCCGACAGTGTTTCAAGCCCTTTTTCTTCCAATGCCTTTTGCATATTACCAAAGTCTCCAAAGCCGCACCTTAGTACAAGTTTCCCTTCACTATCTTCACCCATCTCCTCAAGACCGGCATCTATCAGTTCCAGCTCCAGTTCTTCCTGGTCAATACCTTCAGCATTCAGCTTGAACACTCCGACATGCTTGAACATGAAACCAACAGAACCACTGTTACCAAGGTTACCACCACCTTTATTGAAGTGAGAACGAACGTTGGCTACTGTGCGGGTTGTATTGTCTGTAGCTGTTTCAACCAGCAGCGCTACACCATGCGGTGCATACCCTTCATATAGCACCTCCTCATAGTTACTATGGTCTTTGCCAAGAGCATTCTTGATAGCCCCCTCAATACGGTCTTTAGGCATATTGACAGACTTGGCGTTCTGAATGATACGCCTCAATGCCGAGTTGGTATCCGGATCAGGGCCTGAAGCCTTTACAGCTATAGCGATCTCCTTACCGATCCTGGTGAATTGTTTTGCCATCCGGTCATACCTGGCAAACATCTTAGATTTACGTACTTCAAATATCCGGCCCATTTAATAACTATTTTTATGAACAGGGCGCAAATTAAGCATTGTTTTTTGCAGATTGCATACAATTTGTACAGATATGTTCACTCCTAAAAGGCAACTATCAGGTAAAATACCATGGGAAGATTAAATTTCCCCTCATTCAGCTTATTATCAAGTGTTGAATAGGTAGTTTCAAATTTGTTTGTTCCACCAATACCGTTATTCACTCTACGAGTGATATCTACCTTTTGTTTGAACTTGCCTACACGATAGTAAAAGCTCGCTTCTGTGCCCACCAGGATTCGTGGGGATATATTGTAGCGCAACCAGGCCATAGCACCACCACCCGTAGTAGTGAGGTAAGATGAAATATTGGTATTAGTTGAATCAAAAGAACGGACAGATGTTTTTGAGAACGTGATATCACTGCTGTATACACCATCAAGCCCGGCGCCGGTTGACCATTTGTCTGATAAACGGAATGACTTTTCTATACCCAAACGGGCGTTGATAATATTAATATTATTCTCCCTGATGGTGATACCATCGTCATCTTTGAAGGTATTAAACTCCGGACCGAAGCCCAGGCGCAATCCCCAGCCAGACTTAGCCAGGTTTGCAGAGTACATGATCAAGTACGGATTGTTCAGGTTGCTGGTGGTGCCGTTGAAATTGAACACCTGCCTTACCAGCTCATTGACCTGCACACCTACCTGGTGGTTGATCTTCTTAGTTTTAGGTTCTGCCATGTCGTCCTGGGCAAATACGGAGCTTTGAAAGGTGCATAACACACCTGCTACAAATACTGCTATCTGTCTGATCATACTTTTGTTTGTGAGTTACTTAGTTCTGAATGGGTTAGAATATTTGGGATTGGTTATTGTCCTTGTGTCTGTAAGGGTATGCAGGAAGGCTATGATCGCTTTCCTTTCTTCCGGCGATATGTCCATCTTCATAGGTTTTCCTTTATCATCCCTTAGCCTTGTATCCAGGTTCGGGTGGTCTTTTATACCCCTGCTATAATGTTCCAGCACACTATCCAGTGTATTGAACCTGCCATCGTGCATGTACGGCGCTGTAAGAGCTACATTGCGTAAGTTTGGCGTTCTGAATACACCATCCATACCGGCATTCGATTGGATAGCTCCCATGCCTTTATCTTTATATACAACGTCCAGACCAATGTTATTTGCGGCATGGCTTCCATAATACTGAGTGAATGGATTGTGGCAACTAGCGCAGTTATATTTGGTGTTGAACAAGTGCTCTCCCAATTCTTCCTGTGCTGTGAATGCAACTTTATTGTCCTCATGCATGTCGAAACGAGTACTGTCTGAACGGATAGACATCATAAAAAACGCAATTGACTCAGAGATAATGTCCAGGTCCAACTCATCCTGCCCGTATGCATCCTGCACGAGACCTTTATAGTAAGGTAATTCATTGAGTTTTGCCGGTAATGTACTCAAGTCTGCAATCCCCATTTCCACATGGTTGGAAACAGGTTTCAGCACCAGTTCAACAACACTGTTCTGGCGACCATCCCAGAACATAGCCTGAGTTGTAGGCCTGAGCTTATCGCCCTTTAACATGTTGGTAATAGTACGCCCTCCCAAAAGGTTCTGAATAGGAGGAGTATTCCTGCCTGCAAGCCTGCCTTCGAAACCCATACTGAAACGGGCATTATCAGCAAAAGCATTTTGTTGCTTATGACAACTGCCGCATGATACGGCATTATTCAGCGACAAGTGCCCGTCGTAAAACAACACGCGGCCTAATACAGCCTTCCTGTCTATCACTTCAGGGTAGTTGACGGCGCTAAAACCATTTGTAAAGTATTGTCCGGATGTATCAGAGAGATCGAGATACACTTCTGTATCCGGTTTGGTGTCTGCTATTTTAGCATTTTTATTACAGGCTACAACCAATACGGCAGCCAGCAGAGCGAGGGAGACGGTTATTTTCTTCATAGGGAGCAGTTTGAGTTATAAATATAACTATAAAATGACACAAATATTGTGCCATATGTTAAATATTTACAAATGTCTGATAAATGACAATCAGCAATCCCTGAAAACCTATTATAAATAACAATAAAACACCAAGCATACCCCTCAATGTCTGTTTTGTATCATTCTGTATCGTTTTGTATCGAAATTTACTGTTTTTGAGGGGTGTACCCACATAAGAAAAACAAACCAAATAATACATAATATATAACAACTCTTCAATACCACTCCTCACAAAACCAAATTGTTTCTTTTTGTTTCCTGTTTAGTGAATATAAAAAGTAAACAATTCGATATATACCTTTCAAAGAACTTGCCTACCAACATTACCGTAGTCAGGCGACAATACAAATATACGTAATTTTGACATGATAAATCAATGTTTTATGATATACCCCATTCATGAGCAGCTATAGTCTTAGTAAAGTTAAGGACTGTAAACACGGGAACACATGTTATATAAAATCATTAGTATTGAACTACTAAAGAGTTATAAATGAGTTGTACTTTAAGTATCATTGGCGAGCACCTGGACATTGATGCATTTGAAAAGAGATGTGGACTTACGTTTGAAAAGAAAACATACAAAGGGACACCGAGGTATAAAACAAAACCGGATAGTGAGCCAATCCCCTACTCTATACTATCCACATGCATAAGCGATGCAGATTTCAACAGCTTAAACGAACAGATTGAAGACGTTATATCTTACCTGCAAAAACACCATCATAAATTGATACATATTTTAGCCGAAAAAGATATCCAGTATGCATCGCTCAATTTTGGCATAAACTTCGATCCCGGCAAATGGACATTCTCGACGTACTTACCTGCAAACCTGGTTGCACTTGCAGGCAATCTGGGGCTGGGCATTGAAATATCTAATTACAATGAGGATATGTTTGAATAATTACATAAGTCAACTCACACCTTCAACAATACAGGAAGCAACCATATCACCAGTTTGTATAGTCTATCTGAATGTTTTTCTTATTTTCGACAAAAACCTGAATTGAAGCATTTTTTCAAACCCATAAACAAGACCTCTGTCCCAGCACTCATTTGGATATACCTGGTATCCGGACTCATGACCTTTTCTACAGGAGTTTATGCCCATAACACTGATAAAACAGACTCAACAGGCAACGCATACACAGATTCATTGGCGAAGAGCTACCCTATTCAAAACGAATACTTTATTGAAGAGCTCAGGAAACAGACCTATGATAAAAACCTGTTCAGGCATTATGTGTCTACCTATAAAAGCATTTTCAAAGCATTGAATGAAAGCATAAAAGAGGGCCATATGGTGCATATGCCCGGCATGTCAGCATTGCTTGAACAAATACTACACGAAATAAAGACAAAGAATCCCGCTGTTCCCGGAGATGTATCCATATTGCTGGTGCGAGACAACATACCAAATGCTTATACAATGGGCGACCATACCGTATTCGTAAACATGGGACTGTTCTACCACCTTGAAAGCGAAGACCAGGTAGCGGCTATTATTGCACATGAAATAGGACATATAGTATTGAAGCACTCCATACAAGCGCTGAACAATAGTTACAAACGAGATAAGGAAAGCATCGAAGAGGTAAAGACTATCAGACATGCTGATATTAAACGATCTGACTTTGCTTTAGAGCTGCTGAGGAATTCAATATACAGGGGAAAAGAAATAGGACGCGAACATGAAATGCAGGCAGATTCGCTGGGATACGTACTGCTAAGTAATACACGGTACAATTCATCCTCATTTGTGAAAGCGCTTGAGATAATTGAAGCATATGATTCATTATCAAACAAAGACACTTTGCACGCAGCAATATATAAACGCCTGTTTGACCTGCCCGGCCAGCCATTTAAAGACAAGTGGCTGAAAGGAGAAGATTTCTCTTCCTATAACTATTCGGCATACAAACCGAGGTTTGATGAAGACTCAGTTTCTACGCACCCTAAAACAGAAGAAAGGATCAAATACCTGGCCGATATTTTCCCGGGATCGGTAAGTGAGCGTGCCGCCGATGCCCCAAAAACTGATTCATACGATAAAATAAGGGTACAGGCAGAAAAGGAACTTATGCCAAATCTATTCTTCAACGAGGAATACGGATCAGCGCTCTATAAGTCTCTACTCAGCCTACAGGCAAACCACGATGAGGAATATTATAAGACCTGGATGAGCAAATGCCTGCAAAAACTCTATGAAGCCAGAAGGGACTACAAACTGAATAAATATCTTGACCGTGTAACACCTAAAGACCAAACAGAGAGCTACATGATGTTTTTAAATTTCATGTGGAACCTGAACTTAACAGAGATAAAAAACATTGCCGATTTTTATCCTGTGCAGGAATGATACAACCTGTCAATAATTCAGACGCTCTAACCTTATTTTATTATATTTTGCTTTCCTGTTGAACTCATTCAGCATTATATACCCTTCCCTGGCTATATAGGGGTATATCATATAGTCATCTGTTGAAGAAATAGGTATTACCTCCTGGTTGAATTTTCCGCCTATTAATGTATTAATATAAAGGTTCCAGTTCTTGTCTTTTGCTTCATCATCTTTCTCATAATCCCTGTAGAAGAATACAAGATCATTACCATCATTCAGATTTTGAGAAAACAGGTAATCTGAATGCCGCCATTTAGACTTTTCTTTTTCGAACAGCCTTGTTCCTTTTATATTAAAATCCTTATCGAAGTAGATGTATATCATATCGCTGGTTTTAACGGCTGTATACTCTGTTTCCGGTTTATACTTTTCATACAGCATGCCTACACTTCCATCTTTCATAAAGAAAATATCCCTGGGGTTGAGGTAGTAGCCTTTACCTACTCCGCCATTTGCTTTTATGTGTGGTATATGTTCTTTAAAATCATCTTTGTAATACAATGCCTTTAAATCAACATCGAAAGTTTCCCTGTCTATCAGCAACCTTGAAACACCTGACTTGTAGGTACGTACACCGGCTCGCCCAACCATAACTATCTTATCGTCAAAAGACTTGTCGTTATCCAAATTGCTGTAGCTGTATGTAGGGAAGCTCATAATATCCTGCATTATACCATCCGGGTCAGGAATTTCTTTTTTATGCACCTCTTTACCTGTTTTCATATCCAGTACAAGCAGGTAAAATTTATCAGGTATAGAGTTTGCGCCGGACTGGATGCCATAGCTGGTATTGCTGCCTTTCTCCACATAGTCTCTCAGCAATGCAAAAAAGTATTTTTCATCTTTTTCAAGATAATAGAGCACCTGCCATTTTGCTTTAGTAGGGTCCGGGTTATACTTATATGTCCACATCAGTTTTTTGTCTTCATCATACCTCATCAGGCTTTTTTCGCCAGGGTGAGCGTCTTTATAATCGTATGCATGCGCCAGGTAACCACCCTCTTTTATCTCAGAAACAGTTGAGTAATACACGAAACCATTCTCTTTTCTTTCCGCCTTGCGTTCTTTCCTGTTCTCTCGCCATGTATTATTCTCCACCACTTCTTTAAAATTTCCATGGTCGAAATCATAATATACCTTTCTCTTTATCGTATTGGTTTTCAGATCGATTATCATTGAAGAGGGGGTGAACATATCTTTAGGCTTCACATGGCTGGCATCCAGCCTGCTTGGCCTCAATATAACAGAACCGTCAAAACTGATATATCCGTAATAATCACCTGCTGTAATATCTCCTTCAAACGTATTGTTAGCAAAGGGGTTCAGGTTTTTATCCAAGATCACATATTCAAACTTCTTTGTTTTCTCGCTTGTCTTACCGTAGTTGTATATTGAAATGTAGCCGAACAGGTCTTCGTTTTCATCATACAGAGCATTCATGCCTAAAAACTCACCTTTGGCTAAGGCAATAAGATCCTGTGTTTGTGCATATGCATTGGAGAAGCAGCATAGCAGGAAGGGTATCAGTAGTTTCTTCATTTATTGAATAGCATTAATAAGTTATGGTTGCGAAAACCTGTATTGGGATTTGCGCATATACGGTGCTAAAATAATATTAATTGACCATTATATTCTGTCAGCTCATACTGTATTACTCAGACCTTAAAGCCCCAGCTGATTATCGAAATTCCTTATCAGTTCCTCTAAGCGGTCCTTACCATAAATTAATTCCGCATCCGTAATGGTTTGGTTTCTGAGTAATGTAAAGTACTCATCTCGTGAACTCTGCTGATACATATATTCCATAAAAGCACCACCAACAGGGTAAATAAGTTCGTGAGGTGTGAGGTCTTGCGGGTCGTTCCACAATTCTTTTATACTATTTAGTTTAAAATCTTTTAATACCTCCTTCGCCCACTCTATCCTGTCATGATCTTCAAGGTCGAAAGCTACTGCAACACCTTCATTGATAAACCTTGAATAAGTGTATGGTGCTATGCCATCGGCCCAAAACGCCAATACATGTACCAGCTCATGCCCCAGGGATATATCAGCCCTGACATGGCATACACACTGTTTTGACAAAGCAAAGCCACCCGACCATTCCGGCGCGTTAAATATACCCTTTGCCTGTTCAAAATCCGTCCATACAAAGTAGCGCAACTTTTGAGGCAACACAGGGTTGAATATGCCCACCAGGTCCTCATATGCTTCTTCATGCAGATCGGAATAAATAGAAGCGCCTTTTACACCTGTACCCTGAAAGTAGTATATAATATTGCTCCTTTCAATGGTCATCCATGTTACTCCTAATGTATCGTAACTACCTGTAGGTTGCATCTCAATATCAGGCTTACATTGCGCAAACGTGATAACAATAGCGATAAGAACAACTATATATCTCATAGCAGCACCGATTTAAAATTTATATCCAATTGACAATGCAATACTCCCACTGGCTGCTAACAATGAACGATCGTATTCTTCTGCAAGAATGCTATACTCTCTGTAGTTATACCAATTCAACATCAACTTCAATGTAACATATGCCCCACCGCCATTTTTAGTCACCTTATGAAAGTACCCCAACCCAAGACTGTTATAAAAACCATTATTGTGTGGTACAAACCCAACAGATGTACTATCCCTGTAATACTCATTGTCTTTTTTATACATATCCCACCCAAAATCAAGAAACGAAATAAAGCTGTTCTTCCTCTTTGCCCAGGTTGTAAAGCGCAAGTCTGCATATAGCGCAGGTACATACTTATGCTCGTCAGTAATTGTCGGAAAAAAGTTGTGTACCTGGAATCCTGCACCGGCACCCAAAAAACCGGTTAATTTGTAGTTATATGTAACAGAGCCCCCGGGCAACAAACGTACATTGGTAATGCCCACATCCGCATATATACTGTGCTTCTGAGCCAATGCGCACAAAGGGGTAAAAGCAATCAATAGCGCTATAAGTGTATACTTCATAAAGGTGCTCTTCAATAGAATGGCACATGTGCTGCACATATCGCTACACATGTTATACAATTGTAAGATAAGTAATGTCACTCAAATTTTAAACTATTGCAATATATACCGCCGGAGATTGGTTGGCATGCTACTGTTGGCGAGGTAGATATATGCAACGCTGAACAGGTGTAAACTTATTGTATTGGCGTTGCAAACGCCATTCCTGTTAATCCTCGTTTCAAACGAGGACTAGTTGGGGTCCGGGCAAATGCTTTGACTGCTGTTTAGAAAGTGTGTTATTTTGTAGCTACATGCTTTAGCTATACATAAAAAAGAACAGCGAGCTATGAGAAACATAAAGTTCACTGAGCGGATCGAAATTGATTGTAGTCCTGAGTATGCTTTTGACTATACGCAGGATTATAAAAACAGGCTCAGCTGGGATACATTTTTAATAAAAGCTATGCTGACAGATGGTGCTACAACCGCAGATACAGGCGTAAAAGCATACTGTGTTGCTAAAAACGGGCTGGGTATGGAAACTGAATATGTTTCTTTCAACAGGCCGGAACGAACAGCTATAAAAATGACTAAAGGTCCTTTTATGTTTAAAACATTCTTTGGCACATGGACATTTAAAGAAATAAAGGATCGGAAGACTGAAGTTAGTTTTATATATGCTTATCAGCTTCGTTTCCCATTCAGCATTGTGGGGGCATTAATAAAGCGAAACTTGCAGAGGAATGTAAAGCAGCGGCTTAGAGATTTGAAGAAGAATATTGAGCAGGCTGCAAGTATGACTTAGACTCACACATTACTCGAAGCTAGATGCAAGCTTAAGTATTAAAAAAAAACTAACAATAAATATAAATAAGATAACTCTGGACAAATAGTAAACCTGCTTATTAGTAAATACACCATCATACTTTGCTTTAATTTGCTCTATATTTCTTGCCGCTTTATAAAAGCTCTTTATTATAAGCACGAAAAATATTACTATGACACAGAATTTCAATATATAATATAGCACCTGGTATTCAGGCAAAAAATATTGTTTTACTAAAGAGACACCCAAAAGAGCCAACATATATATTGGAATAAAGAAAATGCTAATAAAAAGACCGACAGCGTAACCCTGAGTTTTAACATCCTCACTTTTCAATACTCTTGTGGTACCTGAATAAATAATATAAAAGAGTGCATTCATTCTCACCAAATATAATAAGATCAATTGGCCTTTTAATACTGACTTCCTACCCTATATTTGCAGCCATGAAAGGGCAATTATTAAAACGTTTCAGGCAGGTAGCCGTACTGGAGGGGATATCTTATTTACTGTTGCTGTTTATAGCTATGCCGCTGAAATACTTCGCGGATTTGCCGGAAGCTGTAAAGTATACAGGCTGGGCACATGGCGTGCTGTTCATACTCTATGCCATACTGCTGATACAATGCTGGCAGGAGTACAGTTGGAAATTTGGCAAGGCCGCACTGGTATTCGTTGCATCGCTGCTGCCGTTTGCACCATTTTATGTAGACAGGAAACTGAAGGACGACCAATAGCACTACACCGGTACGTACACCAGCGACTTTTCTTCAAAAAAGGGTTCTTCGAAAATATCATACACACTCCATACCTGCGCGCGCAGGCCAGATTGCTTTATCTCATCCTGAAGATTGCCACCTTTCAGGCATATAAGGCCATTATCCAGATCGTCAGACTTTTTACCTTTTACCAGGAAGGATGATACCCATTTCCACAGATCGCCCAATGGCGCTACTGCTCGTGAAACCGCAAAGTCGAACTTACGGTTCTTTACATCCTCAACCCTGCTGTGTATGGCTGTAACGTTTTTCAACCCCACACCTTCAGCCACAGCATTCACTACTTTTATTTTTTTGCCTATGCTGTCCACCAGCAGGAACTCCACCTCCGGAAAGAATATAGCCAGCGGTATACCAGGGAAACCTCCACCTGTACCTATGTCTATCACTCTAGCACCGGGATGAAAGTTGCAGGTAGCGGCAATTGCCAGCGAATGCAGAATGTGTTTTTCGTACAGGGAATCTATATCCTTGCGTGAAATGAGGTTGATCTTCTCGTTCCAGTCGCGATATAATTCGTCCAGTTGCCTGAATTGCTGTTCCTGCTCTGCTGTAAAGTCGCTGAAGTATTTAAGGATTATGTCCACTGCTGTTTGTTTTTCCAGATTATGTATGGCAGAAAGGCAAAGTTATATATCAGCCAGCCAAAATCGAACAAAGGGAAGAAACGAACCAGTTTTTTTTCGCGGAGGATACATGCAGCGCGCTGCCAGAGTGTCCAATATGTTAGGCTGCGCATCATCATAATGGCAATAGCTTCGCCCCAAAACGGCGTAAACAACAACACGAAAAACGCCAGCCATACAAAGGCGTGCGAGAATCCATACTTGGCCAGCAGCGTTTTCACCCTGAACCTGTAATACTTTCCTGTAGACAGGTGGCGTTGTTTCTGCCTGGCCCATGACAACCAATCAGCTTTAGCAGTAGTAGTGGTAAATGCCTTTGCACTGGTAACTACTGCTACGTTATCTTTTGCAGCAGCAGCGTTGATGAGCAGGTCATCGTCACCGGATGGTAGTTTTGCCCATTGAGGCGAGTTTTGAGCCTTCTCGAAAGCCGCACGTGTACAGGCCAGGTTGCGCCCTACAGCCATGTACGGGACCCCGGCACGTGCATATGTGCTCAGTTGCAGGAATGTATGTACCGTTTCCCAACGGGTGAAGGAGTTAAGCAGCGAGTCCTCTGTTTCGTATTTACCATACCCGGCCACTACTTCTTTACCATCTTTGAAAGGTCGGATCATCTTTTTGATCCAGATAGCTGTAGCTGGAACACAGTCGGCATCCGTCATCAGGAATATATCATGCTTAGCCTCAGCAACAGCCCTGCTCAATGCATGTTTTTTGCCGGGGAGTTTTCGTTCTTCACCTGTCCCTATAGTTACTACTTTCAGGTTGCGGTAGCTCTTTTGCAACTCGCGCAGCACCTCTTGTGTATTGTCCGTGGAAGCATCATCGGCCACCACCACTTCAAAATGTGTATTACCGGCTTCATTCGTGTATCTTTGCGCCAAAATTGAGGGCAGGTTAGCCTTCAGGTTTTCAGCCTCGTTCTTAGCACATATGATAACCGACACCGGTTGATCGGGTGCGTAGTTGAGCTTTTTTTCCGGCGGCGTGAAGATGCGGATAAAGAAATACAACACAAACCCCAGCTGAATGGCGATGCAAAACAAAAAGAAGAAAAATGCCGCATTGGTGAACATAAGGCAAAGAAACAGAAAGAATTAATACTTTAAAAATATTGTGTTTTAACACTGTATTGTGTTTATATCATAGATTTTTGCACAGCGATAATGAAATTTGAACTTTCAGTAACAGATACACAGTCAAAGGCCAGGGCCGGAGTGATAACAACCGCTCACGGTGCCATTGAAACGCCTATATTCATGCCGGTAGGCACCGTGGGAACCGTAAAAGCTGTTACTCAACAACAACTTACAGAAGAAGTACAGGCACAGATCATATTAGGTAACACCTACCACCTGTACCTGCGCCCCGGCACGGAGATACTGGAACAAGCAGGCGGACTGCACAAGTTCATGGGTTGGGACAAACCTATACTTACAGACAGTGGCGGCTACCAGGTGTTCTCATTATCAAACAACCGTAAGTTGAAAGAAGAAGGCGCATTATTCCAGTCGCATATAGACGGATCGAGGCATTTATTCACACCGGAGAACGTGGTGGATATACAGCGCAGCATAGGTGCCGATATTATCATGGCTTTTGATGAATGCCCGCCCTACCCTTCAGAATACGGGTACGCAAAAAAATCGATGGAGCTGACCCACCGCTGGCTGACACGGTGCGTGCAGCATATGAGCGATACAGAACCTAAATACGGGTATGAGCAAAGCCTCTTCCCGATAGTACAGGGCAGCACCTATAAAGATCTGCGGAAAGAATCGTCAGAATTTATTGCGTCTATGGGTTGCGATGGCAACGCCATAGGGGGACTATCTGTAGGTGAGCCGGAAGAGATGATGTATGAGATGTGCGCGCTGTGCTGCGAGCACCTGCCGGAAGATAAGCCACGATACCTGATGGGGGTAGGCACACCGTGGAATATCCTTGAAAACATATCGCTGGGTATAGATATGTTTGACTGTGTGATGCCTACCCGCAACGGACGCAATGGCATGTTGTTCACCAGCAAGGGGGTCATCAATATAAAAAACAAAAAATGGGCGAACGACTTCAGCGTAATAGACGACGGTATAGACTGCCCTACCAGCAACTATTACACAAAAGCCTACCTGCGTCACCTGGTGGCCGCCAATGAACTGCTGGGTCTGCAGATAGCCAGTATACACAACCTGTCTTTTTACCTGCATTTGGTAAAACAAGCACGCCACCATATTTTACAGGGAGATTTCACAGCATGGAAAAAGGAAATGATACCGGTTTTAAAACAAAGACTGTAACGGATCGATGAAAAAGCTGGACCTGTACATAATTAAAAAGTTCCTTGGTACGTTTTTCTACGCTATCATGATACTGGCTATCATAGCCTGTGTTATTGACTATTCAGAAAAAGTAGAGGAGTTTGTCAGCAAGCAGGTACCCACCGGCGAGATACTCAATTACTTCAGCAATTTCATTCCACACATTACAGCGCTGCTGTTTCCATTGTTCATATTCATCGCCACTATCTTCTTTACCTCGAAGATGGCGTATAAGTCTGAGATCATTGCGATCCTGGCGTCGGGCACATCATTTCAGCGTATGTTGCGCCCCTTCCTGATCGCAGGCGGTTTCTTATGTTTGATATCCCTGCTGGCTAACCACTATGTTGTACCCGCCGCCAATAAAGAGCGAATAGCTTTTGAAAATAAATATCTCCATTACGCGGTACAATCATCTGATAAGAACGTACACCTGAGATTGCGCGAGAACCTGTATATATTCATCCAGAACTACGACTATACCTCTAACTACGGGTACAGGTTTACCGCCGAAACCATAGAGGGTACACATATGGTAGAGAAGATCATGGCCGACCGTGTAAGCTACGATTCCGTGAACAAAATATGGAAGTTGTATAGTGTGAAAGTACGTACCAACGACAGCCTTGAAGAGACCTTTGAACAGTTTTCCGACCTGGAAAAAGAATTCCCTTTTACTCCCCGCGACCTGAGCGAGGATGAGGCGATTAAGGACGCACTGACCACACCGGAACTGAACAAATACATAGCCCGTGAAAAGCTACGTGGCCGGGAAACACTTAGCTTCTTTTACGTAGAAAAATACAGGCGTACGGCACAACCCTTTGCAGGGCTTATACTGACTATCATCGGTGTATGTATTGCCAGCCGTAAGGTAAGAGGAGGTAGTGGCTTGCACCTTGCATTGGGCATCGTCATCAGTGCGACGTATATCATGGCCATGCAACTGACTAATACTTTCGCTACCAAATCAGGCCTCGACCCATTACTTGCAGTATGGATACCCAATATGATATTCGGGGTATTGGCAGTTTACCTTTTTGCACGCCAGGTAAGGTAACGACACAACACATATCATATCCAAATCAATACGAATTAAACAATCATATATACTCATTACTTAGTATAAATAATTATGTTGTTTACCTACATTTGACCGACCGGGCATAAACCGCATGAGCGTATAATGAAAGGAAAAAACAACTACATAAAATTTACAACGATACTATTTCTGATATATATGCTGTCGTTATTGTTTTGTGGCGCGTTTTTCTACTATAGGATACAGGCCCTGAACTCAGCAATAGACCTTGTGGGCACCAGTATACGCATCAAGCAGAAAATAAAACAGGTAGAAACAGATGTCAGTAAATCAGAATCTGCACAAAGAGGCTTTTTGCTTACAGACGATTCTATATTCCTGGAGCACTGGCAGGCCGCCAATACTCATGCACTGAATACAATTGACACTATTAATATACTAACTGCTGACAATCCTGAACAAGCTGACTATGCCGATAAATTAAAAGACATCACGTTAGAACGACTTGGCTTACTCAGGAAAACAATGGAGTTCAAAAACGAGTTTACCAATAACCCCGACTTAAAAAAGGAATACCTGCTGAACGGGAAAAAAACAATGGACAGCCTGTTATCTATCAGCCGGAATATGGATAGCATTGAGAACAATACACTGGAAAAACGCAGACAATCGCGAGATAATGTCATGAGCCTGACCCCTAAATATGTTTTGGGTATACTGTTGTTTTCGGTACTTATTATCAGCGTATGCTTTTTCGCGATATTAAGGTTTTACAAATAACACTTTATACCTCAACTGCGAAACCGTCGTAATACCTGCTTATTTCTACAAACACCTCTTCCAGTTCATCCGGAGTATCCAGCGATACGAGCTTCGTCCTGAAGTCTTTTATATTCGGCAAGCCTTTCAGATAATTAGCATAATGCCTTCTCATTTCAAGTATACCCAGGCGCTCACCTTTCCATTGTAATGAGCCGTACAGGTGTTTGCGACAAGCAGCAAGCCTTTCCTCAAGTGTTGGAGGAGGTAGTGTTTCACCGGTTGCCAGGAAATGTTTTATCTCGCGGAATATCCATGGGTAACCAATAGCAGCCCTTCCTATCATCACACCGTCTACACCATACCTGTTTTTATATTCCAGCGCTTTTTGCGGGCTGTCTATATCTCCGTTGCCGAATATGGGAATTTTGATCCTCGGGTTTTCTTTTACTTTGGCTATCAATGTCCAGTCAGCCTCACCCTTGTACATCTGTACCCTGGTGCGTCCATGTATTGACAATGCCGCTACCCCTATATCCTGCAGCCTTTCCGCTACTTCTTCAATGTTCTTTGAGTTATCATCCCAGCCCAGGCGGGTTTTTACCGTCACGGGAAGCCTTGTTGATTTGATAACGGCTTTCGTTAAACGGACCATCAGGTCAATATCTTTCAGCACACCGGCCCCGGCACCCTTACATACCACTTTCTTTACCGGGCAACCGTAATTGATATCTACCAGGTCGGGATTCGTGGTATCTACAATACTGGCCGCCATTGCCATAGCCTCTTCATCGCCGCCAAATATCTGTATACCTATGGGCCTCTCTTCTTCAAAAATATCCAGCTTCTGCCTGCTTTTAATGGCGTCACGTATCAGGCCTTCTGACGATATGAACTCCGTATACATCAGGTCTGCACCATGCTCTTTGCACACCGCGCGAAAAGGCGGGTCGCTAACATCCTCCATCGGCGCCAGCAATAAAGGGAAGTCGCCTAACTGTATATTACCTATTTGTACCATTTATCGCCGCAAAGTTAGTATATTCTTTTCTTAGCAATATTTTTAACATTAACTTTGCTTTTGATAACGTCTCTGTTAGCGCATTTTGGGAAAACATCTGCATAAAACATCAGCCGCCGGGCTATTAGTAGCACTCGGCATTATATACGGCGACATAGGGACATCTCCCTTGTACGTTATGAATGCCATATGTAATGGAAAGGAAATAGGCGAGATGCTTATACTCGGAGGCCTTTCCTGCGTGATATGGACGCTTACCCTGCAAACAACGGTTAAGTATGTACTGCTGACACTAAAAGCGGACAACAAAGGCGAAGGCGGTACTTTCGCCCTGTTTGCACAAGTGCGGCGCCATGGCAAATGGGCGGTATTTCCGGCAATGATAGGTGGCGCTACACTGCTGGCCGATGGTATGATAACACCTCCTATCTCCGTTACATCAGCCGTAGAGGGCTTGCAGGCTATACCCGGTATTGGCACTGTAACAGACAAGACCATTGTAACTATAGTAATTATCATTCTATCGGGGCTGTTCTTTTTCCAGCAATTCGGCACCGCATACCTGGGTAAGTATTTCGGGCCGGTTATGATGATATGGTTCCTGATGCTGGCGACATTCGGCCTTGCTAATATCAGTGAGAACTGGGCTGTACTTAAGGCGTTCAACCCATACTATGCAGTACAGTTATTAACGGCTTATCCTAAAGGTTTCTGGATACTGGGTGCGGTATTCCTGTGTACTACAGGGGCAGAAGCGCTTTATTCAGACCTGGGGCACTGCGGAAAAAGTAACATCCGTATATCATGGATATTTGTAAAATCTGCACTTATTGCCAACTACCTGGGGCAGGGTGCATGGTTGCTTAAAAATCATAACGGGGTTACCTGGTCGTCTGCAAACGCTAACCCTTTTTTCGACCTGATGCCGGATTCATTTGTTATCATAGGTATCATCATTGCTACGCTGGCCGCAATTATCGCCAGCCAGGCCATGATATCAGGCTCCTTTACATTGATAAGCGAAGCTGTGAAGCTGAATGTATGGCCGAAAATGAAGATCAGCTATCCATCACTGGAAAGGGGACAGTGTTTCATACCGGGTATCAACCTGCTTTTGTTTATCGGTTGTATCACTATCGTACTGCTGTTCCAGAAATCATCTCATATGGAAGCGGCATATGGCCTCGCTATTGCTATTTGTATGACCATGACGTCCATCCTGTTCGCCTACTACCTGTTCATCAAGCGGGTAGCTATGATATGGATAGCAACATACCTGGCGGTATTCCTTACCATTGAAGGATCATTCCTGGTGGCCAACCTTGAGAAGTTCCCACATGGTGGTTACTTCGCCCTGCTGATAGGCGGCATTCTGTTTACAGTCATGTTTGCATGGTTCAAGGCAAGAAAGATAAAGAACAGGTACGTAGAGTTTGTAAGGCTGGACGAGTACGTACCCGACCTGCAGGACCTGAGCAACGACAAATCAACATTGAAATATTCTACCCACTTAGTGTACCTGACCAGCGCCAATAACCCCCGAGAGATAGAGCACAAAGTGATGTATTCTATTTTACAACGTAAACCCAAACGTGCTGACATATACTGGTTTGTACACGTAGATGTACTGGACGACCCTTATACAATGGAATATGTAGTACAAACCATTGTTCCCAACGAGATAATTCGTGTTGAGTTCAGGCTTGGGTTCCGTGTAGACCACAAGATACACCTGATGTTCCGCAAGGTGGTGGAAGAAATGGTGAGCAACAAGGAAATAAATGTTGCCAACCGCTACGAATCGCTGAACAGGAATAACATCATGGGCGATTTCAGGTTCATTGTAATAGAAAAATTCCTGTCGCGCGACAACGAGTTGCCACTATGGGAAAGATTGGTGATGAAGGCTTACTTCATACTGAAAAACATCAGCCTGTCAGAAGAGCGCGCTTTCGGCCTTGACCAATCTGACGTAACGATAGAGAAGTATCCCATCATTGTTTCCGCAGTAACGGACATCCAGCTGAAAAGACTGGATGACGAGGATGTGTTATACAACTAAATGGATTTATCAGTGCCCTAAGCCTACCTCCTGGTGCAGGGCAGGTATCTGTACATCAGGGAAACCTTTTCTCAGCAACCTGTTTTTAAACTTTTCCTGCACGTCATACTCTCCATGCACTAAAAATATTTTAGCTACCTCGTTTTTGTGCTGGCAGCCCAACCATTGAGACAGATCTTCATAGTCAGCATGAGCACTCATAGAGTCTATGATTCCGATATCCGCCCTTACATTGTACTGCGTTCCGAATATACCTACACTATCCGGCTTTCTTTTCAGCCTGCCGCCCAGTGAGTTTGGTTCGCAGTAGCCCACCATCAATATAGTATTGTTTGCCTCACCGATGTTGTTTGCAATATGATGCTTCACTCTACCTGCTTCCGCCATACCTGATGCAGAAATGATAACACATGGTTCATTCGATGAATTGAGCCTTTTTGATGCCTCTACATGCTCTATAAACTCCAGCCCCCTGAACATGAATACATCACTGTCTTTCCGCATCAACTCCTGTACATGGTTGTTAAAGCACTCCGGGTGACGCTTTATGGCATTGGTTATTTTAATTGACAAAGGGCTGTCTACATAGTAGGTCAATTTGGGTAGCCTGTTTTCCAACTCCAGCATATTCAGCATATACAGTATCTCCTGTGTACGCCCCAGGCTGAATGCAGGTATGATCAGCTTGCCTTTTTTCGTCAGGCAGGTTTCCTCAATATAGCGCAACAGGTCATTTGCTGCAGGCGCCACAAGATCGTGCAGCTTATCCCCATAAGTAGACTCCATGATAATATAGTCAGCCTGTGGAAAATCTTCGGGTGAACGCAGCAGTACGTCCCTGTATCTTCCTACATCTCCACTAAATGTCAGGCGTACAACCTTACCGTTTTCTTTCAATTTAAGGTTTACCGCAGCACTCCCCAATATATGTCCGCAATCGGTATAATAAAGTTCCACGCTATCATCTATCTTATACTTTTCGTGGTACTCAACAGTTTCTATCAGTGGCAATACCTTGTAAACATCTTCTTCTACATACAGGGGTTTTACCCTATCCCTGCCCTGCATATCGCGACGCTTGTTTATATGTCGCACATCTGCCTCCTGTATATAAGCTGAGTCTTTTAACAGTAACTCCAGCAACTCTCTTGTAGGTGGTGTACAGAATATCCTCCCATTAAAACCGTCTTTCACCAGCTTAGGCAAAAGGCCTATATGGTCTATATGGGCATGAGAAAGTATAACGTAATCAACCTCGCCCGGCTCAAACCCCCATTCAGCATTCAACTTCAATGTTTCCTTACCCATACCCTGGAACATGCCGCAATCCAACAGTATCTTCTTTTGCGGGTTATTCAAATGTAGTAAGTGTTTTGAACCTGTAACAGTGCGCGCCGCGCCGTGAAATGATATCTTCATTGAAATGATTTAAGACAATAACAAGATACAAACTAAAGCCCCATAAAAGAAAACGGCTCCGCTGATTAACAGGAAGCCGTTTAAAAATTAACTTATTACAAATTATTTGACCATACTGTCAAATACATCTTCGTTGACTTTTACCGGGTATTTCTCGCGCAGTTTTGCATTCCAGTTTTTCTCTAAATAATCCTGGTATTCTGCTATTACGTACCCTCTTGCTTCATCCAATGATTTAGGATGTTCACCTTCAAACACTTCTTTTGCCATTACAACAGTATAGGTACCGTCATCGTTCTTCTTGGCATCAGTTGCTTTACCCGCTTTGATAGCAGATTTAGGGAAGTCTGAGAACTTGCTGAACTCATAATAACCTTTCTGGATGCTTACAGCAGCAGGGGTTTTCTCAGTATTCAGCTTCTTGATCACATCCTCATCTGTAGTGCCTTTTTTAGACAACAGCTTAAGACCATCTTTCAATGCATCTTCTGTTTTGAAGGTGTATACAGAGCCACGGAAGCCGGCCTGCCACATGTAATTATTTTTCCTTTTCTCGTGAAATGCCTTCAGGCCTGCAGTATCTTTAGATGCTTTACCCCATACGTTACGATCCATCAGTTCAAAAAGCATGATACCATCCTTATACTCATTCATCAGGTTCCTGAATTCAGGTTTTTCGTTGATCAGGTTTTCTTCTTCCAGGTCATTTACAACTGTCTTTACATAGTTGTCGTAAATATTATTGAAGATCATTTCCTTAGGGCCCATTACCCTGCCCCTAGTTACCTGCTCGGCATATGTCAGCATATCCGATGCTTTATAAGCTACTCCTTTCAGCTCAAACAATGTGCTTGAAGGACCTTTGTAATCCTCAGCCTCAAAAATATTGGCATCCTTTCCTGTATCAGCTATACTGTTAACAAAATAGGTTCTCAGTTTAGCTACGTTCTCAGGATACTCCTTGAATTTGTTTTTCTCTTTGATGTTGTTGTAAAACACCTCGCGGGCTATCTGGGCACGTCCGTCACGCTCTACGCGGCCCTTCAGTTCGGCTTTCATACTATCAAAAGGCTGGATAGGATATTTCTTAACCAGCTTAAGTATGTGGTAACCATAATCTGTTTTGATCACGTCAGAAACGTCACCCGGCTTCTTCAGGGCAAATGCTGCATGCTCAAATTCAGGAACATAAGCACCTACACCAAACTTTTCCAATAAGCCGTTGTTGTCTTTGGTATAGCTATCGTCAGAGTATTTTTTTACCATTTCATCAAAATCAGCACCTTTTTTCAACTCTGCTTTTGCCTGGTTAGCTTTCTTCAGTGCTTCCGCACGCTCTTCTTCGCTTTTTGATTGTGGCGCAGAAAGCATGATCTGTGCTACCTGTACTTCACCAAGCGCAGGCTTCCTGTCCAGCACTTTCAGGATATGGTAACCATACTGTGTTTTGAATGGTTTTGAAACCTTTCCTACAGGTGTTTTGTATGCTGCATTTTCAAAATCGTATAAAGTTTGCAGTGCAGTGATATAACCTAACTCTCCACCATTTACTTTAGAAACTTTATCATCAGAATACATTTCGGCCATCTTAGCAAAATCTGCTTTGCCGCTTGTGATAACTTTATACAAGCTATCTATCTTCTTATAAGGGGCAACCGTATCTTTTGATGGTGCCATAGGAGAAGAGAGGATCAGGATATGAGCAACTTTTATGTTCTCTTTCAGCCTGTCATATGCTTCTTCTACCTGCTTTTTACTTACCTCTTCGTCTGTAAGGTATGCCTGTGCCAGTTGCTTACGGTAATTACCCAGCTCATACTGGATACTTGTAATGGTATCCATGCGCTGCTCTTCAGCTTCTTTTACTTTCATCCTGAACAGGGAGTACAGGTCAAGGTACTCCTTCAGTGCGGCACGGCTGTAGTCCGGCTTCTGGTTGATGGCGTTTTTCTTGTACACCCTCAGAAATTCATCTTTCTCAACAGGTGTATCTCCGAATTTGAACAGCGTTTGCGCAGATAACATATTTACAGTCAGCAGCGCGATGGCACAAGTTAAGGTCAGCTTTCGCATTAGCATATTTAGTATGTTTTAGATATTACTTTTTATTCGCCTTTTTTTTGTCTTTTTCTTTTCTTTCCAGCATCTCTATCACGTCCATAATGTTAGAGTGATCCATTCTTTTACCCCTGATGATCTTTCTTTCGTCCAGCAAATATAAAACAGGTGTACTATAAATATCGTAATCAGACCTAAATCTTGTCTTTCTTTCAGGATCATACACATGTATCCAGTCGTCCAGGCCTTTATCCTTTACTACTTCCTTCCACTTATCAACCTCCCCTTCTGTACGTACGCCGTATATTTTCACACCTTTTTTCTTAAGTACAGCCTCGTAAAGCGAGTCTACCTGCGGCATTTCTGTAAGGCAGTGCCCGCATTCAGGCGACCAGAATATCAGTAATGTGTACTTTGCATCTAATTCGTGCAGTGAGTGCATATTACCATCCCAATCCGGCATTTTCAGTTCAGGTGCTATTTTTCCTAATACGTTTGGTGCTATTTTCTGTGCTCTGTCTATATATTTCTGCAGGTCGTCTGAACTGAGCCAGAACGCCTCACCCCTCATATAATAGTTTTCTACCAGATACACAAAAGCAGCATCCATACCCATTACTTTGCTCGACTCAGCGAACCTTGTCAGCCACCACAGGGTATATTTGAACATGTCCTGTGTGCCTTTAGCCTTAGCCAGGATCTTATCAGCCTCCATCTGGAATGTATCCGGAATCGGCAGAACCAGCTTTTCAAAATACTCTTCCAGCCTGCCATCGTATATCGGTGTATGTATCAGGCGGTCGTCACGGAAGTTCCAGTCATCCCAGTAGTGCCCTTTGTAATATTCATACGCAAATGAGCTATCCTCCGTACCATCAGGCAAATAGTGTTTCCCTTCAGGCACTTCCGGCACTTTCAATGCATTGAATATATTGCTGAGCAGCGTATTGGGGTATTTTTTTATATAATCTTCACGATAGTCCTTCAGCTCCTTAGATAGCTTTTTGTACTCTTCCCTAACCCTAGCCGTATCTTTTGCCGTTTCAGCACTTTCAAACTCCTTATTCAGCTCCATGCTTCTTTTACCATAATCGGTCAGGTATGATACATACTTCACGAAGCGGGTGTTCTCATCACTGTTTTTAAAACTGATACCTGATGGCAGATCAGCCTTTGTAGCTGTTACGGAGAACTCATCACCATTGTTCAGCAGTATTTCAAAGTACGAAGCCTTATCTGACATCAGCACCATATATATACCTCCCAGCGTAAAAGTGTCTGACTGGAATACCGCTTCCCCTTTCTTATTCAGCGTAGCGGAGTCTGTACGGTAAATAGTAGGCAACGGCTTACCATAATAATGCACCAGGTAGATGTTACTATCCGTTACATCCGTAAACTTCACCTTGATCTTATATCCGTCTTTACCTTTAAAAGTTCTTATTTGTGCCTGAACAGTTGCCACAGCAAACATCATCAGCACAAGGCTGAGTAATACCTTACGCATATATACTTTTTTCGTTATTGTAAAAACCTGTTTTATTAATTAGCTGCATTTTCTTCTTCCAGAATGCTAATGATCAGCGGGATATTGGTATGATCCAGCTTTTTACCCCTGATGATCTTTTTTTCGTCCAGCAAATATACACTAGGCGTACCATACACGTCATATTGCGACCTGTATTTTGACGTACGCTCCGGATCATATACATGTATCCAGCTGTCCAGTTTATTCTTATCTATAATACGTTTCCACTTATCGGTCTCCTTGTCTATGTTAAAACCTACTACTTTCAATCCTTTTTTTTCAAATCCTTCAGCCTTTATCATAGAGTCTATCCTTGGTATTTCTTCCTCACAATGTCCGCAATCAGGCGACCAGAATACCAACAAGGTATATTTAGCATCCAGGCGGCTTAATGCGAACTCGCCACCATCAAGTTTGGTCACGTTTAGTTCCGGTGCAATGTTACCTATAACATTCGGCGCAATAGCCCGTGCACGCTCCATATATTTTTCAAGTGTACCCTGGTTGAGCCAGAAGGCATCGCCTTTCATGTAATAAGCCTCCACCATATGTACAAAAACCGCATCCATGCCCATCAGGTTGCTTTCCTGCGCATAGTTGGTTATCCAGTGTACTATGTACTTGAACATCTCTTTAGAGGCTCTAGCTTTCTCTACCACGATGTCGGCCTCTTTATTGAAAGTATCAGGTATACCCGGCACCAGCTTGGTGAAATATTCCTCCAGCTTGCTTTGCAGCAATGGAGTGTATACCAGGCGCTCGTCATCAAAAGCTATATTATCCCAATAATGCTCTTTGTATGAGCGATAGCGTGCTTCCGCATCCTCTTGCGAATCTGTATTCATTGTTGCAATAGCCTCAGGAGCTTCCAATGCACGGAAAATATTACTCAAAAACGTATTAGGGTGCTGCTTGATATAAGCATTTCTGAAATTGGTCACATCAACAGATAATGCCCTGAATTTGTCCTGTATAGCAGCTGAATCCTTTTTGCTTTTAGCCTTGGCTATATCAGCAGCAAGTTGCTGGTGTTTAGAACCAACATCATTAAGGAAACTCACGTATTTAAAGAAACGCTCATTTTCCGGACTGTTCTTAAATGTAACACCCAACGGCATTTTCGCTACAGTAGCTGTCATATCCAGTGTATTGCCGTTGTCCAGCAGGAATTCAAAATAGTGGGCGTTGTCCCCCATTATGATCATATACAACCCGCCTATTATCTTATTCTTCGACTCTAATACCGCATTGCCGTTCTTGTCGATCATGCCTGAGTCTACTTTGTAAATAGTGGGTAAGGGCTTGCCGTAGTAGTGTGCAAGAAATATCTTCTGGTCGGTTTGGTCTGTAAATTTCAATTTGAGTTTGTAACCATCCTGTGCGAAAATATTGGTATTGCCTAAGGATAGTATCAGCAGCGCAAGTAGAATTTGTCTCATAATATTGCCCGTGAAGGTAACTGTTTTTAGAAAATGGTTATATAATTAATATTAGCCATCACTATATGACTGTAAATTTATAAATCCTGACGGGGTATAATAGGCAAAGCGTTGTAGCTTTGCCCTTGTTTAACGAAATTCTAACAGGTTTTGGCGAGAAAGAAGAATAAACCTCTGGTTTATAATATTAAGATAGAATCATATGCGGCAGAGGGCAAAAGTATAGCCCATATGGAGGATGGGAAAGTATTGTTCATTCCCAATGCCATACCGGGAGATATTGTTACCGCACGTGTTTTAAAAAACAAGAAGAGCTATGCGGAAGGCAAGCTCATAGAGGTGACAACCCCATCGCCAACGAGGGTGGAACCTTTCTGTCAGCATTTTGGCGTTTGTGGCGGTTGCAAATGGCAAATGCTGCCATATGAGCTGCAATTACAATACAAACAGCAGCAGGTAACAGATCAGTTAAAGCGTATCGGGCATGTGGACCTGCCTGAGATACAAACCATACTGGGCAGCCCTGAAACAACCAACTACCGAAACAAACTGGAATTTACATTCTGCACCCATAAATACCGCACTGCCGAAGAATTGGCTGCCGCTGAAGGGGAAGAACTACAACCCGAACCTGCACTTGGTTTTCATGCACCGGGATTTTTTGATAAAGTAGTACCGGTAATGGAATGTCACCTGCAACCGGAACCGACCAATACCCTGCTCAGCGTTCTTCGTGAATATACAACGAAACACAACCTGCCTTACTACGACCATAAAGCACATACAGGCTGGCTGCGCAACATCATGATACGTGTTGCACGCACGGGAGAGGTATTAGTGAACCTCATCATAAAAAAAGACAACAAAGAGCAGAGAGAGGCTATGCTTGCGCATATTTCAGAAAATGTTCCGGGCATCACATCTCTGCATTATACCATCAACCCGAAAGTGAACGACAGCATACACGACCTGGATGTGCACCTGTATTCAGGCAAAGGATACATTGAGGAAATACTGGAAGACTATCGTTTTATGATATCACCAAAATCCTTCTTCCAGACCAATACCTACCAGGCCGAAGCACTGTATCGGGTGACGCGTGATTTTGCAGGACTGACAGGAGATGAAGTGTTGTATGACCTTTATTGCGGCACGGGCAGCATAGGTATATTCTGCTCTGCAAAGGCGAAAAGAGTAATAGGTATTGAATTGGTAGAAGATGCCATAATTGACGCGAAGAAAAATGCAGCACTGAATAATATTGAGCATTGCGATTTCTATGCAGGCGATGTTGCATCAATATGTACCGACGAGTTTTTTGAAAAGCATGGCCGTCCAGACGTCATCATCACAGATCCACCACGGGCAGGTATGCACGAAAAACTGGTACAACAACTACTTAAAATGCGTGCACCTAAAATAGTGTACGTGAGCTGTAACCCCGCCACACAGGCGCGCGACCTTGCACTGCTTTGCGAAGACTACAACATTACCCGCCTGCAACCGGTGGATATGTTCCCGCATACGCACCATATAGAAAATGTGGCATTGCTGGAGTTGAAGTAAGTTTTTATTTATTATTTAATGCTGAAACGTAACACCTGCATACTATTGTCAGTATGCAGTTTTAGCAGGTAAATGCCTGCCGGCACAGCACCCATATCGAGCTCTTTATACAGCTTACCGGCTGTGTACTGCACATTATCCCTGTACACTACGCTTCCCAGTACATTAGTAACAATAAAAGTTACCACACCTTTGGAGAGTGTGGCAGAAGTAGCTTCTACAACAAACTTTCCGTTATTAGGATTAGGATATAATACAACCTTACCCAAAGCAGTAATGTCATCTACACCGGTCAGTCTTATTTTTATCCAGTTGCTTTTAGCAGTAGTTGGTTGCGGGCATTTATAACTACTTGTCACTTCAACACTGACACTGTCATTGTCATTCAGGGTGTTTGCACTCCAGGTGCTGCTTGTTGCTCCATGCTGCGGCTGGCCGTTACGCATCCATTGATATTTAGGATTACTACCCGCATCAGTAGCTACGGCTGTAAAAGTTATATACTCATACTGATCTAACGGATGATTGGGATTAGCTGTAATAGTTACAGCAGGGGCTTTCCATGGCAAAACCGTCATTGTAATATCATTGCTCTCATCTTTAAACGGTACGCTGCATTTAGTATTTTCCGTCATCTCGCAACTGATAACGTCGCCATCGTTCAACGTAGATGTATTGAAAGCGGTACCTGTACCTGTTGTCTGTGCATTCACCATCCAGCGGAATGAAGGCGTGCCACCATGATTATTAGGCAAAGCGGCAAACACAACAGGATCGCCCTGGCAAATGCTATCAGCAGGATTAGCAAGTATTACTACAAAAGGGTTTGCATTCAGCTGTACTTTTGCACTACCCTCTGCTGAAGTACAACCATTCACTGTTACAGTAGCTGCATAGGTACCTGTATCTCCAAACTGCATATTGCTCCTTGACGGATTTTGGCTGGCAGAGCTGAAATTGCCCGGCCCCGTCCATGCATATGTTGCGCCACTTACAGTACCGGAAGCCAGGTTAAGTGTTTCACCCAGGCAAATTGGATTATTGTAAGTAACAGTTGGCGCAGCTGGTATCGGGTACACAGTCACCTGGGTACTGTCTTCATATATACATCCATTCAGGTCTACAAGCATTTTATACCAGCCCGACATAGCCGTGGTAGTGTTTACTATACTACTATTCTGCGTATTGGCATTGAAACTTGCGGGGCCTGTCCATGTATATGTAACTCCAGATCCTGATGATGTTGAAAATACTTTCAAAGTATCACCTGCACATAACGGAGTATTACTGCTTGTTGTTACAGGAGCGGGCACTGGTTTGATATTTACAGTTGTAGTGTCTTTAGTGCTGCATCCGTTCAATATAACCGAAACTATATAGTCTCCGCTCATTGAAGTTATAGTATTACTAACCGTAGGATTTTGCGTTGTTGAGGTATAACTGCCGGGGCCTGTCCAGCTATAAGCAACTCCGTTCGTACTGCTGCTTCCAGTCAGTTGCAAATTACCACCTGCACACAAAGGGCTATTATTTGTGGCAACAGGTTTGGCAGGCAATGGTTTTACTGTAACAGGTAAAGTATCAGTTAGCGGGCAGCCATTGAGCGTAGCGGTTACATAATAATTGCCGTTATGCACAGCAAAAACTCCGTTGATGAATGGTGCAGTACTGGTGGAGTTAAAACCGTTTGGGCCACTCCATGCGTATGTAACACCGGTTGAAGAAGAAGATGTCGTAAAGTTCAGGTTCTGACCGGTGCAAAGTGGCGCATTTGATGATGATGCAAAAGCTGCCGGGCGAGGTTTTACCAGGACAGTCACAGTATCACGCGAAATACAATTACCATTACTGGCGTACAGAATATAATCACCTGACATAGCTGCTGTGGCCATTGGAATTACAACATTTTTTTGCGATGAACTGTAATTGCCCGGGCCCGTCCAGCTATAGGTATTTGAGGAGCCGTTTGCCGTGCCGAATAACTTCAGTGTATCATTTGCACATATGGGAGCATTAGTTGTTGCCGTTGTACCTGTAGGTCCTGAGCCTGCATGTACAACGGCCGTAGTAGTATCTTTCGACTCACATCCATTAATATAAGCTGTTACAACATAACTGCCTCCATTTACAGGCAGAGGGTTCGGCAGGTTCGGGTTCTGCACAGCCGAACTAAAACTGTTAGGACCAACCCATTTATAACTAACACCTGACGACGCAGAACTTGCTGTAAGGCTTAATGTGTCATTATTACAAACAGGGCCATTATTATTAGCAACTGGCTTGGCTGGCATGACCGTGCCGATATTTATATCCACTCCATTATCAAATGTAGTATCCTGTCCATTACTTGAAATCATACGGATACGGTATCCTGTCCCACCTGTTGTATTAGTTGGTATTACACCCTTTATTGTATCCGACAGGTACGATGATTTCGTGCCAATATTAACCGGGTTTGAGAAACTACCTGACGCATCTGACAATTGAAGAGTAAAGACATTATTGGTCAAAAAGTAAACAGGGTTTGTGTTTACAAAGTATGGCACCTCAATCGTATCTCCTATACAAAGCAACGTATCAGTAAAACTGACACCAAAACGCTTTGCTAGTTTTACAACAACAGAATCAACATACCAATAAAAACCGGAAAGAGAAGGCGAGAAGCCGGTAGCGGAAGAGCTGACACTCGACAAATTTAAAAAACCACCTATTGCAATATGGTCATATGCAGAGTCTGCATAAAACTGCGTAGATAACCTCACCCAGTTTTGGGTATCTGACAACTGAGACGTATTGAAACTTATTTTAGGAGCTATTGGTGAGTTTGCTGTATTTGTAGGTATAGTCATTACTCCAGTATCAAAAAAATGGACACAAATACCATTTGTCTGATAAGACGCTTTATTGGCAAGCGATACAGACAATGACACCTCGTAAGTAGCACCTATTTGCATAGGCGTTATATATGCAGTGATAGCTTCTCTGAAGCCATATGTGCTAGAATTTAGAAAGTCCCATATACCTATATAATTCTGCCCGTCGGCAGGTTGTTGATAACCGAACAAGTTATTAGGAATAGTGTTGGCACAAGACAGATAAAAATCCGGGCTACTGCAAAAGTTGTCCCAACCGGTACAAAATGTACCTACGCCACCTGCACCATTCTGACATGTAGTATTGGTATGCTGTTCAAAACTGCCATTGTATACAAGGTTGGGTTGGGCACTCAGTCTGGTGAACATTGCGCATAACAGAATGAATAATAGTATTTGCTTCATAGGTGTATCGATTACCCATATAAATATACAAAAAGCATATTTAAAACTCTCATTACTTGAATTGAGGTAAGTCAGTACATCACAATAATACTAATACTTACAAAACGGCCATAAATAACAAAGCCCCTCTCAATGAGAGGGGCTTTGTGCCCAGGAATGGATTCGAACCATCACACCCTTGCAGGCGCTGCGACCTGAACACAGTGCGTCTACCAATTTCGCCACCTGGGCATTCCTTATAAGAACTAAAGGGCTGCAAAGATAATGCAGTTTTTAAAACAAACAAATCTGATTATAAAACCATAAGATTACAACCACGCAAAGCGGAATGATCAAGCCTGCCCAATACTTCAAAACTACCGTCTTCATATATGCGCCCCATATCATCAGTTGCTATAAAAGCGCATGAATAAACGTTGGCCAGGTCTATAATATCCAGGCAGCCACTACCCTTCCTTTTTACTTCCAAAGGGTCATTCATATCGCGCACCAGCACCTTCATGGTACCTGACGCCCTGAACAGGCCATTTTTTGTAGCGTACGCCTGCGACAATAACTCAGTCATACCATATTCAGAATGAACAGACCTTACTCCCAAACGATCCATAAGTATATTATGAACTTCTTCACGGGTCATTTCCTTACGTCGGCCTTTCATACCACCTGTTTCCATTACATATACATTTTTCAACTGCATCCTGTAAACTTCAGCAAAGTCGAGCAGGGCGAACGTGACGCCTATAAGTATTGTTGGTTGCCCATCAGCTTCCAGTTGCTGCAGCAGGTTATAGAGTTGTTCATGTTCATCTAAGTAAAATCCGTTCGCTTTGTTGCCGCTTGCTTTCATCAGTTGTTCAGCCATGTACACCAGCGACGCCCCTTCCCGTTGCAGGTAAGATGGTAAAAGCGCCAGGATAGCGTACTCTTCAGGCGCTCCGTAAAACTCCCTGAAACCCCTGATCAGGCTCTGGTCATACAGCACACTGTCTTTCACATAATGACGTCCGGGAATGTCCGAAGTGGTTGTACTGCTACTGAAAACCAATGCATTATCAGCAACCTCACCTGTAATAACCTTGTGCGTCTTGAAAAAGCTGACCGGCATAAATGGTATGGCGGTTATATCAGCCACCGTTGCAGGTGCTACACCAAGTGCTCTTACAAAGCTGCCATATATATCATTATGCTCATACTGATGCATGAAAAGCTCCAGGGCAATATCATTGAAATTGCCTGCGTTTATACTATTGAGATATTTAATAGGTTCCTGATGAAAAATATATCCCACTTTTATTAACTTTGGTAGGTATGAAAAAGTATACGATACTGTTTATTGCTTCTATCCTTGTATTTGCAGCCTGCAAAAAATCTGTTGCACCGCTTGAAGAACCATCTATTGCATTTAAAAGCATTTCCAAACACCTGGTAAAAGACCGTGACAGCGAAGATACAGTAATAATAAACTTAAGGTACACTATGGCCGCAAGTGCTTTAGGTGTAGGCACAGAACCAAGTATTGTTTACCTGAAAGACAGCCGGTTTGACGATGTTCAGACCTCTTATCCGTTTCCTGACGAAACAATACAAAAATTGCCTGAAGGCGAACCTAACATCAGCGGTTATATAACACTAAAGTTAAATGTCGGCACTTTCTTTGCCCTGCGCCCTGACAGGCCGGATGGTGACACCCTGCAGTTTGAAATATACATGGAGGACAAGAATTTTGTAAAAAGCAATACGGTCAATACTCCTGACATTTACATAGTACCATAACGTATTACAAACCAATGACAATACTGCTGTAAGTTTCCCCCTCGTGCACCGTCTGTATAATATAAAACGTACTACGGTTATGAGACGACTACTTACAATTTCCGCCTTAACGTTATTGGCAAATATCAACAATGAATCTATGGCGCAGCAGGTGCCTAAAGCCGTTGTTGTAGAACATTTCACAAACAGTTATTGCAGTGTATGCGCTTCCAGGAACCCGGGAATGTATGCTACCCTTGCCCAGCACACAGATGTGATGCATATAGCCTACCACCCCAGCTCGCCATATGCTGCATGCACTATCAACCAGCACAACAAGGCTGAGAACGATGCAAGAACCAATTTTTACGGCATTTTCGGCGGCACTCCCAGGATAGTTGTACAAGGTAATGTTATACCGGCGAGCACGAACTATGGAGACGCCTCGCTATACACGAGCGAGAAAGGTAAAATGAGCTCTTTCAGCGTCAAAACGGAATTAAAAAAAGCTGCAGGTAATACTGCCGATGTAACTGTTACAGTAAAAAAAGTAGACACCAGCAGCATAACATCTCTCCAGTTATATGCCGTTGTAGCTGAAGACACGTTCTTTTTCAACGCCCCGAATGGTGAAAACATACACCACGATGTGTTCCGGAAATCTGTTTGGGGAGCTCCGCAAGCCATTACAACACTTACCAACGTGGGAGACTCTGTTGTTATGACCCAGAACATCGCCGTACACCAGGATTGGGTTGGTGGACGTACCTACGTAGCTGCTTTACTCCAGGATGGGAATAAACAAATGATACAGGCCGCCCGTTCAGCTACCCTTGATTTCCCCGTTGGGATCAATATGACCAATACAACTACCGGCTTAACTATATTTCCTAATCCTGCCGGAACATTTGTAACACTTAAGGGGCTTGGCAATAGTACCTCAGAGGTTACCATTATTACGTCTGACGGCAGAATTGCAGATAAGTTGCAGATGAACAAAAACAACACTCGTATTAATACAGGCAAGTTAACCCCCGGCCTTTACTTTATTTCTGTGGCCGATGGTAGCCAAACCCAATATCTCAAACTCATAAAACGCTAGGCTACAACTCCCTGTGTAGCAAAAACAAATATTGATTTGACCATGTTTTTTCACAACTACATAGCTAATAATGTTATGTAGTTGTGAAATATATAATAATGGTTTGAAAGGCTTTTTCCCTACCGAAAAAAAGATTAAATTGCTATGCAATCGGCAACAACATGGTTATTGATTATGTAACTCTTACTACGTTGCCATCAAACTTTCAATATTCGTTTTTCGATAAGATATGTCTACCGTTACATATTTGCCATATAAAGACAAAATATTTATCACAGCAAATCGTGATGAACGTCCTTCCAATCATGTAGCTATTGCTCCATCTGTCAAGAAGGTGTCATCAGGCAAGATATTATATCCTCAAAATGGCCTGAACGGTGGCACATGGATAGGTATACACAACAACGGGAATTCAATGGTGATGTTGAGCGGCGCCTTCGCTCCTCATATCCGTAAAGACAAATACAGGGAAAGCCGCAGTGTCATCTTCCTTGATATATTTGATTCAGACAACCCCGTAAAACAATTTAATGAAACAGACCTGCATGATATAGAACCATTCACACTGGTTGTATGGCTGAAACAAAACGGTACACTATGGGAGATGAGATGGGACGAGTATGAAAAATTCGTCACATCGTTACCTGCGGATATGCCCAATATGTGGTCATCTGTAACCTTGTTTGACGAAGCTATGATAGAACGACGTAAAAAGAGGTTCGATGAATGGCGCCTGTCACAGAAAAACATCACCGGCGAAGACATAAGGTGGTTTCACGAGCATGGGGGTGAGGGTTTTGAAAGAATGAACCTGAGCCTTAATAAAGGTGCTACTCACACACTGAGTATTACAGGCATTGAAATATCAGAAGACAGGTCAGTCATGTACTACCATGATCTGGTTTCAGGTGAGCAAACCATCAACGGGTGGCTCTTTGCTGATGAAAAGGTTGACGACTAACAACTAATGAACTAAATGAAAAGCCCCTTGTTTTGCAAGGGGCTTTATATTTATATGACTTCCTGTTTTATTTATTGATGTACATCACATCCTTTATCAGTTTCACGGTACGTTCTACACTTGGCAGCGCGGCTGCAACAAGATTGCCAGCATAGTGCATATTGGTATCGGCAGCGGTAATACGCTTAACAGGCGCATCCAGGTAATCAAACGCGTCTTTCTGTACCCTGTACGCTATTTCTGAAGACACACTACCGAAAGGCCACTGCTCTTCTACTATCACCAGGCGATTTGTTTTCTTTACTGATTCAATTATAGTTGCCCAATCCAAAGGACGGATGGTACGCAGATCAATAACCTCAGCATCAATACCTTCTTTAGCCAGTTCCTCAGCTGCTCCTAAAGCCACTTTCATCATCTTATTATAAGACACGATAGTAACATCGCTACCGGCACGTTTAATATCAGCCTTACCTATTGGTATCAGGTACTCTTCTTCAGGCACCTCACCTTCATCACCATACATCACCTCACTTTCCATGAACACAACCGGATTTTCATCCCTGATGGCTGATTTCAACAGACCCTTTGCGTCATATGGATTTGATACAGAAATAACTTTAATGCCCGGAATGTTAGCATACCAGCTTTCAAATGCCTGCGAGTGCTGTGCGCCAAGCTGTCCGGCAGAGGCGTTAGGTCCCCTGAATACAATAGGGCAACCAAACTGGCCACCACTCATAGATAGGGTTTTAGCAGCATGGTTCAATATCTGGTCTAAGGCCAGCACCGCAAAGTTCCAGGTCATGAACTCAACTACCGGGCGAGTGCCATTCATGGCAGCACCTACGCCTATTGACGCGAAACCAAGTTCAGCGATCGGAGTATCTATTACACGCCTCGGTCCAAATTCATCCAGCATACCCTGGCTCACTTTATAGGCACCATTATACTGGGCTACTTCCTCTCCCATCAGGAACACGGTCTCATCCCTTCTCATCTCTTCCTGCAGAGCTTCTCTTAATGCCTGGCGAAATGCTATTGTACGCATATTGTATATAAAATTTCTTTTATTGAAAATTGTGGTTAAAGATAAAGAGTAATTATTTATCAGACGGCTTAAAAATTACCGTACTGCTCATACCCTGGTCATTCAGTTGCAGCTTCAGCATGGTATCCGACAGCGAGAGTATCTCCATTTTGATTTCTCCGGTAGTGCTACCCATAGTACTCTCATCCAGTATCAGCGCTCCCTGCTTGTCAATATGCCACTTGGTAGAGTCCATTTCACCGCTGAAATTCATCAATACAATACCATCTTCCCTGAAATCGAACCATGTATTTTTTACAGCGGAATCCTGTGAAGCCATATAATCCTCCATTTCAAGCATATTAGCCTCCCTGGCGCTGTCTATATTGCTGAAACCATATATTTCTATATTCTGTTCCGGAGTATTGTTCTTACCGAACGTATCCAGGAAATTTTTCTGATCAGCCATAAGCTGGGCAAGATGGGGGTTATCAAGGCTGATAGCCTGCCATTTACCGGTTATCATGTTCTTTTTGTTCTGTGTGCTGCACGAGCTTAATGCTAACAACACGACTATACATCCTGAAAATATCTTGTTCATAGTATTATTTTGGCAAAATTAACCTGAAATAGCTTTTCCACTCCTCTGTTGACAAAAGATTTTCATGAGGCGGGAAATTATATTGATCTGTTACTCTCGGGTACACCCTTTTAAGAAACGTATATTTCTCAGGATCATTATTAAGCGCTTCCGTCAATATCCTTACCTGTGTAGCAGTATAACAATCGTCCATCTTCGACAACAGGTACTTCAACTTTACTTTCTCGTTCTTGTCCTGTACTTTTTTATACAGGTCTTCAAAGTCTTCATTGTTTATGGCATTAGGGCAATCACTGTTAGCAACCATCTTACCCGGTTCTACAGGCCTTGTATTGGTTTCAGGAATATTCCCTGTGGTATTATTACCATATGTGATTTCTTCTTCGTAAACCGGTTCCTCCTCTTGTACCGGCTGTGCGGGGCTATTCCTGACAGTTCGCTCATTGTTCAGCTCTATATTCGACATAAACCGTGGCGCACCATCATTCTGTCCGGATACAGGCTGGGTATTACGCGCTATAGAGGTAGGTGTTGAGGTATTTGTTACCGGGGGAGTTTTATATACAAAGGCATCTGCTGTATTGGCTGCGGGTGCATGATCGTCTTCAGGCTTATTGCCCGGCTGCAGGTAAAACTGTTGCTGTATATCATACAAGGTAAACGCATCACCCTTTTTCAGCAAAAGGAATCCCCTGAAGCCATTTTCAGGCACCATTATAGTAAATCTCTGTGGCGGGAAGATATTCTGCTGAAAGAGTATCTGTATGTTAATAGGTCCCGGTGCCAGTTGTGGTATAATGTTATAGTTTTTACCATAGCGCGGCAGCATCTGGTCTTCAAACTTCACATAGAACGGCACTTCCTTATCCCCCTGTATATATACATAGGAAAACCCTTTAGCCTCTACCGATATTGTGGAGACCAGGCATAGTAATATGAACAGTATGGTATGCAGCGCGATCCTCACGGTTATTCCAGTTCTATTAAAACAGCACCTTTTTCTACTGCTGTTTGCTCTTTTACATTTACGCTTTTTACGGTGGCGTCAACACTTGCCTTCAGCACATTTTCCATCTTCATCGCTTCCAGTATCAACAGCCCGTCGCCCTTGGCTATCTGCTGCCCGGGCTCTACAAGTATCTTCAGTATCATACCCGGCATAGGTGCCTTTACAGGCTCAGCTTTTTGCATGGCTTTCAGGTCCATACCCATGCTCGCCAGCAGTTGATCCATCGGCTCACTGATACTCACCTGCTGCAGATTGCCCTCAACAGATAGAGTCATTGTCTTTGCCTTTGTATCTATTGCCTCTATAGTGGCGGTATAGCTCTTGTTATTATACAGGATGCTGACAAGTCCGTTAGGCTGCAATTGTATATCACAATCCACCTTTGCGCCATCGATCAGCCATTCACCGCCTTCATTAGTTACCGAATAAGCCTCTTTTTCGTTTACAGATATCTGCAGCATGTACTTTTGTATTAATTAAAGCGCAAATTTAACCAATTATTATCGGCTTTCGCAGTTAAGAATATACAAAGGTCACGCTTTGCATATACCGGCAAAACTCAGCCACAGTATTGAATATCATGCCAAATACCCCCTTTCAGGGTATTAATATATAACAACAATTGAGTAATATTACCACCTCAAAACACTACATATTTACATTTCACGTATGCGGCTATTTTTACCCTTATTGTTCATTCCATTGTTTCTTATTGCATCATGTACCGGAAGCCGTAAAGCTTCGCGGTCTGTAATGCTCGACCCTATCACAATAAGTTCAGCCGGTACAGATTACAGACCTTCGGCTACCATGGACTGGGACATTACCCATACTGAAGTGTATCTCAGTTTTAACTTCAAAGAAAAAACAGCGACAGGCAAAGCTGTACTGGATATGCACCCATACTTTTACAATAAAGATGTAATAGTGCTGGACGCAAAAAGTATGAAGATCAATAATGTAGTTGCTGACGGTAAGCAGGTAAAGTACAACTACAATAACGATAGTCTTATCGTTCATCTCGACAGGCAATATCATCGCACTGAAAATATAAAGCTGGGTATCGATTACGTTGCTATGCCATATGCCCAACCTACAGGGGGCAGCAAAGCCATAAGAGATGACAGGGGGCTATACTTCATCAACACAGACAACAGCGTGCCGGGCAAACCTATGCAGGTATGGACACAGGGCGAAACACAGGCCACATCTCATTGGGTACCTACTTTCGATTGGCCGATAGAACGTTTTACTACCACAGTTCATCTCAGGGTGCCGGACAGCCTGACCACTTTAAGCAATGGCTTACCCGGTGAGGCTATCTTCCACGACGATGGCACACGTACCGATGTATGGCATATGGACAAAGAGATACAACCATATGTTATGATGATGGCTATTGGCAGGTATGATATTGTTGCAGATAAGCAGTGGCGGGGAATAGATGTCAACTACTATGTTGAACCTGAGTTTGAGCCATATGCACTTGAAATGTTCAAGCACACCCCTGAAATGATGGAATTCTTTTCCGGGGTTACAGGTGTGCCTTACGCATGGCAGAAATACAGCCAGGTAGTAGTGAGGGATTTTGTATCAGGTGCAATGGAAAATACATCAGCTACCACCTTTGGCGAGTTCATCAACCAGGACAACAGGGAAACTGCTGACCATAATTATGAAGATGTGGTAGCGCATGAGTTATTCCACCAATGGTTTGGTGATTATGTCACTGCGGAATCCTGGCCTAACCTGACACTTAACGAGTCTTTTGCAACCTATGGAGAGCACCTCTGGAATAAGTATAAATACGGTGAACCCGCCAGGCAAAAACAAGCGCTTGATGACCTTACATCATACCTCGGACAGGCAAAAAACAATGACCCCTCGTTGGTGAGGTTTCACTACAACCAGCAGGAGGATATGTTTGATCGGGTATCATACCAGAAGGGTGCCTGCATCCTCAACTATCTGCATGCACTTGCAGGAGACAGTGCCTTTTACAGGGCGATGAAAATATACCTGGAAGATAACGCCCTGCAACCTGCCGAAGCGCACAACTGGCGCATGGCTGTTGAGAAAGCAACAGGAAAAGACTGGAACTGGTTCTTCAACCAATGGTACTTTAAAGGTGGGCACCCGCAACTGGAAGTAGATTATAACTTTGACAATAATAAGCAACAGGTAAAAGTTACTATTACTCAAAAGCAGGAAGAACTGTACCTGCTGCCACTAAAGGTAAACGTAGTTACAGGAAGCGTAACTAAAACAGATAGTATAAACATTGATGGCAGAAACAAAACACTCACATATACATATAAAGACAGTGTAAAACCCGTAATATTTATTGATGCCGGACATTGGCTGGTAGGCGAAATAACAGACAAAAAAACAACTGAAGAGTGGCTGGCATACTACAAAGCTGCCGGCAAAGATGACTACAGGGGAAAGATAACAGCACTTAAAAATACCATCAAAAACATTGGCACTGCATCTGTACAGGAAATGTATGAGTTGGCTATACACGACGATCTTGAGTTTGTACGCGTGCATGCACTTAACGCATTGCAACCACAAAAGAATGATAAGATAAGGGGCAGATATAGATCTGATATACAGTTCTTAGCCATGCAGGACAACTCCCGCCACGTACGTGCAGCGGCATTCAATATACTAAGCAAATGGAAAGTTGATGCGGCTGAAAGAGATATGTATTGGGCGCTGACAGACGACTCATACCTTGTGGCCGCTGCTGCGCTTGACGGCATCAGCAATATAAACAAAGACACTGTTTACACGCTGGCAAAACAATTGCTGAACAATAAACCACGCGGAGCGTTACTGGAGCAGATATGGGATGTTATAGCCGACGAAGCTAACCCGGACGATACTGTGCTTATCAAAGCGCATAAGTATAGTGTATCAGGTTCAAAAAAGTTAAGGTTTGCTGGCAGCATGGCTACTTACATGAGAAACACCCCATCTGACAGTGCCTTCGCTGTAGCGCTGGAATCAGTAGAGTACCTTGTGTTATCGGAGAATATAGGCGTGTACAGAACGTCTATCTCATCATACCTTTTTGATGTGGCATATTTCTTTAAAGATGAAGTGGCGGCTGCGAGTAAAAAATCATCAGTAACAAAAGCCAACAACAGGCTGAATATGCTGAGGAAGTCTTTATTGAAACTACAGGAAAACGAAACGGACGAAAACAACATCTCCACCTACAAGAAATATATGGCTGATGTATATGGCAACAATTAAGCCTTTGTCTTAGCGAGTAAAATTTTGTGTATTGCAGCTACTTGCGGTATAATGGCCGTTACATCATCATTAATGATGACATGATCGCATTTTGCCATTTTTTCATCTGCATCCATTTGTGCCGCCATTCTTTCCAGCACTTTCTCCCTTGTCATATCTGAGCGCAGCATTGCCCTGGCTATACGCAGCTCCACAGGAGCAGACACGCCGATCATCACATCCATGTCTTTATGGCTACCACTCTCAAAAAATATAGCGGCTTCTTTTATTGTATACGGTGATGTTTGCGCAGCCATCCACTGCTTACCATATTCAATAGTAGCGGGATGAACCATTGCATTGAGTTGTTGTAATAATTGAGGCTCCTTAAAAACCTTTGCAGCCAGCTCTGCCCTGTTCAGTTTGCCGGAAGTGTATATATCATCCCCAAACAGCTTGCTGATACCGGCTACCAGGCTCGCATCACTTTCCATCAACTCTTTTGCCGTACGGTCTGCATCAAATACAGGTATGCCGAGTGTCTGGAACACCCGGCATACAACAGATTTTCCGGCACCTATGCCTCCTGTAATTCCTACTTTCAGCATAAGTCCTTAATTATTTTTTAGCTTCTGCAACCTGTGCAGGTGCGTCATTCTTCTTGCGGTACGCATTGGTCATTTCCATTGATACAGCAGAGCGCTCAATGGTCATGTGCGTATTGTGGTGTACCTCCAGCAGCAACGTACCATCGTCATTAGTACGTTTGATCGTGCCATGGATACCTGCAGCGGTAACAATGTGTTCTCCAACATCAATAGATGCTGCAAACGCTTTCTGCTCTTTAGCACGCTTAGCCTGCGGACGTATCATGAAGAAGTACATCACACCGATCATACCTACTAAAAAGATAAGCTGAATGCTTCCACCTCCCGGTGCCTGTAATAATATTGAATTGATTTGCGTTAACATTATTCTGAATTGTTTATGATTTAAAATTAATGTGCTTTGTTGGGATCAGCTTTCACGTCGCCTTTAAAATAAAGCATGTGTACACTGCGATTTGTATTGGTAGTAATAGATACAGACTTCTCCTGGTGCCCCGGCTTACCGTCTGAGTTGAACACCACTTTTATTTTACCGGTATTACCCGGAGCAATAGGATCTCTCGGAAAATCAGCCACTGTACAACCACATGAACCTTTCGCATCACTGATGATCAACGGCGATTTACCATTATTGGCAAATTCAAAATCAAAGGTCGCTTTTTCTCCTTCGTTGATATTACCAAAGTTGTGTACAGTGTCTGTAAAATCCATAGTTGGCAGCTCACTGATAATTGCTGTATCTGTCCCCTGCGCTGAATTCGGGTTATTCACCAGATCGGTTGACAGCAGCTCCCCTTTGGTCTCATCAGTCTTTTGTTCCGCGTTTTCAGTACATGCGGCAAATAATACGATCAATAATAAAGGCAAATATGTTCTCATATACAGTTGATTTTTTCGCAAAGTTATTTAGAGTTTCTCTGTTCTTTATGAATTTTATCAGCTTTTGTCAGGTCTTTAAGAATATTATCTAGTACGCCATTCACAAATTGCCCGCTTTGTGGTGTACTGTAAAGTTTGGCTATCTCAATATATTCGTTGATGGTCACTTTGGTAGGTATGGTAGGAAAATACAACAACTCACTCACACCCATTCTCAACAGTAGCAGATCTATCAACGCTACACGCTCAGAATCCCAGTTCACCAGTTTGGGTTGTATCAGTTCCACACAATACTCCTCTTTGTCTACAGTAGTATGAAGCAGGCTGTGTGCGTATTCATTTTTCTCGGCAGATATCAACTTCAGGAAATTCACTTTTGAACTGCTTTTGAAAAAGTTGTCCATCAGTATTTTCACCATCTCCATATCATCTTCCCAGCCTGGCAACTCATCAGTGAAATGCTCCATAGCTGTTTCATCACCATATAACTGCTCATCCCATATATACTTGATGATAGCCAGCTCCGATTTGTAATCCCTTTCCCTTGTTGAGATGTACTTCTTGTACTCAGGAGTATCCGCAAACTTCTTGTAGATCCTCCTTACCTGGTCTTCATCAATATAACGACTTACCTCTTTATCCTTTATCTTTTCAACAAAGGTCTCGTTATTCAGTATCTTCCAGAGGAATTCATTACCGGCTATTTTGGTACTAACGTTCAGGTCGTCATCTGTAGGCAGGTACTTTGACGCTCTTTTACCGGCATCCTTTTCAGCATATTGTGCAATCCTGACTGTATACAGAACAGATATGACGAACAGATCCAAAAAACGGGATATCTTATCATCCAGCAACTCTGAACCTTTCTCTTTTTGCTCTTCAGGGGTGGTTACTCCTGTTGTGGCCAGCGTATATAACGCCTGCATGACTTTGACCCTGATATTTCTGCGACCGATCATTCTATTAAGAACCTGTTTGGGGCGCAAATTTAAGCAACATTTCCTTAAAAAAGCCTGTATATGTTTAAGATAATATGTACTTAAGCCACTTGCGGGCTGGTTGAAAGCGGGATATGGCTTGATTTTTCTTCTGATACAGGTGCTTCAGAAGCCTCAACCTCAGGTGCGCCACTCTTAACTTTCGTAAACCTGGTCTTGATATTCAGGAACCATTTTTCAAAGTATTCATACGAGACCGCCGAGAGAATAACGGTAATACCTAGCGACAAAGCATAATAAATAACATTGCCTGATACCGTACCCATATCTGCTACATTATTCATCATCAGCAACTTAAGCACCACTATCAATACCAGGTTGTGATACATATATAACCCGTACGATATTTTACCCAGGTAGTTCACCAACTTATATTCCAGGTTGATAATGGATTGTTTATTCCCTGCCAGGTTTAGTATCAGCACCATAAATATCAACGCGAACCACTCTTTGTTATACCATGGCAGTACCCAGCCCTTTACCGTAATAATTGCCAATAAGATATACAATGCTACCTGCAAATACTTATTAAACAGCAGCTTGAGCACTTTTTCCTTTTTAAAGTACAAAAGGTATGCGCCGATACCACCGATAGCCATACAATCTATCGAGAAATGATCTACAAACAACCACAGCCTTTCATTGGCTTTTATACTCCTGTCAGCATCATGTAGCAGTATGGTGCCTGTTTTGGCAATAAGATATACAGCTATCACACCCAACAATACAGTCATGATCTTCTTTTTATTGATTGCCCACAGCATCAGCACGGGCCATATAAGGTAAAACTGCTCCTCTACCCCAACAGACCATGTTTGTGTTGCATAAGATACATGCTCATAAAGTGTATAACCAAGGTTGGGCAAAAAAGACAAGTAAAGAGCTGTCTTAACCCAAAAGCTGTCATTAATATGCTCTGTAAAACCCGGCACGTAAAAGAAATCAAACTTCGGGAATACAAATAAGCTGAGTATAACTATCAGGTAGTAAACAGGCCAGATACGCAGCACCCTACGCATATAAAAGCTCTTTATAGATATTGTCTGAGACCTTTTATGCTCTTCTAATAAAAGATATGTAATGAGGAAACCACTTAACACAAAAAACAAGATAATACCCAACTGGCCGAAAACACCACCCACAAAAGAATTGCGGTATATGTTAGGCTGCCCGAACCAGTACTTACCCATCTCTATATGGTGGATGATCACCACCAATGCGGCAAGAAACCTTACACCATTCAGGTTTTTAAAGTACACCCTGTTAGCGGACATGTGTGTGTTTTTTATATTGTGTTTTGATCGAATACTTGTAGGTATTCTATACAAACTTAACATTTACGATCTGCCCCTAACAAATATAATGCTGTCATTTACATATTGTTAACCAATACTATATGCACCAGTACCTCACTTGTTTAAATACAATTAATTTCCCCCAATGGACATGAAATTGCGTTTAGCCTGTTATATTTGGCGCTTTCTGGGCTATAATGGATATTAAGCATATTGATACATCGGTGATAATTGTAGGTGCAGGACCTGCCGGAGCAGGCACTTCTATCTACCTGTCACAGGCGGGCATACCGCATATTATCATAGAAAAAGGCCTTTTTCCCCGCGATAAGGTTTGCGGGGATGCATGTAGCGGAAAAACAGCATTCGTATTACGCAAGGCAAACCCGGCATGGTTGCATGATATTTTCAAACGTGCAGACGAATACACCCCTAGTCACGGAATAATATTCGTAGCCCCCAATGGCAAACCACTGAATATTCCTTTCAACCCCACTAAATATCCCGGCGAAACAGCTCCCGGGTTCACAACGCCAAGGCTGGTGTTTGATAACTTTCTTTTCGAGAAGCTACCAACAGAACACAATACCATCTACCAGGAAGCGGATGTAAAAGACATCACAAGAAAGGATGGCAAAGTAACTGTCACTTTTATACAGAACGAGCAAACCTATACAGTTACGGCTCCGGTTATTGTTGGTGCCGATGGCGACAAAAGCATAGTTCGCAAAACCTTCCTGGCTGACCATACAACCGAAAAAACATCGGCAGTAGGGCTACGTGCATACTACGAAGGCATTACCGGCATGCACGAAAAAAATTATATCGAGCTGCACTTCCTGCCCGAAGTCCTTCCCGGTTATTTATGGATATTCCCACTGGCAAATGGCATGGCCAATGTAGGTGTGGGTATGATGTCTGAACGCATCAGGAGCCATAAGATAAACCTGCGCGAAAAAATGCTGAACGCCATAAAAAATAACCCGAATATCAGCCCGCGCTTTAAGAATGCTGAACTGAAAGGCAAAATTCTTGGTTGGGGACTGCCTATGGGCATGTCTCAACAACCCGTGTCCGGCGACAACTTTTTGCTGACCGGCGATGCGGGTAGCCTGGTAGACCCTTTCAGTGGCGAAGGTATAGGCAATGCCCTATACAGTGGCATGCTGGCGGCCTATGCAATAGAAAAAAGCATAGCTGAGCAACGCTTTGACGCTACATTCATGAAGTCTGCATACGACAGTGCTTTGTACAAAAGGATTGGCGATGAACTGAAGATAGGCACTACCATGCAGAAACTCTGCCGTTTCCCATGGCTGTTCAACTTAGTAGTGAATAAAGCGGAGAAGAGCCCCGAACTCAGCAAAACCATCAGTTGCATGTTTACGGATATAGACCTGCGCGAACAATTCAGGAAACCGTCTTTCTACCTCAAGATACTGTTCAACAAATAAGCACTACCTGCTTCGGTATACTATCTTCCGTGCGTGTTCTTTATCGCCTATATGGATACGCATAAAGTACACTCCCGAAAAATAAAGGGGCGTATGCAATGTTGTTTTATTATACCCTTCTCCACCAGCCTCTGTCGACAGCCTGTAAACTTCTTTCCCTGTCACATCGGTCATTACAACATTCATCTCCGTACCTATGTGCGCTGCCCATTCTATGTTCACAATCCCGTTCTCGGTCGGGTTAGGGCTTATACTGATGATATTATTGTCCGGCACATACAGCTTGTCATCGTAAATGCGTATATCATCCACTGCCAGCCCCTCTCTTGTACTGCCTTCATCCGTATGAAAAACATACCTTAATTGAAGGATGTTTGATCCTTTGGGCAGCAGTGTTTCGGCCTGGTGCCAGTCTGTTTTATCCTCAACATTCCACACACGATAGTTACTGTCTGTATACCAGTTGGTACCTTCTCCGTATTTACCTAAATGCTCCCACGTGGTGCCGTCTACCGTATATTCCATATGCGCGCCGTCACAGAGAATAAAATCGCAATTCTCTATGTCTACCGCTATCCTGCTGCTGATCGCAGGGCGCTCCATCGTCGACAAGTCAAAGCATGGCGAATACAGGTAAGAATGCTCATTATCATTGTACTTTCCATCCAGGTTGGTTACCCATGCTTTTTGTCCGCTGTAGGCTGCGTTTATCTTTTCAGCTGATGGCGTACCATACTCCCACGAATTATTAATACCATCTGTGTACCAATACCCATCGCCGGATTCAAAGTTTTCAAAATACGGAAACTGTGAAATCAGGGGTTGATTCCTTGTATTATAACCTATAATACTGTCGTTCTTTTTATAACTATCACCTGATGCGGCTATCCATACATCCAACACATGGTTGCCTTGTGTCGCTATGTCCAATAGCTTACTGAAGGTAAAATCAACCGTCTCTTTACCCGCTACCGAAGAAAGCGTTTCTGTTACAACACTACCATTATCAAACCTGTAACTAACGGCGATATTACTCTGCACCTGGGTTACGCCATTACGTATTTTTACTATCAACGGCACCTGCCCCAGTACACCGCAGGCAAGATTTTCAGGCGACACTACTTCCAGCAGTTGCACGTCGTTCTGTACCGTGTACAAGCGTACATCATCCAGTGTAAGTCCATTGCCTATTTTCTTCGCGCCAATGTTTGAGATATCATTCTGCCCGAATTGCAACTGCGTAGCGGAAGAAAAATTACCCCCTGTCTTCAGCAGTATGTCACTCAGCGAAATACTACCTGAATTCACTACCTCGCCGATCGTTTCGGGTTTCATTTCGTAAGAGTATGCAGGTTCAAACGCCTTGGTGTCAGTACCGCGTACCATCAGTTCGTTACCAGGTTTCGATTTTGGTTCACCATGAACGATATAATCAAACTCCATACGCACCTCGTCTGTATTGGCATCGTAAGCTGCAAGGTTGAATGTGCCGGTAAGTGCATTGAAATTACCTTCGCAATGACGGTAGGCGTCCATACTCAAAGACCTTGCGCCATTGATCGTTATACTGTTATACACGAAACTTCTTATCTGCCCTGTATCTGTGGTTTTCTGAAAATCCCATCTTCTGTCCATACCTATGCCGAATGTATCCTGTATGCTTCTGAAAACGGGTATCGTTTCAAAGCCATCAGTATAGTCAAGCGTAACGGGAGGATTAGGCAATTGCGAAACATAGTAGTTAACAGTATCATTTTTTGTTACAGGGTCAGGCAAGGCCAGGTTCTCTACAGCAACTCGTATCACATGATCACCTTCTGCAGACAGGTTAAGCCCGAGCATGCTGACAGACTTTGCTGAGCTGGCGGCAAGGTTGGTTTGTATTTGTGTTACCCATGCTCCGCCGTCCAGGCTATAGGATATTCTGTAGCTACCACACGCGCCATTGTCAAGATTGCGGATACGCACCGTGAGTGTTTCATTGGTGGTTAGCTCAGTTGCGGTAAACCTCCTACCAGCAACAGGCGATGTAACTCCCTCTATCATCAGGTCACCGTCCGATATACTGCCGTTGCAGTCTCCGTCAACAGGCCTGCGTTTCGCAGCAACACTCCTGTAGCCGCTTACTCCATCTATTATCGGCCTTACCGATGCATAATAGGTACTGTCAAAATCGAGACCGGCAAATACATATGTTGAATCTGTAACGGTATCAATTACAGCCATTACAGGTCCTGCCTTTCTCAACACCTCGTATGCCGCTGCATTGGGTATCGTTCCCCACTCTATCTGCATATACCCCGGGCATTGTGTAGCACTCAGTTTTACCTCTGGTTGTTTGTTGATGGTAAACAAACCGGTTACTGATTGTTCCGTATTTCGGCTAAGTCGCAACCTGCACCTGCCGGAGTTGATACCGGCCGATATATGCCATTTATAAAGCTTCTCGTAAGCAGGTATATCGTTATCTATTACATTCCACGATCCGCCGTCATTGTCTGTATACTCAAGTACATATTTACCACTGCTTATTGTTCCTGCATCCCAGTATATGGTCAGCGAGTCTTCGCCCCTTACGGCACTACCTTCAAGCGGGTATTTAATAGCTATACCCATTGGTAGAAAATCATATGCTACTACATAGCCCTGGCTGCCTGTTGGTACATTGTAGCCTTTAATAGTTACCGTATGGTTACCTGCAGCCGGAAAGTTTATTACAACCTGCTCTGTGTTATTCAGCCTGTCTTCTTTTTCTACGGCAGGTTTATTGATATTTTCAGGAGTATGATCTAATACCATTGGCTTGTGCACTGTACTGCCCGGCTCTGTTACTTCCAGGTCTATATCATTTACCAACACTTTAGATGCCATCGGGCTTCCCGGGGCATCGTGCCAGCAAAGTGTTACTTTCAGTTGTGCCGTATTTGCGGGCACGTCAATAGTATGCGTAGTTTGCATGCCGTTCTGCACCGTACCTGTAACATACCTGTTGCTGTCCAGCATGATGAGCGAACGCTCTACATTCAGGAAACCAAAACCAAACCGAAAATCAGGTCCTGTATTACCAATATCTGTTGAGCCGTTTATCAATAGTGTCTTCAACAGGTCTGCACGGGGTTTGGTTGTCCCGTTCAGTTGCTTCATCCTTTCAGCCAGCAATGCAGCTGCGGCGGTTACCTGCGGGCATGCCATACTGGTGCCGCTTGCCACAAGGTATTCATCTGTTTTGGTAGTAGAGTTCACGTCTTTGCCCACGGCAGATATTTCTGGCTTTAAACGCCCGTCACGTACAGGCCCTCTCGATGAGTTCTCAGCATTCACATACCATTTGTCTGTACTGGCAACCACAAGGTTATTTTTAGCGGGTTGGTATCCACCTGCTATGGTGCCAAACCCTGTAGGATATGGCGGGCAGTCAAACAGTCCATTGTTGGCAGCCGCAAATACCTGTAACACTGCCGGGTAGTCATTGCACAGCTTATCCAGCCCGACAGACAACGCATTGTATATACCGGAATTCTCACAACTGCTTTGCTGTGCTGAATAGGAGTTATTGGTAGCTATAACATTGTATATGCTGGATATTTCAGGAGTAACATTCAGCACATCACTGAAATAGTGGTTGGTGAGCCTTGCGGCAGTAGCCATACCTTCGCCTTTGGGGTCTACAAGTCCTGCACCGCCAGCTATACCATTTATATGCACACCATGGTTTGTGTAGCTGCTTGGATTGTAATTCACTATCCTGTCCATCAGGTCTACATGATATATACCCGATACATTATCACCTACCCCTATTGTTATACCCGCTCCGTTCAGCCCGTATCCGCCTTTGGTTACCGGGTAGGCCGCTACCTGTGTTCTCGTTATAGATTTAGCATCTATATTCAGCCCTACATCCTGGCGGTACAAGCCTGCATAACTAACTTTATAAGACTGTAAGAGTTGTGCTACTTGCACTTTAGCTACCCTCGCATTGCAATACCCCATTGTAGCTATACGATCGGTAATAACAGACCCCCCATACTGCGCTATCAGCTCAAGCGCTTCTTGTTCTGTAATATGCTCAGCAAACAAAACACACAGTTCTATCTCCTCATTGTTTGTCTGCATCGCCCCCTTAAGGTCATCACTCATTTTCTGATCAGCACCAAGGTTCATCATGAACTTTACTCCGGATGCGTTTAAAACTTCAGCAGAAGGATATTTGAATAATATAGCAGTGTAAGCATTATCAGGTATATACAGTTGCAGGGATATGCCTTTTTCTTTTAGCACAGCTATCCTGTCTGCCTGTGGTACTACATCAAATTGCATCAGAACCTGCATAGGCAGCTTTACAGCTTGCGGTTTGTTATTGCTCAACCATGCTGATACATTATTGGTTGTGTTTATAGCACCGCTTTTTAAGTATATGCGTTTGCTCACATATGGTTGAGCGACAATATCTGTACCCAACAGGAAAAACAATACGATAAAAACTGAATATTTAAGCACCGGGCATGACATGCTCCTGGTCATGCTTGTCCGGATTTTATCTCGTTCTGTCACTAAAACTCTTTTAATGATTCCAATTTACCACATAATCATAAATATTCGTTCAGTTTAATAAGGTGGTTTGTAATGAGTTTGTCAGTTGACGGCTGCTTTTGGAATATTTTCATTATTTTTAATGTCTTTACATCAAACAAAAGTTATAACTAACTAAAGAATATTTATGAACATAAAAACTCTACTAGTTTTCTCCTTATTAATATGCTCCTTAAATACCCAAGCCCAGGTCACACGTGTTCAGTTTATCAACAACTGTCCTGAAGTTGGTTTACCTGCACTTGATATATATATCGATGGTAACCTACTTGCAAACGACCTTTTTTTTCGACACTCACATCCGTATGCAGACCTGCCGGCAGGTACACCTATTAACATAGGCATAGCTGAAAATACATCACTGGTTGTTGCAGATACCTTCATGAACCGTACCATGACACTCAACCAGGCAAACGTATACGTTATTGTTATTGATGGAGTAAAAGCCAATACAGGCTACACCCCTCTCCAAAAAGTGACAATGCATGTATATAATATGGGTAACGAAGGTGCTGCGATCAACTTTACAGATGCACTGTTTATCAATGGCTGTACTGATGCCGGCACTATGGATATAAGAACAGGCCTGAACACCATGGCCAACGATCTATCCTACGGTGACTTCAGCAATAATTATTACAGTTTATCAAGTACGGGAAATTATAAATTCCGTGCTACAAACGCTACGGGCAGTAAAACAACACATAATTTTGAAGCGGACTACTCTTCTTTCCCTTCTTTCAGTGGCAAAGGCGTTGTGATCGTCGGATCAGGCTTTATGAACCCTGCGAACAACAGTAACGGTGAGGCTTTCGGACTATGGGTATCATTACCTACAGGTGGCCCGATGACGGAACTGCCCTTAACTACTGAAGCAGAACAATTATCCAGGATACAATTGATACATAACTCGGCAGATACTGCTGTAGGTAAAATAGATGTATATATAGACAACCAGAAAGTGATTGACACGCTTGACTTCAGGCATGCTACTGAGTATGCTGACATCTATGCAGGTGTAGCTATGAATGTCGGGATTGCCAAAGCAGGTTCAGGTGTGCAGTTCTACAATCAGAGCATCACTCTTGATTCAGGAAAAGCATATGTAGCCGTGCTCAACGGTATTGAAAGTGATACAAACTACAAGCCATTACCTCCACTTAAGATAGACTTAAGCAACATTGCAAAAGAGGAAGCATCGGCCCCAACTACTACGGAAATACTGTATATGCATGGCAGCACGGATGGCCCGCTCATAGATATCAGGCAGGCTGACAACACACCACTGTTCACCAACCTTGCTTATGGTGATTTTAGTATCGGTTATGGTTCAATTGCACAAAGCAGTGTGCCTGTTATCAAAGTTGACACAGGGAACACCAACGTGCACCTGGAAAAATATGAGATCAAAATAACCGACTGGAACCTCGCGGGCAAAACAGCAACGGTAGTATGCTCCGGGTTTATAGAGCCTGATAGCAACAGCGGCGGACCGGCATTTGGACTTTGGGCAGCTCTGCCAGAAGGCGGTGCGCTGCGCGAACTGCCTGTTTACACTAGTGTAAACAATTTGGAAACAACTGCATTAAACATCAAGCTATATCCCAACCCTGCACGCAACGAGGTAACCTTCGAATCTACTTCTGCTAAAAACAATATCCTTGTAACGGATGTAACAGGCAAGGTGGTAATGCAACTGAACAACTATACAGGACATAAGATCGCGGTAGATAAACTTAATACAGGAACATACATCTTCCTGCTGCAAAGCACTGAAGGTGAATTATACTATGCTAAATTTCAGAAACTATAAATAGCTGAACGGTGCGCAATAAATATTGCGCACCGTTTACTATCATTTTAAAGCCTATGCCATAGGCATTCAGTATCTCTATTCCCGGGTCCTCTTTCAGCCTCTTTCTTACTTTACTGATATATACGTCCATACTCTTGGCAGAGAAGTAATCATCATTACCCCACACTTTCCTGAGTATCACATCACGGTTTACAAGTACATTCATGTTAGAGGCCAGCATATACAACAGCTCACATTCCTTTGAGCTCAGCTTCTCTACTTTACCATCAAGCTCCAGTATCATTGCAGTATAGTCAAATGTGTACCTGCCCACTTTAAATACAGATGTCGCGGCAGACTTTTCAGCAGCCTGTTGGGTTCTGCGTAATATAACATTTATCCTCAGGTACAACTCCTGCGTGCTGAAAGGCTTGGTGATATAGTCATCGCACCCGTATTCAAAGCCTTTTATCCTGTCGCTTTGCATCCCGCGCGATGTCAGGAAGATGAAGGGTACATCAGGGTCAACCTTTCTTATTTCCTTAGACAACTCAAAGCCATCTTTCATAGGCAACATCACATCCAGGATACATATACTGAAATGCCCGGGTTTGAATGACCTCATACCTTCTTCACCATCTTTACACCAAACAGTTTCATAACCTTTATGCTCCATATTTTCCTTCAGGAGCATACCCAGGTTAGTGTCATCTTCTACAAAAAATATCCTGTTGTTCATGCTAATTTATTTTTGGGTAAATGAATGGTAAAGACCGTACCCCTACCTTGTTTACTTTTTACCTGTATATCACCATTATGGTTATCAACAATGTATTTTACATAACTCAATCCCAGCCCGAACCCTTTCACATCATGTCTGTCACCCGTATTGCTGCGGTAGAAACGTTCAAAAATATGCTCCTGTGTTTCTGCAGACATGCCTATTCCGTTGTCCTCAACTTCTATTGTCAATTGCTTTCCTGAGTCATATGTCCTGATGTCTATCTGCGGTTGTGCTGACCTGTATTTTACCGCGTTATCTATCAGGTTCAGCATCATGTTAAACATCTCCCCTTCATTCGCTTCGATCGACGAGTCTGTGGCTTCAAGTTTCAGCGATAGTTTCCCGTCAACGCTGCTCACCTGCATATCAAAACTTTCCGCAGCCTGCCTGATAATATCATGAATATCAACCGTTGTAAATGAAACACGGTTTTCAGTATGCTTCAATGTAGCTAACTGCAGAATCTGATTCACGTTCTTCTCCATATGCCTGTTCTCCTCTTCTATGATATTATAGTAGAAGTCGGCATTCTTTCCTGTATCTCTCCAATTCTCTATGGCCAGGCCTATGTTGGTGATCGGTGTCCTGAATTCATGCGTCATATTATTGATGAATGCATTCTTCATTTCAGACAGCTTTTTCTGGTTGATGATGGTACGCACAAAATATGCGTATGAGAATATCAGTATGAGTATGATGACAACCGACGATATCATCATTACCGATAAAGACTTGATAACTTTTGTAAAAGGTTGGGGAACCCCTATCACCAGCATATAAGGCTCGCTGATATTATTATCAAAAAGCGGCACTTCTATAACATCTTTATATTTATATGGAGATGACATACTGTCTGTCAGGATCGAGAATTCATTGCTGCTACCTTTCTTCACACCGGCACTGTAATTAGTATCCAGTCCGTTCTTTATCAGCACATCTTTTATCCCTTCATCCAGGTACGAGATACCTACCGCGTTCTCTATATCAATGGTATTATCAAAGGCCTGTGCTATATTCTCGTTGGTAAGCTTGCTAAAAGCATATGACGACGGATCCCGCACCCCTTCAATCGCAAAATTGAACTTCACATCCAGCGAACTGGCAAACCTTGTCAGTTCCAGAGATGGATAATTCTCTAAAAGTGTATCTCCGTCAAACACCCTGAAATTGAACATGTTGATGGTATCTATCACCCCACCTTTTTCCGGGCTGATATAATTACCGTTACTGTCTACCTGCTGCTTTACCAGGTATATCCCTTCGCCCTTGTTGATATAGGTTTTCGCATGCAGTATGTAGCAATAGGCATACTCCTCCAGGTCATCTGCCAGCTTGCTGAAATCATTGTTCAGGCTGCGGTTGATGGCATTCTTCTCCACATCCACCGTCTTCTTGATCCAGTACAACTGTACACCTATCAGCCCTACCATGATAACGGCTATCAACACATACAGGTAATTATATTGCCCTTTCTTAAACGACATATCACCAAAGATAAAACCTATATATATGTTTCCCACAGTTATAACAAACCCATGACCCATTTTAAGGATCTTTAACTTTTGGGAACGCCCATAATGCAAGAAGCCCCGCTGTTGCGGGGCTTCTTATTACTTATGAGTTAAACTGAATTACTTATCGTCTTCAGCTTTCTTCATTTTTTCTTTCAGCTCAGCCAGTGCGCCAAGGTCACCAAGAGTAGCTTTTTCTACTTTGCTCTGAACGTTCTTCACAGCTTTCTTAGTTTGCTCAGTTTCAGCAGCTGCTTCTTTGCGGGCTGCGTCTTTCTCATCAGCTTTTGCTTTTTCCCATATGCGGCTATGAGATACCATGATACGCTTGTCGTTACGATCGAACTCGATGATCACGAAAGGCAGTGTTTCGTCTACCTCTACATTGTTACCATCTTCCTTACGCAGGTGGCGTGCAGGAGCAAATGCTTCCAGGCCGTACTGCAGTTGAACTATAGCACCTTTCTCATCGCGCTTGGTAACCTGTCCTTCGTGTGTACTACCTATCGGGAATACAGTTTCGAAGGTGTTCCAAGGATCTTCTTCCAGTTGCTTATGACCCAGAGCCAGTTTGCGTGTCTCTTTGTCAATGCTCAGGATAACCACGTCTATCTCGTCACCTACTTTAGTGAACTCGTTAGGGTGATTGTAACGCTTGATCCAGCTCAGGTCGCTGATGTGGATCATACCACCGATACCAGTTTCCAGCTCAACGAATACGCCGTAAGGAGTGATGTTCTTCACAGTACCTTTGTGGCGGCTGTCCATCGGGAATTTGTTCTCGATAGTATCCCATGGATCTTCAGTCAGTTGCTTGATAGACAGGCTCATTTTGCGCTCGTCTTTATCAAGTGTAACTACTACAGCCTCATACTCGTCGTTCATGTTAAAGAACTCCTTAGCATTGATTGGCTGAGAAGACCATGTGATTTCTGATACGTGTACCAGACCTTCAACACCCGGCATGATCTCAAGGAACGCACCGTAATCTTCTATGTTTACTACTTTACCTTTTACTTTAGCACCTTCCTGTACATCGTCGCTCAGGCTCTCCCATGGGTGAGCTGTAAGCTGCTTCAGGCCAAGGCTGATACGCTTCTTCTCGTCATCAAAGTCAAGCACAACTACGTTCAGAGACTGACCGTTCTGCAGTACTTCGCTCGGGTGACTGATACGTCCCCAGCTGATATCTGTGATATACAACAGACCATCTACACCGCCAAGGTCGATGAACGCACCGAAATCGGTAACATTCTTAACAGTACCTTCCAGTACCTGTCCTTTCTCCAGCTTACCGATGATCTCACTACGCTGCTGCTCGATATCGCTTTCGATAAGTGCTTTGTGAGAAACAACCGCATTGCGGATAGCTTCGTTGATCTTCACTACTTTGAAGTCCATAGTCTTACCAACATACTGATCGTAGTCAGTAACAGGCTTAACGTCTATCTGTGAACCAGGCAGGAATGTTTCCAGTCCGTATACGTCCACGATAAGACCACCTTTGGTTTTGCTGGTAATAGTACCTGTAACCACTTCGCCGGTCTTGTAGAAATCTACGATCTTCAACCATGCACGGCTCTGGCGTGCCTGGCGACGGCTCAGGTGCAGGTGACCGTTACGGTCTTCTTTCTCTACTACCATTACCTCTACTTCGTCACCTATCTTTACTTCGTCAAGGTCACGGAATTCGTTCAGTGATACCAGACCATCGCTTTTGAAACCGATGTTGATGATCACGTCTGTTTTGGTTTTGCCGACAATCTGACCTACGAGCAACTCAGACTCTGTAATGTCTTTGAAAGTACTGTCGTACAATTTTTCCATTTCGTCCTGCTCAGCTTGAGAGTAAGCAGATACGTTTCTTTTGTCCACGCTCCAGTCGAAATCGTCATGAGCGCCGGCTTGTTGTTCTGTCAAGCCCTCAGTTTGGTTAACAATTTGATTTTCTTCCACAATAAAAATTTTTTGGACGGCAAAGGTACCGAATATATTCAAAACTAAAAAATCAAAATGCAAAACATCTGGTCATTTTTTACACTGATTTTCAATCACTTATATATTCACACCTATAAACACCCCCTATAGCTTCATCCTGCCGATTGCATTACCTTTGCAGCACTTCATAATACAGGTATATACTTGCGTCCATACATTTCCTTTTTAATAAAGAACAAAACACTGCGTTACAAGGAGTTCCGCAGCTACCTCAACATGCGCGTGGCGCTTATACTGGCGCTCAATATGCAGATGACCATCGTAAGCTACCTCGTGTACCAACTCACCAAAGATCCCTGGTCGCTGGGCATGATAGGTATTTGCGAAGTAGTACCCGCCATTGGTTTTTCCTTTTTCACGGGCCATTTCTCCGACCAGCACGAAAAGCGCAACCTGATGATGTGGTGCATTACAGGATTTGCAGCCACATCGCTGGTATATATGGTGCTGTCACTACCCTCTTTTCAGCAGATGGCGGGCGTTACCACCACAGTATGGCTCATGTATGCCGTAGTATTTATTGGTGGTGCTACCCGTGCCTTTGCCAGCCCGGCCAACTTCTCGCTGATGGGGCTGCTGGTACCACGCAAGCACTATGCCAATGCCAGCACATGGAGCAGTACCGCATGGCAAACAGGCGCCGTTGCAGGGCCGTTACTGGCAGGTGTGGTCATGGCGGCATTTAATTATACCATCAGCTATGCTATTGTATTCCTGATACAGCTATACTCGCTGGTGGCCATACTCCGGATACCCCGCAAACCACTCACCAACAAACCAACCGCCCCCATGCTGCAAAGCCTCAAAGAGGGGCTCACCTTCGTGTTCCGCACACAGGTGATACTGGCTGCACTCGCGCTGGATATGTTCGCCGTATTGTTTGGCGGCGCCGTGGCACTGCTGCCTGTTTACGCTACAGATATACTGCAGGTGGGCGAAGTAGGCTTTGGCTGGCTGCGTGCCGCACCGGGTATTGGCGCCATCGTCTCCCTGCTTATACTCAGCATCGTTCCGCTCAATAAGAACGCCGGTAAAAAGCTGCTGCTCAGCCTGGTAGGCTTTGGCGTTGCCATCATCATATTCGGCATATCAAAGAACTTCTACCTATCGTTCGTTATGTTACTGATGAGCGGTATGCTGGATGCCGTAAGCGTGGTCATCCGCTGGACGATACTGCAACTGTACACGCCCGACGAGATGCGCGGACGGGTGGCTGCTGTAAACACCATGTTCATATCCAGCAGCAACGAGCTGGGTGCCGCCGAAAGTGGCTTTACAGCCCGCCTCATGGGTACCGTCACCGCAGTAGTATTCGGCGGTTGCATGACCATTGGTGTAGTAGCCTTTACCTGGCTCAAAGCGCCCAAGCTGAGGGAGTTGCAATTGGACGGTAAGTCCTGATTTAACCGCAGAGACGCGATGACGCTAAGTCATTATACATATACGGCAATCGCTATCTATTCCCCTACCTGTCCAAAATGTATCATTTTGTATCGTTTTGTATCGGATTTGAGTGTTTTTAAGGGGGTGTGGTGTACAACCTAATTACATTGCCATAATAACGATATATAACTGATTTTAGTGCGACAATTGAATTGTTGTGTTTTAACTCATTCATAATGACTTTTCAATTGCCTCGTTGAGCTCACGACGCTCGGTTGTTGTGTTTTTTATGTGTAATAAAACCAGCTGTTTTCAATAGTTCAAAGAGCTTTGGGTGGCAGGTTCACTTACCTGTCAATAAATACAAATATACGTATTTTTGCTATTTTAAACAACGAAGCATGCAGGTATAATTGTTACATGATGCCGCCAGTTTTCAACTGGTGGCTATAAGTAAGTTCAGTTTAGAACTGAACTATAAAAGAAATTCAATATCCAATAATCCCTTTTCTCCGGCATAGTCAATGCAACTACTGTAAGTATAATATTCCGGACTTGTAACCAACCCTGCTATTACAGGGTTATCATGTATATAATTCAGCTTTTGCTGCATTACTTCCTTACTATATAGCTCTACAGGTTTGTTGGTATACTGTTGCCAGAACTGGTACTCTTTATTATTCCTGTTATAATTACCAGTGTTTCTGAAAATAGCCAGCATCCATTCTTTACGAGATTCCTGCGGGTTCATGTTTATTTCTTCCAGGATCTTTTTAGCGCTGAACTTTTTCAGATCACGTACTATATCAGGCAGGTTACCATGTTCTGCACTTGCGATGAGGTGTACATGGTTGCTCATAATGACCCAACCGTAAATATGCAGGCCTTTGTTATTAATACAATACCTGAAACTGTCCGTCAGAATCTCTTTATATACAAGCCGTGAAAACACATCAATCCATCCGACTACGGTGAATGTAAGAAAGTAGACACCTTCAGGGTTATGCATTTTGTAATTGCGGCTCATGTATTTGCAAGTTACAAACTTGTGTTATTTATTACCACCAGTTGCAAACTGGCGGTAGCGGGTATTTAAAATGCCGGATGCGTGGAATTTTTCTAAATTTGAACGATATAAATAACCTATGTCTACACTTACCAATATAGAAAGGCTTAAACTTGAAAAGATATTCGAAAGTCCTAGCGGCGCTGGGTATGTTTTAGATTTTAGCAATCGTACTTTTCAAGATTTTATTTTAAATGCAACGAACAAGGATATTTATTTAGAAAAATACGCAGTGTCAGGAACTTCGAAGGCTAATCGTTTAAGGGTATTTTGGGATATTGAGTCTGATTCTACTGTTGGAAAACTTATTTCAGAGTTGCTTGATTATTGGAAGACTCAGAAATTATTACAGAAGGAAGTTGTTGATCAACATGAACAAGCATTGTTTGATGCCTGTAAAGGAATAGCACATAGGCTACTTGGAGTCTCTTCTTCTAAAGAAATGACAGAAGATGAGTTTATCCAAAAAACGTTTAAAAATGTTTCAATAAGTAAAATCAATTTAGATGCAGGAATAATAGGTGTATTAGATCAGAGACTATCTGAAATAAAAAAATGTCTTACAGCAAATGCGCCACTTGCTGTAATTTTTTTATGTGGCTCTACTCTTGAAGGTATATTACTCGGAGTTGCATCAAACAATAGTAAAGATTTCAACATTGCAAATTCAAGTCCGAAAGATAAAAATAGTGGCAAGGTACTTCCGTTTAAGCGTTGGACACTTGCTAACTTTATTGATGTTGCAGCCGAATTACGCTTAGTTGGAGATGATGTGAAGAAGTTTAGTCATGCATTGCGTGATTTTAGAAATTATATACACCCGCATCAGCAAATGGTAACAAATTTCGACCCAGATAAACATACAGCAGAAATTTGTTGGACCGTATTACAAGCGGCTATTTCTCAACTTTCAGTTAAATCATAATCAAGGCTAATTATTATGAATAAGGATAGGCTTATAGAGATGAACATAAATCCGCTGCCGCCAGTTTGCAACTGGTGGTTATTAATAACTTCAGTTTATTACTGAAGCTTGCAAGAAATATCACTTCCCCTGTTGGGCGTAGTCTCTGACTACATCCTCACGGCAGTCAATCCCATGATTGACAAACCCTGCCAACAATACGTTCCCCTCTGCCCTCACATCTTCCACAGGACAATGAAGAACAAAAGAAGAGACAGCCATTCAAGCCCATACCAATAAACAACAAACCCCTAAATTTGCAACAACCGTAAAACATCCTGATGCGCAAGCTCCTTATCCTTTTTTCATTGGTACTTATAACCGGCACAAGCCACGGGCAGGCTTCCGGCAACGCGGAAAAATCGCTTATAGCCAGAACAACGGCAGGTATTATTGCCAATTGTACTACCGATAGCGCCAAAGCCTTCGCCATATTCAGGTGGATGACCAAAAACATCAGCTATGATGTTGCCATGCTTCAGAACGGGTACGACTACATTTCTGTTATTCCACAACTACCGACAAGTGGAAACCAGGTCGTGTACGACTCTATGTATATGCACCATATTGCAACACATGTATTAAAAACAAAAAAGGGTGTTTGCGATGGTTATGCAAGGCTGTATAAGGCCATGTGCGATGAGGCTGGGGTAAGTTCGTACTACACAACAGGTTATGCCAGAAATTTAGATTTTATAGGCCAGCCATTTAACACAAGGCATGCATGGAACGTGGTGCAATACAACGGAAAGTCGCACCTGGTAGATGTAACATGGGCCAGCGGTTTTGTTGAGAACGGGAAGTTTACCCGCGAGTATAAACCTTACTACTACGACACCCCTCCTCTGCATTTTATACTCGATCATTACCCATCAGATACTAATGATGCTTTCCTGCCCGCCATGCCTGGCCTCAGGTGGTTTTTCGACAGCCCCTTTATATGGCCGGGCTACAGCCAAAAAGGTGCAAAAGCATACAGCCCTTCAAAAGGCCGGATAATAGCTGCAAAAGACAGTACTATTGTTTTCAGCCTGAAGTTCACCAGGGATGTAAAGCATATCTCCATATCTGAAGAGCCGGGTCTTATATCCGTTGCCAGCCTGTCTGCAACAGGCAAAAACAAAAGCCTGTTTGATAAGGAAGTACCTGCACCTAAAACACCCAATATGGATAAGGCAACAGCGGAAAGCAAAAAAATGACCGATGCCATTTTCGACTACCTGAATGCGCTACCTGACAGCACAGCTTATTACGACTCTGTAAGATCAGCTGAGGCAGCCGCTAACCCGCCTGTCAAAGAACACAAATGTTACATAAGCGCAGATCATACCATAGTCTTAGAATACCAAAACACCACCAACAAAGTAAAAAGAATCAACTTTTTCGCTGACGACATGTCGGTCATCAGCTATACAATTGTACCCTATGAAGCAAATCAGATTGAGGAATAATACAAACACATGTAACAAACTACAAATACAAACGTTATATAACCATGAACCACATCAAACTACTCACATACATACCCGCCATTTATTTTGCGTTATTGGGGGCATTTGATATCGGCATGGATATATGGCACGGTACGCTCACTCCGTTTCAGACTTTCTTTAATATT